>Ga0180216_1001155_pt1 | contig 24342 bp, 27 predicted proteins | sample eDN3rd37CBELigMG_FD_128879 | JGI IMG/M metagenome (GOLD analysis project Ga0180216, IMG submission 128879) | Enriched Miracle-Growth compost microbial communities from Emeryville, California, USA - eDNA 3rd pass 37_C BE-Lig MG (version 2)... ...
ACGAGTTTTGAGCGAGAAATTCCAACTATGCGTATAATTACGCCTTCCTGCCACACCCTATGTTCCACAGGGTGACTACTCAATGCCCGGGTGGTGAAATTGGTAGACGCAGGGGACTCAAAAATAGGTACTTCTACCTATATGCGGTACTCCTGCGATGCCTTGAAACCCGCGCCAGGTGTGGATTTGAGAAGGTTTTAGGCTGTTGTGCAGAGAACGTAGTTTTCGGTACAGGAGCCAACTAGGAGTCAGCAGTTATCATGTTGGTTCTTAGTAGGTAGTACGAAGTAGTGTTGTTGTAAACTGCTTTACGATTTTGCCCGGGTGGTGAAATTGGTAGACGCAGGGGACTCAGACCAAATTTGAGCCCTCCGGAGGAAACTCCAGAGGTGAAGCCCGTCAAACTCGGTGAAGGCCCTGGACGCAAGTCCGAGCTAATGCCGAGCCAAGCCCTGGGATCGAAAGATTCCTCGGAAGGTGTAGAGAGCAGACGGCGGGCACCTAAGGCTGCAAAGCTATGGTGAAGGCGTGCTCCAGACCACGAACATCGTGCATTGGCATGATGGCGGCGAAAGTCGAAGTGGTAAGAAAATCCCCCGCCGCAAGGCGTGCCGGTTCGATTCCGGCCCCGGGCACCAACGACTTGTTCCATAACGGCTCAAGTTGCACCAAATTATCAAAAAAATCATGGAGTTAGAAGAAAATTCTGACCCATGACGTTTCACAAAATATCAGTAAATCCCAACGTTGCGCGTCCCCCAGAGTGTCCCCTAGACTAGGGATACCTTAATTTTTCCCTTGGGGGGACTCCAATGGGATTCCTGACCGATCTCAAAATCCGAACAGCTGCGCCTGGCGCTAAGGAGTACCTGATTGCCGACGGCAACGGGCTTTATCTGCGTGTACGTGCAACAAGCAAAAGCTGGCTCTATCGTTACAAGTTCGATAAAAAGCAACTCAAGATCGGCTTAGGCTCCTTTCCAACCGTGACACTCGCCATGGCGCGGGAAGAAGCCAGGAAAGCAAACGCTCAACGAGCGCAGGGCATCAACCCCCTAGATTTTCGTCGAGAACAACAAGAACAGGCTCAATTGGCCAAGGTCAATACGTTTGAGCTGATGGCCCGTGCCTGGCTCACTAACGCCAGCAAAGACCGTGAGTGGTCGGCAGGATATAAGGAAAAAGTCACTAGGCACCTTGAAATCCACATGTTCCCATGGGTGGGCAACAAGGTTATGGCAAGCATCAAACCCACGGAGATCGTCCGTTGCCTGCATAGAATCAAGGATCGCGGCAACTTAGAGATGGCACAGCGAGTCCGGGAAGCAGTGCAGCACGTTTATCAGTACGCCGTGGACACCGGCGCTTTGGAGCCTGCACAGAACTTCGTCAACAAGAATACTGGAGGCTTACCCACACCACGAAGCCGTCATTACGCTGCCATTACCGAGCCCAAGCTGCTCGGCCAGCTTCTACGAGACATCCGCAGCTACAACGGAAACTTCATTACCGTTGCTGCATTACGGCTTGCACCACTAGTCTTTCAGCGCCCTGGCCAGATACGACTGGCACACTGGGAAGATATCGACCTCAAGAAAAAGCTTTGGCGTTGCCCTCCTGAGAACATGAAGATGAGGGAATGGCAAAAGCGCGATAGTCGTACCCCTGCACATATCGTTCCGCTGTCACGCCAAGCTCGACGCATTCTGGAAGACCTGCTGCCACTTACTGGCCCCGCTGGACCGGTATTTCCTAATATGGCCAGGCGATCCGACAAATCTCGCTACATCAGCGACAACACCATCAACTCGGCGTTACGAACATTGGGCTATGACACCAAAGAGCAGATAACTGGTCACGGCTTTAGAGCTACAGCACGCACCATGATTCGTGAATATCTCGGCTGGGATCCAGAAGTTATTGAGCGCCACCTGGCACACGTATCTAAAGAAGAACAAGGAGGCAGCTATGACCGTGCAACCTTTCTGGCACAACGCATGGAAATGGTACAGCAGTGGGCAGACTTCATGGATGAATTGGAGTCAGGCAAGATGCCTACAATTTCAGAGGATGTCCTATTGCTTAAACGCGCGTAGTTCCCACTATGCAAAATGCAGCGTTTTTTGAATACGACCGCGCCGATTACCGGGCGTAGATGCTCCATTAATTCGTAACAGAGCTGACTGGCAATACTGCCACCATTCTTTTTGCAACTGCATTCCAGTGCCGACACCAGATCACTGGAGTGCACTGGACAAGGCCCCCATGAACGAACCCCTTTCCGAGGTCATCCGTATCCGGGTGACACCGTCTCATGCTGCGCGTCTAGGCGAAGCAGCTGCCCTCTCTGGGCTGTCCCTCTCTAACTACATAAGGCGACGGCTGTCCGCCGACGACACACTGCAGGAAGAATTGACGCTGCTACGCCAGATCGTGGCCGATCTGAGCCAACTGCGTGATACCCGCCAGGCCGCTGTCGAAACCGCTTATCTGCTGCGAACCATGGCCAAGCCCGAACAGATCGCCATCGCCCAACAGAACCTACAGCGCCATCGCTAACCCCTCCCCGGCCTGTTGCAAGGCCACCTGCCTTACCCCTCCCGGAGACATCCCCATGCAAACCCTTTCCGCCTTGCGGACTGGGGCGCTGGCGCTCGCCTGCGTCCTGGCTCCTGTCACCCATGCTGCTGACCTGCTCACCGGCATCCCTCGTCTGGCCTGCGAAGCAACGCTATGTTTATCCTCCAGCTTGCGTCCTGGCGAATGCAGCCCATCGCTGGAGCACTACTTCGACATCCGGAAATACAACAAGCATGGCCTGGACTGGTCAGCCACGGTCGCAGCCAGGCGCTCCTTTCTATCCCAATGCCCCGCGTCCGGAAATGCAGGGATGACAGAACGCATTGACGCCATTTCTCGTGGTGCTGGGAAATGCGATGCCGAATTTCTAAACCATACCTATGCCGATACCGCCTACAAATGGCGCAAACGCGAATATGGCGGCGACAGTGGGCAGACTGTCTATGAGGTCCATCCACTAACTACTGTCACACTGGACCAGTTGCCCACCTATTGTGTCGCCTACAACGAACACGCCTGGACTTATGAGCTGTCTGTACGCTACGTTGGCAGGCCAAGCATGGGCGGATACTGGGTCAAGGCAGAAGAGTACGAATCAGCCCAAGCCAAATGGGATGCCGAGCATAGCGGGCTTTGGGCGAAAGGCTGGAATTTCTCCCTGACGGATCCCAGGCACCGGGGCGAAGGTTGAAGGAATCGACCATGATTGCAGAGCTTGCCACCCTCGCCCTCACCTGCGCACCCAATATTCATCCCATTACGCTTTATGCCGTCATCAGCCATGAATCCCGAGCTAAGCAGTACGCCATTGGGGTCAACAGCAAGGGCCATCAACTACAGCAACCTACCTCCTTGGCTGAAGCGACCAAGGCAGCACAGCGCCTCATCGACCAAGGTATCGACTTCGATGCTGGACTGGGCCAGATCAATGTTCGAAACTGGGCCTGGCTGAAGCTGGATAGCAAGACCGTCTTTGATCCCTGCCGCAATCTGGCCGCTGCTCAGACTGTGCTGGCAGATTGTTATGCCAGGGCACTGCCTGAGCAGAACGATCCGCAGCGCGCCTTACGGGCTGCACTGTCCTGCTACAACACAGGCAATTTCAAACGAGGCTTGGCCAATGGCTATGTGGGCAAAGTGTTGGCCCAAGCCAAGATCAAGGTGCCGGCATTGACACCTATGGAAAATGAAACATCCGGATCCGCAACCACGGCCGCACCGCCAGAATCTACGCAAAATCCAGATCAAGCACCGCCCGCGCAATCTGAGGGCACGCCAGACGGTTTCAGTGCCAACCCGGCAAACGACGGTTTCTCACAAAGTCGTGACGGTAAAGCACAGATCGAGCCCAAGCCAGATACCTGAACCGGACTGGCCTGCCCCGCACAGTCCTTTTCTCACCCTTTACCACCCCAGCGCTATCTGGCGCATGGGGCAGGAGCCTTTACATGTCCATACTCAAACGCATCCAGAACGCTTCACTCTTGCTGCATGTGCAAAACAAACTGATTACTGCTGCACTGCTATTTGGCATCCAGCACGCTGCATTTGCACAGTCCATCGGCGGGCTTTCACGGGCACAAACCACCCTGCAGACCCTCCGAGACAATCTGGATGTCATTCTGCCCATAGCCGCTGTCATCATCGGCGTCATTATCTTCGTCCTGTATGCTGCAGAGGTTATGCGCAAAGACGATGCCATCCGCTGGGGGATAGGCGTACTGCTGGCAGGATCAGCTGCAGAACTCGTTGTGCTGCTCTGGAAGTAAGTCATGTCAGCCAATACCTATCCCGTCTTCAAAGGTCTGGGTCGCAAGGCCACCTTCATGGGTATTCCGACCGCATTATTGCTTGGTGCCTTTGTCTGCGTGGCCATCATCGCCATGACGGCAGGCCTGGCCTGGTGGGGTCTGCTCTTTGTGGTGATGCCTACCTTGGCCATCCTTACCCGGGATGACGATAAAGCGCTGGACGTGCTCTGGCTCGAAATCAAAACCCGGCGCAGCAATCCCAATAAGCGTTTCTGGCACGGATCTAGCTACACCCTGCAAGGCTATCACCGGCGTCGGCCCTGGCGCGCACTCATCAAGTAAAGGATGTTGCCATGACTGCAGCTACCACCCTGGCCGTGGACGAACGGCGTGTCTCGCGCTACTTGCCCTACTCCCATCACGTTACTGATCAGATCATTGCCTGCGACAACCATGAATACCTCGCGGTCATCAAAGTGGCGGGCCGTGCGCCAGACGCCTATGCACAGGATGAACTGAAAGACTGGATCGAAGCGCTGCATAATGTGCTACGCGGCCTGCCCATGGGGTCTCTTGGCCTGTACTCGCACATTATCCGCCGACGCGTTACTGAATACCCCAGCAGTACCTTCAGCCAGGCCTTTGCCTCCCGGTTCGATGCAGCCTACCGTGCCACGTTCGATGCCTCGGGCCTGATGGTTAACGATCTATACCTGACCGTGCTCGTTCACCCGGTACAGGATCCAATCCTCGGTACATTCGCCAGTCTGGAAAAAGCCGATGCGCAACGCATTGCACACTGGCAGGCCGAATCCATTGATCGCTTGAACGGTATCTTGCGCGCTCTGACTGCCGGCCTATACCGCTACGATCCGCAAACCCTGGGCATTGTTGATCGTCAAGGCTTTGCCTTCAGCGAAATCGCTGAGTTCCTGGGGTTTCTGCTTTCCGGGACTCACCAGCCTGTGCCAATCAGCCGGGAGCGCTTGCGCGACACCCTGCCTCATGCCCGACCGATCTTCGGCCGTCACGGCGAGCTTGGCGAACTGCGTACCGTCGCCAGCTCCCGCATCTTCGGCATGATGGAGCTACGCGACTACCCGGAAGCAACCAAACCTGGTCACCTGAATCGGCTGCTAGGCCTGCCGCATGAGTTCGTGCTCACCCAGTCATGGGGCAGCCATACCGGGGCCGCAGCCAAGAAGCTGGTCAAGAAACACCACAAACTGCTGGTCGATTCCGGCGACGACTCGACCAGTCAGGTCACTCAACTGACGCAGGCCATGGACGAGTTGACGTCGGCCCGCCTGGGCCTGGGCGATCACCACGCCACGATTCTCATCTATGGAACCACGGCTGAAGGGGTACGCCAGGCATTAGCCCAGACCGCCACGGCATTAGCCGAAGAGGCGGTCGGTTTCAGGCCTCTGGAACGAGCGCTGGAGGCTGGATTCTGGGCGCAACTACCTGGCAACTGGCACTGGCGGCCACGTCCTGTGCCGATCACGTCGCTTAACTTCCTGTGCTTTTCCAGCCTACACAACCAGCTGACCGGCAAACCGGTTGGCAATCCTTGGGGTCCAGCGGTCACCTTGCTCAAAACGCAGACAGGCAGCCCATTCTTCTTTAACTTCCATGCCTCGACCGAGGACTTGGACGAAACCGGGAAACGCCGCCCCGGCAACACCATGATTATTGGGATGACCGGCACGGGCAAGACCGTGCTGCAGGGCATGCTGCTCACCCAGGCACAGAAATTCGGTGCAACGTGCGTTGTCTGGGACAAGGATCAAGGCATGCAAGTGCTCATCATGGCGCTTGGTGGCCGCTACTTCAACATCCGCCTGGGTGAAGCGACAGGCTGGAATCCGTTCCAGATGGAGCCCACCAAAGGAAATGTTGCCTTCATGGTGCGCCTGGTCGTATTCCTGGCCGAACGGCGAGGTGAAGCAGTGACCACCCGTCAGCAAACCGACATCACGCGGGCCGTGCAGCAGCTGACCACGCTGATCGACCGGGAGGCCCGCACACTCTCGACCCTGAATACCTTACTGCCCAATCCCTACAACGAGGACGACACCGCAAGCACGATCCATGCTCGTCTGGCCCCTTGGTGCCAAGGCGGGGAGTACGGCTGGCTATTCGATAACTCTGATGATGAATTGAATCTGGCCACTGGCACCGGCAACCCTGCCATCTTCGGATTTGATCTGACCGAATTGCTCGATGATGATGCGGTGCGTGGCGCTGCCACGATGTATTTGAAGCACCGTATAGATGGTCTGCATGATGGCCGGCGCATCATCAACCTGTACGACGAGTGCCAGCATCCGTTAAAAGATCGGCACTTCCAGCAAGACATGCAGGACGCCAGCCGCACCATCCGCAAGAAAAACGGAGTATTGGCCTTTGCCACCCAGGAGCCAGGGGCCATCACAGATAACCCGGTCGGCCCCTCTCTGGTGCAGCAGACAGCCACCTTGATTCTGTTGCCCAACCCCAGAGCCAAGGCACGCGACTACATCGAAGGCTTTGGCCTGTCGTCCACCGAGTTCGAACTATTGAAGTCTTTGGGTGAGGCCAGTCGCAAATTTCTCGTCAAGCAAGGCTCCAGCGTCACGGTCGCCCAGCTGGACTTGTCTGGCTGCGAAGACGAACTGCTGGTGTTCTCGGGCAGTCCTGACATGGCAGAACTTGCCGAGCAAGCTGTAGCCCAGGCCGGCCGGGATCCCGCCGACTGGTTACCCGTTTACCTGGACAACGTCCGGCAAAGCCCTCAGATAACCGCCATCCCGTAGGAAGGTAGCCCATGAAACACGACACCCCAGACCTGGAAAAGCAGCGGGCAGCGCTTGAACACGCCCGGCGCCAGGCACAAAACGACATGCAGGCCGCCAAAGATCAACACTTCTATACCCGCTTAGGACTGACAGAGCCAGAGACCGACACCCCGGAAGATCGCTTTGTCATCTCCATCCATTGCGATCGCTGGACACATGACAATCTGGAAGCTGGCGAAACCAATGATCACGAAATTGAGTTTGACCATGCCAGCGTCGATACCGATGAGCTGGTACGTCATGGCCGAGAATATGGTTTCTCCGAGCCGTCATGCAACGATCCTCAGATGAGTCCGGAGGTTTGGTTCCGATCCACTTTCCCCCGCGAAGATCGTGCTTATTTTGAGCAAGGTGTACAGAAATATTACAGCCTGCATATCCACGAAGTGAACGGCAAGCCACCCAGCCCAGAAGATTATCAACGGGTGGCTGACCTGATTGGTACACGCTTTGACCAGGCGCTGACGCCGCCCTACAGAGGGGAGCAAGAGGGGCCCGACCTATGCCTGTAGAACCTTCCACGCGACAACGCAGGCCTGCTCTGGACGGAACCATGGATAGGGTTTGGTGGAACATTCTGAAACCATTAGTGCGTGCCGACTGGCTTAAAAAGACCTGGCACGTTTGCAGCGTGACCGACACCTGGACAGTGTTCAAACGCAGCCAGGTCCAACTCAACAACCGTTCACCTTAGGAAAACCCAATGAATCGACGATATTTCATCACTGCCGCTGGTGCAGCCACCCTGCTGACTGTCCTGGCTGGATGCAAGACCGAACCAAGTGGTGAAAAGTTTCTTGGGTATTGGAAGTCAGACAAAGGAAACCACCCGGTGCTGGTCCATATCGAGCGTAACGGGGAAAGCTTCCTCTTTCACGAAACCGCATGGACCATTGTCGGGAAGGTGGGGTATCGAACTCGCACAGTACCAGCGGTAATTAAGGATGCCGACAATGTACTTGTCGTTAGCGAAACTGTTCATCTGGCATACGACGAAAAGGAAGATGCAATCGTCTCAGGCCGCATGAAAGCCCACCGCATTACCGAAGCACAATACCAAAGCGCCACCAACAAGACGTAAATCTTCTTCGTGCAATACACAGATCGGCATTCGTCGGTCCGTGTGAAAATCCTGGAGTCTCATTCATGACACGCTGCAAGCAATTCGCGGCGGGCATCATCTTGTCCGTCGCCTTCCTGAACCTCGCACACGCCGAAGGTATCCCCACGGTAGATGCCGCCACCATCGTACAACTGCAGGAGCAATTGCTCACTGCCAGAGATCAACTAAAGAACCTGACTGATCAGCTAGCTACGGCCAAAAGTCAGCTGGCAGCTTTCACACAGTCCACAGGCTACGGTAACGTTGTCGGAAATGACGACATTCGGAACCAACTACGCGCAGCCCTGCCATCCGATGCCCAAAGCCTACTGGATCGCTCGGTAGGATCGAGCCTAGACGGCGATATAGGCCGCATCACCGACGCGGTGATGGCCCGCGTGAATTTCCAGGAGGATCGCCAAAACCTGTCCAAGCGCTCTCTGAACATTGAGGCCACATCCAAAGCCATGAGCGAACGGGCCTATGACTCCATGACCCGACGCCTAGCCAACATAGACGCCTTACAGGACAAGATCAATCAGACAACGAACCCCAAGGAAATCGCTGAGTTACAGGCTCGCATTCAAATAGAGCAAGCAAACATTCAAGCAGAACAGACCCGGATTCAGCTAGCGTCCCAACAGCTAGAAGCCGAACGCAATCTATTACAGGCACGGGCACAGCAGGTATATGGGGGCTGGTTTGGTAATACCACTAATGATAATAATGCCACCAACCCTGCAAAGTGAGGTGGCATCATGTCTAGCCTAACTCCTCCTGTCGCCACACCATCAGCACCCAGCGACATCGCCCAATGGGTCATGGCCCAAACAGAGAATGTCCTGAATGACGCCGTGAATGGCCCCATGCAGGCACTATTTGAGGCATTAATGCCGGTCATAGTGGTTGGCCTCACACTTCAATTTGTCGTGTATGCGTTTGCTCTTATGCACGGACAGAGCAATATGACGGTGACAGAGTTCTTTCGCAAAGCAATTCTCGTCGCCATCATTTCGATGATTTTTGGGGTTAGCGGCCTGTACCAGAACGATATTGCCAAGACCATGATTGCGTTGCCAGACGATGTGACTGAGCTAGCAATCGGTGCTGGCGACGTGGCGCACGAAGTCGACAAACTGCAAAACGAAACTAGCGAGACGTCCAACACCATGTTGGGCGCTGGCGGAGGTGAATCCATGCTTGGCTTTCTTCCCTCCACCTGGGAAGTGCTCGTCAGCATCTTGGCCACCATGGTACGTATTAATGCTGCCGTCTTGGGCAGCATCATTATGGTAATTATCGTGGTCTGCAAGGTCGGGATGGCACTCATAGTCGCCACCGGCCCAATTTTTATTGCGGCCACTCTGTTTGAACCTACTAAACCGTTATTTAACAGTTGGGTCTCACAGGCACTTAACTTCGTATTTTTGGCGCTCCTGGCTGGGCTCATCTTTGGACTGCTGTTACAAATAAACATTCAGCTTATTCGTATGGTTGCAGACCAGATCAACGCAGGAGATCAAGATATTATGTCTCTCTTCGGAGCCCAAACATTGGTCGGCATCGCCAGCCTCGTCATCATGGTCATGATCCCTGGCCTTGCTGCCGGTCTCTCCAATGGCTTCGGCGCTCAACTTGGCGTTGGAACTGCAGCCAGAGGGGTGTTCTCAATGCTCCGACTGCGCAGCATGCTGCGCCTGCGCGCCAAATAGGCAATCCCCCCTCTGGGCCCACACCGGCCCCACTTATTCCGCCCAACTTCCCATCCTTCTGCTGACCCAGCAGAACAGGAGCCCTTCCCATGAAAAACCTCTTTGCCGCCCTGGCGCTGGCCGGGCTGCTGGCTGGCTGCGCGTTTCACGCGCCCCAACCACCGCAACCGCCCGACACACCCCGCGTGCCGGTCAATGCCACAGCACCTCTTTTCCAAGGAGTCTGACTCGTGTCCGCCACCCTTAAATCCGAAGACATTGCCGCCTACCTGGAGCAGTCCCGTGGCCTGGAGCGCGACCACCTGGGCGAGCTCGTTCGCAGCCGCAAACGTGCCTGGCAAGTGGCTATCGGGGCCGGCATCATTGCCTTAGCCTCTATCGCCGCCGTAGCAGGCCTCACCCCACTCAAGCAGCCACCAGAAATGTATGTAGTGCGTGTCGATAGCGCCACCGGCACCATCGAGCATGTCAGCACCTTGGGCCAGCCGCTGGAAGACTACGGCCAGCGCATTGCCAAGTATTTTCTGAATACCTACGTACTCAACTGCGAGGGCTATAGCTGGCAAACCATTCAGGAGCAGTTCGACACTTGCGCCTTGCTCTCTTCCGCACCCATCCAGACACAGTACGGCGCACGATTCGAAGGGCAGGACGCGGTCACAACACGCCTGGGCACGCAAGGCACAGTCGATGTGCAGATTCATTCGATCACACTGGGTGCCAACCAGGCTGCCATCGTACGCTTTACCAAGACAGAGCGGGAAGTCATCACGGGCAATACGACCAAGGTTCAACACCTGATTGCCACGATGGCGTATCAGTACACCGATGTCCCGCTCACCGAAGAAGTCGCCCGCCTGAACCCGCTGGGCTTTCAGGTCATGCGTTACGACCTCGCTGCCGACTTGTCGCGCTGACACCGACAAGGATTTGAAGGAATTCCCATGTTTAAACCTTTCCCCAGCCGGGCGCTGTTGGCGCTGTCGCTTTGCCTGGTCGTGCCCACCAGCGCCCTAGCACTGGAAAACCCTCGCTCCTCGCGACTCGATCACCGTGTGCGCTATGTGAATTACAACGAGGCCAATGTCATCCAGCTGAACGCCGTGATCGGCGTGGCCACCCATATCGTGCTCGAACCCGGTGAACACTACGTCTATCACGTTTTTGGTGACAGCCAGGCCTATGCCTTTACGCACAAAGACAATCATCTGTTCTTTAAACCAACGGCAGAGGAGGCCAACACCAATCTTATCGTTGTCACGAATCAACGCGATTACAGCTTCAGGCTCTCATACAGCAACAACCGTGATTCAGCCGCCTTGTACAAGCTGGTGATCCGCTACCCAGAGGTTCAAGCCAGACAACGCGCGCAAGCCGCACGAAAGGCTGCAATTGAACAGTCTTTACAAACCACCGGCACAACCATGAACTGGCAAGCCTACACGCGCAGCGGTGATGCATCCATTGCCCCCGTACACGCCTGGGACGATGGCCGGCAAACGTGGCTGCAGTTTGGGCCCGAGGCAGACATCCCGACCGTCTACCGCGTCACGCCAGACGGCCAGGAGGTCATCACCAACCATCACATGGCCGATGAACGCACGATGGTGCTTCATCGCACATCCGCCTTATGGCATCTGCGCCTGGGTGACCAAGTGCTGGCCGTGCATAACGCAGCCTATGGCACGACACCTGTGCCGGCGCACACCGGCACGGCATCACCTGCGGTCAAGCGCACAATCAAAGGCGCTACCGCCTCGCAATCTTCCGCTGCATCACCTGTGTCCAGCATCCGCGTACGCGAAGCCTCGCAATCAAGGAATTCCCCATGACGGAAAAGGAACAAGACGCGGCACAAGCACCCGCTTCTGACGAAATAAGCCATAAAGACGTGCAGCTAGAGCGCGAAGCGCTCAATCCAGAGGCAACCGGGCGCAGCGCACCACGCGGTGCTCGCGCTTTTCTCTGGCTCACCATGCTGATTGCTGTAGCAGTGGCGGCAGGCGTACTCATGAAGGTCTGGAGCAGTGAACCGAGCGCAAAATCCCAGAGCAATCTGGAAGCCGATCAAAGCGGCATCACCAATCGCCTTAAAGCCCCCAAGGTAGAACGCCCCACGCCAGCGCCTGCACTGCCCCCGCCAACCCCTGAGCCTGCAGTGATGCGTAGTTACAGCATTCCCCCCCCTCTGCCGGCAGCCCCGCCTGCCGTCGATGAGCTTACCCAGCGCCGGCTGGCCAGCCCACTCCAAGCTGGTGGCACAGACAGCAGCGGCACTACCGCCAGCCAGGCAAACAGCCCTCAAGGCCCTTATAGCGATGCTGGCCCCCTGGCCGACAAGTTGCGACCGCTGGAACTGGCCCCGTCAGTCGCCGGCCAGCTGGGCGACCGCAATTTCCTGATAACGCAAGGCACCATGATCGATTGCACCTTGCAAACGAAACTGGTCAGTACCCAGTCGGGCTTGTTGACCTGCCTGGCCACGCACGACGTCATGAGCGCTAACGGCAAGGTCAAGCTGATTGATGCCGGTACGAAGTTCACGGGCTATCAGTCGGGGGGCATACAGCAAGGCCAGGCTCGCGCCTTTGTCACCTGGAACCGACTGGAAACACCTGCCGGCATCATTCTGAACTTGAGCTCACCAGGCACAGGCCCACTGGGAGAGGCCGGCTTAGACGGCTATATCGACAACCATTTCTGGGAGCGCTTTGGTAACGCAATTCTGCTTTCTCTGGTGGGCGATCTGGGCAACTGGGCTTCCAATCATGGGCAGTCAGGTAGCAACAACATCCGCTTTGATAACACCGCCGAAGGCGGCCAGGAAGTGGTCGCAAAGATACTGGAAAAGTCTCTGGACATTCCACCTACCCTTTACAAAAACCAGGGCGAGCGTATCGGCATCATGGTCGCCCGCGATCTGGACTTTAGCCACGTCTATGAGCTTGAACCCATCCGTTGAACCCATCGCGTTTGATCGCTCGATTGCGGTACGCACCTTTCTACGGCCGTTATCGAGGCACCTGAACGACCCAGAGGTGACTGAGGTCGCCATCGTACGGGCTGGCGAACTGTACACCCGCACACGCGGCGCGTGGCAGCTGCACGAATGCCCCCAGCTGACTTACCCGCAACTGGAAGCACTGGCCACGGCCCTGGCGGCTTACAACCATATGGCACGCAGTCCTATTCAATCTGTGGTCCTGCCGGACGGGGAGCGCGGCCAGGTTGTTCTGCCTCCGGCCTGCATTGACGGTACGCTGGCCATCAATATCCGCAAGCACGCCCAGGTAGCGCTGAGCCTGGAGGAACTGCAGGCCCAAGGCGCTTTTGAGGCCACCCACGACGCTGCCGCCCAATACTCGCCAGAGGGGCTTTCGAAAATTGATCAAAGGCTGATAGCGCTGAAGACCGCTGGCGATATTCCTGGGTTTCTGCACGCAGCCATCCAGGCGCGCAAGAATCTGGTCATCTCCGGCGCGACAGGTTCGGGCAAAACCACTTTTGCCCGTTCATTGATCGACCGTGTACCCACCGATGAGCGGCTTGTCACCATCGAGGACGTTCATGAATTGATCCTGCCTCGCCATAGGAACCGGGTGCACCTGATGTATGGTGGCACGCGCGGACGGGTCTCGGCCACCGAAAGCCTGGCCGCATGCATGCGGCTATCACCAGACCGGATTTTCCTGGCCGAGCTGCGCGGTCCCGAAACCTGGGATTACCTGGCCGCGTTAAATACCGGCCATCCAGGATCCGTTACCACTACGCACGCCAATGGCGCTGCCGACACCTTCGACCGCCTGGCTATGCTGATCAAGCAGTCGCCCACAGGCGGCAACCTTGACCTGCTCACCATCCAGGCATTTTTACGCCAGACCGTAGACATCGTGCTGCATTTCGAGCGATTTCGGCTCAAGGAACTCTGGTTTGAGCCCAGACGATATATCCACTGCTAGACGACACCCAGCGGTCCCCTGACAGGCTGCTGTATCCATTTCTACGACTAGGCATTGCCTGGCGCACCAACCCCTGAACCCGTGTGAGGCACTGCACACGTTCCAGGCGGGCCTTATATGGGCTCGTCTGGAGATTTTCCGATGACCTCATCCACTCGCCTGCCCTTTCACCAGGAGCGCAATCTGCTGCGTCTGTCTGCCGCCATGCAACGAGCCCAACAAAAAGCCAATCAGGCGCTGGCTACAGCCGCAGAAAAGCAGATACAAACCCCTACACCGTTCATACTGCCAGGCATCAATGAGACAGCACGTGCCATACCGAATTACATCGCGCGTAGCGCAATCTTTGCACCGGTACGCCGGGGCTGGCGCACCCTTCACGACGACACCGTATTTCTGGAAGGCAGCAACATCCTGCTCAAAGGGTCCGGCAAACAGTTAAGCGAAGACCACGCGGATATCTGGATGCATGCTATGTTCCTGCAGACAACCGCCCTGCTGGGCGAAGCACCCACCATCAACCGAGCCGATTTTCTGCGCGGCTTGGGCAGGAACACCAGCGGCGCAAGTTACGAATGGCTGCACCAGGGCATGAAAGACCTGGCCCGCTTCACCTTGTGCATTGAAGCGCGCAGAAAGGATGGTTCGATCAAGTACAGCTACGGCAACCACCCTTCAACCCGCGTGCTCGCGATGATTGGCGGTTTCGACTATGACGAACCCTCTGGCAGCTACACGATTTACGCTGACCCTCGCTGGGCACAAATCTTTAGCAACCGGGAGTATGCCCTGGTGGACTGGACCAAACGTCTACAGATGCGGCATGACCTATCCAAAAGTCTGCAGCGGCTGATTGGCACATCTTCCGACATCCAGCAGAAATACAGCCTGGATATCCTCAAACAACGTGCTCAGTACACCGGTCGCATGCGCGACTTTCGGGCAAGCCTGGAGCGCAGTCTGACGGAACTGGAAGCGCTGAATGTGATTGCAGAACCACGCATAGAAACAGCAATCAAAGGCCACGATCAAGCGGTCTGGACACGACTTGATCGGTAGATTTTCCATCGTCATAAGATCGCGCCTGAATCCTTCACAGCCCATTTTCTGCGTCTTCTGCAGGCTGTGGATAACTCATGCCAGCCATCGTAATAGCATCGCGCCCGCATCGTAATAAGATCGCGGCTTATCGTAATAGCATCGCGCCTTATCGTAATAGCATCGCGCATCATTTTTGGAAACCCGCATAAACAGGGAATCTCCAGACATCAAAACGCCTTCTACCTTATTTCTACCTTATTACTACCAGCAAGGCCTGTGGATAAGTCCACCACAATCTACCCGATTACAACGCCCTTGCTATCCAACCCAGACCGTCTTGAGTTGTCACGCTGAGCAGCCGCACAGCGGCTGCATGGGTCTGCATTGGACTACAGCCACCCTTTCGGGCACATCCTGTCCCCCAACACCATCACAGCCCGTCAAGCGGCAGAGCAAAGGAGATTTCATGCACTCAACTTTCAACACTCGCACGTTCGACATCGCCCATCAAGCAGCACAGACCTCACAACGGTTCTCCTTCGAGATCGTTCCCCACCAGTCCGGGACCGGCGGCTACGCCCTGCGCCTACTGGACGACGGACTGGAGGTCGGCGGTGGGCAGTTCTGCGCACAAGGCAAAGCGGTCCAATTCGGTGACGATCAATCAGCCTACGACGAAGCGCTCGCCACAGGCTGCGCCTGGCTGGCAAGCAGGCAGACCGACGTCTTTCCCGACTTGTCGCACTAAGCGACGCCCTCTTGAACCCAACCCCAGGAAACCCATGAATGAAACCCCACCCGTAGCGCGCTACCGGGCTGCCCTGGCAGCACTAGACCCGCGCATCAGCATGGCGGCTCAACTGCGCGCGCTGTTTCCCCTGATCGAAGCTGAGCTGGCCATGGGCGTACCGCATCTGGCCGTGCTCGACGACCTGGCCGCAGCCGGCCTGACGGTACAGCGGCGCACCTTTGCCATCACGCTATACCGCTGGCGCAAGGCCAGGCGTACGGTATCCAGAAAACAATGGCACGCGGCATACCAGAGCGAAGACGTAACCGTTGAACCAGTTCGTGCAACAGCGCCCACACCACAAGCTCCAGCACTCGATGCCATACAGGGCCGACCTCGCAACATCCAGACGCCCGGCGACCTGCGCAAGATTCGCGACATGCGAATCGACCTGGATGCCTTACGCCGTGAAGGCATCGCAAATCGCAATCAGTCTTCAGAAAACACCACAAACCCCGTCACCCGTGACAAGGAATAAATCATGAAAGTTGCCGTCCTGAACTACACCGGCTCCGTTGGCAAAACAGTCGTTGCCTCTCACCTGCTGGCCCCGCGAATGAATGGCGCTCAGATCTTCGCCGTGGAATCCACCAATGAAACCGGCGCTGATCTTGGCCTGCATGTCGATCAACTGCGCGGCGAACACTTTGGCAGGCTGTTTCGTGAACTGCTCACCCGCGAAGATGCGATTGTCGATGTGGGAGCCAGCAACATCGAGGACTTCCTGACGCACATGATGCGCTACGAGGGCGCACACGAGGAAATGAGCTATTTCGTGCTGCCGGTCATCAATACCGGCAAGGCGCAGCGCGAAACCATCAAAACCGTAGCCGCCCTGGCCGAGCTGGGCGTTGATCCCGCGCGCGTTCGGATCCTATTTAACCGTGTCGAAAGCAGCGCGCAGGATGAATTCCCCTCGATTCTGGCCTATGCCGCCAAAACAGGCGAAGTGCAGGCCAATCCCCAGGCCACCATTTACGAAAACGAGGTCTTTGAGCTGCTGGCAGACCAACGCACCACCATCGCCGATGTGCTGGCTGACCAGACCGACTACCGCGCCCTGCTTCGGGAGGCCGATCCTGAAGACCATGCCCGTATCTCGCAGCTGAGCAACCGGCACGCACTGCGCGCTCTGGCCAAGCCAGTGGATAGGCAAATGAATGCGGCCTTCTCCGCCCTGTTCGCCTGAGCCCGGCCACCATGGAAGCACATTCGAATTCGGGCAGCGCGCGTACCAAATTGGATTTGCTGTATCACGAGGTGCTGGGTGAAGTGGCTGGCCTGGTGGGAAGGCTGGAAAGTGCCACTCACAGCCTGGACGCCGTGCAAAAACAGATGCAGGCCATGGGTGAGGCCCAGCAAGTCTTACCTCAGCAACTGAGCCGCCACCTGACCGTGACCATAGAGGCAGCAGCCAAACCCATCCACGAGCAGGCTCAATACAACATCCAGGCCATGCTGAACGACACCGACAGCCGCCTGGATCAACTCGCTCGGGACGCCGCCCAATATGCCAGCATTGCCCACCGCAGTGCACGCCGCATAGCGATCATTGCCCTGGTGGTGGGCGGCGCGGCCGGCATTCTGGGAGGGTTGCTGTCAGGTCTGGCTCTGGGCCATATGCTTCTTTCATGAGGAACCAGCGCTTATGTCCACCTTGATCTCACCGATCACCCGGCGCCGCATCGCCGCCTTCTCTTTGGCAATTTTCCCCACTGTTGCCTGGATGGCCGCTGCCACCTGGGGCAGCCACATGCACTGGCGAGACTGGAACGCACGAACCTTTCGGTATTTTGTGATGCTCACGCCGCAGTATCCAATGCTCTACGGGGCGCTGGGCATCGGCCTGGTTCTGTCCCTAGTGCTCATCCTGCTGATCGGGCGCACCGCCAGAACGGAAGGGTTTGAAGGGGCGGGCTATAAACGCTTTGTGCGTGGCACGCGTACCACCTCAGCAAAGAGCCTGGCTCGCCAGTGCGAAGAACGGGGCAAGCAGCAGATCGATGTGGGTGGCATCCCCATGCCAACTGCTAACGAGAATCTGCACTTGCTCATTAGCGGTGCTACTGGCTCGGGCAAATCGGTGCTCTTGCGCAACATAGCTGCCTCGGTGCTCAAGCGCTCACAGCATGACATGGTCTCTGGATTGCAAGACCGCAACGACCGCATGATCGTGATCGACCCCAACGGGGATCTGCTCAGCAAATTCTGGCAACCCAACGATGTAATCTTGAACCCTTACGACGCCCGCAGCCAGGGCTGGTCATTCTTCAACGAGGTGCGTGCCGACTACGACTGGAAGCGACTGGCGCACTCTATGGTGCCCATGAGCCAAGACAAGAATGCGGAAGAGTGGAACGACTTTGGTCGGCTTCTGCTACGCGAAACGGCCAAGAAACTGCAGCAGTTGCAGGGTGAAGATGCCAGCATCATGGATTTGTTCCGCCTGTGCACCATTGAAGACCCCAAGGTCTTGAAGCAATTCCTGGAAGGGACGCTTGCCGAATCCCTATTTGTAGGTTCCAGTGAAGCCAGCAAAGCCCTGTCTTCGGCCCGCTTTGTGCTGTCCAACAAACTGTCGGAGCATACCGGCATGAAGCCTGGCAGGTTTTCTATTCGCGATTGGCTGAACAGGCCAAACGGCGGCAACCTGTATATCAACTGGCGCGAAGACATGATGAGTTCCATGAAACCACTGGTGTCCTCCTGGGCGGACGTGTTCATCACGTCCATCCTGTCTATGCCAGAAAGCACACACCGGCGCTGGTGGTTGTTCATTGATGAGTTGGCCAGCCTGGAGGGGCTGCCTTCACTGGAAGCGGGACTAACCAAAGGCCGCAAAAACGGCCTGCGTATCGTAGCGGGCCTGCAAAGCACCTCCCAGCTGGAACACATCTACGGTCGCACCATGGCCACCACCATCCGGGCGAGCTTCCGCAACCTGGCCGTGCTGGGCGGCTCGCGCACCGACCCGCAAACCGCCAAGGACATGAGCGAAAGCCTGGGTAAGCATGAAGTGGAACGGCCAAAATACAGCATCAGCCGCAGCGTGGATCATCGCAATACGTCGGACAATATGGATCGCGTGACAGAGGATGTGGTGACGGCTGCACAGATACAGGCGCTGCCGTCACTGGGTGGATATGTGGCGTTGGCGGGGGATTATCCGATTGCTAGGGTGAGATTGCCGATTCGGCGGTATGGGGCGGCGGCGGAGGCATTTCGAGAGGTTGAGTAATTGTGTCGTTAATATCACATCCAACAACGGGGATAATCCCTAAAAGACAATGCCGCCTCACAGTGCGAGTCAATACTGTCTCTGGACATCAAAAGGAGCTTAAAAATGCTGAACCAATTCGCAGAATACCTTGTTGATCGTGGTTATAAACAAGTCACGCCAAGCGGTCTGCCTAGCACGGTGTACGACTACAAAAAGCGTATCGACAGAGTTTGCCAGTACGAAGGGATTTCAGTGGATGAGCTTGCCAAAAACATTCCAATAATCATCAAAAAATATGACATTGGCGGAGAAAGGGAACACATAGGCAATAGATCCCACAAGGCTGTCATAAACGCCTTAAAAAGGTTCCATGAATTTGTGGAGGAGCAAGGGCACCCACGATAAGGTAAGGCACCGCCGAGCCTAGAGATAGTTCAGATTTTTGTCAAACAGTCAGATAACGCACCTGGCAGCAAATGACTTGAAAAACTCTACCATCATCCTTTACAGCCTCATGCGCAACATCACAAAAGGCCAGCTGCTTCGCGCATGTGAGTAAAATTGACCGCATCATGTCCGGCGCTAACGACCGCGCAGTATAAGTCTAAATCCGCAGTCAGTACTAGGTGCTCTGTTGCCAACTCCACCAATACCGCATCAGTAAGTCCCAGCTTTGAAAAATTCCCCGGATCGATCATTTCGGTACTCACACCAATCGGCTTCAAAATTGACTTCTCAGGTAGGCAAAACAGCGGAAATACCGCTTCGCACATTGTTTGCCACTTCCTACCCTTGACTACCTGGCGCGCCAAATTGCTCGTCTCGGCTAATACATGTGCTGTGATCAGAATTCGTTCAAAGTGCTCCAAATACTGCAACAGCAGATCGGCTGAGTCAGCGTCGTACGCGGCCAGTCGGCCACTACCGATCATATCTGGCGAGAAGCGAGAAAACACATACAAGAGCAACAGGTTCGTATCAAGTATCGCACCAATAGAACGATACTTATTCAGATATTCGATCAGATCTTGCTGAAGCGCCATGGTCACGGTATGAGCCGAATACCCATTCTTAAGAAGTCACCTGTTTCCGCATCGATCTCAATAGTTTTGTAGACCCGATTTTCGACCTCGCGTTGCTGCTCAAAAATTGCGGAAAGTTGATTTAGACTAGAAGTCACAGACCTGGGGCGGAAAAATCCCAATGTCACTTCCCATACTTTCTTGTCATCCTTGGTTGTCAGTTCGATTTCTTCGAGAGCTAGGTTTTTTAGCGGATCGTCCTCAAAAAGCTCGGCTATGGCTCTCTTTGCGCAACTGACGGCCTCTTTAACTGAAATAGTTGGCATCTATTCCTCAACGTGTCTGGCTATTCAATTCGTTATATACCGGGAGCAGCATATAGCGCACCGTGCTGAAATTGTACAGGTATACACCCTGCACGACACAAATGGCTTATACCCGGTCGTCCGCAGGACCGCTGGATAGTCAAACAAAAACCTTCACACTTTCCTCTCTAATCTAGCACTGGCGTAGCGCCCGGCTAGCTGATCTTTTTCCATATTTCCCCCGGAGCCCCCATGATCTCGCACAGCCAGATCTATCGCGCCCGCGCGTCCCTTGCTACCCACTACTACGCCGACCAAGCCGACGATTACTACAGCCGCGATGGCAGCGCCGCGACCTGGCAAGGGGAAGGCGCTCGTCGTCTGGGGGCTGTCGGTGAAATCGACCCTGCACGTTTCAAGGCCATGTTGCAGGGCGACTTTGGCCGTAGTGTCACCGCGAACCGTTCGGTTCGCAAGGATGCGAAGGCCCGTGCTGCGCTTGATTTGACCTTCGGCGCGCCCAAGAGCATCACCCTGCAAGCCTTGATCGGCGGCGATGAGCGGCTGATTCACGCGAACGACCAAGCCGTGGCCGCCGCACTTGCTTATGTCGAACAGCACCTGACCATGGGCCGCCGCAAGGAAAACGGTAAATCGCGGGTGGAGCACACGGGCAACCTCATCATTGCCAAGTTCCGCCACGAAACCGCCCGGCCCACGGAAGGCGCCGCGCCTGACCCTCACCTACACGTTCACGCCCTGCTGATGAACTTGACCCAGCGGGCTGACGGCAGTTGGGTATCGCTGTCCAATGAGGACATTTTCAAGCTGCTGCGCGTGACAGACGCCATCTATCAGGCGGAACTAGAACGCAATGTGCGGGCGCTGGGGTACGCGGTTCGCCATGAAAAGCACCATATTGAGCTGGCACATATAAGCCGCGAGCAGATCGAATACTTCAGCAAGCGTAGCGCCGGCATCACTGCCGAACTGGCTGCACGCGGCACCAGCCGCGAAGATGCCCCCCACGCGCTGCGCCAGCGCATCACCCTCGCCCACCGCCAAGAGAAAACCCAGGCGTTCAGCCGTACAGACCTGCATCAGCAATGGCGCGACGCCGCCGCAGCCCTCGGCACGCAGTTTGACCACCCCCAGCACCAGACCAACCCACAACAGCCGCAGGCGCTGGAACAACGCCCTGATCTGGTCGCACAGGCTTCGCTGGACTGGGCTATTCGCCACCTGGTTGAACGCGAATCCGTCATGCCCCTGGCCGACCTGCTGCAACATGCCGTGCGCCATGCGGGTGGGCATACAGACATTACCGCCATCCAGACGGTCATACAGGAGCGAGTCGCATCCGGTGCGCTCATCCGCGAAGCGCCGCATTACCGCAGCACTCAGGACAAGGACACCCTTCCCATGACACGCGAAGACTGGGCCGACGAGGTTGTGCGCTTGCGCGGCATCCCCCAGGACGCCGCGCTGCAACTGGTTGACCAGGCGATTACCCAGGGGCGCCTGTTGATGGAAAGCCCGCGCTATGCGACTCGCAGAGCCTTTGAAGCCGAATCCAGAATACTGGCGGCCGAACAAATAGGCCGCAGCGCCTGGACAACCACCATGATGACCACCCATGCAGAAAACAGCCTGGACTCACGCCTGACACCGGGCCAGCGGGAAGCAGTCATGCTGATTACGACCGACACCGACCAGATTGCAGGTATCCAAGGGCTGGCCGGCACCGGCAAATCCTTCGCCCTGCAAAACGCCCAGACCATCCTGCGAGAACAGGGCCACAGCATGGTGGCCCTGGCTCCCTATGGGAATATGGTGCGCAACCTGCGTGAAGAAGGCATCCAGGCCAACACCATTGCATCAGTGCTGGCCGCCGCCGACAAACGCCCTTTTCTTGATACTCTGGGGCCGCAATCTGTTGTGGTCATTGATGAAGCCGGGGTCGTACCGGTACGGCAGATGGACAAACTGCTGGCATTGATTCAGCCGACCGGGGCCAAGGTGGTCTTGCTGGGCGACACCGCCCAGACCAAGGCCATCGAGGCGGGCCGGGCCTTCGCTATGCTGCAAGAGCACGGCATGAAAACCGTCCTGATGGCCGACATCCAGCGCCAACGCTCGGAACGGCTGCGCCAGGCGGTACAACTGGCGGCCGAAGGCAAAGCCAGCCAATCTCTGCCGCTTCTGAACCAGATTCATTGCATCCCAGATGAGTTTTCTGTCGATGAACACGGCCAGAAAACACGAGACAGTTCTGCCCGGTACGAAGCCATCGCCCAAGCCTATACGACACTGCCCACCGCAGAGCGTGCCAACACCATTGTCGTGACCGGCACCAATGCTTCACGCCAGGCCATCAATGAACGGATCCACGCCCAGCTTGGCCTGGAAGGCAAAGGCCATCAATGCCAGTTGCTGGCCCGCCATGACACCACCCGCGCCCAGCGCAGCGTGGCCCGGTATTACACCGTGGGCGATATCGTCGTCCCTGTGCGGGATTACCAATGCGGCCTGAAACGCGGCGAGCTATACCGCGTGACCGGCCACACACAGCATGACCGCATCACGGTAGAACCGCTGCAACCCGGCAATACGCCTACGCCATCCATAGAGATCATCCCCAAAACCATGAGCAAGCTGTCGGTCTATCACCTGAACCGTGCGGAATTGTCTGTCGGCGACCAAGTTCGCATCACACGCAACGATGCTCACCATGATCTGGTCAACGGCCAGTTGGCCAAGGTCATGGCCGTCGATGCGGCCAGCGTCACGCTTGATACCAACGATCGTCATGTTCAACTACCCACAGACCGGCCTCTGAACATGGATTACGCCTACACCACCACCGCGCATAGCGCCCAGGGGCTGACCTGCGACCGGGTGCTATACAACGCGGAAAGCTTCAGCCGCACCACGGCCCAGGACACCTACTATGTCAGTATTTCGCGGGAACGGCATGAGGTGATCGTGTTTACGGATGATGGGGAAAAGCTGCCGGAACGGGTTGATCGGGCGACGTACAAGGGGTTGGCGCATGATTTGCGGCCAACGGCTGGCATAGAATCAACCCAGAGTCAGCATAGCCGGGATACCGGCTCACTCCAGGCTGAATCAGAATTTGAACCCGGATGACCGCCAGGCCCCTTCTGAACCGCCCTGGGGCGGTTCAGAAGACTTTCAAGTCTGGCCAGCTCTACTTTCGACCGAGCAAGAAGACACTAAAAGTCTTCGGCATCTTTGGGACGACCTCAGGCCTTGGTGATAGACTCACATCGGCCAAAAACGGTCATTATCAACCCGTGCAACGGAAGTCGATGATGTGCAGGAAATGGCAGAGCAGACACGTCATAGCCAATTGCTTACAATCAAGCGAGGTTAAATTCGTTCGGTCACTGTTCAGCTCGAAGTGGCTGTTATACGTTAAGCACTATGAATAGCTTGCAATGAGCTTCAAGGTAAAAGTTACTAGAATTCGATCATCCTGAATGACCCCTGATATTTTCCGACAACTTCTTCTAAAAGTGGACGCAGGGGAGCTCGTCCGCACTCACATTGTGAATGACGATCCTGGGCCGATTATCTCTGCAGAGATACTGCGACATATCGAAGACGTGATTCGTGCAAAGTTCCGATTAAAAGACGATCAGCGTGTTAATGCTGTAGTTGTCGGCTCTGCAAAGCTGGGGTTTTCGTTCCTCACGAAACAGAAAAACGGTGTCACCAAACCCGCATACCGCAGTTACAGACCGGGTATTTCGGATATTGATATCGCGATTATCAGTCCAGTCGTTTACGGAAAAATCTGGAGCGACCTAGCAAGTACGGGTGCACGTGCAACACCTTTTCCAAACAACTCTAAACTTGGACGCTATATGTATCTGAATCACCCCGGGAATCGCGGAGGCTGTTTGGTTAAAGTAAAACAGGTTCCGCAGCGGATGCCGCGAGTTGTCGATAGTAACGCTCTTCGGCCTCAGCCGGCGGGATATCACCGATCGACCC
>Ga0180216_1001156_pt1 | contig 24339 bp, 21 predicted proteins | sample eDN3rd37CBELigMG_FD_128879 | JGI IMG/M metagenome (GOLD analysis project Ga0180216, IMG submission 128879) | Enriched Miracle-Growth compost microbial communities from Emeryville, California, USA - eDNA 3rd pass 37_C BE-Lig MG (version 2)... ...
CGCTGGGCAGAGATCTGGAGAACAACCTTGTCTACGTCTGGCCGGCACTCTCGGAAGTGCCGCCGGAGCAGTTGACGCCAGGAGAGCAGGTCGAGCTCTACCGAATGGCTGGTGCGGAGCAGGCCGAGGCCATCATTGAGTCGGGAAAATGGACCTGGTATCGTCTTGCGATCGGTGCTGACGGTACGTGGCACACCTTTGCGCGTCACGAAACGAAGTGAGCGGATCGTCGCAAATGGCCCGGTTGTTAACCGCTGCCTAACCCTCCCGGCAGGGCCATCAGGCAAATCAATTTTTTGAGATTGAAACGTTTATTGCTCCGGAGCCGTTATCCCCCCATCTTTGTACGTTAGGTGGTCGTCGCCGAGGGGGAAATCCGGAAAACCTGTGCCTTCACGGTGGACAGTGAAAGTTTGAGTATCGTTTGGAGAAGTACCGTGTCGTATCGCCTACTGGCAACAGCTGCCATAGCAGGATTTGTAATGTCTTCGCCCGTCGCAGCCCAGTCGGGTATCTCGTGGGAAAATGGCCAACCGATCTTCCACAATGCACCACAATATCAGGGAACGTATGAGCGGCGTCGGAGCTACTCTCCGTATTCTCCATATGGCCGCAGCCAATATTACGATCCCTACAACGATCCGTATTATGAAGAGGAAGCACCTCCCAGGCCGAAGCGAGAGTCTGCCGAAGTGCGGCCCGGCGGCCCGCGCCCGAATATTGCTCCGAAGGCCCCGCAGACCGTCGCTTTTCCAAACAATGAAACTCCGGGCACGATCATCATCGATACGAGTGCCCGGCGTCTTTACTACGTGCTTTCGAACAGCACGGCCTACTCCTATCCTGTTTCGGTTGGACGTGAGGGATTTACGTGGACCGGTACCGAAAAGGTGAGCCGGATCGCAGCCTGGCCCGACTGGCATCCGCCTGCCGAGATGCGCAAGCGTCAGCCTGAGCTGCCGAAGAAGATGCTTGGCGGGCTGCGCAACCCACTTGGCGCCAAGGCCATCTATCTTGGCAATACTCTCTACCGTATCCACGGCACCAATGACGTGAAGTCGATCGGGCGCGCATCGTCCTCCGGTTGTTTCCGGATGTCGAACGGGCATGTCATGCATCTGGCGAGCCTGGTCGATGTCGGCACGACAGTGAAGGTGGTCAAGAGCTGGCCAAAGGCAGGCACGGGCGTTGTCAGTGCCGAAAAGACGGAAAGCGCATCGTGAGGGCAAGCGCATAGCGCATTGCTTCCGACTTGCTCAAAGGAAAAGCACCTGAGTGGTCGTTGCGATCATTCAGGTGCCTTTTATTTTTTGGCCGATGACAAGCTCATGTTCTCAGACTCGTGCAAGCGGCTCAGCTGCGCTGCAGCTTGACGCGCACGCCCGGAGCGGGGCGCTCGAGCAGCACTTCCCGGCGGAAACTGAACAGTTTTGCCGGACGGCCGCCTGTCCGGGTCTTCATCTGACCTGTCGGCTCCACCAGGCCGGCGCCTTCAACAAGACGCCGGAAGTTTTGCTTGTGCAGGTGAGGGCCAAGGATGGCTTCAACCGTCTTTTGCAGCTCAAAGAGTGTAAACTCGTCCGGCATCATCTCGAAAACCACGGGCCGATACTTGATCTTGGCCCGTACGCGTCCGATGGCGGTCGCCAGGATGCGGCGGTGATCCAGCCGCATGGGGCTGCCAAGAGGCGGGTCCGGTTCATCCATCAAGGTGGCGGCCTCGGGACGATCGCGATGTGCTTCGCCGATGAGGCCCGCTTCGTACAGCAGCTCAAGGCGCTCCAGAACTTTTTCTTCGTCCCAGGTGCCGCCATCGATGCCGAAGCACATGCGGATACGCTGATTGCGGTCGAGCGGGCGGGCCGGGGTCTGGCGATCCTGGGAGCCCTTCGCCCAGCGGCGAAGCTCGGGAACGATTATCTGGTCGAGTATTTCAGGCCGGCCCTTGCGCCAATCCTCCCAGGGGAAAAACTGGTACCAGCTCCGCCATGTTCCGGCTTGAAGACCCGCCGTCATGACGGCGCGGGTCAAGGCGAGGTATCCGATCGACACGACGTGCGGGCACGTATCGCCAAGCTGGGCATGGCGGCCGCGGTCGCCGAATGTGTAGAGCTGTTCGACGTAGCCGAGTTCCAGACCTGTCTGGTCGGCGACCCACGAGCGCAAACCGATTTCAAGGGTCCGGTGGCGGATGGGAGAAAACGGACCGAAGGGCAGGCCTTCCGTAGCCCCTGCCGCATCGGGTGCATCCTTCACGGTGAGGACGACCGGCTCGTCGTTGGTGACGGCGATGATCGCGGCGTTCAGTTCTATTTCTACGGTGGACTGTTCCAGAGACACTGACGCTCGCTCAGATCCTGTCAGGGAGGATCTCTTCTCCGAGGGACGCAGGTTCGCCTGGGACGTCATGTGAGGTTCTCCGATCCGGGTCTCTCCCATGCTCGTTTGAGCTAGGCGCCTAACATGGCCTTTTCAGAGCAGTTTCCTTCAATCACATGCAAGCTAATGGACTGATATAATATGGATTGTTTGGGGCGGTGGCGAAGATCCCCAGGTACAAATCATTGCGGTCTCTCCTTCACACCCACCGTCAGCCCCCGAACAATTCCCGAAAGCGCTTGAGCAGCAACTGCTGGGCTTCGGGGGCTGGCAGTGGCTCCATCTTCTCAAGCCTGTCCGAGAGCGCGGAAGAAATGCCTGCCGGTTTGCCAAAGAACCGCAGCGCTTCCTCGGCTTCGAACCCGGCCAGTACGGTTGCCTCGTAGTAGGCCGCGATCTGATCGGCGCATTTGATCTCAGCCGCGATCTTGGCGGGCAGACTCGCGGGCAAGCCGAAGCGCAGGTTGATGGCCTCGTTCAGCCTTATCTCGAAGGCCTTGTAGTCGAAGCCGATCGCCGTCTTGAACGGGCTTATGAGATCGCCGACCACGTATTCCTGCGCATCGTGCAGGAGTGTTGCGAGACGCCAGGAATTCGGCCAGTCGGGATTACGATCCGCAGCAATCTCCTCGACGACGAGAACGTGCTGGGCAACGGACAGTGCGTGATCGCCAAGTGTCTGTCCATTCCACCGGGCAACGCGGGCAAGGCCGTGGGCGATGTCCTCTATTTCGATGTCGAAGGGCGAGGGATCGAGCAAATCGAGGCGGCGACCCGACAGCATGCGCTGCCAGGCCCGCGCGGGTGGCTGAAGAGGGCGGCGGCGAGGCGCTGCCCTGGCTGTCGGTACGGGCTTGCTGATTTTTGAATCCATAGACGTGAACTTAGCGATTCTGGCGCTCTATGGCACGTTGCAACTCGGTGCAGGGTGCGTGGCGGTGGCAGGACACGAGATGATCGTTGACCATGCCGATTGCCTGCATGAACGCATACACGGTGGTCGGACCGACGAAGCGGAAGCCTTGCGCCTTCAATGCTCTGGAGATGCGTTTCGACAAATCCGTCTGGGCCGGGATTTCAGTGAAAGAGGCATACGCGTTGACGATGGGCGTACCGTCAACAAAGTCCCAGACGAAGTCGGAAAGACTTTGACGTTCCCTGAGCTCCAGGTAGCTTCGCGCATTGGAGATGGTCGCCTCGATCTTGTTGCGGTTGCGAACAATGCCGGCATCGTTCATCAGCCGTGCGACATCGGCCGGCCCATAGACGGCAATACGTTCGGGAGCAAAGCCATCGAAGGCGGCGCGAAACTGCGGCCGCTTCTTCAGGATCGTCAGCCATGAGAGGCCCGCCTGAAATCCTTCCAGGACGAGCTTCTCGAACAGCTCATGGTCATCGAGCTTGGGCACGCCCCATTCTTCGTCGTGATAACGCGCATATTCGGGATCGTGGATACCGGGCCAAGGGCAGCGCGTGGGCGAACCGCTCATCTGTCAGGCCTGTTCCGGTGGTTCTGAAATCGTGAATGTGGCCCAGTCGGGAAGGTCAATCTTGATTGTAGAATTGCCGGCCAGCAGCGGTTCTCCCCTGGCTGCGGCGTCAGCGGCCCGATCGATGCGGATCAACGCCAGGGCGCGATTTCCTGAACTGGTTGCCAGCGTCCCTATCGCGGCAGTACCGGCGCGTATCTCCGAGCCTGGGTCCGGCAGATAGCCATCGGCAACGACCGGAACGATACGTTTGCGCGCCGTGCCGCGATGCTGCATGCGCGAGACGACCTCCTGGCCGATGAAGCATCCTTTGGTGAAGGACACGCCGCCCAACTGATCAAAAAGCGCCTCATGGGGAAATGCGTCGCCAAAGACATAATCCTTCCCGCCCTCGGGAAGGCCAAGCATGATGCGGTGCGCATCGTAGTCCTCGTGGGTGGCGGGCTTGCAGTCGATCTTGGCCGGGACCCAGTCGCTCTCCAGTGTCAGCAGCAGGCGAAAGCCAAGTGCTTCAAGGCGCGGGTCGGCGAAGGCGATGACACCCTCCCCGGGTATTGCATCGGTCCCGTTGCCCCAAATCGCGGTGATGGTAAATCCGGCGGAGCAATCGGCAATCTCGACTGCCGAGCGCAATTTGTACATCGAGAGCCGCTGGACGAGAGCCGGGATCTGACTGCGGGCGACGTCGAGCAGGAAGCCGTCGTCGGTCCGGATCACGAAGAAATCGAACAGGATCTTGCCCTGAGGCGAAAGCAGGCCCGCATGAATGGCGCGCTGAGTCGCGAGCAGTCCCATGTCATTGGTGATGATATTCTGCAGGAACGTTTGTGCGTCAGGTCCGGTGACGCTGACGACGCCGCGGTCAGGAAGGTAAGCTGACTTCAATTGGGCCATGTCAAGTCCAGGGTTGCAGCGAAGTATCGGTTTACGTATGCGGGGGTGAAGCGGGACAAGAGAGGTGTTCCGCTGTCCATTTATAGCGCGGTCGCGGGAGAAACGCATGTCAGCTACGTATGATGTCGTGGTGCGGGGTGGAACCGTCGTCAATCATGATGGCGCGAGCCTACGTGACATCGGGATCCGGGACGGCCGCATCGTCGCACTCGGGTCGCTGGCAGCGGAATCGGCGGGTGAGGTGATCGATGCCGCCGGCCTGACGATCCTGCCCGGTGTCATCGATACCCAGGTGCATTTTCGTGAGCCGGGCTTGACGCACAAGGAGGATCTCGAAACCGGCAGCCGGGCCGCGGTCATGGGCGGTGTTACCGGCGTTTTCGAGATGCCCAACACAAATCCTCTGACGACATCCGCTGAAACACTTGCCGATAAAGTCTCCAGTGCGCACCACCGGATGTTCTGCGACTTTGCCTTTTTTGTCGGCGGCACGCGTGAGAACGTTGACGATATTCCGGAACTGGAGCGACTGCCGGGTTCGGCCGGGATAAAGGTGTTCATGGGTTCGTCAACCGGCAATCTGCTGGTGGACGACGAAGGCTCGCTCGATCGCATCCTCACGAGGATCAGCCGCCGGGCCTCCTTCCATGCCGAAGATGAAAGGCGCTTGAACGAACGCAAGGGCCTGAGGGTGCCGGGCGATCCCGGTTCGCATCCGGTCTGGCGAGATGCCGAGGCGGCACTGATGGCGACGAAACGGCTTGTTGGCCTGGCGCAGAAGCACAACAAACGGGTGCATGTCCTGCACGTCTCGACGGCGGAGGAAATGGCATTTCTTGCGGAGCACAAGGAGTGGGCGAGTGTGGAAGTCACACCGCATCACCTCAGCCTGGTTGCCCCGGATTGCTATGAGAGGCTTGGAAACTACGCGCAGATGAATCCGCCCGTGCGCGATGACAGGCACCGGCAGGCGCTGTGGGCTGGTCTTGCGTCTGGCGTCGTTGATGTCCTCGGCTCGGATCATGCGCCGCATACGCGCGAGGAAAAGGAGCATTCCTACCCTGCCTCGCACTCGGGCATGACCGGAGTGCAGACACTGGTGCCCATCATGCTCGATCATGTGAACGCGGGGCGGCTGTCGCTGCAGCGTCTCGTCGATCTGACGAGCCATGGTCCGCAGCGGCTGTTCGGCATTCGCGGCAAGGGACGCATTGCCGTTGGTTACGATGCGGACTTGACGATTGTCGATCTGAAGCGCCGCGAAACCATAAGGAACGACTGGATCGAGAGCCGGTGCGGCTGGAGCCCTTACGATGGTGTGACGGTGACGGGCTGGCCAATCGGCACGATCGTGCGTGGACGGCGGGTCATGTGGGATGGCGAGATTGTCGCTGAGGCGGCAGGGGAAGCCATCCGATTTTATGAAGGCGAGAAATAACTGGCGTTCCTGCGGTTTAGAGCTTCTGGTTCATGCCGGGGCGCATCAACGCCCGGGCGCGCGCCAGCGTGTCGGCCTCGGTGGCGGGTTTATCCCAGCGAATGCGCGCGATGCGGGGAAACCGCATGGCAATTCCGGATTTGTGCCGGCTCGATTCGTGCAGGGCATCGAAGGCCACTTCGAAGACCAGCTTTGGCGAGACGGCGCGCACCGGGCCGAAGCGATCCGTGGTGTTGGACCTGATGAACCGGTCCAGTTCCAGAAGTTCTTCGTCGGTGAAACCGGAATAGGCCTTGCCGACCGGAACCAGTTCCGCCCCAACACCCGGTCCCTCGCGCCAGACGCCGAACGTGTAGTCGGAATAATAGGATGATCGTTTGCCGGAGCCGCGCTGGGCATACATCAGCACACAATCCAGAGTTAAAGGCGCGCGCTTCCATTTCCACCAGTGTCCGCGGGGGCGCCCGGCGAGATAAGGGCTGTCCTTGCGCTTCAGCATCAGGCCTTCGATGCCTTCGGCGCGGGTATTCCGCCAGAGCCTCGTCAGCTCATCGAAATCTTTGAAGGGGACGAGTTCGCTCAGGTCCGTGAACATCGGGGCATGGGCGCAGTGCCAGCGTTCCAGACGTCTGCGCCTTTCAATAAGAGGCAGGTTCCGCAGATCATCGTCCTCGAGGTGCAGGACATCATAGAGCCGCACGTGGGCTGGATAGTCGCGCACCATCTGAGGCGTTACAGTCTTGCGATTGAGACGCTGCTGGAGATCGTTGAAAGGAGCGAGCTTCTTACCCCGCATGATCAGGAGTTCGCCATCGACAACGCAGTCACGGCCGATGAAGGCCGATGCAATGTCGGGAAAGGCGGCCGAAATGTCATCGCCGGTGCGCGAAAACAGACGCATTTCGCCTGCTCGCGCGGCGATCTGAACGCGTATGCCGTCCCACTTCCATTCAGCGAGCAGATCGGCGGGATCAAGCTGGGCGCGATCACCGTCCTCGATCGGGTGTGCCAGCATCATCGGTCGAAACACAGGCCGTGATCCGGGATCGGGCCGTGGGGCGTTGCCGGTGAACCAGTCGAACAACGCCAGGTAGGGCGGATTGACAGCGTGCCATGCCTCTTCGATCTCGGTGATGGGAAGTTCGAAGGCCTGGGCGAGCGAGAGTTTGGCGAGGCGAGCCGATACGCCCACACGCGGTGCACCGCCAAGAAGCTTCAGAAGCGCAAATCGGCCCGAAGGACTGAGCGTGTCAAGAAAGCCTTTCAGGATCTCTGCGTGGGACGTGTTGGGAGCGGTGGCGAAAGCCGTGACAACGGCGTCCAGCGTGACGGGGCGCTGACCAGCAGTTACCGGGTCTGGCCACAGCAGGGCTACGGTTTCGGCCGTGTCGCCAACGTAATCCCGCGACAGGTGATAGAGCACTGGATCGACGACGTCAGTCAGGATTTCGGGCAGCAGGCGGCGCAGCGGAATACGCAGGGGAAGCCCGTCGGTTAGCGCCGCAAGTGCCCAGCCGCGGTCAGGGTCCGGCGTGCTGAGAAAATACTCGGTGAGGAGTGAGAGCTTGCGATTGCGGCTTTGCGTATAGGTCAGTTCATCGACGAGGTTGGCAAAACGCTGCATCGGAATTATTCCGCCTCATCCTCAAAGCCGACCAGCGCCAGGGCCTTGCCCCTGATGCCCATGCGCGAGAGCTGATAGATAAGGGCATCATCGCGGCCGTGCGTAACCCAGACGCTGGAGGCACCCGTTTCCATGATGGTGGCGATCAGGTCCGGCCAATCGGCGTGGTCGGATACGACAAGCGGGAGTTCAATGCCGCGCTGACGCGCTCTGGCGCGAATGCGCATCCAGCCGCTGGCGAACGCGGTTACGGGATCCTGGAAACGTCGCGACCAGCGATCTGAAATTGCCGCCGGGGGACACAGCACAAGGCCGCGTTGAACGCCACCTGGAACGCTTGCGTCAATTACGCGGAGATCCCCGAGATCAACTCCCTGTTCCATATAGAAGTCGCAAAGCGCGACCAGAGCGCCATGTAACCAGATGACTTCGTCGTAGCCCTGCTGACGCAGCAACGCGATCATCCGCTGGCATTTCCCAAGCCCATACACGCCGAGCAGATGGGGCCGGTCAGGCTCCCTTTGCAAGGAGGCCATCAGGCGTTCCGCCTCCGCTTGAGCTGGCTCGTGACGGAATACGGGAAGAGCGAATGTGGCCTCGGTGACGAAGACATCACATGGCACGACCTCGAAGGGCTCGCAGGTCGGATCCTGCTCACGCTTATAGTCGCCGGAAACGACGACCCGCGTGCCCTTATGCTCCAATACAACTTGTGTGGAACCAAGGATGTGGCCAGCCGGGGCGAAGCGTACGTCGACTTCGCCAAAGCGCCGGACTTCACCATAGGTTGCCGTCTCGAACCCGCCTGCAGCCTCATGGCCATAGCGGATCTGCATGATACCGGCTGTTTCCGGGGTGGAAAGAACGGCTCGGTGGCCGGGGCGTGCATGATCCGCGTGCCCGTGGGTGATGACGGCACGCTCAACGGGTCGATGGGGGTCGACGTAGAAGTTGCCCGGCTCGCAGTAGAGGCCGGCGTCGGTGGGATAAAGCCAGCGCTCAGCGCTATGAGCCGGTCGCGGCTCAGGTGTCAGATTTGGCTGCGTATCGGGCATTGTAACGCCTCAACGCATGACTCCCCGTTGTGGTTTCGGCAGCCATACCCGCTCCCCGCAACCATTCAGGGCCTATGCAATGATGTCAGGCAGCAACTGATCTTCCAGGGCCTGAATCCGGTCCTTGAATGCGAGCTTCTTTTTTTTCAGCCGTCGGATGGTCAGTTGATCGCCCACACCCGAACTTTCGAGCGCGACGATTTCTTCGTCGAGCGCCCGGTGTTGTTCTCTCAACTGCACAAGTTCCTCGCGCAGCTCTCGTTCGCGTTCCCGCTGCATTTCACCACGCTTGAGTAAAGCCGAACTCTGTGCCGGCGGGGCAATATTGTCGCGTTTGAGCAATTTCGCAAGCTATCCGAGACGTTTCCGCGACGGCAACAGGTCCTGCCCTGGCAGGGGTGCCCGCAGCCCTGGCGGGAGCCCAATCCTGCCTTGAAAACGATTAAATAGAGACTTTCATAATGTTAACGGCGCTCACACGGGCGCCGCAAGTCCACATGGACAAGCTGTGACCAATCTGTCACGATATTACGGTCTGGAACCTCAAATGGAGGGCAATGATGACGATCGAAGGCCATCTTGCTGAACTCGCAGAGAAGCACCGCCATCTCGACAAGCAAATCCAGGATGAGATGAGAAGGCCCGGGTCAGATGACCTCCAGATCAAACGGCTCAAGCTTGAAAAGCTGAAAATCAAAGAGCAGATCGAACAGATCAGGCACATTACCCGCCATTGATGTTTGAAGCCCCTGCCAAGCGCCGGGGCTTTTTTAGTGTTTGTACGCTCGATGGCGTGCCGCCTCGACTATCCGTATCAGGCCGGGTGATTTGCAGGACCAGCCTCGTGTGGTCGACAGTGACCAGCGGATGGTTTGATGGCGGTCCGGGGCAATGGCGACTGCTGCAACGGCGGCGCCATTGCTTTCGTCGATGGTGATGATCCGCCTCATCATTCCCCGAGGTTTGTGCGCAAATCTCTTTTCTTCGCACAGCCTGACCGGCGCACGATCGGGCCGCCTGACAGGTGCCTAGTCTGCTTTCCCGACGAGCGATCGATCCGTCTTGCTGACGGTGCGGCGGGGCGATGCGGAGGGCAGCGGTGCGACCATCGTTGCGGGCGGGGGTGGAGCAAACTGGTTTGCATAATGGTTGAGCCTCAGCCTGCTCGCGGCCAGCTTTGCCTGATCCAGACGCCCGTCCTTGAAGGCCTGGATCAGCTCGAAAAGCACGTGATAGGTGTCGTTGCCGCCCGTGGTGATCACGATCAGATCGGCGCCGGCATTCAAGGCATGGATGGCCGCACGGCTCATGCCGCCAGGGCGCTTTCTGATCGACGCCATGTAGAAGTCGTCAGTAATGACAAGGCCGGAATATCCCCACTCGCGGCGAAGCAGACCGGAGATCACAGTTTTCGAAGTCGAAGCAGGATTGAGGGCATCGACCTCATCGAAATGCGCATGACTGACCATGATTGCGGCTGGAATTTTCCCGTTGGCAATCCAGAATGGTGCCCAGTCTCGTGCTTCGAGCGCCCGTTGTGTCGCCAAAACACGGCCTTTCGAGATGTGCGTGTCGGCATTGACGGTCCGCAAACCGGGGAAATGCTTCAACGTGCAAAGTACGCCTTCTGCAGCCGTCGCCCGGCAATAGGATTTGGCGGCTTCGGCGACCAGACCCGCATCATCGAATAGCGCTCGAAGGTGGAGATTGGTGTGGCGGTCACCGTGCAGTCGGCCCAAACGCTTGAGGTCAACCACGGGGGCGAAGTTCAGGTTTACGCCAATGCGGGCGAGATTGCTGGCCTGACGGGTGGCATAGGCCGAGATGGTGGTGTCGCGTTCCTGATGCGTCATGGTCTTGCGCAACAGGCGCTTGAGTGGCGGCTGTCGGGCAAGTGGCGGCGTCAGCCGTGCAACCGGGCCGCCCTCCTGATCGGCCGCGATCCACAGGGGGCGCAGGCCCTTCTCTGCTGCCAGTGCGCGCAGTCCGGAGATTTCCCGGGACAATTGCGCCTCGGTGCGCGACTTCGCATTGCGGGCGGTGACGAATACGCCGCCCAAAACCCCGCGGCTCAGTAGCGGTGTCAACTCGGATGCGACGTGATAACCGACTATGAGATGGCTGCCCAACGTCTGCAGCACATCCGACGGCGTGGCCAGGACGGCAGCCTTCTTCTCATCGATGCTAAGGGCAATGGCGGAGGGGATGTGCAGCACTGCGGCACTCATGACGCCTATCAGCAATGGCAGAGTAGCGGCCGCTGTTCCGCAAAGGCGGTTCAGAGCCGATAGTGCCGGGGCGAGGCAGCGTTTTGTGCGCATGCAACCTCATCAGCCACAATCCCGGGGGTCTGCAATTCCCCTGTTTCCCGAATTGGCCGTTTTGACCATCTGCTTGGAGAACGGCCGTTCTGCGGGCGAATACTCGCGCCCGCCGGTCTGAACGCGCAAACGCGGGAAAAGATCGAGGAGATGAGAAAAAATCTGCACGGAGCATCATTATGCTGAACGCGTAGGAAGGCCGGATGCAGAAGCTGCTATACCCGGCCAGTTGTAAAGCTGTCCGCCAAGATCAACGGGGCCGCGCAGACGCGCAGGCGCTATTCAGCCTTGGCGATCTCGCGGAGCTTGAATTTCTGGATCTTGCCGGTCGGAGTCTTGGGAATTTCGGTGAAGATGACGTGGCGGGGGCATTTGAAGCGCGCCAGACGGGCCCGGCACCACTCCATAATCTCCTCTGCAGTCGCGCTGCTGCCGGGTTTCAGCTCGACAAAGGCGCAGGGCGTTTCGCCCCATTTCTCGTCCGGTTTGGCAACGACCGCGCAATAGGCGACGGAGGGATGCTTGTAAATGACATCTTCGACTTCGATCGAGGAGATATTTTCGCCCCCGGAGATGATGATGTCCTTCGAGCGGTCTTTGAGCTGGATATAGCCGTCCGGGTGCAGCACACCGAGATCGCCGGAGTGGAACCAGCCGCCGGCAAATGCTTCCCTGGTCGCTTCAGGGTTCTTCAAATATCCCTTCATAACGATGTTGCCGCGGAACATGACCTCGCCAAGCGTTTCGCCATCGGCCGGGACCTTTTCCATCGTGGCGGGATCGAGGACGGTGAGATCCTCCAGCGAGACATAGCGAACGCCCTGGCGCACGCGCTTCTGTGCGATATCCTCCGGGTCAAGGTCATCCCAGGCCGAATTCCATTCGTTTATGGTGGCGGGACCGTACGTTTCCGTGAGCCCATAGAGATGGGTCAGATCAAATCCGGCTTCCACCATGCGGGTCAGGACGGCCTGAGGCGGTGGAGCGGCGGCGTGATTGAAGGCCACGCGATGCTTGATGTCACGACGTTCATCAGGGCTGGCGTTGAGCAATGTGGCCATGACGATCGGCGCGCCGGAGAGATGCGTGACCCCGTGATCGGCAATGGCGTCGTACATGGCCTTGGCTCTCACCCAGCGTAGGCAGACGTGGGTGCCGGCGACGGTGGAAAGGGACCAGGGGAAGCACCAGCCGTTGCAGTGGAACATCGGCAACGTCCAGAGGTAGACAGGGTGCGCAGTCATGCCGGTGGCGAGGGTGTTCGCGTAACACATGAGGGCAGCGCCACGGTGATGGTAGACAACTCCCTTGGGATTGCCCGTCGTGCCGGACGTATAATTGAGCGCGATGGCATCCCATTCATCCTCGGGCATGCGCCACTGGAAACCCGGATCGCCCTGCGCGAGAAAAGCTTCGTAATCTTCGGAGGATAATGGTTCGCGATCCTGAGGAAATTCAGGATCATTGTAGTCGATGACGAGCGGCTTCACTTTCGCCAGTGCCAGCGCTTCCTTCACGACCTGTGAAAATTCACGGTCGACTATCAGAACCTTGCTCTCTGCGTGGTCGAGCTGGAAAGCGATGATGGCGGCATCGAGCCGTGTGTTGATGGAATGCAGTACAGCGCCAACCATGGGGACGCCATAATGAGCCTCGAGCATTGGCGGTGTGTTGGCCAGGACCACGGACACGGTATCGCCCTTACCGATGTTGCGGGCTGCAAGCGCCGAGGCGAGCTGCCGGGTGCGGGCATAAAAATCAGCATATGAGACCCGTCGCCTGCCATGGATGATGGCCGTGTGATCCGGGTATACGGCGGCGGCTCGCGACAGGAAGACGAGCGGAGTCAATGGCTGAAAATTGGCAGGGTTTTTGTCGAGGTCGAGTTCGAAGGGATTAACGGACATCTTTCACCACGGTCAGTGCATTCAATTCAGCAAAGGCTATTGGAGGAAGCGCATTACAAAAGGCGTGTAACTTGAGGGGCAAACCGGTGCATGGGCAATGGCATCGAAGCGCGTTGTCATTCAGCTCCTGACCTATCAATGCACCAGCCGCTATCCGGCGGCAATAATGGAGCGTGTCAAGGGAATGGTGTGCTAGCAGATATTGCCGCGAAGTTGTGCAGCAAATTCTGGATAAGTATTGCACAACTATAATTCGTGCTAATGTTAAAGGCAGTAGGCGCGTCAGCTGAAAAGCGAGGACGTAGCAATGAGCCCGACCAGGCATGACAGCATTGGATTATGGATCCTGATGACGCTCAAGCGAGGGGCAGGTGGTTGCCTTCGGCTTGGCAGCGCTTATGTCAGCGTGCTGGCCGCATCCCATATCAGCTTGATTGATATGACCATCAGGCAAGCATGCGCCAGATGGTAGAAGGGCTCCTGCTTGATCGACCGCGTCAACCTGATGCCGATCAGCGTTGCGATCGGAGCCAACGGTAACAGGATTGCCATGGTCGACATGTTGGCAAGGTTGAACTGACCAAGCGCAGCGTAAGGGATCACCTTGGCCAGATTGACTGCCGCAAAGAACATCACGCTCGTTGCGACGTAGACCGTATTCGGCAGGCGCTGTGGCAGCAGGTAGACCTGTAATGGCGTGCCGCCCGCGTGGCTCACGAAACTCGTGAAGCCGGAGATAAGACCCCAGAAAGTACCCTTGACAATGCTGGGGGGCTCGGCGAGCCTGCGCTCATGCAACTTTAGAAAATAATGAATACTGAAGATCAGGCCGATGAGGCCGACGATCAGACGTATATGGCTTTCGGTCACGTGGGCTGCGGTGGCCCAGCCAATCACGACGCCTATCAGAGCCGGAAGCAGCAGGATGCGCAGATTGACGGGATCGAACTCCCGCCGGAGCGTTACGACCGCCACGAGATCCATCACGATCAGGATGGGTAGCATGATCGCCGCTGCTTCTATCGGTGAAATGGCGAGGCTCATCAGCGGCACCGCAAACCCGCCGAGGCTACTCACAAAACCACCTTTGGCGAGCCCCATCAGCAGGACCGCTGGAACAGCGACAAGATAGAAGTACGGGTCTGTGATCATCAGGATCTATTGGACCGGTTGAACTGGCATAACAATCCTGGCCTGATTACGCGGCGATCCAGACGGGCGCAGCCCGACTTTATCGATGTGCATCGGAAGTATGTTGCGCTCTGGCGATGTTGGGTGCTCTCATAGCGGAATAATATGGCAGGACCTATCGGGAGCGCGCCCGCATGACATCCCCGCAGAGCCGCTATTACGAGATCTATGACTCGTGGAAGAGGGATCCGGCGGGTTTCTGGGAACAGGCCGCGCGCCAGATTTCCTGGTACCGGCTCTGGGACAAGGTTCACGATCCCTATGCAGGTCACCATGGCGCCTGGTTTCCCGGAGCGCAATGCAACACGGCTTATAATTGCCTCGACCGCCATGTTCTGGCCGGGCGGGGTGATCAGCCGGCATTGATCTACGACAGTCCGGTCACCGGGACGATCCGGACCTATACCTACTCCGAACTGACCGATGAGGTGGCGCGGCTGGCGCATGTGCTCATCGGGCTTGGGGTGTGCAAGGGCGACCGGGTTGTCATCTACATGCCGATGATCCCGGAAGCGGTAATGGCCATGCTGGCGTGTGCGCGCATCGGCGCGATCCATTCCGTGGTATTCGGGGGCTTCGCGGCGGCTGAGCTGACTAGCCGGATCGACGACTCCAGGCCAGTGGCAATCCTGTCGACCTCCTGCGGCATCGAAGGAAGCCGCATCGTTCAATACAAGCCGCTGATCGATGCGGCGATCGAGCGTGCGGAACACAAGCCGGGCCGCTGCCTCATCCTCCAGCGTCCGATGGCTGAAGCAAACCTGATCGCAGGCCGGGATCTCGACTGGCAGGAGGAGCTTGCCCGGGCACAAGGTGCAAAGGCGGGACCGGTAGCGGTTGCTGCAACCGATCCGCTCTATGTGCTTTACACCTCGGGCACGACCGGCAAGCCGAAGGGCGTTGTCCGCGATAACGGCGGACACATGGTGGCGCTGAAATGGACCATGCAGCACTTCTACGGGATTGCGCCGGGCGAGGTCTTCTGGGCGGCGTCCGACGTCGGCTGGGTCGTCGGTCACTCCTACGTCTGCTATGCGCCGCTGCTGCATGGGGCCACGACGCTCGTCTATGAGGGCAAGCCCGTAGGCACGCCGGATGCCGGAGCGTTCTGGCGGGTTATCGCACAGCATAGAGTTGCGGCGCTATTTACTGCCCCAACAGCGTTTCGCGCGATCAAGAAGGAGGATCCGAACGGACGCCTGATTGGCGATTACAATCTGTCCAGTCTGCGCACCCTGTTTCTGGCCGGAGAACGCGCCGACCCGGAGACGCTCAAGTGGGCGGAAGCAAAGCTTCAAGTGCCGGTGATCGATCACTGGTGGCAGACGGAAACCGGTTGGGCGATCGCGGGAAATCCGGTCGGGCTCGGGTTGCTGCCGGTCAAGCATGGTTCGCCAACGGTACCGATGCCCGGTTACGATCTGCACGTGCTTGATGAGACAGGCAAAATCCTGGAGCCGAACAAGCATGGAACACTGGCTATCAGATTGCCGATGCCGCCTGGCTGCCTCCCGACACTATGGGGCGATGACGACCGCTTCCGCAGTGCCTATCTCACGCAGTTTGCCGGCTACTACTCAACCTCGGATTCAGGTTTCATCGATGAGGACGGGTACGTGTTCGTCATGGCGCGCACCGACGACGTGATCAATGTTGCGGGACACCGGCTGTCGACGGGCCAGATGGAAGAGGTGGTGGCGCAGCACCCGGATGTTGCCGAATGCGCGGTAATCGGGATCCAGGATGCGCTCAAAGGTCAGCTGCCAGTAGCTCTCGTCGTGTTGAACGCAGGTGTCGAGCGATCAGCTGCGGACGTTGAGGCTGAGATCGTCCAGCTTGTGCGGGATGTCATCGGGCCTGTCGCTGCCCTCAAGACGGTGCTGATCGTCAACCGGCTACCCAAGACGCGCTCGGGCAAGATCCTGCGCGGGACGATGCGGCAGATGGCAGATGGTGGAGCCTGGACAATGCCGGCAACCATCGACGATCCGGCGATCCTTGAAGAAATCGGAAATGTCCTTGAGGAGCGCGGGCTGGGCAGGAAATCCGTGCCCGCAGCCACGCGCAACCAGGGCTGAACCGGTCAGTAGCGGAGCGGCTCAGGACTTATCGTGGTCCTCGTCCGGCTGGTCGCCGGTCTCGTCATAGAAATCCGCGTTCCCGGCCTCTTCTTCATCGTCATCGCTTGCAGATTTGCCGCTGGAAAGCTGCTGAAGCTTGGCGAACATACGTGCCTCTTCCTGGCTTTCCGTCTCGACAGCGTCTTCGGCTGCAGGAACGTCCGTCGTCTCGTCTGTCGGGAGCAGACTGCCGCCGGGCTCTGGCGGAAGACCTGCCGCTTCGCGTTCCTTGGCTGCGCGATGGGCCGCCTTCTTGACCTCATTGTCGAGATCGATCTGCGAACACAGGCCCAGCGTCACCGGGTCCTGTGGCACCAGATTCGCGGAGTTCCAGTGGGTCCGGTCGCGGATCTGCGTAATCGTCGGCTTCGTTGTGCCGACCAGTCGCATGATCTGGCTGTCTTTCAATTCCGGGTGATTGCGCAGGAGCCAGAGAACGGCGTTGGGCCGGTCCTGTCTACGCGACACCGGTGTGTAACGAGGACCTCTCTTGCGTGTGGTCACCTGTGGAATGTTGACCTTGGGTTCGGCCAGCTTCAGGCGCTTCGCAGGATCCTCCTCGCAACGCATGATCTCGTCGCGGGTCAACTGGCCGGACGTGATGGGATCCATGCCCTTGATGCCCTGCGCCACGTCGCCATCGGCAATACCTTTGACCTCAAGCACATGCAGTCCGCAAAACTCGGCGATCTGTTCGAACGACAAGGCAGTGTTATCGACCAGCCAGACGGCAGTGGCCTTCGGCATCAATGGTTTGCGATCACTCATAAGAGTTGTCTCCGGTCCACGCACGGGGCGAGGTCCGCGCGGGCCAATGGCTGATTAAAAATAACGGGGAGAGGCTTCATTGTACATTGATTGACAAATGCAATGCAACAGCTGCTCGAAAAAATCGCCCTTCAAGCTGTGGCAAAGGTGCGCAGGAAAATGCGTGCGTTCCTAATATAATGCAAGCCTTTCGCTGCATGTTTTCCGACACGGCAGGTATTTCTTATCGATCGCGCACGAATCTTGCGTGTTGCTCACGCGTCGAGGGCCCTTTAGGGTGCCCGGGCAAAAATCACGGTGCGGATGCATCGAGGGACAAAGGTGCTTGCACCGAAAAGGGCATCTGATGACTCTGGTGACACGGAAAACATACTATTTTGAAGATCTTGAGCTGGGCATGGAGGCTTCGTTCGTCAGAACGGTCGAGGAGGCCGATATCGAGGCCTTCGCCCAGGTGTCCGGCGACAGGAATCCGGTACATATGGATCCGGAGTACGCCGCCAAAACGATCTTCAAGGAGCGGATTGCGCACGGGCTCTTGACTGCGAGCTACATCTCGACGGTATTCGGGATGGTGATGCCGGGGCCGGGCGCGATTTACGTGTCGCAGACCCTGAACTTCAAGGCTCCCGTCAAGATCGGGGACACGGTGACGGCGAAAGTGGTTGTTGTCGACCTGTTGTCTGCGAAGAAGCGAGCACGGTTTGACTGCACCTGCACCGTCAATGGCAAGGTCGTCCTGGATGGCGAGGCGATGATGATGGTACCAAGCCGTCCGGCCTAGGTCCTTGCCGGCCATTCGTTGACGTCGTCAGCCAGTGGACGTCTAAATGTGGACAGTGCAGGCCTGCCTGCAAGAAGAGGGAATGGAATGCTGGTAATCCGCGACGGCCAGCAGCTGCCGGAACGCGCGCGAGGCGGCGTTCTCGCGATCGGTAATTTCGACGGAGTACATCGCGGGCACAAGGCTTTGCTGCGCGAAGCCGTGCGGATCGGCAAGGCAGCCTCGCGACCCGCGGGGGCTATCATTTTCGAGCCCCAGCCGCGCGAGTTCTTTCATCCGGACGAAGCGCATTTCCGTTTGACGCCCTTGCCCGAGAAGTTGCGCCTTCTCGAAGAAATAGGTCTCGATTTCGCTATCGTGCTGGATTTCAATGCGGAACTCGCCAGTCTTCCGGCGGAAGACTTCATCACGAAAGTGCTTGTTGAGACCTACGGGCTGACGCACGCGGTGATCGGCTACGACTTCTACTTCGGCAAGGCTCGTGGTGGTACGCCGGATACCATGCGGGCAGCCGGCGAGAAGCTGGGCTTTGGAGTGAGCGTAATCGCCCAGCAGGGTGAAGAAGGCGAGATCTTTTCCTCCACGGCGATCCGTTTGCACCTGGTGCAAGGCGATATTCGCGCGGCAACATATGCGCTCGGACACTGGTGGCGGGTGAACGCCCGCGTCATCAGCGGGCAGAAGTTAGGGACAAGCCTCGGATTTCCCACTGCGAACGTCGAGTTGCCGCCGGGCTGTGCGCTGCTTCACGGGATCTATGCAACACGGGTGCTCATCGGAGGTGCTGTTTATTTTGGCGCAGCGTATTTCGGAACGCGGCCGACCGCCGATAATGGCCCGGTTCGACTGGAAGTGTTCGTGCTTGATTTCAACGGCGATCTTTATGACCGGGAGATCGCCATCGAATTCGTTGACTTCATACGAGAGGACAAGCGGTTCCCCAGTCTGGATGAACTGAAGGCGCAGATCGCCAAGGATTGCGAGCAAGCCCGTGCCATCCTGTCGGCTGCAGGAGACAGGCCGCAGATATCGTAGTGGGTCAGCTGGGGCATGCTCCAGCGTGGCCACCGCCGCCTCAGGGTGTCAATCAATCATGCCGCTCTGGCCGATATGATGCTGGTAGAGCGGCGGCTGCGTTGCTAGAAGGCGGCTAACCCGAAAACTTTTGGAAAGAACGCCGTTCCGGCGTGAAGGACAAATGGCGAAACATCCTGGCCAAGATACCGACGAAGGCGCGCAGACAACCGAAGCACGCGACTGGTCGAAGACCCTTTATCTCCCGAAGACCGATTTCCCCATGAAAGCCGGGCTGCCGAAGCTCGAACCCAGGCTTCTGGAGCGCTGGGAGAAAATCGGGCTTTACCGCCGGTTGCGGGAGGAAGCCAGGGGGCGTGCCAAATTCGTGCTGCACGACGGCCCGCCCTATGCCAATGGCAACATCCACATCGGACATGCGCTGAACAAGATCCTCAAGGATCTGGTGGTCAAGAGCCAGCAGATGCTGGGGTACGATTCCAATTACGTGCCGGGCTGGGACTGCCACGGACTGCCGATCGAGTGGAAGATCGAGGAGCAATATCGCGCCAAGGGCCGGAACAAGGACGACGTGCCGGTCAATGAGTTCCGCGCCGAGTGCCGCGCCTTTGCCGCCAAATGGCTGGACGTGCAGCGCGAGGAGTTCAAGCGGCTCGGTGTGATCGGCGACTGGGACAATCCCTATTCGACGATGGCGTTTGCTGCGGAAGCGGCGATCGCCAACGAGCTGATGAAGTTCGCACGAACCGGCCAGCTCTATCGCGGCTCAAAGCCGGTGATGTGGTCCGTCGTGGAGAAAACGGCGCTGGCGGAGGCCGAAGTCGAGTATCACGACTATCAGTCCGATACGATCACGGTGAAGTTCCCGATCGTTTCGACGGGTGCCGCCGGTGATGACCCGCTGCTAGAGAAGCTCCTGTCCGCCCATGTTGTCATCTGGACAACGACGCCGTGGACGATTCCCGGCAACCGCGCGATCTCGTATTCGTCTAAGATCGATTACGGCCTCTATGAGGTGACGGCGGCTCCCGAGGGCAACTGGGCGAAGTCTGGCGATCTGCTGGTGCTTGCCGACAAACTGGCAGCCGATGTCCTGGGCGCTGCCAGGGTCGAGAGTTTCCAGCGGCTCGGCGACGTGGATTTCCGCCGGTTTGGTGCAGGGCTGAGCTGTCATCATCCACTGCGTTCAATGGGTTACGACTTCATCGTGCCGCTGCTCGATGGCGATCACGTTACCGACGATGCCGGTACGGGGTTCGTGCACACCGCGCCGGGGCACGGCGTTGAGGACTACAACATCTGGACGGCAAGCCAGAAGTCGCTGCGTGAGCGGGGTATCGATACGGCGATCCCGTTCACGGTTGACGCTGACGGCGTTCTGACCGAGCAGGCACCGGGCTTCACCGGGACGCGCGTGCTCAAGGCGAACGGCGACAAGGGCGATGCCAACGATGCGGTCATCAAGGCGCTCGCTGCCGCCAACGCGCTGATTGCGCGCGGACGTGTGAAACACCAGTATCCGCATTCGTGGCGGTCGAAGAAGCCGGTCATCTTCCGCAATACGCCGCAATGGTTCATCGCCATGGACAAGCCCGTTGGCGCGCTTGGCGACCGGACGTTGCGCGAAATCGCGCTTGAACAGATCGGCCGGACGGAGTGGGTGCCAGAGGCCGGCGAGAAGCGCATCACGGGGATGATCGCCAACCGGCCCGACTGGGTCGTGTCGCGTCAGCGCGCCTGGGGCGTGCCGATCACGGTGTTCCGCAATACAGAGACAGACGAAATCATTCCTGGCCCCAACTTCGCGAAGTCGGACGAGCTGCAGAAACGTATCGCAGATGCCTTTGCCGAGAAGGGGGCCGATGTCTGGTTCGAAGAGGGCTCGAAAGAGCGCTTCCTCAGCGGCCTCGTCGATAATCCCGCGGAGTGGCAACAGGTGCGCGACGTGCTCGACGTCTGGTTCGATTCCGGCTCCACCCATGCGTTCACGCTGGAAGATCCTGTTCATTTCCCGGGACTTGCCGGGATTTCACGTGTCGTGGCCGGCGGGCAGGACCGGGTCATGTATCTGGAAGGATCCGACCAGCATCGCGGCTGGTTCCATTCCTCGCTTCTCGAGAGCTGCGGCACGCGCGGGCGGGCGCCCTACGATGTCGTCCTGACGCACGGCTTCGTGCTGGACGAGAAGGGCGCCAAGATGTCGAAGTCGGCGGGCAACGTGACGGCTCCGCAGGACGTCATGGACAAATCGGGTGCCGACATCCTGCGGCTGTGGGTTGCGGCTTCCGACTATTCCGACGACCTGCGCATCGGGCCCGAGATCCTGAAAACGTTCTCGGAAACCTACCGCAAGATGCGCAATACCATCCGCTGGATGCTGGGCGCGCTGGCGCATTTCCGCGAAGAGGACCGGGTCGAACCCGCAGCTCTGCCGGAGCTCGAACGTCTCATGCTGCACCGGCTGTCCGAAATCGGACCGGAGGTGCTGGAAGCCTATGCCACTTACGATTTCCGCAGAGTCGTGTCTGTGCTGGCCCAGTTTCTGAACACGGATCTCTCGGCCTTCTACTTCGATATCCGCAAGGATGCCTTGTATTGCGATGCGCCATCCAGCACGCGGCGGAAGGCTGCCTTGAGCGTCATCGATGAAGTGTTCAGGGCGACGGCGCTCTGGCTTGCGCCGATCCTATCGTTCACGGCGGAAGAAGCCTGGCTCGACCGGTATCCGTCGGAGGACGGCTCGGTGCATCTGCAGGCGTTCCCGGTCATTCCCGAGACCTGGCGCAATGATGCGCTTGATGAGAAATGGCACGCTGTCCGCCAGGTCCGCCGGGTTGTCACGGGCGCACTCGAGCTGGAGCGCGCGGCCAAGCGTATGGGTTCGAGCCTCGAGGCCGCGCCAGCCGTCTATGTCAATGATACGGCCATCCTTGCGGCGCTTGACGGCGTCGATCTGGCGGAAGTTTTCATCACGAGCGGCGTGGAACTCATTCGCGCAGCTCCGCCGGAAGAGGCTTTCCGGCTTCCGGATATCGCTGGCGTCGGCGTCGTTCCCAAGCGGGCGGCAGGACGGAAATGCGCGCGCTCGTGGCGCATCACCGCCGATGTCGGCTCGGATCCAGCGTATCCCGATTTGTCAGCCCGGGACGCCGCTGCGATGCGCGAGATCGACGCCCTTTCCTCTACGGCGGGGTAATCAGCTCGATGGGGGACAAGGCAGGCGATGGCGTTTGGCTCTGGGGTCCACTCTCAAGGTGGACCGCTTGGCTGACGCTTGTCACGCTGGTGCTTGATCAGGCGAGCAAGTGGTGGATCATCCACGTCTACGAGCTCGAACAGAAGGGCCGGGTGGAGGTCCTTCCGTTTTTCGATCTTGTGTTCGTCAAGAACACTGGCGTGAGCTACTCCATGCTCGACATGGCGCACCCGGAATGGCAGCTGGCGCTGGCCGCGTTTGCGATCGCCGCGAGCGTGGCGCTGTGGATATGGGCGGCGCGCCTCGAAACGGGAGCCATTCTGGCAGCCAGCCTGGGCCTGATCATCGGCGGCGCCATTGGCAACGGCATTGACCGGATCGTCCTCGGCGGCGTGGCGGACTTCGTATCGCTGCACGCGTACGGGTTTTACTGGTATGTCTTCAATGTCGCGGATGTTGCTATTGTTGCTGGGGTAATCGGGCTTCTGTATGATTTCTGGGTAACGAGTCGTAATGACGCCGCAAAGGCGTCCTAGCGCTCGACGTTGCAGGTCGGCTCTTGGACCTGCCGCTTATGGCCGGTTCATGCGGCCAGGGGGAATAGGATGAAATCTTCGGATCGCATCAGGTGCCTGCTGTCCATCGCTGCGGCTGTAGCCCTTGCGGGTTGTTCGCCGGGCGACGTGGCTTTTGAAGGCAAGATATTCGATGCGATGGGCCTGAATTCCAGCAGCAAGCGGGAGACGCCGAAGCTGGCTGCCCGCACTCCGCTGGTTGTTCCCCCGGATCTGGAGCGGCTGCCGCCTCCCGGCTCGACCACTTCGCCAGCCGACGACGCCCTGGCGTCCATCAACGATCCCGACCGGGCCCGGGTCATCGATCAGGCCCAGCTGAAAAAGCAGCAGGAGGAGTATTGCGCCAAGCACTACGATCCGGCTGTTGCCATGGGTAGCGCTGACGCGGATTCTATCTCTGGTCCATTGGGACCGTGCCGCAAGTCGGTCCTGACGGCGATCGAAGGCTGGAACGCCCAGAAGTGACCGTTAGCTGAACAGCAGCTTTCCCCTTTTCCATTCAGGAAGTTCGTGTTTCCGTTAACGGGAACGAAGATCGCGCACGCTGCAACATGAACGCGTTGTCATTTGACATACCAGTGTCGAATGCCGACATCCTCTGTGGCCTGGCTCAATGCGAAGCTCGCTGCCTGATCAGCGTAGTGCATCGAGCTTGCTGAGTTGCGCATTGCAAGGACAGCAGCACTATGTTGTCCTCTGAAGATGCGCGGATGTCCGGACCATTAGGAATCTGAACCGATGGCTTCGCGCCGATTTTCCCTTTTCGCTTTCAGCTTATTGATGACGGCCCTCATGCTCGCAACAACGCTGCCTGCCACAATCACCCATGCCGCCCCGCGTGCCAGCGAGTTCAAACTCGCCAATGGCATGCAGGTTGTCGTGATCCCGGATACGCGCGCACCCGTTGTTACGCACATGGTGTGGTACCGGGTCGGAGCCGCCGATGAGCCCCGAGGCCAGTCGGGCATAGCGCACTTCCTTGAGCACCTCATGTTCAAATCGACCGAGAAGATCGCGATCGGCGAGTTCTCCAAGATCGTGGCGCGGCTGGGCGGACAGGACAATGCGTTCACCAGCCAGGATGCGACTGCGTATTTCCAGCGGATCGCCAAGGAACGCCTCGGCCAGGTCATGTCCATGGAGGCTGACCGCATGGTCAACCTGCGCCTCACCGACAATGAGGTTCTGACCGAACGCGACGTCATTCTCGAGGAGCGGCGCAGCCGGGTCGATAACAATCCGTCGGCGATCCTCGCCGAACAGATGGATGCGACACTGTATTATTCTCACCCCTATGCCATTCCGGTGATCGGCTGGGAGCACGAGATTGCCCAGCTCGATCGCGAAGATGCGCTGAACTACTACAAGCATTTCTACGCACCGAACAATGCGATCCTGGTGGTCTCCGGTGACGTCACGGTCGAGGAAGTGCGCAAACTGGCAGAGGAGACTTATGGCCAGATCCCTGCCAATCCGGCTGTAGGCGCTGTCCGGAAGCGTCCCACCGAGCCGCCGCAACTGGCAGAACGGAAGCTGACGCTGAAGGATCCGCGCGCGGGCAA
>Ga0180216_1001160_pt1 | contig 24285 bp, 18 predicted proteins | sample eDN3rd37CBELigMG_FD_128879 | JGI IMG/M metagenome (GOLD analysis project Ga0180216, IMG submission 128879) | Enriched Miracle-Growth compost microbial communities from Emeryville, California, USA - eDNA 3rd pass 37_C BE-Lig MG (version 2)... ...
CAGCGGAGCCGCGGCGCTCGGGCTGCTGAGGGATCAAACGTTTCACCTGGTCATCACCGACCTGAAGATGCCCGATATGGACGGCTTCGAGCTGCTCTCAACCCTGCGCCGGAAGCGCGAGCCGGTTGGGGTGATCGTCATCACCGCCCACGGCGAGACGTCCGAGGCCCTCCGCGTCATGAAGGAGGGCGCCGACGACTTCCTGAACAAGCCGTGCGACGCCGACCACCTGCGGCTGGTCGTCGCCCGGACGCTCGAGCGCCGCCGGCTGGTCGACGAATTGTCGCAGCTTCGCAACCAACTGCGCGGGAGCTACAGCTTCCACACGATGGTTTCCCAAAGCGCCAAGATGCGCAAGGTCTTTGACCTGATCCAGCACGTCGGCCCCGTCGGCTCGACCGTCCTGATCCAGGGCGAGACCGGCACGGGCAAGGAATTGGTCGCCCAGGCGCTCCACGCCGTCAGCGCTCGGCGCGATGGGCCCTTCGTCGCCCTCAACTGCGCCGTGTTGAACGATTCGCTGCTGGAGAGCGAGTTGTTCGGCCACGAGCGGGGCGCGTTCACCGGGGCCGAGAGCCGCAAGATCGGCCGGTTCGAGAAGGCCAACGGCGGCACGCTGTTGCTTGACGAGATCGGCGACATCTCCCCCGCCATGCAGGTGAAGCTCCTCCGCGTGCTCCAAACCGGAACCATCGAGCGCGTCGGCGGCGCCGAACCGATCAAGATCGACGCGCGGATCGTCGCGGCGACTCACCGCTGTTTGGACGAGGAGGTCCGGGCCGGGCGGTTCCGAGCCGATCTGTTCTATCGCCTCAAGGTCGTCCGCATCGAGCTTCCACCGCTCCGCGAACGCAAGGAGGACATCCCGCTGCTGGCGACTCACTTCGTCCAGAAACACCACCCGGCCGCCGCCGCCGCGCCGGTCGCCGAGATCCACTCCGAGGCGATGCAGGCCCTTCTGCAACACCGGTGGCCGGGCAACGTCCGCGAGCTGGAGAACGCCGTCATGGCCGCCGCCGCGCTGGCCGAAGGCTCGGTGATCCGGCGCGAGGATTTGCCCGAGACCGTCGCCCCGCGACCATCGAACCGCCACGCCGCCGCGGGCCTCATCACCATCGACCGCCAGCTTCCCGAGCTGACCGAAGACCTGATCGGTCAGGTTGAGCGCGAATACTTTCAGCGCTTGCTCTCGGAGTTCAACGGCAACGTGGCCCGCTGCGCCCGCCACAGCGGCCTTTCCCGCCGCAGCGTCACCCAAAAGCTCCAGAAATACGGCCTCGACCGCCAGGATTTCAAGAAGCCGCGGTTTGAGTGACAGCCGGGGCCGGGGCTCGCCCGAGTTCCGTGGAATCGCCCCCCGTGGCCGCGCTCCGGCGACCGGCGTTGGGCGCGCGTTCGATGAGGGCGGTCATGGGGACCGCCCCCACGACCTCCGGTTTCTCCGCTCACGGCAACGGCGCGTCGTGGAACTCGAATTCCAGCGGCAGGACGACCAACCGGCTCGGAGCCTCGTAGACAAGCTCGTAATCGCCGGGCTTTCCTGGAACGTCGATGAAGAGGTACTCAAACCGCAACCGACCGTCTCCCTGGCCGGTGGTGGAGAATCCGCCGTTGAGCTTCACTCGCGAGCCGTCGGCCGCTTGCAACCAGAGTTGGTTGTTGAACAGCCCCTGCCGGAAGCTCTCGAAGGCCGGCCCCCCCGCCGGATAGTTCAGGTCGACGACGACCCTCCAAACGTGACCGTCGACCTCGGTTGTCACGAGCGTCGCCCCGACTTCTCCCTCCCTCCGCTCGACGTTCGCCGCGGCCAGCGAGGGGAACCGGAACGTCTTGAGATCCGCGGGCATTGTCACGTCGGCCCTTGCCTTGACCAGGGCGAGCTTCGAGGCCGACCGCTCGGGCGCCTCCAGGTTCGCGGCGATCTCGACCGAGGGGGTCTCCGGGCGCAAGACCACGTCGGTCGCCTCGGCGGCCACGCGCGGCCGAACCGCCCTCCCCTGGTCGTCGCGAATCTCCAGAGCTTCGGCCTTCAGCGACAGCAGCATCGGCCGGACGCGGGGCTCCCACGACGCCTCGAACACCGCGTCGGCCGTCGCCGTCCCGGCCTGGTAATCGCGTCGAACGGTGAATTGCTTCAGCTCGAAACGGAAGGGACCGGAGTAGGCGACGAACTCCCCGGCCGGCGGCCGGCCCGCGAGGATTCCGATCGAGCCGTCGCCGGTGAAGCGCGTCAGCGCCACGTTCGCCCGCCGGGCGATCTCGTCGAGCGCTTCGAGAAAGGGAACGTTCTTGAGATCCAGATCGAGGGCGGGATTCGCCGCTTGCGGGTCCAGAGAAGCGCGCGCGTCGGTGATCGGGTTCCCGGTTTGCCCCCGGAGAATCCGCAGCGCCTCGTCGAGTCGGATCCCCTTCGCCTGGAGCGTCACGCGCGACGCCATCGTCTCATCCGGGGGCTTCAGGGCCTCGTCGGCCCATCCCAAGGCGGCGGCACCGAGGATGAGCGCGAGGGCCCATATCGTCCGGCCCGTCTGGCGATTTCGGTTGGTCGCGACCGTCATGGAATCATCTCCTGGGAACAGGCGCGGCCGATTGGCGCCGCGCCTTCATCCAGTGTAACGATCCCCGGCGCGGGGCGAACGGCTTGACCCCGCCGAAGTCGCGGCCGAAAATCGATGATCCCGAAGCAACCGAGGACGTACTCGAATCGGGTTCGCACGGGTCGGCCTGCGGCCGGCGTCGAGAAAGGAACCAGTGGGATGAGGCATCGCGCACCGCGGTGGAGCGGCGGATCACGCGGGTTTGGGCTCGCTTTTGGTCTCTCGACGATCGTCGGCTTGACTCTTGGATTCAGGGCGGGCGACGCCCGGGCCCAGGTCCCGGTTGTCGCCGAGGACGCGCCGGCGAATTCGGCGACCGTGGCCGCTTACGTCGGTCCCGCCGAACAGCGGTTGAGAAAAGACGTCAGCTTCCTGGCCCACGACGATCAAGAGGGCCGCTCGCCCGGCACCGCGGGGATCGAACGGGCGGCCGATTTCATCGCCAAGCGGTTCCAGGAGTTGGGGTTGAAGCCCGCCCCGGGCGCCGACGGCTACTTTCAGAAGTTCGCGATCGCCGGCAGGCCGCAACTCGGCGATCCGATCGCGCTGACGGTCAAGGCCCCCAACGGCGAAACGCTCGAAGGCGCCTCGCTCACCGATTTCAGCCCCCTGGCCATCGGCTCCAGCGCCTCGATCGAATCCGCGCCGATCGTCTTCGCCGGCTACGGGATTACCGCCGAGAGGCTCGGCTACGACGACTACGCCGACCACGACGTTAAGGGCAAGGCCGTCTTGATCCTTCGCCGCGAACCCCGCCAGGACGATGACCAGAGCCCCTTCGACGGCAAGCGCGACAGCGCCTTCGCGACCTTCCGCCATAAGGCGACCAACGCCTTCCAGCACGGCGCGGCGATGATCCTGCTCGTCAACGACCTGGCCGGTTCGGGCAACGATGCCAACACCCTTTTGAGCGTCAATCAGGCGGGCTTTGACGCCATCTCGAAGCTTCCCATCGTTCACCTTTCGCGCGACTTCGCCGACAAGATTCTCAAGGCCGCGGGCGAGCCGTCCCTCGCCGAGTTGGAAAAGCAAATCGACGAGGACCTGAAGCCCCGGACCCGCGAGTTGATCGGCGCGAGCCTCACCGGCCTGATCACCATCGACCGCCCGGCGGTCGAGACCAAAAACGTCATCGGCGTCCTCGAGGGCGCGGGCCCCTTGGCCGACGAGACGATCATCGTGGGTGGGCACTACGACCACCTGGGCCGCGGCGGCCTGATGTCGGGCTCGCTGGCCTTCCTCTCCAACGACATCCACAACGGCGCCGACGACAACGCCTCGGGAACGGCGATGGTCCTGGAGACCGCCCGCCGGTTCGCCGAGCGCCGGGATCCCCCGGCCCGTCGACTCGTCTTCATGGCCTTCTCGGGCGAGGAGCGCGGGTTGCTCGGTTCGCGGCATTACGTTGAGAACCCGCTCTACCCGCTCGAAAACACCGTCATGATGATCAACTTCGACATGGTCGGCCGACTCAACGACAAGAGCGAGCTAACCATGATCGGCACCGGCTCAACCCCCGGCGCTGAGGAGTTGGTCAGGGCCCTCGGCGATTGGGCGGGTCTGAAGATCAAGACCGTCAAGGGGATGACCGACGGCTTCGGCGGCAGCGACCACCAGCCCTTCCACGGCAAGGAGATTCCGATCCTCTTCGCCTTCACGGGGCTGCACTCCGACTACCACCGACCCAGCGACGACTCGGAGAAGATCAATTACGCCGGCATGGCCCGGATCGCCGCCTACATGGAGTCGATCCTCCTGGACGTTCTCAATCGCCCCGCGCGGCCCGAGTTCACCACGGCCGCCTCGCCCCGGACGGCCGCAGCGCCCAAGCCGGCCGAAGCCCCGAAGACGGCGGAAAATCACGCCAAGCCGACCGACCACGCGCCGCAAGAATCGGCCTCGGCCTCGGTCAGCATGACCGTCTCGCTGGGCGTCATGCCCGACTACGCCGACGAGACCAAGAGCGGCATGAAGATCTCCGACGTCCGCGCCGGCGGCCCGGCCGACAAGGGCGGCCTCAAGGGAGGCGACACCATCGTGGGCATCGGCGGCAAGCCGATCGGCACGATCTACGACTACATGGAAAGCCTCTCCGGCTACAAGCCCGGCGAGAAGGTCGAGGTCGTCGTCAAGCGCGACGGCCGGGAAGTGAAGCTCAACGTCGAACTGGGCGCCGCGGCGCGTTCGGCGGCTCACGAATAAGCGGAGAAAGGTGGCCCAGGGCCGGATGGGGGCGCTCGCGGTTTATGGAGAGCGGGAAAGAGGGGCCGTCGCCGATCCTCCTTCTCCCCCCGGGAGAGGGGAAAACACGTCCGAGCGCGACAATTCGTTTGTTGGCCGGCCATCACCTAAAACCGAGGCGCCGCCCGCATGAGCATCCCCGCCGGATTGATCCCGCGGCGCCGCGTCTTGAGGGCGCTGTCGACCGCGCCACTCGCCGCGCTCGGCCTCGCGGGATGCCTCCAGGGGTCCGAGGACGCCCGGGCGCTTCGCGTCGCCACGCCCTGGCCTCGCTCGGTTCGCGAACGCTTCGAGCGCGACTTCGCCGAATGGCTCGGCTCCGATCGGAAGACGGCCGAGGCGAACCCCCCGGCGATCGTCTGGATCTCGGTCCCGGAGGGAGAGCCGCTCGACGTCCTTCTTCGCCGCGCGGCGCGGCTCCCCGACGTTCTCCTCGGCGGGCCGGTCGACGAGTACGCGCGGCTCGCCGGCGAGGGGCGGCTGGAGGGGCTGAGCAACGAGTTTCCGCGTCCCTATTGGCGGGAGATTCGCCGATCCACCGTCGCCCCGGCTCGACGGCCCGCGCGCGACCCTCGGCTGGCGCTGGGCGACCCCCGCGTCGACCCGCTCGCGCGGGCCTGGAGCCTTGGCGAGCTTGAACGCGGCGGCTGGTCGACCGCTTACGCGAGGCTCGTCGAGTCCCACGGCCGGGCGAACCTCGGCGCCGGCTGGGGAAGCGCCTCGACCCGCGCCGCCTTCGATCGGGGGAGAATCGACGAGACGATCCTGGAATTCGACCTGGCCGAAGAGGGGGAGTCGGCCCGCGCGGACCTGGAAATCCTCGGCGAGCCCGTCCCGTATGTCGAGGGCGCGGCCGTTCGCGCTGGGAGCCCCCGAGCGCCCCTGGCCCGCGAACTGATGCGGTTCCTCGGCGAGCAATGGAACGCGGAGGCCGGCCCGGCGGTCGAGCGAAATCCCAGCGCCGTCGCCGACGCGCGGAGCCTGGCCGCCGACCTGCTGGGGGCGACCCTGGTTGACGCCCAGGACGAGCTGCGGATCGCCACTGCGGCGGTTCGCCAGGCGGGTTCGCCGCAGTGGGCGGTTGAGCTTCTGACGCGGGTTCCCCCCTGGCCTCCCGCCTCGGTCGGGAAGCTGCTGGCGAAGGAGGGGGAAAGCGGTCTGGAGCTGCTCGAAACCCTCATCGGCCAGATCGCCCCCGAGGCCGGCCAGCGCGTCTGGCTGACCCAAAGCTGGCTTGGGCCCGCGAGGCCCATCGACGGCGAAATCCTGGCGGAGATCGCGCGGGCCGACGGGGGAAGGCTGGCGCGCGAGCCCCGGTTCCGGGCCTGGCTGAGAGCCGAGTGGACCCAGTGGGCCCGGCAACGTTATCGTTGGGTGGCGCGTTTGGCGGCCCCGGGGGCTTCACGCGTCGACTCCGACGTAACGGGTTCGAGAGGCTTATGATTCGGATCATCGCCGAAGGACTGGTCAAGCGGTACGGTCGCGTGGCGGCCGTCGATCACGCCTCGCTCGAACTGCCGCCGAGCGAGCTGACGTGCCTGCTCGGTCCCTCGGGCGCGGGCAAGACAACCCTGGCCCGGCTGCTGGCCGGTTTGGAGCCGCTGGACGACGGCGAGATTTACTTCGGCGAACGGATGATCCAGGCGCTGCCCCCCCGCGAGCGCGGGATCGGCATGGTCTTCCGCGACCTGGCGCTTTGGCCGACCCTCTCGGTCCGCGACAACGTGGGTTATCCCCTGAAGCTCCAGGGCATAACCGCGCGCGAGCGCCGGGCGCGAGTCGATGAGGTCCTCGTCGCGCTGCGGATCGACGGGTTGGCCGACCTTCGCCCCGACGCACTCTCGCCAACCCAGGCGCTTCGGGTCGCGCTGGGGCGGGCGATCGTGACGCGGCCCGACCTTTTGATTCTGGACGAGCCGCTCGCGGGGATCGAGCCGCAGGCCCGCGAGGAGGCCGGGGACGAAATCCGCCGCCTTCGGGCCGAGTTGGGCGTGACGACGCTGATGTTGACCTCGGTTGTGGCCGAGGCGCTCGCCCACGCCGAGCGGCTGGCCGTCATGGATCTGGGGCGGGTCCTCCAGTCCGGAACGCCCCAGGAGTTGTACAACCAACCCAAGGACGTCTTCGTCGCCCGGCTGCTCGGGCCGGTCAACCTGCTTCAAGGTCAGATCGACGTGGACGGCCCCGAGTTCCCCGGCCGCGAAGTGGTCGTCCGCGCGCCCATCGGCCGACTGGTCGCGCGGGCGACCCTGCCCGACCTGAGCCGGTCCACCCCCGTGACGATCGCGATCCGCCCCGAAGCGCTCTCGCTCGCGCCGACGTCCCCCGGCGACGCCAACCGCTTCCCCGCCACCATCGAGCGGATCATCTTCCAGGGCTCAACCCTCCGCGTCCTGCTCCGCGGCCCCGGCGACTGGCCCGTCACCGCGCTGGCCTTTCAGAACCACGCGGCGAACCTCCGCGAAGGCCAAGGCGTCACCCTCTCGGTCGTCCCCGAAAACGTCACGCTTCTGCTGGGGAAATTCGCCGTCGGCTCGGGAAGTTGAGCCGACGGCGAGTCCTGGGAGGGCAATACCCTCCCGCCGAGCCGGGGCTATGCGCGGGCTCGCGGGAGGGTATTGCCCTCCCCAAACCACGCCCCCCGGGGTCGCCATTCGCCGTCAATCGAAACCGATGACGATCTTCCCGAAATGCGATCCATCGGCCAGCTGGTGGAGCGCCTTGGGGGCGTCGTCGAACGGGTAAACGCGGTCGACGACGGGCTTGAGACGGCCGAAGGAGACGGCTCGGTTCATGTCCTCGAACATGACCCGCGAGCCGACGAAGACCCCTTGGACGCGGACGCCGCGCATCAGGATCGGGATCGGGTCCACCTCGCCCCGGCCGGACAGGACGCCGATCAGGGCGATCGTTCCGCCGGTCCTCACCGCTCGGAGCGACTTGGGCAACGTCCCCGCGCCGCCGACTTCGACCACCAGATCGACTCCCTCGCCGCCGGTCAACTCGCGGACGGTCTTCTCCCAATCGGGGGTGGTCTTGTAGTTGATGGTCTCGGTCGCGCCGAGTTCGTGGGCCCTCGCCAGCTTCTCGTCGCTGCTGGAGGTGGCGATCACCCGGAAGCCCGCCAGGTGGGCGAACTGGATCGCGAAGACTGAGACGCCTCCGGTCCCCTGGGTCAGCACCGTGCATCCCGGCGTCAGCTCCGCGCCGGTCTCAAAGAGGGCGTGCCAGGCGGTAAGCGCCGCGCAGGGGAGCGTGGCGGCCTGGTTGAAGTCGAGATGATCGGGAACGCGGACCAGCCCGCATTCGGGTAGGGCGACTTCTTGCGCCAGCACGCCGTCGATCTCGCCGCCGAGAGCCGATTTCGCCTTCGAATCGTCCAGCGGGCCGCTATCCCACCGAGCCATGAAGTTGCACGTGACCCGGTCGCCGGGCTTGAACTTGCCCGCGCCGGGGCCATTGGCGACGACCTCTCCCGCGCCGTCGGAAAGCGGGATTCGGGGCAGCTTCATCTTGGGATTGTAGTCTCCCCGAACGATCATCAAGTCGCGGTAGTTGATCGACGCGGCCTTGACGCGGACCAAAACCTCGCCCGGCCCCGGCTTGGGCGACGGCAAATCCTCAAGCCGCCAGGCGTCCGGGCCGCTGAAATCGTGCAATCGGAAAGCCTTCATGATTTGCTCCCTTCGCGGCGTCGGTCGGCGCCGACTGGTTTCCCCTGGGTTCATCTTGCTACGATGGCGCCGTCGCCGCCATGATCAACCCATTTTCTCCCGCTCCACCTCGGGGACGTCCCTTTGATTCGCTGGTTGGCAAGCTGGACATCGGCGATTCTGCTCGGCCTGGTCGTCGTCGCCCCACTCGCCGGGCTCGTAGCCGCCGCGGCGCTCGATCGCGGTCCCGACGGCGCGATCCGGGCGTCGATCTTCCCCGCGGCGCTCACTCTCCTCGATCCGTTCGTCGGGGCCTGCGTTCGCAATAGCCTGCTCATGGCGTCGGCCGTCGCGGTTGGCTCGCTAATCGTCGGAGTCGCCTTCGGCCGCCTGCTCGGCGAATGGCGGTTTCCGCTCCGTTGGCTCGTCGTGGCGGTCTTGACCGTCGCCGCCGCCACGCCGCCCGCGGTCCTCGCGCTGGGTTGGGCGGTCCTGGTCGACGGCCCGGGGGATCGAGCCTGGCGCGGCTGGTTTGAGCGCGTGGGAGGCGTCGACCGTCTCGCGCCGCTGGATTGGGGATGGCTCGGCTGGTTTTGGGCGGCCGTCGCGCAAGGCGGCGCGCTGGCCGCGCTCGCCTACCTCTCGGCCCGCGAGCATCTCGACCCCGCCTGGCGAGACGCCGCGCGGCTCGCCGGAAGCTCGCGCAACCGCGTTTGGTGGCGGTTGAACTGGCCCTTGCTCCGGCCCGCAATGGGTCGAACCCTCGGCCTCGTCTTCGCGGCGACCCTGGCCGACCCCGGCGCGCCTCTGATCCTCGGCCTTCGGCGGACGCTCGGCTATCAGATCGTCGCCACGGCCTTGGGTCCCGAGCCGTTTCCCAGAATCGCCGTCCTGGTCCTGATTGTTTTGCTCCTGTACTCGGTCGTCCACCTGATCCTTCACGTCTGGTCGGGCGCCGACCGGTTGAGCCATGATCCTCGGCTCCGCCGGATCGCGAGTTCCCGCCCCGCGCCGGCGGCCTCGCCGCGGCGCGTGCTGGCCGCGGGAGGGCTCGCCGGCTTCTGGACGCTGCTTTTGATCGCTCCCATTTTGGCGCTCATCGCGGGGGCGCTTCGCTCCGAATCGTTCGAGAGACTGGCGGAACATCACCACTTGAACGAGATCGGCCGTTGGCTCGCCGATCCGGTCGTGGTTGATCTGGCCGCGCGGTCGGCCCTCCTGGGAGTCTGCGTGTTGGTGCTGGCGGCGGTCTCCCGGCGGGTGGTTCGAGGGCTCCAAACCGCGGCGAAGGGGGCGTCGGCCGACCGGTTCGAGACGTTCGCGCGCCTCGGCGCGGCCTCGCCGATGCTCGTTGGCGTCGTGGTGCTCGCGGTTCCCGGACTCGTCGCCATGATCGCCGACGCGGTCGGCGGGCGATCTCCCATGCTGAACGACCTGGCCAACTGGCTTGGCGGCGAGCGGGCGTCGTTGGTCCTATTGTCACTCGCGGTCTGGCTGGCGCTGACGCCGCGCTGGCTGGCCGCTCGGGATGACTCATCAACCCCGTCCACGACGGCGGAAGCCGCCCGATTCGACGCCGCCCTGCTGGCCGGCGCGGGTCGAGGCCGGGCCCGCCGGCTGGCTTTGGGCGCGTCGTGGCCGACGCGCTTGCGGTCGGCCGCGCTTTTGGCGATCCCGGCCGCGACGAACATCGCGCCGGCGGTCCTGTTCGCCCGTTCGGCTCACGATTCAACCATCGGCCCGGCGCTGCTGTTCCTCCACGAGCAGCCCGGCGACGGCCTCGCGACGGCTTCGGCCCTGGCGGTGGTGGTCTTCGCGCTGAACGCCGCGGCGGGTTTGGCGGGCCGCCGGGAGCCTTGAAACGCGGGGGCGCTGGAAATCCGCTCGACGCCCAAGCGCCCTCGGGCGTAGAATCACGGGGGAAGTTGCGCGCGAACGAATGGTCCTGGCAAGCGGGGAGAGAGGGCCGAGCGAGGCCCCGGCAACGACGATGGCGACGGCGAAGTTGGCGCTTGAGGACGGCTCGGTGTTCACTGGATGGGCTTTCGGGGCCCGAGGAGAGACCGACGGCGAGGTCGTCTTTAACACGAGCATGACCGGGTATCAAGAGATCCTCACCGACCCGTCGTATCACGGCCAGATCGTGACCATGACCTACCCCGAGATCGGCAACTACGGCGTCAACGCCGACGACGCCGAGAGCCGCAAGACCTGGGTCCGCGGCTTCGTGATCCGCGAGCTGAGTCGCCGGGCCAGCAACTTCCGCTCGAATGGGACGCTCGAAGCCTACCTGGAGAAGAACGGAATCATCGGCCTGGCCGGCATCGACACTCGGGCCCTGGTGAAGCTCACCCGCGCTCAGGGGGCGCTCAAGGGCGTCATCTCGACGACCGACCTGGACGACGCCAGCCTCGTCGCCAAGGCCCGCAAGAGCCCCGGCCTGGTCGGCCGCGACCTGGCCGGCGAGGTCATGCCGACCGAAACCCAGGTCTGGGATTTGGGGCTCGACCAGACATTTCTATTCGACGCCTCGGGCCGCAACGTCGACGAGTTGAAGGCCGCCCAGCGCCCGGCGCGCGAGAAGCGGCCGCACGTCGTCGCGCTCGATTTCGGCATGAAGTGGAACAGCCCGCGGCGGTTGGTGGAGATTGGTTGTCGGGTGACGGTCGTCCCCGGCTCAACGCCCGTCGAGGCGATCCTTGAGCATCAGCCCGACGGCGTCTTCATCTCCAACGGCCCCGGCGATCCGGCGGCGCTGGTTGAGGCAACCAAGACCATTCAAGCCCTGATCCGAAAGGCCTCCGATTCGCGCGGAACGCCGATCTTCGGCATCTGCCTGGGCCATCAACTGATCGGCCAGGCGTTTGGCGCTGGGACGTTCAAGCTGAAGTTCGGCCATCGGGGCTCGAATCACCCGGTTCGCAACGAGGCCACCGGCAAGGTCGAGATCACCAGTCAGAACCACGGCTTCGCCGTCGATCCGAGCAAGCTTCCCGCCGACCTGGCCGTCAGCCACGTCAACCTCAACGATCAGACCGTTGAGGGCCTGCGGCACGCCCGCCTTCCCATCTTCGGCGTCCAGTTTCACCCCGAGGCGTCCGCCGGCCCCCAGGACAGCCATTACCTCTTCACCGATTTCCTCAACGCAATGGGTTGATGATTCGCGTCAACCGCCGCGCCCTCGCCCGATTGACGAGGTTCGCGCGGCTTTGTATCCTGTGACTTTACAACGCCAAGCGACCGGCGCGGTCGCGGTTCGCTTCGGAGCATGCCGCCGTGGGTTCGACGTGCGTGGTTGGGCTTCAGTGGGGAGACGAAGCCAAGGGAAAGATCGTGGACCTCTTGTGCGACCACCACGACGTGGTGGTCCGCTACCAGGGGGGGGCCAACGCCGGGCACACGGTCGTTCATGAAGGCGTCACTTACAAGCTTTCCTTGGTGCCGACCGGGATCTTGCGCGAGAACGTCGACGCGGTGATCGGCAACGGCGTGGTCATCCACCCCCCGGCCCTGTTGAAGGAGGTCGCCGGGCTGACCGCCCAGGGTGTCGACTTCACCGGTCGGCTTCACGTGGGCGACCGCGCCCATGTGATCCTGCCCCACCATCTGGCCGAGGAGCGGCTGACCGAGGAATCGGCGTCGGCCGCCGACCACCTGGGAACCACGCGCCGGGGGATCGGCCCCTGCTATCGCGACAAGTTCGGTCGGGTCCACGGCGTCCGGATCGCCGACCTGTACCACCCCGCGCAATTTCGCGAGCGGCTGAAGCGAATCGTTGAGTTCAAGAACCGGCTGCTGACCGCCATGCTGCCGGACTTCGAGCCCTTCGACGACGCGGTGATCGCCGAGGAATACCTGGGTTACGCCGAGCAATTGCGGCCGTACGTCACCGACGCGACAAGCTGGCTGCACGCGGCGATCGCCCAGGGGCGCCGGTTGATGTTCGAGGGGGCGCAGGGATCGCTTCTGGACGTTGACCACGGCACGTATCCTTATGTGACCAGCTCCAATTCGAGCGCCGTGGGCGTCGCGGCGGGGTCGGGCGTCCCGTGCCGGAACATCGACCGCTGGATCGGCGTGGTCAAGGCGTACACGACGCGGGTCGGCGGCGGCCCCTTCCCCACCGAGCAGGACAACGAGACCGGCGAGCGGATCCGCCAGGCCGGCCGCGAGTTCGGCACCGTGACCGGCCGCCCCAGGCGCTGCGGGTGGTTCGACGCCGTCGCCGCCCGCTACTCGGCCCGGGTCAGCGGCTCGACCGAGATCGCCGTGATGCTCCTGGACGTGTTGACCGGCATCGAGGAGTTGAAGGTCGCCGTCGCCTACGAGGATGACGGCGTGGCGGTCGAGAGCATGCCGGCCTCGCTGGTCGACTACGAGCGCTGCCGGCCGGTCTACGAGACCCTGCCCGGCTGGACCGAAGACCTCACCACCGCCAGGTCCTGGAGCGACCTGCCGGCGCGGGCCCGCGAGTACGTCGAGTACCTTGGCCGCCAGATCGGCGTCCGGGTGTCGATCGTCTCCGTCGGCCCGGATCGCCGACAGACGATCATGGTCCCCGGGAAATAATCTAATCAACCAGCGCCAAGCCGAACCGAGCCCAGCATCCCCCACGCGCGCTCTTCCGGGCGCGCGTCCTTCGATCCGTCCGAGCGCAAGGATTCATATGCGAGCGAACACGGAAACCGCCAGCCGGATGACCGAGGAGGGCCGGGCGCGCCTTGAAGCCTGGGGCCTGAAGCCCGAGCAGCTTCCCCGGCACGTGGCGATCATCATGGACGGCAACGGCCGGTGGGCCCAGGGCCGCGGCTTTCCGCGGATCGCCGGGCATCGCCGGGGCGTGCAGAGCGTCCGGGCCGTCGTCGAGGAGGGATGCCGCCTCGGCCTCGAGCGGCTCACGTTGTATTGCCTCTCGGTTGAGAACTGGAAGCGCCCCGCGCGCGAGCTGAAGTTCTTGATGCGGTTGCTGAAGCACTTCCTGGTGGTCGAGCGCGCCGAGTTGGTGGAGCAAAATGTCCGGCTGGAGATGATCGGCCGGCGCGAGGGACTGCCCGCCGACGTGCTGGCCGAGTTTGACCGAGCCGCCGAGGCCACCGCGGGGAACACGGGCATGGTGCTTTGCCTGGCGGTCAATTATGGTGGACGAACCGAGATCGCCGACGCCGCCCGCCGCCTGGCCGAGGACGTCAAGGCCGGCAAGCTGGAGCCGTCGCGGATCGACGAGGCGACGTTCGCCGGTTATCTCGACGCCCCGAGCGCCGCGGATCCCGATCTCTTGATTCGAACGGCCGGGGAGATGCGGATCAGCAACTTTCTGCTCTGGCAGATCTCGTACACGGAGCTTTGGGTGACGCACAAGCTTTGGCCCGACTTTCGAGGCGGAGACCTGCTGCAAGCCTGCTCCGACTTCGCGACCCGGGAGCGGAAATTCGGCGGTTTGCCGGCGTCGTCGCTGGCCGCCACGCCGTCGTAATACATCGCCTCCCCTTCCCTTTCGCTTTGACTGGTGGACATGCTAGGCGCCCGCGTCGTCAGCGGTGTTTTGATCGTCGCCGCTCTGGTCCTGACGTTGTATCTCGACCAGTGGCTCGCCCCTTGGTTTCCGCTCTGGTTCTGCGTGACCGGCGCCGGCATGGCGGCGGTCACGGTTGAATTGGCGGGACTGATGGACGAGACCGCCACGCGCCCGTCGCTTCAGGTGGCGCTGGGGGGCGTCGCGGCAATCCTGTTGGCCAACTGGGCCCCGCACATCGTCTCGATGCGTCCGGCCTCGGATCGGATCTCGGCCATCGTCTTCGAGCCGTCGGCGGCGGTCAGCTCGCTGGGCTGGCCGCTTTTGAGCTTCGTCGCCGTCTTCATGCTGACGTTCGTGGTCGAGAGCCTCCGCTTCAAGGAGCCGGGTCGGGCCGTGGCGTCGATCGCCGGGACGATCCTGATCGTCGGCTACGCGGGGCTGCTGGGAACGTTCGTCATCCAGATGCGCTGGCTTGACGGTTGCAAACACGGTTTGATGCCGCTCGCGTTTCTGATCGCGTCGACCAAGGGGGCCGACACCGGCGCCTACACGGTGGGGCGGATCGCCGGCCGGCACAAGCTCTGGCCCGCGGTGAGCCCCAACAAGACCATCGAGGGGGCGGTCGGCGGCCTGGCCTTCGCTCTGATCGCCGCGCTTTTGGTTGAGTGGGTGGCGCGGTCGTCGGTCAGCCTATCCGGCGTCGGTTGGCCGGCCGCGATCTGTTTCGGGTTGGTGTTGGGCGTGGTGGGACAGCTTGGCGATCTGATGGAGTCGATGATCAAGCGCGATTGCCGACGGAAGGACGCCTCGGCCGCGGTGCCGGGGTTCGGCGGGGTGCTCGACGTGCTCGATTCGACGCTCTTCGCCGCTCCGGTCGCCTACGGGCTTTGGCTCTGCGTCGGGCCCTGAGGGGGGGCGCGGGAGTTGCGGGTTGCGTTTCGCAACGTATTGTTTTCGCCGGTCGCGATGCTAGCATAATATATGGCGCGGAGACCGGCCGGGCCGGGTTCGAAGGCGATGGGGCGTTGGCTCGCCCCGGGATTTCGGTTGGGCCGGCGAAGGGAGAGGCATGCCAGAGGTTACCTTGGCCCTTGAGGGGCAGAATGAGGAGCTCGCGGTTTTTGGCAGCCGCGACCAGCACCTCAGGCAGATCCGCGACGCGCTGGACGTGAAGGTCGTGGCCCGTCGGGGAGAGTTGCGCATCGAGGGGGACGCCGAGCGCGTCGAGCAGGCCCGCAAGATCTTCGAGGGACTGCGGGCGATGCACCGCGTCCGTCGGACGATCCTCGCGGCCGACGTCGCCGACCTCATCGACGCGACCACGCGGCCCGCGCCCAACGACCGCTCGGGCCAGGTTGAGATCCGCGAGGGGAACCGTGTGGTCCGCGCCCGCACCGAGGGGCAAAACCGCTACCTCCGGGCGCTCCGCGACGACTCCTTGGTCTTCTGCGTGGGGCCGGCGGGCACGGGCAAGACCTACCTGGCCGTCTCGATGGCCGTCGCGGCCCTGCGTCAGGGGCGGATCAAGAAGATTGTCCTGGTTCGTCCAGCGGTCGAAGCCGGCGAGCATTTGGGCTTTCTGCCCGGCGACCTCGAGGCTAAAATCAACCCCTACCTGCGACCCTTGCTCGACGCCCTTCACGACCTGATGCCCTACGATCAGATCCGCCGGTACATGGACAACGATTTGATCGAAATCGCCCCCCTGGCCTACATGCGGGGGCGCACCCTCAACGACGCGGCGATCATCTTGGACGAGGGACAAAACGCCACCATTCCCCAGATGAAGATGTTTTTGACCCGCATGGGGTTGAATTCTCACATCGTCGTGACCGGAGACGTCACCCAGGTGGATTTGCCGGCCGAGACCAAAAGCGGCCTGGCCGACGCCGTCGATCGGCTCTCCCAGGTGCCCGGCGTGGCGGTCGTCCGCCTCGGCCGCGCCGACATCGTGCGCCACCCGCTGGTGCAGGCGATCGTCGACGCCTACGAGGTCGACGACGGCGCGGGCCAACCTCCCGCGCCCGCGACGGTCGGCGCCGGCGCCGCGGGTCCGGAGCGAGAGAATCCGTGAGCAGCAATCCGCGCTCGTCGCGGGTGGGCGGCCCGTTGTGAGCCGCCGCCAACCCGCTTCGAAGTTGAGCGTTGTCGTCGTGCGACCGGGACCGAGCGGCCCCGGCGCGATTTCGCGTGGCGCGTTCCCCGCGTCCACCACGGCGCGTTGAGTCGTCATCCATCATGAGCATCGGCAAGCGTCGTCCCAAGCCCTCGCGGCCCCAACTGCGTTCCCTTTCCACAACCTCGCGCGAACCAAGCCGGCAGGCGCGACAGCGCGCCCGGGTCGCCGGGTTCTCGCTCATCGCGCTGACGGCGGTCGTCGCCACGGCGATCGTCCACGGCTCGGGGCCGCCGTTCGTCCACCGCCTCGGCCAGCGCCCGGAGCGCGAGATCCGGGTCAAGGTCAAGGAATTCCGGATCCGCAACCAGACGAAGACCAGCAACGACCGCCAGGCCGCCGCCGACCAGGTGCCGCTGGCGATGATCAACGACCCCGCGCCCATCAAAGACCTCTCCGAGCGGCTCGACGACCTGACCGTGGCCATCGCCAAGACCCAGCGGTTCGAGGAGCTTGACCCCAGCCTGGTCGCGACCTGGAAATTGACCCCGGAAGCGTATCTCGACATCAAGTCGGCGACCGACACCCCCGAGCGCCGGGACAATCTCCACGTGCAGATCGCCAAGGCGTTCGAGCCGCTTCTGGAGGCCGGCGTGCTTGGACCCGGCGCCCTGCCCCGCAACGAGGAAACCAGCCGAACGCTCTCGATCCGCGACGTTGGCCAGCCCCTGGACTCGGCCCGGATCGTCCCGCGGGAGCGCGTGGTTCCCGAGCGAATCGTTAAGGCCGACGGTCCGGTCGCCCGCGAGTTCGCCGCGGCGTTCACCACCCCCCGGATCGGCGACACCCTCTTTCAGCTCGTCGCGGATCGCCTCGACGGCCGGCCGACCCTGACCTTCCAACAGGAGGAGACGAATCGGCTCCGCGAGGCCGCCCGCGACCGCGTCGGCGAGCGGTTCGACACCTTCACCAAGGGCGAGGTGCTCGTCGAGCAGGGCCAATCCATCGGCGAGGAGCAGTTGATCCTGCTCCGCATGGAGCACGAAGAGGCCATCGCCTCGCTGACCCTCGCCGAGAAGCTCACGCGGGGGCTGGGCATCTTCTGCCTCGTCTCGGCGCTCTTCGCGCTGACAGGGCTTTTCATGGCGCGCCAGCAGCGGTTCGCGGCCGCCGACCTCGGCCGCGCGGCGGCCATCTGCGCGCTGGCGGTGATCTGCCTGGGGTTGGTCCGACTGCTGGCCGGCCAGCCCTGGAACGCCGAGCTTGTTCCGGTCGCCGTCGCCGCGATGATCCTGGCCATCGCCTACAACCCCGGCTTCGGCCTGATGGCGACGTTTTGCCTGTCGATCCTCACCTGCATGGCGCTTGGGACCGGCATCTCCCACTTCCTGGTCTTGATGGGCGGAACGGCCGCCGGCGTGCTGGGCCTCAACGACGTCCGGACCCGGACCAAGCTGATCAAGGTGGGCGCGACCTCCGCCGGCGTCTATCTGGTGCTGACCTGGGCCACGGGGCTCTGGCAGCATCAACCCCTCGAGCTGATCCGGAGCGACGGCTTCTGGCGCGCCGGCTGGGGGATGATGGCCGGCTTCCTGCTCGGGGGGAGCCTTCCCTTCCTGGAGAGCGCCTTCGGCATCGTCACCGGAATCAGCCTGCTGGAACTGGGCGACAACACGCATCCGCTGCTCCAGGAGTTGGTCCGTCGCGCGCCGGGGACGCACAACCACTCGATCACCGTGGGGGCGATCGCCGAGGCCGCCGCCGAGCGGGTCGGCGCCAACAGCCTCTTGGTGCGGATCGGGGCCTACTTCCACGACATCGGCAAGATGCTCAAGCCCCAGTACTTCATCGAAAATCAGGTCGGCTCGACGAACAAGCACGCCAAGCTCGCGCCGGCGATGAGCACGCTGATCATCATCGGCCACGTCAAGGACGGCGTCGACCTGGGGCGGCAGCATCACCTGCCCGAGCCGATCATCGACCTGATCGAGCAGCACCACGGCACCACGCTGGTCGAATATTTCTATCACGACGCGAAGCGCCGGGGTGCCGGCGACCCCGACGCCGCCGTGGTTCAAGAGAGCGCCTTCCGCTACCCCGGCCCCAAGCCGCAGAGCAAGGAGGCAGGCATCCTGATGATGGCCGACTGCGTGGAGAGCGCCAGCCGGACCCTCTCGGAGCCGACCCCCGCGCGGATCGAAGGGCTCGTCAGCGAGCTGATCGACAAGCGGTTGCGCGACGGCCAGTTCGACGAGTCGGGCCTGACGCTTCGCGAGATCGCCGAGATCCGCGACAGCCTCATCAAGTCGCTCATCGGCATCTACCACGGCCGAATCAAGTACCCCGAGCAGAGGACCGCCTGACCCTTGAACGCCTCCGACGCGGACGACGACCCGATCGACCTCGCCAACACGCTGGAGCCCCTCGGCGCCGAGGTCGAGATCAACGACGCCCAGACCCACGTCGCCCTTGACCACGACCGCCTGCGCGCCTTGGTCGAGGGCGTCCTGCGGGGCGAGGGCGTCTCGGCCGCCTCGATCTCGCTGGCCCTGGTCGACGACGCGACCATTCACCGGATCAATCGCGAGCACCTGAACCACGACGAGCCCACCGACGTCGTCTCGTTCGTCCTGTCCGAAGCGGACGAGCCGAGCCTCTCGGGCGAGCTGGTCGTCTCCACCGAAACCGCGGCGCGGGTCGCCGCCGAGATCGGCGCGCCGCCCTGGAACGAGGTGGCGCTCTATGTGGTTCATGGTTTGCTCCATCTGTGCGGTTATGATGATCTCGACGCCGAGGCCGCGGCGCTCATGCGTCGGCGCGAAGACGAGGCGCTCGCGCGCGAAGGCCTGATGAACCCCTTTCGACTCGCCGACCCGCGTCGGCCCGAGTCCCAACCCGGGAGTATTTAGAGCGTGGACGGGCTGTACTGGACCCTGATTCTTCTCTGCCCGCCCGTCTTCCTGGCGCATCTGGTCACGACCGCCCTGACCAAGGCCCTCCGAACCTATTCGAGGATCCGCCTGGAGGAGCTGACCGAGGCCCGCGGCCGACCGGGCCGCGCCGACGAGGTGGAGCATCTCTACGACCCAACCGAGCGCGCCGCCGAGGCGATCGCCGTGGCGACGGGGCTTTTTCTGGCCGCGGCGATCGGCGTGTTCGCCTCCCGGTTCCCCTCCGGCGCGGCCATCACGCTTCTGGTCGCGCTGGTGGTCGTTCTGGGCGGGGTGGGCTACGCGGTCTCGGGCGTGTTGGGCCGGATCTTCGCCGAGCCGCTGATCGATTGGCTCTGGCCGGCGACGACCCCGCTCCGGGCGCTCGCTCTGCCGTTGACGGGGGGCCTGGCGGTCCTTGAAGACGTGATCGAGTGGTTGACCGGCTCGGCCGAGAACGGTCCCCGGCCGTCGAGCGTCGAAGTCGAGATCCCCGTCGAGTCCGAGGACGAGGAGGGCGACGAGCCGGAGTTGCCGGAGCGGGCGCGCGACATGATGAGCCACGTCGTCGAGCTGACCCGCGCCAGCGTCTCGGAGATCATGCGGCCGCGGACGGCCATCGTCTCCTTGCCGTCGACCGCGACCGCCAAGACGGCGGCCGAGACCTTCCGCGCCTCGGGCCGCAGCCGGATCCCCCTCTACGGCAAGGATCGCGACGACATCATCGGCATTCTGCTGGCCCGCGACCTGCTCGATCACATGGTCGCCGAGGGGAACCCCGACGTCGTTCCCGCCCGGATCGCCCGCGAGGCGTTCTGCGTCCCCGAGACCAAAAACGCCTTCCAACTGCTGGAGGACATGCGGTTCCGCCGCGCCCCGATGGCGATCGTCCTCGACGAGTACGGCGGCGTGAGCGGCCTGGTCACCTTCGAAGACCTCCTCGAAGAACTCGTCGGCCCCATCCACGACGAGTACGACCCCCCCGCCCCGGCCGATCCGGTCGTCCCCCTGGGGGGCTCGAAATTCGAGGTCGACGCCGGGCTTGAGCTTGAGGAGCTGAACGAGCGGTTCGGCGTCAACCTGCCGACCGACGAGGATTTCGAGACCGTCGGCGGGCTGGCCCTGCACGCCCTGGGACGCCTGCCCGACCCCGGCGCCTCGTTCCGGTTCGACGGGATCGACTTCACCGTCCTGGAGGTCGGCGACCATCACATCCGCCGGATCCGGATGGACCTGGATCCAGCCCCCGAAGAAGCGGCCGACCCGACGGCCTCCCAGCCGCCGGCTGGAAGTTAGCGCTTCCCGCGTCCGCTGCGTCCGAGGGGCGAATTTCCCTCTCCCCCGGGCGAAGGATGCTTGGAGACGCTTCCGGTTATAACCGCCGGGGCGGGAATCTTCCGGTGTCCACCCGTATAATTCCCCTGGTGGAGTTGGCGTTTTTCGAGGGTCGGTCGCGGAGGAATGAGCATTGGCCGCGGTTCGCTCGCCGGCGATCGTGACGCGCGTGGTGGAGGTGTTCGAGACCAGCCTGGTCGTCACCCTCTTCACGCGCGAGTTGGGGAAGGTTTCGGCCCTGGCCAAGGGGGGGCGGCGGTTGAAGTCGCCGTTCGTAGGTGGCCTTGACCTCCTGGGCGTATCGGATATCGTGCTGCTTCCCAAGTCGTCCGAGGCGCTCGACCTTCTGACGGAGGCGGCGCCGATTGAGCGTTTTCCATGTCTCCGCCGCGATCTCGCGGCCCTGTATGCCGGCTTCCACATCGCCGAACTGCTGACCGACCTGACCGACCACCACGACCCGCACCCCAAGCTGTTCGACGCGGCGAGGATCACCTTGCGGCATCTGGGCGACGCGAGCCTGCGGCCCCGAAGAGTGTTGAGGTTCGAATTGGCTTGCCTGCGGGAACTCGGTCTGACGCCGATGCTTGATGACTGCGCGCAGTGCGGCGTCCCGGTCGACGTCCGCGATTCGGCCGCCTTCGGGCTGGCGATTGGCGGGACGCTCTGCCCCGCCTGCGCGGTTGGTCGGCCGCACGTCGTCACGCTGTCGCATCGAACGATCGAAGCCCTTCGCGCCCTGGCCAGTCCCGGAAGCGCGTGGCGGGAGATCGAGCTCAGCGGCGGCGTTTTCGACGCCGTGGGTCGAACGATGGGCGACGTCATCAGTCACATCCTGGGCCATCGGCCCCGGGTCCAGCCGTTTCGGGGAGCGTGAGCCGATGAGAGAGATGCCCGGCCTGGAAACCCCAACGCGCCCTCGACGCGCCCGCCGCGGAGCCGCGGCGGCGCTCCGACCGCTGGCCGCCCTGCTGGTCGTGGCGGGGCTCGGCGGCTGCCAGGGCCTCGGCGTTCCCCTCGCCCAGTGGAGGTCGGCCTACGACTCGGGACTGGCCAAGTCGCTGACCAAGGACGAACTGGCCAAGTCCGACACCAGGAAGCTCCACGACTCCAACACCCTCCTCCAGCGCTGGCTTCGCCCGCGCGGAGTCGCCGCGACCAAGATCGACGGCGACCCCGACGACCCCTCCAAAGATGAGGTCGTCTGGTCGCTGGGCAAGGGCTGGAACCCCTTCGGCAAGTCCGGCGGCAAGGACGACGGGCCGAAGGACGACCCCTCGTCGCTGGTCCTGGGCTCCAACGGCTGGCGGCCCATGATCGAGCCCGAAGAGAACCCCGAGGCGCAGAAGGAGCTTGACGACGCCCTGGAGCTCTACCAGCGCGGCGACCTGGCCAAGGCCGAATCGGCCCTGGCCAAGATCGCCAGGAACCGCAAGGAAACCCCCTGGGGCGAGAAGGCCCAGTTCTACCTGGCCGAGACCCAGTATCAGCGGAAAAAATACATCAACGCGCACGAGAGCTTCGAGAAGCTGGTGGCCGACTATCCAGGCACCCAGTATCTCGACAAGCTCGTCAGCCGAGAGTACGCCCTCGCGCAGCTCTGGCTCTCGCAGGACGACCCCGACCTGAAACCCGAGGACAAGCTTCCCTGGTACTCCCGATTCACCGGCGGTCAGCCGATGATCGACGCCAAGGGCCAGGGGCTCAAGGCCCTCGAACACGTCCGCCACCACAACCCGACCGGCCCCTTGGCCGACGACGCCGTGATGCAGATCGCCGATTATCATATGGCGACGACCGACTATGAGACCGCGGCGATCTATTACGACCAGCTCATCTCCGACCACCCCAAGAGCCCGTTCCTGCAAAAGGCCCAGCTCGCCGCCATCGACGCCCGGATGAAGGGCTACCTCGGACCCGAGTACGACGGCGAGGGGCTTGAACAGGCCCGCGATCTGGTCAGGCGGACGATGTCCACGTTCCCGGACCAGCCCGGCGCCTACGAGGGGCTCTACCACACGCTCGACCTGATCAACGACCAGGACGCCGAGCGGACCTACAAGGTCGGCGCCTGGTACAAGAAAATCGGCAAGGTGCCCTCGGCCGAGTTCTATCTCGGCAAGATCCCCCAGCGATGGCCCAACAGCCCCTGGGCCGTGAAGGCCAAGGCCGACCTCGCCGAGCTGGCCAAGATGCCCCGCAAGCAGTCGGTCCCAAGCAAGATGCTGATGCAGCCCGGCGCCAACGACCCCTACTACAGCGCGGGGCCCGCCGCGGGAGGCATGGGCGGCATGGGCGGCATGGGCGCGATGCCCGGCGGCATGATGTAACGACCGAAATCGGACGCGCCCGCCCTCCGCGGATCGGGAGGCGGTGGAACCCTCGGCCAAGGAAGAGGCTGTCTCATGTTCGGTGCCCATCTCGGATCGAAGTCCGCCGCGGCGGCTCGCCTCGGACGCCGCTCGGCGCTGGTTTGGGGGCTCCGCGCGGCCGCCTGCGTCGCCGTCTCTGGTTGCGGGTACTCGTTCCGAGCTCCCTACGACAAAAGCGTCCGCACCGTCTACGTGCCGATCTTCAAGACCCAGACCTTCCGTCGCGACCTGGAGAAGATGCTCACCGAAAAGGTGATCAAGGAGATCACCAGGCGCACCCCCTACCAGATCGCCGGCAGCCTGGAGGAGGCCGACACGGTTCTGCACGGCACGGTCAACTTCGCCGACAAGAACCTGATCCTCGAAAACAGCCTCTCCAACCTCCCCCGTCAGCTGACCGCGATCGTCAACATCAGCGTCAACTGGACGCACAACCCGCCCACCGAGGCCGAGAAGAAACGCCCGCCGACGGTCGTCTCCCAGACCGTCAACTTCATCCCCGAGGCCGGCGAGACGACCCTGACGGCCTACGACCGGGCAATGCAATTCCTCGCCGCGCAGGTTGTCGATATGATGGAGCAGCCGTGGTATTCCGAGGAGGATATGTGACGGGCGAGCCGGTTTCGCCCGACCGCCTCCAACGAACGCGGGGGAACAACGCCCATCATGTCGCGCCGCTGGGAGGCCAAGGGACGGATCATCGTCGGCGATGATGTTCCCAAGGTCATGGGAATCGTCAACGTCACGCCCGACAGCTTCTCCGACGGCGGCCAGTGGGCCTCGGCCGACGCCGCGATCGCCCACGGCCTGAAGTTGGTCGAAGAAGGCGCCGACATCCTCGACGTCGGCGGCGAATCGACCCGTCCCGGCGCCGCGATCGTCCCCGTTGAAGAGGAGCTGCGCCGGGTGATCCCGGTCGTCGAAGCCCTGGCGCGGCGAACCGACGCGCCGATCTCGATCGACACGACCAAGCCCGAGGTCGCCCGCCGGGCCATCGCCGCGGGCGCGTCGATCATCAACGACGTCTCGGCCCTCCGCGAGCCGGGGATGGTCGAGATCGCCGCGGCCACGGGAGCGGGCGTGGTCCTGATGCACATGCGGGGCGATCCCCGCACGATGCAGGACAACCCCGTCTATAATGACGTGGTGGCCGAGGTCCGCGCTTATTTGGCGGAACGGGTCGCCTGGTGCGAGGCCCGGGGCGTGCCCAGGTCGCGGATCGCCGTCGATCCGGGGATCGGGTTCGGCAAGACTCATGAACACAACCTGTCGCTCTTGCGGAACCTGGACCAGTTCGCCACCCTGGGGTGCGTCTTGTTGATTGGCGTCTCGCGCAAGGGGACGCTCAAGAAGATCACCGGACGGAGCATGGACCGGCGGATGCCCTCCTCGGTGGTCTGTTCGCTGGCCGCCTGTGCGATGGGGGCGTCCGTGGCCCGGGTCCACGACGTCGGCCCGATGGTTGACGCGATCAAGGTTTGGAACGCCGTTCGGGGTTGGGAGAGAAACGATGTCCAAGGTTGATA
>Ga0180216_1001161_pt1 | contig 24284 bp, 17 predicted proteins | sample eDN3rd37CBELigMG_FD_128879 | JGI IMG/M metagenome (GOLD analysis project Ga0180216, IMG submission 128879) | Enriched Miracle-Growth compost microbial communities from Emeryville, California, USA - eDNA 3rd pass 37_C BE-Lig MG (version 2)... ...
CGCCGTGGTCTGGCTCGCCTCCGATGCGTCGTCGTTCGTCACCGGGATCAGCCTGCCGGTGGATGGCGGGTACACGGCCAGGTAATTCTGGACGGCGGGTATCGTCGAAGGCGGTGCGTGCCGGCGGCGCGTCTCATGCGTCGCCGGCAGCCCCTTCCGGGAGTACCTGTGCGATGATCCTGTCGATGGAAGCCGCGGTGATCATCCCCTTCTCCAGCTCACCTCCCACCTCCGCGAATACCCGTGCCCTGAGCTCCTCGGGCGTAAGTGGTTCCCGCGTATCGAGATAGCCGTTTTCTTCGAGGTAGTTATGGAGGTCGCGCGCCTTCCGCGCGTGGAACCGTGGCAGCTTCCCGATCGCCTCGACGATCCGCGCGGCGTCACCCCGGAGTTCGTCGATGAGTTGGGTCGCGCGTTCCATGAAGGTCTCCGAGACCGCACCGGACATCTCGATCACGGTCCTGTCGACCGGCCGGCCCCGGCCGATCCGCGCGAGTTCGAGTGCGGCCTCGAGGGCGCGGGCGGCGGCCCTGATCCGCGGGTACGCCGTCGCGTCGTCGCCGAGGACGTCGCCGCCCCCGTGCTCGACGAAGGTGCGGAGCTGGCCCCAGGTCTCGAGGCGGAGGGTGAGGAGCCGGTGGAGGCACGCGGTCTCCTCGACGAGGTGCCAGAGGTGGACGCTCCCCGGCTCGGTGAAGGGGTCGATCCCCGGGACGAGGAGGACCTGGCCGTACTCGGCGTGGCTCAGATCTCCCGGCGCCGGGGGTTCAGGGAGCGTCGCCGGCTCCGCGAGCCGGAGCGGTAGTGCCTCGTGCCGGGCCGCGCCGCGGGCGGCGGCGAGGTCGAAGACCGCCCACTCCAAGTCGGGCGTCTGCGAGAGGAGTGAGCGCCACTTCGCCACCTCATCCAACTGGGCGGTGAAGTAGAAGATCTGGCGCCCTGCGGCCGCGAGCGCGACCGCCGCCTCCATGATCGCCCGGGCGCGGTCGTCGTCGCTGTTGCCGAGGGTCTCGTCCAAGATGAGGGGGAGCCGCGCGCCCCCCTCCTGGCTCTCGACGAAGGCGATCCTGACGGCGAGGAGGAGCTGGACCCGGGTCGCGCTCGAGAGGTCGTCGAGGGAAAGCCCCTTCTCGTTCACCCTGTCGATCGCGCGGAAGGAGGGGGCGGCGCCCTCTTCGACGTCGAGCTCGTAGGCGCCGCGGGTGATCTGGGCGAGCAACTCGTTCGCGCGGCGGAAGACCGCTGGCCGCTGCAGGTCGCGGGTCGCGCGCCGGAGGTACTCGACGAGGGCGTGGCCGACGACGCTCCTGATCTCCCGCTCCCGCGCCTCCCGGAGCGCCGCCTCGCACCTCTCGACCTCCGCGAGGGCCGCCTCAACGGCGTGGCCCTCCCTTGCCTGATCGAGACCGGTCTCGATCGCGGCGATCTCTCTGTTCAGCTCCTCGGTCTTCGCCGCGGTCTCCCTGGCCGCGACGAGCTCCGCGCGAAGCTCCTCGGCGGCGCGGTCCTCGAGCCCTGGCTCGTAGCCGGGAGTGGCGGCCAGCTTCTCCCACGCCTCGCGCCGGACCGCCTCCGCGCCCTGGAGCTCTTTGAGCGTTTCTCTATAATCGGCGAGGAGGGCGCACCATTCGTGGATCACGGCCTCGGGGTCGCGGGGAGGGGACGCTGTCGTGGCGCCGGGGGCCGCCGCGGCGTCCGACCCGCCGGGGGGCGTCGCGGCGGCGTCACCGTCTGCGTCCAACCCCACCCGTTCGAAGACCGCCCGGCGCTCCGCGACGAGGGTCTCGAGCTCCTTCCTCGCGGCGTCGATCCGCTCCTCTGCGTGCCGCAGTTCATTGAGCGCCTCGCGGTGGCGCCTGAGCCGCGCGGCGAGGTCGTCGATCGCGGCGCCGAACGAGGCGGGGTCGCCGATCTCGTCGTAGCCGAACGGAGCGAGCCGGGCGGACGCACCGGCGATGGCCTCCGCGTACCTGCCTCGGTGGTGCTCGAGCTCGGCCTCCCGCTCCGCGACCCCCGCGACCGCATCCTGCCACCGGTTGATCCGGTTGGCGAGGAGGTAGAAGGCCGACGGATCGAGCTCCGGCGCGACGCCGAACCTGGCGGCGAGCTCGGCGCGCTCCGCCTCGATCCCGGCCCAGGCGTCGTCCACCTCTTCGAGCTCCCTGGCGACCCGCTCCCGCTCCGCCGCCCTCGCACCCGCGAGCCGCGCCTCTGCGCGGAGGGTCTCTAGCCGGTCGACGAGCTCGGCGACCCTCGCCGCCGTCCAGGCGCTCGGCGCCTCGAGCCCGAGGCGTTCGTAATCGCTACGGAACCCACCCCGCGGATCGGGGCGAGTAGGCGCGGCGCGGAGGATCAGGACGAGGAGGACCACACCGGCGAGGAGCGGCACGAGCGCCGCGCCGGCCGGGAGGAGCCCACCGGCGAGGGCTGCGATCCCGGCCAGGGCGAGCGCGCCGGCGGCGATGGCGCCGAGCGTGCGCACCCGCCCCTCGTGCCCGGCGGCCGCCCCACCATCGTCGGCGCCCCCCGCGCTCAGCCACTGCTGGAGGAGGAGGATCCCCCTCCCCAGCCTCTCGGGGTCGGCGCCCTGCCACTCATCGTTGCCCAGGACCTCGAGCCGCGCCCGCGCCGCAGCCTGTGCTGCACGGACCCAGCCCGCCGTCTCGGCGAACTCCGCGAGTTCGTCCAATTCGACTACGTCGAGCCCCCGGAGCCGCACCTCGTCGATGACCTCCCCGATCCGCCCCCGCTCCTCCACCTCCCGCCGGGCCGCCTTCGCCAGCTCCGCCTCGACGCCCGCGATCGTCTGTTCGAGGGCGCGGAGCGAGGCGAGTTCGGCGCGGAGGGTGCCGAGGACGACGTCGTCTACGACTGCCTCCCCGGCCTCGCCCTGCAGCCCGGCGTCCCTGAGCTCTGCCTCGGCCCTGCGGCGCTTCGACTCCGCCTCCGTCAGGTGCCGCTCGACCTCGGCGAGCCGTTCCCTGATCCGGCCGAGCCGTTCCGTCTCGTTCCCGTGAAGCGAGGCGAGTTCGGGTGGGAAGGCGGCGACCGCCGCGGCGGCCTCCCTCTCGGCGGCAACGGCGTCGGCGTACTCGATCGCCCGCTCGAGGAGCGCGGCGCGCGCCGCGGCGGACCGTGCCGCTTCGAGCTCCTCCCTCAACTCGTCGAGCCGCCGCTCATTCTGGCGGAGCGCTTCGACCGCGCTCTGCGCCTCCTGGAGCCGTGCGCGCGCATCGCGCAGCGCCTCCGCCTCCTTCACTCTCCTGGAGGGCGAGTCCTTGATGTTGAGCGACGCCGCGGCGCGCGCGAGATCGTAACCGCCGGCCGACTCGCGCATGATCTCCGCGGCGAACGGGGCGTTCTCATCGCCGAGCAGCTCGTGCAGCGAGAGGTGGTACCGGTCCCGCGTCTCGGCGGGGGGTAGCACCGGCTGGTCGGCGTCCCGGCCGTCGCACTGGTAGCTCGCGGTCTGGCCCTCGACCTCGACGCGCCACTCGCTGCCGTCGAGGTGGAAGCTCGCGTCGAGACTGGCGATCCGGGGCGCCGACGCACGCGGCCAGAGGAGCGAATCGAGGGCGCGCGCCGTCGTCGTCTTGCCGGACGCGTTCGGGCCGTGGATGATGTTCACCCCCGCGGCGAGCCCGTCCAGCGTGTAGCCGCCATCGGTGATCCCCGGCATCCGGCGGACGGTCAGCCGGCCGAAGACGAGGGCGCGCGGGTCGCGGGGCCGGCCGGCGCCAGAGCGCTCGACCACCCCCGGGGCGACCCGCTCCGGTGGCGTCGTGACCCTGCTCATCTCGCCTCCTTCTGCGCGAGGAGCGCATCGAGGAGGAGCGCGGCCTGGTCGGCGAGCGCGCGGCGGACCACCGCGCCGAGGGCCGGATCGCGCGGCATACTACCCTGCCCGGCGCCATCGTAGGCGACGTCGCCCGCGGCGCCACCCCGCGCGAATCCACCCCCATCGCGGAGCCCGGCGTACGCGCGGGACCGGACCACCTGCAACGCCATCCTCTCCGCCTCGCGCAAGAGCCCACGCACCTCGTCTTCGAGGCCGGCCGCGCCCGCGGCGGTCGAAACGCTGGCCGGCTGATCGGCGCCCGCCGCGCCGCCCCCGGCCCCAACCCCGACCCCGCCGCCGGTGACCGTGCCTGATTCGGCATCCCCATGCCCCGACCCACCATCCCCGGCGTCGTCGAGCGCGGTGAGGAGCCGGGCGAGGAGGCCGACGGGGTCGTTGCCGCGGGCGAGGTCGTCGAGGGCGTAGGCCGGCCGGGTCGCGATCTCGACCTTTTCGACCGAGACCGATGCGCCGCCGGGGAGGTCGAGGTCGAAGTCGTCGACGAGGGCGGCGAGGTGCGCGGCGAGTTCGCGGTGGGTCGGGGTGCGCCCGACGACGCGGAGCCGGCACGAGACGCAGCGGATCGCGGCGTCGTCCTCGACCGTGGCGAGGTGCGCCTTCAGCCCGTCCACGACCCTCATGTCGACCTCGCCCGTGTCGGCGGCGCCGGTCAGGTCGACGTCGATCTCCTCGTACCGGACCGATGAGAGGGGGACGAAGATCGCGTCGAACCGGCGGCCGGGCGCGATCTCGACGAGCCATACGCCGTGCGCGCCGGTCTCGCCGGGATCGAGCGCCTGGGGCGAGCCGGGGTAGAGGACCGGGACCGCGCCGAGCGCGGCGTCGAGCTTCGGGGCGTGGATATGGCCGAGGAGCCAGAAGTCGACCGGCCGGGCGCGCAGCTCGGCGAGTGAGACCGGGGCGTATGGGCTCCCAGGCTGGTCGAGGTCGGCGTGCAGGAGACCGAGGACCGGGCCCTCGTCCGGGACGGGGAGGTCATAGGCGGCGACTGGGTTCTCCCGCACATACTGTGTCGGGAACGACCAGCCATCGATGTGGAGGACCTGGCCATCGCGTTGGATCGTGGTCCGTTCCCACCTCCCGCCGCCGCCCAGGAGGCTAAAGGCGTCGACGCCGAGCCCCGCGGCGAGCCGGGGTAGGACGTCGAAGTCGTGGTTCCCGGCGACCGCGACCGTAGTGATCCCCCTGGCGGCGAGCCGACGTACTCCCGCCTCGAGGGGGCCGAGCGCCTCGTAGAACCGGTTCGCGCGGTCGACCAGGTCGCCGCTCACGACGACGGCGGCAACGGACTCGGCGAGCGCGAGTTCGACCACCCGCTCCCAACAGGCGGCCGCGGAGTGCGAACGGTCGTCAGAGCGCTGGGGGAGCCGCGAGGAGCGGCGCCCGATGTGCAGGTCACCGGTGCAGAGGATCTTCATCGCCTTGGAAGTATGGAACGATCGGGTAACGGGCCCCACCCCTCGTCGTCTGGCCCCCAGCGCCACTATAGACGGAGCGGCAGACCAGGGACGGGGGATCGGTCGCGACCGATAACGATGGCCGAGCCGGCGTCGATACGATAGCAGAGGGCTACGACACTCGGCTCGGACCGGTAAGGTAGGCAGGAGTCGGGGAGAGTGCCAGGGATAGAGGCCGCGATCATTGCCCGATCACCGGTCGGGAGCGTACACTATCATGTATACGAACAGAACCGAGTCCCGCCACCAGTCGAAAGGATCGCCATGGCTTCGCAGCGTTCCGTATTCCTCACGGCCCTCGCCTCTCTCCTCGTCTTCGTCCTGGCCGCGTGTAACAGCAACCCCGGCGACCCCAAAGAGGGGATCACGCTCTCGAAGGTCGCGGGCGACAAAGTGACTGCCGCCGTAGGCACCGGCACCGTGCTGACGGTGCGTGTGGAACGCGACGGCGCGCCGGAGGCCGCCGTGCCGGTCCTATTCGAAGCCGTGTCGGGGGGAGGTAAGGTGTCGCATGAGGAGGTCAGGACCGACGAGAATGGCGTCGCGAGCACCCTCTGGCTCCTCGGCACCGAGACCGGCGAGCAGGTGGCCAGGGCGACAGTCGCCGGGGTCACCGTGGATTTCACCGCGCAGGCCACGGCGCTGCAGGTAGGCTCCACCTATTTCGGCCGCAACGACTACGTCGAGTTCATCCCGGGCGAGTTGCCGGTCATCCTCTCGTCTCCCCACGATGGCCCGCTCACTCCGAGCGAGATCCCGGATCGGACATGGGGCACGGTCGCGCGCGATCTCAACACCATGGATCTGACGCGCCGGATATCCAACGCGCTGCACACCCTGACGGGCAAGCGTCCGTCTGTGGCGATCATGCACCTGCGCCGCACCAAGATCGACCCGAACCGCGACATCGTGGAGGCGGCGCAGGGGAACGTCTACTCGGAGTGGGCCTGGCACCAGTATCACACCTGGATCGATATCGCGCGGGAGTCCATCGTCCAGGAGTACGGAACCGGGATCCTCTTCGACATCCACGGCCAAGGACACGAAATCAAGCGGATCGAGCTAGGGTACCAGCTGAACGCGTCGGATCTCAACCGCACAGATGCGCAGCTGGATGGAGCCAATTACATCAACAAGAGCAGTATCCGGCACATCGGCGCCAACTCGAAGCTCTCCTTCTCCCAAGTGATCCGGGGCGACGACAGTCTCGGCGAGATCATGGCTCGTAACGGTATACGGGCCATCCCATCGAAGTCGGAGCCGATGCCCCTCGGCGATCCATTCCTCTGCTGCGGCTACACCCTCGTGCGGCACGGTTCGAGGGATGGGGGCACGTTCAACGCCATCATGCTCGAGCACGATACCGAGACCCGGTCGAACGGCAACACACGCGCCGTCTACGCCAACGCATTGGCCAAGACGATCGTCGAGTACGTAGCCAAGCACCTCGGGATCGAGATGGCCGAGCTCCAGGCCGCGCAGGTCCCATGACCGGATGGCCCCGGGCCGGAGAGTGGCGGATTCTGCTCCGCCGGTTTGTCTGATGACGCACTTTTCCGTACATTGTCCCGTACCCGGACCCGTGGAGCGAGCGTCGAAGTAGACGACGATGCAGTACCGGCGCCGGGTGCCGCTCGGGCACACCTCCGGTGCCGAGGCCGAGGGGGACCTGGCCTGCCGCTACTCGACGGGTACGGATATGACCCCTCACAAGGAGGTGACGGATGACGAAGTCTACACCTGACGGCGGTCGGAGCCTGCGGCTACTCCTGACCGGTCTACTCATACTCTCCGTCGCGGCGGCCTGCGCCCCATCCGGACAGGACACAGCGTTGAGCCGCCCGGACGGCGTCTCACCCCTCTTCGAACCGCTCCCCGAGAACGCGGACCACCCCGAAGACAACCCGGGCACCCCGGAGAAGATCGACCTCGGCCACAAGCTCTTCTTCGAGCCGCGGCTCTCGCGCTCGGGGATCATCTCGTGCAATACCTGCCACGTAGTCGGCGCGGCGGGGGTCGACGCCCGTGACGTCGCGATCGGCGAGGGGGCGCGGACGGGACCGCGTAACAGCCCGACAGTCTACAACGCCGCCTTCCTCGAGGCCCAGTTCTGGGACGGCCGCGCGCCGACACTCGAGGAACAGGCCAAGGGCCCGATCCAGGCGCACGTCGAGATGGACCTCACCCCCGAAGAGGCCGTCGAGCGGCTGCGCGAAGTGGGCTACGAGCCGTACTTCGCCGCGGCCTTCCCAGGCGAGGAGGATCCGCTGACCTTCGACAACATCGCGAAGGCGATCGCCGCCTTCGAGCGGACCCTGATCACCCCCGGCTCCCCCTTCGACCGCTACCTCGCCGGCGATACTTTGGCGCTGACACCCAAGCAGAAGGAAGGGCTCCGCATCTTCCAGGACGCCGGGTGCGTCGGCTGTCACCACGGCGTCCTCCTCGGCGGCCAGGGGTACGCCGCCTTCTCGCACGTCGAGGGCTCGGAGGACATCGGCCGCGCCGCCGTGACCGGCCGGGAGGAGGATCGTTACGTCTTCCGGATCGCGCCCCTGCGCAACGTCGCCCTGACCGCGCCGTACTTCCACGACGGCAGCGCCACCACCCTCGACGACGCCGTCTCGATCATGGGGTGGGTCCAGCTCCGGCGGCGGTTCACCCCGGAGGAGGTCGACGCCGTCGTCGCCTACCTCGAATCGCTGACGGGGGAGTTCCCGCTGGTCCCCCACCCGCAGCTCCCTCGGACGGCGCCCCGCGCGACGCGAGGGGACTGACCGACGCCGCGGCCGGCGCGGGCCGGGACGACGGTTCGCGCCGGCACCCGGAGGTGGCTCACCGACACGAAAACGCCCGGGCTCCATTGGGTCCCGGGCGTATCTTTCAGGTCACCACCCATTTCACCCGCCAGGTCATAGGCGCGCCAGCGCTTCAGCCAACCACCCGTAGGCGATCCTCTCCTGCTCGAGTCTGATACCGACTCCCGTACGCAGCGAGCGTGAGGTCAACCGCCCGGCGCGAATGTCGTCGTACAAAGCGCGTTCCCATGGCTCGAGCCGGGTCAATTCCCGGTGCACCGGATTCGGCTCCTCCCCCCAGAGGTGCTCGTGTGCCATGAGAGTATCCCGATCCATCAGGAATGACTTCGCGTGCGGGAGGTGAGCCCGGAGCTGGTCGAGGATCGCGAAGCCGTGCGTATCGATGTCGCCCCAGTAGTAGACCTCGCACTGTCGTAACCAGCTGACATCCGCCAGCTTTTCGAGGCCGTACCCGGCGCCGAAGATGATCATGGCATCCGGGAGCGGCGGGAAGGCGAGGAAATTCACCTCGTTCTCTGTGACGAACACCCGCCGGATACCCGGGCGCAAACGGGTAAAGGCGGTTGCGGTGATCTCGAAGTCTCGGTCCTCGCCGTGGTCGCACTCCCCACCCCCCTCCAATTCGTCGACCCGTCCGCTGGACGGGGCTCGGCGTGGATCATCCCCCCGGACCGGCCAGGCGAGGAACGAGTGTCGGGGATCGAGGATCCGGAAACGCACGCGTTGCGGCTTTTCTAGAAAGCCGTACCGCCGGGCGAAACCTGCGACACCCGTGGCGGTCGTATCGATCGCGTCGGGTGGGAGCACCTGGTCGAGTAGTTCGGCCAGGACCCCGCGGCGAGCTTCGATGAATTTGCTGTGGACCCCGGGCAGGTCTATCTGCCGCAAGTAGATCCCTGGCCGCGGGTGGTCTCTGATCCAGACTACAACGTCTAGGAGGAGCGGCCATTCGTCGGCGAACTCCAGCGCCTTCAGCGGGTACCGCGCGAGCCAGGGGAGCAGGATGGGCACGCGCTCACGTGTCAGGGCAACCACCTCGCGGAACCGCCGCGCCTCCCCCGTCTTCCCTATGAGCGCGAAAGCGTCGTCTAGGGTATCGATCCAGACCTGGGCGGGCACCGCGTTCGTGCCCAGCACGCGGTGTCGGACCTCGCGCATCACCACCCGGTAGTAGCGCCCCCGTCGCAGCTCCGCGATCCAGGCCCGGACCTCGTCGAACTTCTCCGCCAACTCCGTGGAGTTCGGGCGTTTCAATGTCAGACGCAGTGGGAAACGAGATCCGGTAGACGACGTCGTGTCCGCCGCCGGCATCGCCTTTTCGGCCGACGCTGCATCCCCCGCCTCCGCGCCATCTGGCGCCGGGGTAACAATAGAGCCGGTAACTGGCGGATCCTCCACGAGCTCCGCCAGCAGGACGCCTCGCTCCCAGAGGCGCTCTACCTGCCTGCGCAGCTCAGCCGGCCTGGTCCAGCTCATATCTCGCACCGCTGCGACCGGAGGCCCGTCTCATGCCCCTGCCCAGACTCGCCCGCCCCGTCCCGACTCCGACCGGCTCTTCTCCATCCGATACTCCTCGATGGTCAGGTTACGAAGTTTGGATGCGCTCCCATCTTCGTTCTGGACGAAGCCCACACTGTGCACGAAGGGCTCGATGATATGGATCTTCTGCAGCGGAGTTACCACCAGGAGCTGGAGGTTGAGCTGCTCGAAGAGCTGGAGCCCGAACTGCGCGGATTCGTCGGAGCCGCGGCCGAAGGCTTCGTCGATCACCACGAAGCGGAACGATCGCGAGCGGACCGCGCCCCACTCGAGACCAAACTGATAAGCTAGACTCGCGGCGAGGATGGTGTAGGCGAGCTTCTCCTTCTGGCCACCGGACTTACCGGCGGAATCCGAGTAGTGTTCATGCTCGGAATCGTCCTCGCGCCAACACTCCGAAGCGGCAAAGGTGAACCAGTTCCGGACATCCGTCACACGCGCGGTCCAGCGGCGGTCGAGTTCGGCCTGACCTTCACGACCACGGAAGCGCTCGATGATCCGCTTGACCTGGAGGAACTTGGTCTCCGAGTACTGCTCATCCTCCGAACCGGTGAGCGTCCCCTCGGTACAGGCACGCAGCTCGTGCTGGAAGTCCCGGATCTCCACATCCTGCGCGGGTTGCACGACCAGCTTGATATAACGGCCGGGGTTGTAGTCGATCTTCGTGAGCGATTGATTGATAAGCGCGATCCGATCCTTGATCGACTCTCGCTCCTTGTTGAGCTGCAACTGGAAGTTGGCCACCTCGCGGATCGTGTTCTCATTCAGTAGTTGCTTGAACCTCGCCTCGAAGCGAGGGAGGTCGTCGGCCTCGAGGACACGCAGCACCTCCCGGTACTCGCCCGCAGCTTCAACGGAGACGTCGACCTCTTGCATTTCCAGGGGGTAGGCGCGCTTGTACTCTCCCATAGCAGCCGTGATCTTGTCGCGGAGGCGTTCGAGCTTCTTTGCCTCGGCGTCGATTCGATCCTGGAGGAAGCTCCGCACCCCCTGCTCGCGGTTGTCACAGGATTCGACGGTCAGGCGATGTTCGCCGAGCGCCTCCGCCCGGATCTCGTCCAGCCGCTCGCGGCGAGCGTCTTCCAGTAGATTGGCCGGATCGTCCAGGAACTCCCGTAGTTGGTCACGGAGCTCTGCGGCGGCCTCCCGTTTCGCCACTGTCTGCGAACGTGCATCGCGAAGATCCTTGACCTCCTCCTCCGCCCCATCCAGCTCTGCGCTGAGTCCTTCGAGGCGACGGTTCAGCTCTGCCAATACATCCGAGGCCGCCTCCAGCTCCCGCAGCACCTCCTGTTTCCGCGCGATCTCCTCCGAGAGGGACCGCCAATCGAGTTCACGATAGTCGCGGAACTCGGACAGACTAGTGAGTGTGTCGCGACGGAATTCGAGGGCGCCTCGTTCCGCCTGCAGCTTGCCGATCCGCGAACCGATCTCATCCAGCTCACCTTCTCGACGCCCGCGCTCCTTCTCGAGCGCCGCGATCTTCGCCTCGTTGGTCCACCCCAAGATATAGCGGGAACGGTCGTCGATACGGTGCCGGTCGTCCTTTTCGTGTCGTTCGCCACGGTTCTTGATCTGGCCGGCGCGGGTGAGCGCCCGCGTTTCTCGGCGGAACTGGTCGATAGTGGTGCAGCATGCATAATCGAAGCGCCGGGCCAGTTCGTCCTCGAGCCAGTCGTACAACGGGGAGTCGGGCTTGATCTCCAGCTTCCGGACCAGAGAATCGGGGTGCAGATCGAGGGTGGCCCGGCGAGCGGGCTCCCGCACCCGAAAGTATACCAGGCGCCCGGCAAGGTGAGTGCGATCCACCCAGTCGGCGACGCCGGCGTAATGCTCATCTGGGACGAGGAGCGAGAGGCCGAAGTTGTGCAGTACCCGCTCCGCCGCCCCCTCCCAATCCCGTTCGGACTCCCGGACCTGGATCAGTTCGCCGGCGAAGGGGAGCTCTCCCTCCGGGATACCGAGCGCCGTCGCGAGCTCCGCCCGGATCCTGACCGACGCGGCGGGAATATTACTTCGGCGAGCGCGGAGGCTCTCCAGCTCGGCCCGCAACTCGTCGTATTCCCTCTTCTTGTCTCGGAACTCGACACTTGCCTCGATCTCCACTCGCCGAACCCGCTCCACCGCGTCGTTCGCCTCCTCTTTGAGTGTGGCCAGTTCACGTTTCTGCGTAATGAAACCGTCGGCATCGGCCGCCGGCCTCACCCCGAGAGTCCCGACCAACTCGGCGTAACGCTGGGCTTTGATCTGGCGCTGATCACGCTCGCGCTCGGCTCGCGCTATCTCGTCGGCCAGCCGGCGGATCCGGTCACCGCCACTCTCGTTGATCTGCCGTTCGAGTTCGCGCAGCTCTCTCTTCCGGCGCTCTACCAACTCCTCCTTCTCTCGTACCCGCGCGTCCAGTCTCTCCCACTCCTCGTTCAATCGCGTCAGGCGATCGTTCACTAGGCGCAGCTTGAGTTCGGTGAAGTATATCTCGAGACCATCGCGGCAGGCACGGAGCTCTTCCCAGCCGCGGGCGACCTCTTCGTAGCGGTCGCAGTCGGCCACGAGCGGCCGGAGGCGGGATATCTGATCCTTCGCTTTCAATACCGCCTGATGCGCCCGGTCGAGGTCGTCGAAGTGGTCCAGGAGGTGCTTGATCCGCGGCGCCACGTCGAAGGGCTCGAGCATGTGGCTGCGCACGAAGTCGGTCAGGTTGCCCACCGACTTGAGCGACACCGTCTGGTTGAATAGCTCGAGCGCCTGCTCGTTCTCTATCCCGAATCGTCTCCGGAACCATGCGCCATAGGGCGGGAAGGTATCGAACACCTCGGCGCCCCTGGCACGGAGCCTCCGCCTGAGCGCGCTGATCGCGGTGCCGAAACCAGTGAAATCTTCCGCAATGGAGAGGTCGCCCTCGGCACCCACGTAAATCCTCTGCGGTTGGGCCTGGTGATCCTTCAGCCAGAAGACCTGTGCCAGCGTGACGGTCTGGGCATATCCGGCGTTGTGGAAGACGCCGAGGATCACGGAATAGCTGCGCTCGTCACGTAACGCGACCGGCTTCCCCACCCCTCTCGTCTCGCTCTGTTCGGTCTTGTAGTATCCGAGTACGTACGAGAGCAGCGACCGCTCGCTCCGCGCCGCGCCTGCCGCCTTGTTGTAAGAGATGCGCTGCGCGGGGACGAGGAGCGTGGTGATCGCGTCGACGATCGTCGACTTGCCGGAGCCGATATCGCCTGTCAGGAGCGCGTTGCGGCCCTCGGGGTAGAGCGTCCACACCCGACCATGGAAGGTGCCCCAGTTGAGGAGCTCGAGACGGCGCAGGCGAAACCCCGTCATGGCGTCGTCGCCCACGAAATCGAAGGCGAGGGACGCGGAGTGCGGCGGAACGGCCATCAGACGACCTCCCGTCGTCCGTGAGCAGCGCCGCAATTACGGTCCCATCCCCTACCCCGGTATCCGGCGCGCATGATCAATTCCTCTCCTTTCATAGCACGGTCCGGGCTGCTCCTGCCTCTTCTTCCAGCCGCTCGGCCAGACGGGCGAGCCAGTCCGCGTCGACGAACGCTTTTATTATACGACGCACCTCGTAAACCGGCTCCTTGCCCGTCGGCACCTTCAGCCGGCGCAGGAACCCGAGCTCTACGACCTTGTTGATATGCGTCTCGACCTGGTCGATCAACTTCGCCTCATTGCTCCCTTCCGGGAGGAATACGCGGATCAGCTCCACGATCTCGTCGCGCGAAAGGACGAGCCGCGTTTCGCCCGCCAGGGCGTCGAACTCGGCGAGTTTCTTACGGAGCAGCGCCAGCAGGAGGCTGACGGGGAAGGAGAGGGGACGGCGGGGGACGAGACGCGGGATGCGGCGTACGACGTCGTCGTCACCCTCTCCCGTCTCGGGAAGCGAGCGGAGGAAGGCGTAGCCTTCGGCTTCGTCGACGATCAATTCGAGGCCGAGGACCGCCACATAGTCCCTGACCTGGCTCTGCAGCCCGAGAAGCGAGTTCCAGAGCTCAGGGGTGTCCTCACGGTAGAGCACACCTTTGAGTAGAGGCACGACTACCGTGGAGAGCGCTGGCGCTGCGTCGGGGGTGGACGCGTGGGTCGTATTCATGGCCGGGTCACCGCTGGATCCTCGTCATGACCATTGTACTCGGAGTCACTTTGTCGCTCTCACGAAGATCACCCTCGGTAGCCGCGCCTGCCGGAGCAGCCGCTCGCCGCTCTCGGTGGCCACCTCCCAGGTGATACTCTCGGTCGTCGTTTCATCGATGGTGGCCAGGAAGACACCGGGTGTCTGCGCAGGCTCCGCCGCGTTACCCGCCACCTCCAGATACGCCACCAGCTCCGCGAGCCCATGCTCGAGCGGGTAACGCTCGCAGATCTGGCCGAGCGTGACCTGCGGCCGTTCCCGTAACGTCATACCGATCTGGCGGGCGAGGGCCATCTTGTCGATGACGATGTGGTTGAAAAGCGCCGACGCATCCACCTCCACATCGCCATGTTCCAGCTCCAACTCGTCCAATTCGACCCGGGCGGCCAGGTTGTGGAGGGGACGCTCGAGTGGGAGCTCGATCTCCGCAGCCATCGCTGGCAGCGTCATGATATCGCCAGTCGGAGGCGATTCGCGCAAGGCCAGGGCGTTGGTCTCGATATCATGCAGGATCTCCATGATCCGGCGATTCTCGAGCCAGGCCCGGTCATCCAGGAACCGCCTCAGCTGCTGAGAGAGCCGCGCCACGGTGCGCTGCGTGTGTTCGCCCGCCTCCAGCCAGTCGTAATGGATGCGTCGCAGCCGGGGATCGGGACCGAGGGCGGCGATGGCGGGCAATGCCAACACCCGATCCAGGAGTCGGGTCAACTCTTCCTGGCGCCTGCCGGACATCAGGAAATCCCAGAAAGCCTGGAAGCTCTTCCCCTCGTCCGAATCGACGATCGCGTCACGCCGACCCATGATCTCCTCGATCAGCTCGCCCTTCCCCCCTTCCCACCGCGCGATCTTCTCGCGGACCGACCGGTCCAGCGACCGGAAGTTCTGTTCGACTTCACGAAAATCGGCCAGGAGCTCGCGCGAGATGTTGATGAACTGCTGGAAACGTTCGCGTAGTGCAGTGTCATCCATGAGCTCGAGTTCGCCGGCGCGGACCCGAGCGATCTCCGTGTCGAGCTCGGCGCGCCGCCGCTCTAGCTCCGCGATCCGTGCCTCCGGGTCGGTCTCGGTCCCCTCGCCGATCTGGCGCAGCAGGTCAAAGAGCAGGAGGAGCCTCGATTCCGTTCCCACGAACGTCCGCCCGGCCAACGTACCGAGCCAGGCGATGGCCTTCTCGGTGGACGGCGTCAGGTCGTATTGCGGCTCATCGGTCCCTTCACGGTAGAACTTCCTGAGCCAACCATTCTCGTTGGCCGCCCACCGATTGAGGTACTCGAGCGCCGGGCGGGGGTAGGCATCCGGGCCGAGCCGCTCGCGTAACACGAAGAGCTCGTCCTCCAACGCCTCCACGAGCTCCACCTCACCGAGGACCCGTACGTTAGGGGCGATGAAGACACGATGCAGGAAGCTCGCGATCAACGGCGCGTGATCGGAGCAGAGGAGGCGCCAGGCAGGGTGGTTATGGCGCAGGAAATCGAGCGTGGAGTATTCGAACACCATGATCGATGGTGAAGAATTAGCGCTGAGATGAATTATACCAAATTCGGCGATTCAGGCATCGCTCCAGCACAGCGCCTCCCCGAATCCCGAATCCCGTACCTGATACGAAACATGCGGATTCGGCATGATCCCTGCCCCCTGACCCCCGAATCCCGCACCTACGCTACAGGAAGGAGGGGCCGTGATTGATATCAGGCATCACCCTCCAGCGATACACCCCGGCCCGCCCCCGCGCTGCACCTCCATCTCGAAGGCGTACGGCACGAACGATCCGAAGATCCCCGCGCCATCCCCGCGGATACTCGAGACCCGCGTGGGGCCCGAGGGATGGAAGTTGTCGACCCGGATCGCGTTCACGTAATTACGGTCCATGGCGCCCAGGAGGATGTGGACCCGGACGCCCTCGGGGAAGCCGTTGTGGAGCGCGAGCATCAGCTCGTTGTCGTAGTTCTGCCGCTCGAAGACGCCGACCTGGTTGGGGATGACGATCGACGTATCGCTCTCGGAGGCCGAGATGCCGAAGAGGGTGACGACGTCGGGGATATTCGGGATCCCGGTCCCCTGCAACGCGTCGCTCAGCCCCTCGACCCTCATGTACGTCAGATACGCGCGCGCCCCCGACGAGACCGACCACTGCAGCGGGAGCGGCGTCTCCGGCGGCAGCACGCAGCGGCCGACGCCGCCGAGCGGGCTCTTGGCCTCGTCGGCGAGTCCGATCAGCTCGTACTGCCCGGGCACCATCGTCCGCCCCTCGAGCCGCTTGCCATCAACCGTCTCGACCAGGAGCTCGTACTCCTCGCCGGGGACGACCCAGTAGCCGGCGGGCGCGGGCGAGACGTAGCAGGTCGCGCGGACGTCGACCGCGGCCTCGCCCCCGGTGTAGAGTGTATCGACGGTCATACACGCCTCCGGAGGCGATTCTGTGAAGAGGACCTCGAAGCCATCGCCCCGCCGGACCCGGACCTGCGCGCCCTCCTCGCCGCCGACCACCCTGCCGTTCAGCGTGTGGTGCAACACCACGAACTGGACGGGCCGCCTGGCGTCCAGGATCGACTCGACGACCAGCAGATCCTCGCCCGGGGGGATGGTGACCTCATCCAGCTCACACCCCGCGAGCCCCACGGCCAGGAGCAACCCGGCCGCGATCCGATGCCAGCCATACCGCGCCTTCATCAGAACGTCACCTCCAACCCGATCGTCGGCAGGACAGGGAACATGCTGAGCCCGGAGACGGTGGCCGGACTCCTGTCGTAATGATAGAAGTAGAAGAGCGGGTTCTTCCGGTTGTAGGCGTTCAGGATCTGCAGATACGGCGTGTACGAACCCCACCGGCGCTCCAAGGTCTTGCGGACCGAGAGGTCGAGACGATGGTACGCGGGGTACCGCTCGCCGTTCCGCGGCCCGAGGATGACGTAGAGCGGCGGCCCATCCGGCTCCTCGCCTCCGGTCGGGATCGGAACCACGAACCGGCCGGTCGGCGGGTCGTACTCCCAGGCGATACTCTGCGCGATCGGCCGGGTGTACGGCAACCCCGTGCCGAAGTTCCAGCGCAGGCCGAACTCCAGCTCCCGCGGCCCCGCGAACTGCAGGACGAGGTCGATGTCGACCCGCCGGTCGAAGCCGGGCGGGTAGGTGACGGTCGGTGGTTCATCCCCCGAGCCCAGGGCCAGCGGATCGGCGAAGGTCCGGTCGGCCTTGAGGAACGAGACCGTCGTCCACCCCGTCAAGCGGCCCGAGCGTTTCCGCACCAGGAGATCGAGCCCGTACGAGCGGCCGGTGCCGGTCAGGTAGTCGTCGTCCGGGTCGTTCACGTCGTCCGCGGGGTTGAAGGCGACGAGCCCCCGGAAGTCCCGGTGGTACGCCTCCACCGACGCCGACCACCGTTCGCCCCAGAACTTTTCGAAGCCGAGCTGGACCTGGTCCGAGACGACAGCGGGGAGGACACCGCCCGCGAGGACCCACATATCGTTCGAGAGCGGGAGCGTCTCATCCTTCAACGAATGCAGGAACTGCGTGTACCGGCCGACCGCCACCTTGACCGCGGCGTCGCGGTCCGTGCCGAGGAACCATTTGGCCGCGAACCGCGGCGAGACGAGCGCGATCGACGTGTCGGCCGCCGCCCAGAGGTCCACCCGCAGGCTCGGCTCGAGGAGCCACGACTCCGTCGGCCGCCACCCGAGCTGCGCGAAGACACCCGCCATCGTGCCCCGATCACCCTCGTCCCACAACGACGTGCCCCCGCCGCCGAAGTGGTTGTGGGCGTCCAGCCCGCTGACCTCGCCCCCGAGCCGGATCGAGCCGATTGCCAGCGACCGGGCCAGGTCGAACCGGCCGAAGAGCTGCCGGAGCCGGCTCGAGTAACGCAGCCCATCGAAGTCGACCATCCCGAAGTTCTCGGTGTACCGGGAGATCCCGACCCGGGACGTCGAGATCCACTCGCCCCAGGGCTGATCCCAGCGTAACCCGAGCACGTCGTTCCCCCAACGCCAAGTGATCCGGACAGGGGCGTCGGAGTCGTCGGTACGCTTGGATTCCTGCTTCGACATGTCGAAGATGTCGTCGCCCGAGTAGGCGACGAGGCGGATCCGGCCGCCGCGGGGGAGGTCGAAAGTGAGACCACCCTGCAGATCGATCAGATGGTAGGGGAGCCCGACGTCGTCAGGGATGATCTTGTCGAAGTACGACCGCCGCGCCGAGACGAACCACCCGCCCCGGTCCGACGCGAAGGGGAGCCCGCCATGGAGGCTGAGCCGCGAGGCGAGGATCGAGACGCCAGCCTCGCCGCCGAACGGCGTGCCCAGGAAATCCTTCGTCTCCACGTTCAAGACCGACGAGACCCGGCCGCCATACTCCGCGCCGAAGCCGCCGGCCAGGAGCTCGGCGCCGCCGAGGACATCGGAGTTGAAGACGCTGAAGAGACCACCCAGGTGGAAAGGGTTGAAGACCGGGAACCCATCGAGGAGGATCAGGTTCTGATCGGCCGAGCCGCCCCGTACGTTGAACGCGCTCGAGAAGTCCGACGTCGAAATGACGCCGGGGAGGACCTCGATCGCACGCAGGACATCGGCCTCCGCGAGCCCCGGCAGCCGCTTCAACTCCTGCGACGTGACGACCCGAGAAGTGATCCCCGCATCGGCCTCGAACCGCGACCGCTCACGCCCACCACGCCGCTCCCCGCTGACGACCAGCGAATCGATCAGGAGAATCGCCCCCCGCAACGTGACGTCCAACCGCCGCACCTCGCCCGGCGCGAGCCGGAGCTCGGTCGCGAAGGTCTCGTACCCGATACGCTGGACCTGGAGACGGTAGGCGCCCGGGGCGACGTCGTCTAGACGATAACTCCCGGTTTCGGAGGCCACCGCCGAGCGGCGCGCCAGGCCTGCGCCGACGGGGATCAACTCGACCAGCGCCCCCGATACCGCCGCACCCGCCGTATCGGTGACGCGTCCATGGACCACCGCCCCCTGCCGCCCCCACGCCTCCGCCGGGAGGGAGATCAGCAGCGAGCACAAAAAAAACGCGAGCACCCGCCACGACACGACCGTGCGAGGGTCCCGCATATATATCCGAATCAATTTGCCAACCCAACCCAATGACGATAGTCGCTCGGCCGGGATCGAACCCGCCTGCACCGGAGCGCCTGCCCAGTGGGTTCAGGGCGGCTCCGTTTCGAGTGCTAATCATTCAAGTTAAGTCGGATGAGCAGGGGTTCGCAACTCGGGGTGAGGTGGAGCGTTGGATCGTGGTCGTCAGAGCACGACGAGGGTGTGGTATGCTCTCATAGCAAATACGGTTGTTTCGTGCCCATAGCGTGGGTGCGGGATTCGGGGATCAGGGACCAGGGGCCAGGGATCATACCGAATCCGCTTGTTTCGTGTCCGTAGCGTAGGTGCGGGATTCGGCATTCGGGGAGGCGCTGTGCCGGAACGATATCTGAATCGCCGAACTTGGTATCAAATTCTACAACGGTTCGAGTGGCCCCTCCCCCGCCCCTGTGCGCGCCAGCGCCGCGGCGATCTCGTCCAACTCTTCCCGTGTCAGCTCGAGGCTCGCCGCCGCGATCCACCCATCGACCTGCTCGGGCGAGCGCGCCCCGACGATCGCGCCCGTGACCCCGGGCCAGGCGAGGGTCCAGGCCGCGGCGACCGCGGCGACGGTGGTGCCGCGCGCCTCGGCGATCGGTCGGAGCGCGTCGCGGAGGGAGAGGTTCTTCTCGATCGCGGGAGACTGGAAGCGCCGTGCCTTCCGCCGCCAGTCGTCCTCTGGAAGCTGCCGCACCCGCTCGAGGGTCCACTTCTCGGTGAGGAGCCCGGATTCCAACGGACTGTAGGCAAGGATCCCCGTTCCGTGTCGCGCACACCAGGGGATCTCGGCCTCCGCGATTCCGCGCCGGAGCAGCGAGAAGGGCGACTGGAGCGAGTCGACGTGGCGGATCGGTTCGCACCGCTCGAGGAGGTCGACGGAGAAGTTCGAGACCCCCGCCCACCGCACCTTCCCCTCCTCCACCAGCCGCGCCATCTCGCCCCACGAGTCCTCGATCGCGGTCCCGGTCTCATCCGGCCAGTGGAACTGGTAGAGATCGATGCGCTCGACTCCGAGCCGTCTGAGCGACGCCTCGCACTCTCGCCGGATCGACGCCGGCTCGAGGGTGCGCACCGCCTCGGCCGTCGGGTTCGCCTCGTCCCAGACCATCCCACACTTCGTGAAGACGTAGGGGCGCTCGTCCGGCGAGAGCTGCCGGAGGAACCGACCGATCACCTCCTCCGAGTGACCGAGCCCGTAGACCGCCGCGGTGTCGATCCAGTTTATCCCCAGCTCGACCGCGTGGCGGAGTGCGGCCAGCGATGCGGCGTCGTCCTGGGGGCCCCAGCCGTAGGCGTAACCACCACCACCGATCGCCCAGGCGCCGAAACCTACACGGGTGATCTCGGGGCCGGAGTCGCCGAGTCTGCGCTTCGGGAGGGTGCCGGGTATGGTAGCCATACGCGCCTCGCTCGCTGGGGGTGGGTCGGTGGTCGCGGTAGCGGCGAAAGGCGAGCGCCATGCAAGGATGGCACCGGGAGGGGCACCGCGCGCCCCCCCCTTGCGCCTCATCGCCGTATTTCTACAAGTTGCGCCCGATCCGCCGATTCCATCAGTAGCCCAATCGATTCGACACTGAGATGCTGACGATCCGCGTCGTCGAGTGCGTCATAGAGGGAGCCGGTCGCCTCCTCGTCTGCCTACGCCCCGCTCATAAACGCCACGGCGGACTCTGGGAGTTCCCGGGTGGGAAGGTCGAGCCGGGGGCGGTTCATCCTGCGACTCGTCCACGTATATACCATCTCCTTCAGCATCTTTGAAGCAGTAACGCCATTCAGACTCATTCGCTCCCTGTCTCTCTTTGCGACTGCACCGGTTAATGAGCTGTAGACTGCAACGATTCCTGGAGCTCTTCCCATGTCCGGAATGCTGAAATAGTGTCGCCATCTACGATACCTGCATGAAGTGCGATTTTGACACCACGGCCAGATTCATGAAGGATTGCTTGGAACAGCTTGCTAGCCGAGTTCGGAAACTCGGAAAGAGTAAATCTCTGAGTTTCCCCAGGCTCGAGTATCGTATCGTATCGGCCATAAAGGACTCGGGATGGCTCTTCCGGGTGACTTATCCTCACCTCTGGATTCTCAATGACTCGATTGCTGACATTCGTGAGAGAAAACGTAATTTCTACGAGTCGGAAGAATTCCCCTTCCTCGTACCCCCAGATAAAGCGGCCCTCAATGAGCCCCTCAAGCTTTCGATATGCATCGGCATTCGCTTGTTTCACACGAAAATACTCGACCGCTTCAACCGTCTCAGCCAGTGTCACCGGATCACCGACTGCGACTACGCGCCAGCCGCTGTTGAGTTTATGCAGGGAAACCCTGTAGATCAGTACCGTGTCCAACGCTGTGTACCGCAGCCGCAGTGACACTCTAGAGAGGTTGCCATCTCGCACATCCTCCCTGATGTCAACAACTTCTGCCTCATGAAGCCTTGCTCGGAGTATAAGCTCATCGATAGGAATATCCAGATCGTGTTCATAGCTATAGAATGGTTCATAGAGCAAACCGTGCCTCACAACATATTGAAGCCCGGACTCTAGACGCGCTGCCATGACCTTTCGCGCTGTTTCGAAGTCAGTTCCGCCCAGAATGTCATCATGACTAGATATCGCAGCATACCGCATCAGCATTGCATCCGCCAGAGATTCAGCAACAGAGCTGATATCAAAGTAGATATCGACAGTATCTAAATCTCGAGTGCTGAGTGCCTCTGCAGCTTTTTTCAGCCCATTGGGCGCTGAGTTCATACGATACCAATGGCTCCAAGCTATCACACTGAAGAGTACGCCAACGCCTATGCCAATCAGTATCGACTTTCTCATTCCATTATCCCGTCAATTTCTGTCGAGTGATTCCTCGGCCTCGAGCCACCCAAAGAACGGCCTGGACATCAGTGTCCTGTGACCGCGAAAAAGTAAGCCAGGGCTCTGACAAACGCACGTTGAATGATCGGTGATGATACCCTCGCTCAGTTGCGCCCCAGTTCAACAACTCCGATATTCCAGCTAATTTTAGGGTACGGACGCTCGCGCCCGCACGCGCGAACGGAAAGTGCCACAACCATCTACGCCCCACTACCTCCATGCAATCAGCCTCTCTCCGCGGGCGAATCCCGGTCGCGGTCCTCTGGATCGCCGTCGCCAACGCCCTCATAGTCTGGTGGCTCACGGGCGATATCGAGATGGGCTGGATCCTCGCCCTGATCATTGTCTCCGTGGCGAGCGCCGTGATCGGGCTGCTCGGCGCGGTCATCCTCGGCGGTCGGCCGCTTGCCTCACTCGAGTACGCGTTCGTCCCCCTCGTCCTCTCCCTCACCCTCGGCCTCCTCCTCCTCGTCGTCGCGATCCGGGTGGCGCCCCACCTCACCCGCACCCTCGATCCGCCCCCCGCACTACGTACCGCCGCCGACTCCCTCGCCGCCGACCGCGCCGGGCTCCGAGCCGAGGCGCGACGGATCACGGGGCTACCGGTCGAGATCGGCGAACCCAGCGTCGCCCTGACCCCCGGCCGCCTCTTCAAGGAGGGGTTCCGGCTGGGCCTGACCCGGGTCGAACCCTCGGCCACTATCTCCTTCACCTTCACCGCCGGCCCGGCCCGGCGCATGGTATTCGACGTGATCCGTGAAGACGACGTCTGGCGCGCCCGCCCCCGCGACCCGGAGCCCTTCGCGGCGCCCCGCGAGATCACATTGACACGCGCCTACCTGGAACGACGCTTCCCCGGCTTCGAGACGGTCTTCGACGACGGGTGGCCAACCTACGCGAGAGGCGACACCGCCCTCGTCCTCCTCAGGCGAGCCACCAGGAGAAGTGACATGACGGCGGCCAGGGGGATCGCCGACCGGAGGGTCCGCTCCACCGCCGACGGCACGCTCGCCACCACCGCGACGGGAGCAGCACCCGACGATTGGCGCTGGCAATTCGTCGTCTTCAGGATAGGTGCGGGGAAAGAACTGCTCGAGGAGGTGCGCCGCTACTCGAGCGACGAGATCGTGAGACACTTCGACCGTGCCGCGGCCGCCGCGGGGCTCGGCAGCCTCCGCTCGGTCCGTTTCGTGCGCCCGCCCAATCGACTGCACGACCCGAGCTTCGGCTTCTTCGGCGAGCTCGAGGGTGGCCCCAGACGGATGGCATGGTTCAATGCGGTCCGCGTCGGCGGCGAGGTGGAGTTCGGCGTCGCGACGAGATAGTCGGACGGGAGGCCTCTTACCGCGCGTTCTTCATCGCCTTGGCCTGCTTCAGCGTCGGGTCCTGGCTCAACCGCTCGTACTCCGCCGACCCCCGCGGATAGATCGCCACCCGCGAATCGGCGTCGTGGTAGATCCCCCAACCGTATCTCTTGGCCAGGGGCGATGAACGCAGGCAGGCATGACCCTTCGAAAAGAACTCGGCGCGCAGGGCTCCGGAGTCGCTCGGGTCGAGGCCGCTCCGCGCCAGGTGGACGAGGAAGACTACGTCGTCCGAGGTGAAGCGATAGGGGTTGTTGCGGATGATCTCGTATTGCAACCACGCGATCGTGGGCGGCTCCTTCTCGGGGGGCGCGCAACCCGTCTCGACGGGGCAATCATCGGCGCAGGCGATGAAGGTATTCGTGTAGTTGGTCGTGTGCATGGGATCGTCTCCTGACCAGGTGCAACGGCGCACCGCCACATTCATCGCGTCTGAAAGAAGGCCGGAGCCGAGCGAAATCCCCCAGCCCCGGCCGTTCCACCCCTACATCCCCAGTGTCGACGGGTCGTAGGTCATCGGCGCGCCCGGGCCGAGAGGGATCCCGAGGAAGTACCAGAGTGCGAACATCACCCCCCACGCGATCAAGAAGGCCACCGAATACGGCAGCATCGTCGAGATCAGCGTCCCGATCCCGGCCTTCCTGTCGTACTTCTGCGCGAAGGCGATCACGACCGGGAAGTACGGCAGCAACGGCGTGATGATGTTCGTCACCGAGTCGCCAACGCGGTAGGCGGCCTGCGTGAGCTCGGGAGAGTACCCCATCAGCATCAGCATCGGCACGAAGACCGGTGCCATGACCGCCCACTTCGCCGAGGCGCTCCCGATGAAGAGGTTGATGAAGGCGGAGACGAGGATGAAGCCGACCAGGAGCGGGATCCCGGTGAAGCCGGCGGACTTCAGCGCGTCCGCGCCGTTGATCGCGAGAATCAGCCCGAGGTTCGACCAGTTGAAGTACGCGACGAACTGCGCCGCCGCGAAGGCGAGTACGATGTAGCTCCCGAGCAGGGCCACCCCCTCGGACGACATCGAGGCGACCTCCCGGTCCGACTTGATCGTACCGGCCCCGACACCGTAGGCCAACCCCAGGACCAGGAAGAAGGTCATGAGGATCGGCACGATCCCGTGCAGGAAGGGCGCGATCTGCGTGATCGTGTCCTTC
>Ga0180216_1001165_pt1 | contig 24251 bp, 25 predicted proteins | sample eDN3rd37CBELigMG_FD_128879 | JGI IMG/M metagenome (GOLD analysis project Ga0180216, IMG submission 128879) | Enriched Miracle-Growth compost microbial communities from Emeryville, California, USA - eDNA 3rd pass 37_C BE-Lig MG (version 2)... ...
AAGATGTGGAGCTGGATGCTCAACGACCAGTTCGGCATCATCAACGATTTGTTCCTCAACCTCGGCCTCATCAGCCAGAAGGTGGCGTGGACGGCCTCGGCCGACACGGCCATGACCGCGGTGCTGATCGTCGACATCTGGAAGACGACGCCGTTCATGGCACTGCTCATCCTTGCGGGCCTGCAGATGGTGCCCAAGGATGTGTATGAGGCCGCCCGCATCGACGGCGTGCATCCGGTCAAGGTGTTCTTCAAGGTGACGCTGCCGCTGGTGCGGCCGGCGGTGATGGTGGCGGTGATCTTCCGCCTGCTCGACGCCATGCGCATCTTCGACCTGATCTACGTGCTGACGCCGAACAGCAAGGCGACCAAGACCATGTCGGTGATCTCACGCGAGAACCTGTTCGACTTCGACAAGTTTGCCTACGGCTCGGCGCAATCGACGCTGCTGTTCCTGATGATCGCGGTGATGACCGGGCTCTACATCTGGCTCGGCAAGGTGCGGTTCGACGGGGGAGACCGCTGATGACAATGGACCTGTGGGGGATCACCAAGCGCGTCGCGTTCTACGCGCTGGTGCTGTTCATCGTCGTGGTGGCGGTGTTCCCGTTCTACTATGCCATCCTGACGAGCTTCAAATCGGGTACGGACCTCTTCCGCATCAGCTATTGGCCGACATCGTTCTCCTGGGCCAACTATGTCAGCGTGCTCAACTCGGGCAGTTTTCCGCGCAACCTGCTGAATTCGATTTTCGTCGCGACGGTGACGGTGCTGCTGGCCCTGTTCCTTGCCGTGACGGCATCGTTTGCGCTCAGCCGCGTGCGCTTCCGCGGGCGTGGATTGCTGCTGATGACGATCCTGGCCGTCTCGATGTTCCCGCAGATCGCGGTGCTTGCCGGATTGTTCGAGGTCATCCGAGGACTGGGCATCTACAACACCCCCTGGGCGCTGATCTTCTCCTATACGATCTTCACGCTGCCGTTCACGGTCTGGGTGCTCACCACCTTCATGCGTGACCTGCCGGTCGAGATCGAGGAGGCGGCGATCGTCGATGGGGCAACGCCCTGGGTCATCATCACCCGCGTGTTCATGCCGCTGATGTGGCCGGCGCTGGTGACGACAGGGCTGCTGGCGTTCATCGGCGCATGGAACGAGTTCCTGTTCGCGCTCACCTTCACTTCATCCAACACCACCCGCACCGTCCCGGTGGCAATCGCGCTGCTTTCGGGCGGCACGCAGTTCGAAATTCCCTGGGGCAACATCATGGCCGCGTCCGTCATCGTCACGGTGCCGCTGGTGGTGCTGGTGCTCATCTTCCAGCGCAAAATCGTGTCCGGCCTCACCGCCGGCGGCGTCAAGGGCTAAGAGGCAATCTCCAAATGGCACATCTCCAGCTCAGCAATATCCGCAAGGCCTTCGGCGCCGTCGAAGTCATCAAGGGGGTTACCCTCGAAATACAGTCGGGCGAGTTCATGGTCTTTGTCGGGCCTTCGGGGTGCGGCAAGTCCACGCTGTTGCGCCTCATCTCAGGGCTCGAGGACATCACCTCGGGCGAGATGTATTTCGACGGGCAACTGGTCAACGCGCTGGCGCCTTCGAAGCGCGGCATCGCGATGGTGTTCCAGTCCTATGCGCTCTATCCGCATATGACCGTTTACGAGAACATGGCCTTCGGCATGACGCTCGAGAAAGGGCATTCGAAAGACGAGATCCGCTCACGCGTCGAGAAAGCCGCCGATATGCTCCAGATCCGGGAATATCTGGACCGTTTGCCCAAGCAGCTGTCGGGCGGCCAGCGCCAGCGCGTCGCCATCGGGCGGGCGATTACCCGCGACCCCAAGGTGTTCCTGTTCGACGAGCCGCTCTCGAACCTCGATGCTGCGCTGCGCGTGGCCACCCGCATCGAGATCGCCAAGCTGCATGAATCGATGCACAACACGACGATGATCTATGTCACGCATGACCAAGTGGAGGCGATGACGCTGGCCGACCGCATCTGCGTGTTGCGCGACGGAATCATCGAGCAGGTGGGCACGCCCATGGAGCTTTATGAGCGTCCTGATTCGATCTTCGTCGCCGGTTTCATCGGTTCGCCCAAGATGAATTTCATCTCCGGGGCACTTGCCGAAAAATTCAACGCACCGACCGTCGGCGTGCGCGGCGAGCACCTTGTGGTCAAGCCGTCGGATGGCGTATGGAGCGGCGAAGTCGTCCATTCCGAGAATCTCGGGTCGGACAGTTACATCTATGTCGATATCGGTTCGGATGAACTGGTGGTCGTGCGTGAGGACGGTGCCAAGAAGCACCAGCATGGCGAGACGGTCCAGTTGGCCCCGCTCGAGGGCAAGGTGCATCGGTTCGACAATGCCGGTAAGCCCATCCGCTAGGTAGAGGTTCTGGAGCAACCACCCGGAACGCGGACCCGGTAGTCATCGTTCTGCGGGTCAAGAACACGGGTGAATCGACACTTTGGATTTCAAGCGGCGCTCGGCTCGGGTTGGGCGCCGTTGCGATAGACGGGCACCAGTCATGGTTGCGCGCCGCCGCTCATGCGGCCCGCGAGACGAGGTTCCGGCCGAGCGGCCGGGCTTCACAAAAGGTCTTCATAGGAGAATGTAAATGCCTATCCGCACCCTGGTCTGGGGCGAGAACGTTCACGAGCAGAAGAACGCCATCGTCGCCGAGAACTACCCGCAAGGGATGCACAATCAGATCGCCAGCCTTTTGGCCAAGGACAGCAATATCGCGGTCAAGACGACGACGTTGCAGGAGCCTGAGCATGGCTGCACGCACGAGGCGCTTACCGAGACAGACGTGCTGATCTGGTGGGGTCATGCCGCCCATGGCGATGTCGAGGACGAAATCGTCGAGCGCATCGCCCAGTATGTGTGGCAGGGCATGGGCCTCATCGTGCTGCATTCGGGGCACTTCTCCAAGATATTCAAGCGCCTGATGGGTTCGCCCTGCGCCCTCAACTGGCGTGAGGCAGGCGAGAAGGAGCGGCTCTGGGTTGTCAATCCGGGCCATCCCATCGCCAAGGGACTGCCTGCCTATTTCGAGCTCGAGATGGAAGAGATGTATGGCGAGCCGTTCTCGGTCCCTGAGCCGCTCGAAACAGTGTTCGTCTCCTGGTTCCAGGGGGGCGAGGTGTTCCGCTCGGGCCTGACCTACAGGCGTGGTGCCGGTAATATCTTCTATTTCCGTCCGGGACATGAAACCTACCCGACCTATCATGACGAGACGGTGGGGCAGGTGCTGCGCAATGCGGTAAACTGGGCCTACAATCGCGACCGCTACAAGCAATTGCTGGACGCTCCGAACGTGCCGGTGGACAAGGCCATCGAAAAGATCGAGGAGCGCGGCCCCAAGCTTCATGCTCATGGGCAAGAGGGCTTTCGCTGATCGCCCCAAACGAACGGTCACCCGGCGCTTTCGAGCCGGGGGCCATGGCGAGATCGCAAGATGGATTCCGGCGGGATACCGGTGTGACACGAGATCGCAAAGCCAATCGAAAGCGCAGATCTCTCAAGGACTGACTAAATGCGCCTGCTTATTCTTGGAACCGGCGGCATGGCCAATACCCATGCCAAGCACTTCGCGGCCATCGACGGGGTCAGCGTGGTCGCCGGTGTCGATGTCGATCCCGGTCGCGTCGAAGCCTTCAACACCACGCACAGCATTCCGCACGGCTTCGGCTCGCTCGATGCGGCGCTTGCCTGGGGCGAGTTCGACGCCATTGCCAATGTGACGCCGGACAGCGTCCACCATCCCACGACCCTTCGTGCGATCGAAGCGGGCAAGCACGTCTTTTGCGAAAAGCCGCTGGCGACCGATTATACCAGGGCGCTGGAAATGACCGAGGCGGCGGAGGCCAAGGGCGTCGTCGCCATGGTCAACCTGACCTATCGCAACGTCCCGCAATTGCAGCGCGCCCGTGAGATCGTGCAACAGGGGCTGGTCGGCAAGGTCAAGCATTTCGAGGCGAGCTATCTCCAGAGTTGGCTCGTCTCTAAGGCCTGGGGTGACTGGCGCACCGAAAGCCAGTGGCTCTGGCGGCTTTCCAAGAAGCATGGCTCCAATGGGGTGCTCGGCGATATCGGCGTCCACATTCTCGATTTCGCCGTCTATGGCGCGGGTAGCGACATCGACAAGGTGTTCTGCCGGCTCGAAACCTTCGACAAGGCGGAAGGCAACCGGATCGGCGAATACGATCTCGATGCCAATGACAGCTTTGCCATGACCGCGCAGCTCGAGAACGGCGCGCTGGGCGTGGTCCACGCCACACGCTGGGCGACGGGCCATTTCAACGAGTTGCGGCTACGCGTCTATGGCGACCAGGGATCTCTGGAAATACAGCACCGCCATGACTGGTCGAAGCTCTATACGTGCCTGGGGGACGATGCCGAGACCGGCACCTGGACCGAAGTCGATGTCGGGCCGGTGGCAACCAATTATGAGCGCTTTTTCCAGGGCGTGCGGGAGGGCAAGTCGCTGGAGCCGACTTTCCGCCACGCGACAAATCTGCAGAAGGTCCTCGACCTGGCAGCGCTCACCGAGCGCGACCGGCGCGAGCATCTGGTCGCCGGCTAGTCGGTCAGTTCCAGTGCATTGCTGGTGACGGCGTAGCGGCTGAGTGTTTCGAGGAAGGTCATGCCGAGCAGGCTTGTTTCGAGCGCACCTTCCTCGGCTATGAAGGCGCGCACATCGCGCCGCACGATGCCGCCGACATCGACGGTGTCGAGACTGGCGCGCGCGGCAAGCCCGGTGCCGTTGGCGGTCGAAACCGGAATATCGTAGCGCAAGGCTTCCGTGTCGATGCCGGCTGCCTGTGCATCGGCATGCGTAAGCACGACGGCGCTGGCGCCGGTGTCGAAGATCATCGGCGTGATGTGCCCGTTGATGGTGGTGTTTACCTCGAAATGGCCGCCCATGCCGCGGCGGAACGTGGCCGTGCCGCGCCGGGTATCGACGACGGCAGCGCCAGGATTGAGTTCGCCGACCACGCGCCCCGCGACACCGAGAATTTCGTCGCGATAGCTGTAGCTGACGAAAGCGACGCCAAAGATCGCCACCCACATCACAATGCCGCCGAGGAGTTCGCCGGCGCGCCGGCGACGCATGAAAGTGCCGCCGGCAAAGATCACGAGCAGGATGACGAGGAACAGCAGCTGGCCTGTCTGCATCTGCGACAGGCCGATCAGATTTCCGGCATCCGAGCTGATGAGCAATGCCAGCCCAACCGCAATCAGAAGCGCGATGCCGATGAAGATCATAATCGTGTGCCCTTCCGTGCCACGGGTACTCCATTGTGCATAAAGTGGCATGTCACGGCGATTACAAGGCCGCGAGCACACAAAAGGTTACACGAAAAAAAGCAGCACGGTGAGGACGGCCAACTCGCTCAGCGCCATCAGCGCGCCGGTGAGGTCCCCGGTCTGGCCGCCAACGAACCGGCGGCAAAGTGCGGTCCACCCAAGCACGACGAAGGCAGCGCCGAACAACGCCGAAAGCACGCCGAGATAGCTGGTGAACGGCCCCGAAAGCACGACGGTGAGAATGGCGGCAAAGCCCGCGCCGATGGCGAAGTTGCGTCTCGGCAACTCCCCGGCTGCCGCAGATGCTCCGCTTTCGCGGGCCGGCGGCAGGGCTGCCGGAAGCCAGAGAGCGCCCGAGCGGGCCATCACGCCTGCCGCCAGCCAAATGCCCCCGGCGGCCAATGGATTGACCGCAGCAACGGCTCCAAGGCCGGTCACCCGCAGCAGGACGAAAAGGCAAAGCGCCGCAACGCCGTAGCTGCCGTGGCGGCTGTCCTTCATAATCTCCAGCCGTCGTTCGCGGGTCGTGCCGCCAAAGAGGCCGTCGGCCGCATCGGCGATGGCGTCTTCGGCCATCGCGCCGGTGGCGATGATCGATGCGGCGACCGCAAGCGCGGCTGCGAAATAGGCCGGCAACCCTGCTGCGGCGCCCAGCACCAGCAGCAGCGCCGGACCGATGCCGATGACGAGGCTGGCAAAAGGCAGGGCCAGCGCCATGCGCGCCAGCACCGGGCGTTCATGCGGCGCATCACCGGTCGGCAACCTGGAAAAGAAGCGCAGGGCCATTATCATATCGGCAAAGAGCCCGGCAGACTGCGGTTCTCCGCTATAGCCGCCTGCGCTTTCGCGTTGCTCGGGGGCAGAGATGGGATCGCCCGGTTCAGCGCTCATTTGCGAATCCTGCGGGTTTGCGCAACAAGGACGGTGTCCTTACTACCACCCTCGCGCCGGAGCCGCCATGACTGCCCCGTTAAACCCCGCCTATGCCGATGTCGTGGACCTGCTCGCTACCGTGCCAGACGGGGACGACACGGCGGTTGCGGGCGTGCGCACACGCGACGCGCAGTTGACCAAGCCCGCCGGTTCGCTGGGCGAACTCGAGGGCCTGGTGGAGTTCCTGGCGCGATGGCAGGGCAAGCCATCGCCCACGCTCGACAATCCGATGGTGACGATCTTTGCGGGCAATCACGGCGTCACCGACCAGGGCGTGTCGGCTTTCCCGCGTGAGGTGACGGCGCAGATGGTCGCCAATTTCACCAATGGCGGCGCCGCGATTTCACGTATTTGCGCCCTGCACGAGATCAATCTGCGTGTCTTCGAGCTCGCCCTCGAACTGCCGACCGGCGACATCACGCGCGAGCCGGCGCTCGACGACAAGATGTGCGCGGCCACCATCGCCTATGGCATGGAGGCGATTGCCGGCAAGCCGGACCTGATCTGCATCGGCGAAATGGGCATCGGCAACACCACGGTGGCTGCCGCCATCTATGCGGCCTTGTTCGGCGGGAGCGGTGCCGATTGGGTCGGGCGCGGCACCGGGCTCGACGATGCCGGGCTCGCCCGCAAGGCCGATGCGGTCGATCGTGCGCTGGCGTTTCACAAGGGTGAGCTCAATCATCCGCTCTCAATCCTGGCGCGCCTTGGCGGGCGGGAGATCGCCGCAATGCTCGGCGCGATACTGGCCGCCCGGCATCAGAAGGTTCCCGTCATTATCGACGGGTTCGTTGCAACCTCCGCGGCGGCAGTCGCCTATGCGGTCAACCCCGAGGCGATCGACCATTGCCTCTTCGCTCATGTCTCGGCCGAGAATGGCCATGGACGGGCGCTCGCGGCCATGGACCGCAAGGCGCTTCTCGATCTCGGCATGCGGCTCGGGGAAGGGACCGGGGCGGCACTCGCCGCGGTTCTCGCTAAGACCGCTCTCGATCTGCACAAGACGATGGAGACCTTCGAAGAAGCGGCGGTCAGCGGCAAGTCCGCCTGACCTGCACTTGTAACCGCATCGCGGCCTTCCAACTTAATCCTCCTGAAACAACAGGAGGGCTCGATGGGCATCATCTGGAGCATTATCGTCGGTTTCTTCGCCGGACTGATCGCGAAGTGGATCACGCCGGGAGACAGGAAGCCGTCCGGTTTCATTCTCACCACGGTTCTCGGCATTGTCGGGGCGATGCTGGCGACATGGCTCGGCCAGGCTGTGGGGCTCTACGGTCCCAATGACGGAGCCGGCTTTATCGGTGCGATCGTGGGCGCCGTCATCATTCTGCTGGCCTGGACCCAGCTGGCGCGGCGCACCTGAGGCAAAAAGAAGGGGCGCCCGAGGGCGCCCCAGTTTTACGCACACTGGCTGCTGCGCGTTATTGGATTTCGGTAATGCGGCCGTCCGTATAGGGCGTGTATTCGCCACCCTGGTCGGCGATGTAATCGGCAACGACATTCTCCAGCGGAGGGCCGAAGTCGTAGGGATTCTCGCCGGTCGCGAAGGGCTCATAGCCATCGCCGCCGCCGCGCATATAGTTGTTGGTCGCGACCGTGTAGGTGGCCTCTTCGTCGATCGGCACCCACTCGCCGTCCTGCTCGACCATCACATCGCTGATGCGATCGCCGACCGGCTGGCTGAGATCGAATGAGTAGTGAAGGCCAGCAACCTGCGGGAAGCGGCCGGCGCCGTTCTCGACATCGCTAACGCCGTTCTCAAGCGCCTCGATCACTTCGCCGCCGGAGATTTCGACGGTTGCGAGGGTGTTGGAGAAGGGCAGAACCGTGAGCACTTCGCCCATGGTGATCTCGCCGGCGTCGATCGAGGCACGCAGGCCTCCGCCGTTCTGGATGGCGATGGTCGCGCCAGCGTCGGCAGTTGCCGCGAGCATGGCGTCGGCAACGAGATTGCCCATGCTGCATTCGGCGGCGCGGCAGGTCTCACGAGAGCCGTCGATCTCGTCCGAGGCCGTGCCGATGACTTCTTGCATCACCTCGTTGATCGGGTCCTGCAGCTCGGCAATGCGGGCAACGGTTTCCTCATCGGGCGTAACCGAGGCATCGAGCAGCATCGGATCGCCTTCGGCGGAGATGACATTGCCCTCGTCATCGAAGGTCACCGTCAGGTCACCGAGATATTTGCCGTAGGAGTAGGCGGTGACGATGGGCACTTCGACGCCGGCCGGATTGGTGACCATCGTCGGGTAGCCGCCTGCCGCGCCCTCTTCGCTGTTCGAGAGCAGGGTGTGCGAGTGACCGCCCACGATAACGTCGATGCCCGGGACATTGGCGGCGATTTCCTGGTCGACGGTGTAGCCGATATGGGTCAGCGCGATGATCTTGTTGATCCCGGCAGCTTCGAGCGCCTGCACGGCGCCACGTAGATAGGTGATGGAATCCTCGAACTCGACGTTGTCGCCTGGCGAGGAGGTCTCGTCGGTGTCTTCGGCGAGGACGGAAACGATAGCGACCTGCTCGCCACCGATATCCATGACATGGACGCCGGAGAGCTTGTCAGCGAGCAGCGGCTCATTGACGACATTGGTGTTGCCCGAGATGATCGGGAAATCCACGGCGTCGATGAGCGCGGCGAGTTCTTCCGGGCCGTCGTCGAACTCATGGTTACCGACCGCCATGACATCGATGCCGAGGTCCTGGGTGAATTCGGCGATGATTTCGCTGCGATAGGTCGTATAGAAGAGCGAACCCTGGAACTGGTCGCCAGCGTCGAGCAGAACGACATTGGCATCGGCGAGTTCTTCACGACGCTGCTCGATGGCGGTCTTGAGGCGGGCAATGCCGCCAAAGCATTCGCCGGCCGCGTCGGTTTCAGCGTCGCAGTTGGAATCGCTGCTCGTGATCGGGTCGAAGCGCGAGTGGAAGTCGTTGATGTGCAGGATGTTCAGCGTGAAATCCGCATAGGCGGCGCTAGTCATCATGGTGAGCGCGGTGGCGCCCAGCAGCAGTCTCTTCATCCCCTGAGTCCCCTTTTGTTGATCCGGCGGGTCTATTTCACGGTTCCATGACGTCTCAATGACCAGCCACGGCCCGACTACACCGCTCGATCTGCAACCGCAGGAGAGTTAAGCAGGAAATTGCGCGCAGCGAAAGTGGACCTTTTGGTCAAAAATTCTCAATGTTGCGATGCCGGCATGTTTCCGGCATTTGCGCGCGGGGCGAGAGGCGCTAAGACATGCAAATGCTGACCCGGCCCGCAAAGGCGCTGCTCAACGGCTTGCATGCCCGGGCGATCCTCGGCCGGCGGGTGAGGGTGCTCTCGCAACGTTTGGCCAACGCCATACCGGAGCCGGGTTCGGTGCTCGATCTGGGCAGCGGTGACGGACAGATCGCGGCGGGATTGATGGCGCTGCGGCCGGACCTCACGCTCGAAGGCGTCGACGTGCTCGTCCGCCCGGTGACGCACATACCCGTGCGACCCTATGACGGTAGCGTGCTGCCCTATGCCGACGATGCCTTCGATTTCGTGACCATCGTCGATGTGCTCCACCATACGGACGAGCCGGCGCTGGTGCTGCGTGAAGCTGCACGGGTGGCGCGCCGGGGAATTGTCATCAAGGATCACTTGCGCGAAGGGGTTTTGGCGGGTCCAAGCCTGCGTCTCATGGACTGGGTCGGCAATCGTGGGCACGATGTGCGCTTGCCCTACAATTATCTGAGCCACGTGGAGTGGAAGCGGGCCTTCGATCGCGCCGATCTCGAAATCGTCACCTGGACGCATGACCTTGGCCTTTATCGCCCGCCGCTAGGCTGGCTTTTCGAGCGACGGCTTCATTTCATCACCCTGCTGCGCCGCAAGGGACAGGGCAGCGGCGTGACGCGCTTGCCGCTTTCGGGGTTTCAATGACCTTTCGATACGATAATCTCCGCCTCGTTGATTTGCGGAGAATTGCTGTATGAAGAGCGCTTTGATCGTCTATGGCGGCTGGAACGGGCACGATCCCGAGGAATGCGCGGCCATCTATCGGCGCTGGCTGCATGAGGACGGATTTTCGGTGCGCATGGCGACCGAGACTTCGGCTTTTGCCGATCCGTCCATCCACGAGCTATCGCTCATCGTGCCGATCTACACCATGTCGAGGATCGAAAAAGAGGAGGTCGCGAACCTCACAAAGGCCGTCGAGAACGGCGTGGGGCTTGCCGGCCATCATGGCGGCATGAGCGATGCTTTTCGCGAGGCCGTCGATTATCAGTTCATGGTCGGGGGACAGTGGGTCGCCCATCCGGGGAACATCATCGACTACACCGTCGATATCACCAAGCCCGATGATCCGATCGTGGCCGGAATCCCCGCGAGCTTCCCCTACACCTCCGAGCAGTATTACATGCATGTCGACCCCTCGATCGAGGTATTGGCTTCAACCACTTTTTCGGGGGAGCACGCCTGGTGGACAAAGGACGTGGTGATGCCGGTCGTCTGGAAACGCCGGCATGGCAAGGGCAAGGTCTTTCACATGACATTGGGTCACCGCGCCAGGGAGTTCGAAAACGCCAATATGGCGACCATCATGCGGCGCGGGCTGAACTGGGCGGCACGCGAGGAAGGCGAGTAGCCTGACGATGACGCAGGCGTGAGGGGTGACGGCCTTGCCGCGTTTTGCGGTTGCTGCACTATCGGCGTACAACCCGTGCGCCGACATCAAGGGGGGAGCACATGAGCAGCGAAACGGCTGAAAGGCTCGATCGCGAGCAGAAGGGGCAACTCGTCTATCGCCAGTCCATATGGACGCGCGTGACCCACTGGGTGTGGGCTATCTGCCTGTTTTTCCTGCTCCTGTCCGGCCTGCAAATCTTCAACGCCCATCCCTCCCTCTACATTGGGCAGGAGTCGGGTTTCGAATACAACAACGCCGTCCTGCGCATGGGGCGCGTGCTCACCGACGAGGGGTCGCGCGGTCATACCGTCATTTTCGGGCAGACCTTCGATACCACGGGTATTTTCGGAGTGAGCGGGCCGCCCGATAATCCGCAATATGTCGCAATTCCTTCGGCGCTCACCATTCCCTCGTTTCGGGATCTGGCGACGGGCCGCGTGGTGCACTTCTTCTTTGGCTGGATATTTGTTGCCGCGCTCTTCGTCTGGTTTCTCGCCAGCCTCATCAATGGGCATCTGCGGCGCGACATCCTGCCGTCCGCCGCCGATTTCAGGGGATTGCCCGCCGACATCGCGGATCACGCGCGCTTCCGCTTCCAGCGGCATCGTTTCTACAAACCGTTGCAGAAGCTCAGCTATTTCGTCGTATTCGTTATTCTCTTCCCGTTGATCATCCTTACGGGCCTTACTATGTCGCCCGGCATGGACTCTGCCTGGCCATGGCTGCTCGATGTCTTTGGCGGACGTCAGACTGCGCGTACCATCCATTTTGGGGCCATGCTGCTGCTGGTGCTGTTCTTCATCGTCCATGTGGTGATGGTTTTGCTGGCAGGCCCGTTCAATGAGATGCGCTCGATGATAACCGGCTGGTATCGCGTCGGCCCGCAAACGCATTCGCAGGAGGCAGATCGCTCATGACGTCCGGCAAGCTTTCGCGTTCGGGCAAGCTCTCGCGGCGCCGGTTTCTTGGCACCTCGGCGGCTGCGGCCTCGTCACTGGTGCTGGCCGGCTGCGACCAGTTCGACTTTCTCGGCCAGCGAGACGATGGGGTGCGCAACACGATCGAGCGTGCCAACGATCTGACCTACAGGGTCCAGAGATTGCTGCTTGGCCAGGACTGGTTGGCGCGCGAATACAGCGAAAGCGAAGTCCGTCAGGGTCAGCGCCCCAACGGCTCGGTCGATCCCACGACGCAGGAATACCAAACGCTGCGCCAGCAGAACTTTGCCAACTACCGGCTCCAGGTCGGCGGACTCGTCGAGAGCCCGATGTCGTTCTCGCTCGATGAGTTGCGTGCCATGCCCTCGCGCACGCAGATCACCCGCCATGATTGCGTGGAGGGCTGGAGTTGCATCGCCAAATGGACCGGCGTGCCGCTCGCCTACATCCTCGATCAGGTGCAAGTGAGGCCGCAAGCGCGCTACGTCGTCTTCCGCTGCTTCGATAATATCGAGCGCACCCAGGCGGGCGACGTACTCTACTACGAGAGTTGCGACCTGATCGATGCGCGCCATGCGCAGACGATCCTTGCCTATGGCCTCAATGACGAAGCGCTTCCGGTTGCCAATGGTGCCCCGTTGCGCGTGCGCATCGAACGGCAGCTCGGCTACAAGATGGCCAAGTATATCTCCTCGATCGAGCTCGTATCGAGCTTTGCCGATATCGGGCTCGGTCAGGGGGGCTATTGGGAAGATCGTGGTTATGACTGGTATGCGGGGATCTGACCCGCTATGCTCCACTTACGATGCCGGCATGGCTGCCCACCAGCGATTGTCCTTGCTATTTGGGACGATCTCGCCCACATAGGAACCATCGCTTGAGCGCTGATTGGCGCAGCGAACTTCTCTTCTCCTCGATATTTACGCGGTGAGCGGCGAAGTGGGCCCGGAGGAAGCACCCGGGCGAAGAGGGATTTTATCCCCGCAAGCTCGCACCCGCGCGATAAATCCTGTCGCCGATGCATTGATTTGAACCGACCGTTCCAAGGAACGGTCCGGCGCGTCCGCATCAAGCGCTCGCGCAACACGAAAGACATAACTGTTTTGAAGACTTTTTCCGACCTCGGATTGCCCCAGGCGCTCGTTGCCAGCCTCGAAGCCACGGGCTTTTCCAACCCGACCAAAATCCAGGCCGAGGCCATTCCGCAGCTCCTCAAGGGCCGCGACGTTCTCGGCATCGCCCAGACCGGCTCGGGCAAGACCGCCGCTTTCGGCCTGCCGATCCTCAAGGCCATCATGGACATGCCCGGTCGAGCGCGGCCGATGTCTGCGCGCGCCCTGATCCTGGCTCCGACGCGCGAACTCGCCGTGCAGATCGACGAGGCCATTCGCGGCTATGCCGGTTCGGCCAAGCGCCTCTCGACCGTCCTCGTTCTCGGAGGCGTCTCGCGCTATCATCAGGTGCAGAAGATCGCCAAGGGCGTCGACGTGATGATCGCGACCCCCGGCCGCCTGATGGACCTCGTCGACGACAAGAAGGTCTGGCTTGCCGAAACGCAGTTCCTCGTTCTGGACGAGGCCGATCGCATGCTCGACATGGGCTTCATCGGTCCGGTCAAGGCCATCGCCAAGGGAATCGGCCCCAAGCGGCAGACCATGTTGTTCTCGGCCACCATGGCCGCCAACGTGGCCGAACTTGCGGCCGGGCTTCTCAACGATCCGGTTCGTGTCGAAGCAGCGCCCCAGGGATCGACGGTTGTCAAGATCGACCAGCGCGTCATTCTTGCCGGCTCCAAGGCCAAGCGGGGCGTTCTCAACGAGCTCCTCGCCGATCCGGCGCTCGAGAAGGTCATCGTCTTCTCGCGCACCAAGCACGGCGCCGATCGCGTGGTCAAGAATCTGCAGATCGACGGACATTCCGCGGCGGCCATCCATGGCAACAAGAGCCAGAATGCCCGCCAGGCGGCTCTCAAGTCCTTCGCTTCGGGAACGAACCGCATTCTGGTTGCCACCGACATTGCAGCGCGCGGCATCGACGTGCCCGGCATTACGCACGTCATCAACTACGAACTGCCCGACGACGCCGAGAATTATGTTCACCGTATCGGGCGTACCGGTCGAAACGGCGCTTCAGGCATAGCCATTACGCTTTGTGACGGTGCCGAGCGCAGCAAGCTGCGCGAGATCGAGCGGCTGATCCGCCGCACGCTGCCGGTTTCCGGGGATCTGAGCCTAGCCAATACAACCGGCGTCAAGGCCGGCCCCGCACGCGACCAGCACTCTGGTCCGCGTACACCTCGCAACCCCAAGGCCGAGGGCAATCACTCTGCCGGAGCGGGCGAAGCCAAGCGCTCGCAGGCGCATCACCAGCCCTCCGAAGCGCCTCGCGGCAAGCCCGCCAAGGACAAGGCCAAAAAGCCGCGTTGGAACCGCAACCAGAAGGTCGCGGCCAAGTCGCGACGTGAAGGTGGCGGCCGGCGCGAGCGCGTCGCCTGAAATTAGAATAGACTAGAAAAGGGCGGCCAACTGGCCGCCCTTTTCCTTTGCACATTCTGGCCTCAAGCTACCGAGGCGAGATAGAGCACGTCGCGTACGGCAGACTTGCCCTGGCCGCCTCCCGGCGAAAGCCGGTCGAGATAGCTGCGCGCCCAGTTATCGACGCTGTAAGTCTCGGCCGCCGCCATCAGCGTCTTCCAGCGCGCCTGGCGCTCTTCTAGAGGCATCACCAAAGCCAGACGCAGCGCTTCTGCAGTCTCGTCGGTGTCGAACGGATTGACCAACAGCGCGTCCTCGAAAATCTCGGCGGCACCGGCAAAGCGTGACAGGACGAGCACGCCGGGATTGTTGGGGTTCTGCGATGCGACATATTCGTGGGCAACCAGGTTCATGCCGTCGCGCAGGGGTGTGACAAGGCCCACTCGGGCGAGTCGGTAGAGGCCGGCCAGGCTCGGTTGGCCGTAGGTGCGCTTGACATAGGTCAGTGGCGGCCAGTCCGGCTCGGCGAAATGCCCCATCACTCTGCCCACCATGCTGTCCAGCGTGTGATTGATCTCCTGGTATTCCTTGATGGTGTCGCGCGAAGGCGGCGCGATCTGCAGCAGGTGCATCTGTCGGCGCAGCTTCGCGTTGTTGGCGAGCAGCTTTTCATAGGCCTCGACCCGCTGCGGCAGCCCCTTCGAGTAGTCGAGCCGATCAACCCCGAGGATCAGACGCTGCCCGCCGAGGAAACGCTCCATGCGCCGGACCATCTTGCTCGCCGCAGGGCTGACAGCAAGTTTGGCGAAGGCACCGGGATCCGAGCCGATGGGGAAGACATCGACCTCGGTGCGCGAGAAATCGACTGCAGCCAGCGGATTGCCCGAGAGCGTCGCCGGGGTTTGATGGTCGGCGAAATCGCGGAAGGCGGCAACATCGCGCTCGGCCTGCATGCCGACCAGATCATAGCGCGACAGGTCCAGCATCAACTCGGCGTGGTGGGGAATGGCGTAAAGCGCGTCGGCGGTGGGGAAGGGGATGTGCAGGTAGAAACCCATGCGATTGCGCGCGCCCAGACTGCGCAGCTCGGTCGCGAACGGGATCAGGTGATAATCGTGCACCCAGATCACATCGTCGGGCTTGAGGTGGGGCATCAGCGCGCGCGCAAACTGCTGGTTTACGCGTCGATAGCCTTCATACCAGTGGCCCTCGATCGTTGCGAGATCGAGCCGCAGGTGGAAGCTGGGCCACAGGATCGAGTTGGAAAAGCCTGCGTAATAGGCGTGGTGATCAGAGCGCGTCAGGTCGATCTTGCCGACCTTGAGACCATCGATCTCCTCGAACTGCGCTTCCTTGCCCGGCGAGTCGGTTAGCTTGCCGGACCACCCGAACCAGAACCCATCCCGTTCGGCCAGGGTCTTGCGCAGCGCGACGGCAAGCCCGCCGGCCGCCGGCTCTTTGCCTGGCGTTCGGTTGGAAACAATTACTAGTCTGCTCATTGAATCCGCCCCTTGGATTGCATCAGTGGGTAGTTTGAAGCCGCTCCCTCGTGGCGATATCGCCAAGTCCCTGGATCAGCGCATGGACCGAGGCAATATCGGCGATCCGCATCCTCGCGGCGGTCTCGCCTGCGCCAAGCTTTATGCCGACCCCGCCCAGGTCCTGGGCGGCGATGAACGCATCCTCGTCGGTGGTGTCGTCGCCGATGAAGACCGGTATGCGCCCGGTAAACGGCTCCTCCTGCATGAAGGCGCGCAGCGCCGTGCCTTTGCTCAGCCCTTTGGGACGAGCCTCTATCACCATTTTGCCATGTACGAGCTGGAAGCGGTCGTCCTCGTGGGCGGCCTCTTCCATGGCGATCTCGCATGCCCGCTCCAGTTCGGGCGCCAGCCGATAATGCAGGGCGACCGCACCGTCCTTGCGCTCGACCAGCAGGTCGGGATTGGCCGCCAGCAATGGCTCGAGGGTTTCGGCCAGGGCATGGGCTGCGGCAATGATTTCCGGGTCGAGCGCCTCGAAGCTGCCGTCGGCGCGGCGCCTTTGACTCCCATGCGCGCCGGCTACCGGCAGCACGAGCGGAGCGAGGTATTTGTCGATGTCGGTGATCTCGCGCCCGGTAATGACCGCAAAGGCGCTACCGAGTCCTTGAGCAGCGCGCTCAAGCTGTTCGGGCAGGGTAGAGGGAACCTCGATGCTGTCGGGTGTTTCGGCAATATCGACGAGCGTGCCGTCGAAGTCCGTGAAGATAGCGAGTTTGGGAATGGCGCTTCCCACCGGTTCGGTGTGCGTATCGGTCATAACCCTGCGGCCGTTAGCTGTGTATCCTTAACTTTAACGCGCAAATACTCAAAAGGTTCATCTACCAGCCAGACAATCGATTATACGCCCCGGTCCAGCGGCTGCTTGCTCTAGGCCAGCGGTATTCCCTTGTCGCCCTTGTTTCTCTGATACGCGGCCGAGAGTTCGCTATAGAGCGCGCCGATATCATCGAAGCGCGACAACAACGCTTCGCGGCTGCCGCGATCGAGGCTGGCGATCATGCGGCTGATGTCGTGGGCCTGCCAGAAGCGGTTGGTGCGGTTATAGAGAGGGCGGTCGGGTGCTGCTTCGTTGCGGCCGGGATCGGGTACGGCGAAGACTTCGCGCAGGATCTGGATATCGTAGGGGATGGCGAAGCTGTCGCGGCTGTCTTCGTGGCTGAAAAGAAAGTAGAAATTGTCGAATCCGGCCCAGGTGATGCCCGAGAGGCATAGCGAACATGGCTCGTGAGTGGTCAGGAACAGGCAGTCTTCGGGGTGGGGTCGCTGCTCTGCTGGCAGTTCGTGGAAGCGCTTGATGGCGTGCATTTCACCGTGCCAGAGCGGATTTTCAACCTCGTTGTTGGTTTCGGCCAGCACCAGCGAGAGATCGGCCTTGCGCAGGATCGCCGCACCGAAAATCTTGTTGCCCGCGGCAACGCCCCGCTGGGTCATGGGAGCGATGTCGTTTTCGATCACATCGAAGAACCGTTCGATCAGATCGGCAATGTCGTGGTGCGGATGGTGACTCATGCCCTATCGTGGGCGATCGGTTCGCAGGGCGCAAGCTACCGTTGTGTTACTGCGCGCGGCGCAAACGCAGGAGTGGTGCGCCATCTTCGCCCAGCAGGGTCAGGCGTTTTCCGTCCAGCGCATAGCCGGTGACGGATTCGAGTGCGGTAAACAGCGCCGTTTCCTGCTCCATCACATTGGGTCCGCAGGCCATTCGAGTGGCAGCGACGGCGCCGAAGGATAGCGCGGGGCCATCGAAAAGCGCTTCGGCGAACCAGTTGTTGCAGCCTCCGCCTCCGCCTGCGCGCCGATCGCTCGCGATCGAGAGGGTGAGTTTGGTCCTGCCCAGCACCCGCTCGCCCGCAATTTCTTCAATCATCCAGACAGTATCGAAGAGGTCGGTCCTGACGTCGAGATCGCCGGCAGCCTCCGGGCCGCTTTCCGGCTCCTCTGGCCCGGGAACCAGCGACACCAGGATCAGCACCGGCGTATCTGCCTCAAGGTCGATCATCATGGGCCGGGTGTTGCGAAACCAGACGCGGCGATGGCTGATGATCTCGGCAACCAGTCCGTAGCGTCCATCATCATCGATCGCCTGAGACTGGACCGTGAATGTGAACTGCAAAGGCACCTGACCGGGCCGCGAGATTATGGCGGAAGCGCCCACGAGCGGTTCGCTATCGCGGTCATCGAGATCGACCAGCAGCATGTTGAGGCTGGCGTCCGGAGGCAAGGCTATGCGCTCGCGATAGGTGACCTCGCCAGTGATGACGAATTCCTGGGCGCCCGCAACGGGCGCAAACACCAGGGCGAGGAGCGCCACTGCCAGACATCGCAGTAGTACGTGACTCATGAACCTGCCGCCGGCGTTCAAGCCGGCGCTCCACAGTGCCCCCGCGAGCGGCATAGTAAAGCAAGGTGCAGCAAGGGTATAGAAGCGCCAACGCCCAATCGGCAGAAACGGTAAATCAGTTTGCGCGAACGATCCGGTATGGCGCGTCGAAGAAGAATTCTTCGAGATTATTGCCCTCGCCACCACGATCTACGACAAGGAAATCGCTTCTCGCCTCGAGTGGCGTGAGCACGCCGTGCCAGGTATTGATGGCAATGTTTACCCCCTGGTTTACCCCTTGCTCGGGTCCCGACAGGAAGGCGCGCGGAGTGCCGGGCTTGCCGGCCTCATCAGGCGCGACGATAACGAGGAAGGGACGCCCGGAAAGCGGGTAGAACGCCTGACTGCCGAGCGGATGGCGTTCGACCATGGTCAGCGTCAGCGGCAACTCGTAGGGCTCGCCGCGAAAGATCGAGATCAGCGGGCGGGGCTGTGCGCCGGCGAGTTCGACGCGGGCGAGGTCGTGATAGCGCTCGGTCTTACCGTTATTGATGGGAAAGTGATGCGCGCCCAGCATCGAGATCACCTGACCGAACGGGGCAAAGGCTTGTGCGGTAAGCGGTTCGACGAGGATCGTGCGGTCGGCCATGTCAGCGCAGGCTCAGCTTGGCGTGGCGATTGACGTCCTTGTAGAGCAGGTAGCGAAACCTGCCCGGTCCGCCGGCGTAGCAGGCCTGCGGGCAGAAGGCGCGCAGCCACATATAATCGCCCGCTTCCACTTCCACCCAGTCCTGGTTGAGCCGGTAGACCGCCTTGCCTTCGAGCACGTAAAGACCGTGCTCCATGACGTGAGTCTCGGCGAATGGAATAACCGCCCCGGGCTCGAGCGTCACGATGTTGACGTGCATGTCGTGGCGCAGGTCCTGCGGATCGACGAAGCGGGTAGTCGCCCATCTGTCATCGGTGTCAGGCATGGGGATAGGGGCGATATCGGCCTCGTTGGCAACAAATGCTTCGGGTGCATCGAGCCCGTCCACGGCCTCGTAGGCTTTGCGAATCCAGTGGAAGCGGGCCGGCACCGGCCCCTCATTGCGCAGCTTCCATTGGCTGCCGGCCGGTAGATACGCATACCCGCCGGGGCCAAGGGTGTGAACGTCGCCGGCAAGCCACAGCGTCACCTCGCCCTCAGTGACAAAGATTACGCCTTGCGCGCCCGCATCGGGCTCGGGCCTGTCGCTGCCGCCGCCGGGGGCGACTTCCATGATGTATTGCGAGAAGGTCTCGGCAAAGCCGGAAAGGGGGCGCGAGATGATCCACAGACGAGTGTCGTTCCAGAACGGGAGGTAGCTGGTGACAATGTCGCGCATCACGCCTTTGGGGATCACCGCATAGGCATCGGTAAAGACGGCGCGGTCGGTCAGAAGCGTGGTCTGCCCCGGCAGGCCAGCGGGCGGCGTTGCATAAGACGATGTGGCCATTCGAATAATTTACCCCGGTCGATCTCTGTCCTGTTCATAGCGCAGTTCGACAGGGTTCGACAGTTCCAGCCCCCAACTACTCGCTTCGCTCTCTAACACCGCCCACCCGTGACCGGATCCCGGCCTTCGCCGGGATGACACTGTGGATGGATTTGATCCAGCTCTGAACGCCTCCATTTACACACAACGCTCGATAGTCTCGCTCATGCACCTTGCGGCTGGGGCGGCATCTCGGGATGGGTCCCGGCCTGCGCCGGGATGACATCGAGGTGGGGGATGCGCCCTGCCTCCACCCAATCCTACCCTACGAACTTGTTATTGCGTGTCGCTCGGGTGCTCCACCTGGCGCTTGAGCCGGCTCAGCATCGAGGCGGCATAGGCGGCATAAGGGCCGATCCAGCGCTCGTGAATGGCGTGGATGGGCAGGGCATCGAGGTGGTTCCAGCGCTCTCGCCCGCGCCGCTCCACAACGATGAGGCCGGCTTCTTCCAGAACGCGCAGATGCTGCATCACCGTGCAGCGGTCCAGCTCGGGCATCAGCTCGCACAGCATCCCCGTCGTGCGCGGCTCGGCCTTCAAGTGATCGAGAAGCTGCCGTCGCGTGCGGTTCGCCAGGGCCTTGAAAATCAGGTCTTCTTCATCTTCGGTTGACATGTTATGTTTTTATAACATAATTGGGCGAAGAGCAAGTAAGGAGATTGGAAGTGGCATACGGATTTAGCGTTGGCGGGCGCATCGCCAAGCCGGTCTCGGAGGTGTTCGAGGCGGTTGTCGACCCCAGGAAGCTCTCGGGCTATTTCACCACAGGCGGCGCGCAGGGGCGGCTGGAAAGCGGTGCCACTGTCACCTGGGACTTCGCAGATTTCCCCGGCGCTTTTCCGGTCCGGGTGGAGCGTGTGGTCAAAGACAAGGAGATCGTGCTGCACTGGGAAGCGGCCGAAGGCGGCTACGACACTACCGTTACAATGTCCTTCGAGCCGCTCGAGGATGGTCGCACGCTGGTGCGCATCACCGAGGAAGGCTGGAAGGAAGGCGAGCAGAACCTGAAGGCCGCAATGGGCAATTGCGAAGGCTGGACGGGCATGCTCTGCGCCATGAAGGTGTGGCTCGAGCACGGTATCAACCTGCGTGAGGGTTTCTACAAATAGGAGGCTTGTACAAACAGGAGGCTTGGGATGGACGAGGACAGCGAGCCCGTCTCGCGCTCGGGTTATACGCTGACACTGTTCCGCAAGAACGACGACGGCAAGTGGCGTCTGGCCCGGGATGCAAATCTCGTCACTTGACCGCTCCGGTCAGGTGCTGAACATCGCCTCCAGCCGCAGCCTTGCAATCCGTTCGACCTGGGCGCAGGCGGTGGCGAATTCCTCTTCGCGGGCGTTGTCCAGCCGCCGCTTGAAGGCTTCGAGGATCGAGGCCTTGGTGTGGTCCTTGACGGCGATGATGAAGGGAAAGCCGAATTTTTCGGTATAAGCCTCGTTGAGACGGGTAAAAGCGGCCCGTTCCTCGTCAGTCAGGGCGTCGAGGCCGGCTGAGGCCTGCTCCTGGTTAGAGGCGGCGGTGAGCCGCCTGGCTGCGGCGAGCTTGCCGGCGAGATCGGGGTGAGCTTTGAGGACCGCCAGGCGCTCATCCTCGCTTGCTGCCCGGAACTGGGTGCGCAAGGCGAAGTGCAGCCCTTGAGCGGTGTCGTTGGCTGGCCCCAGTTCGCCATCGAAAGTGCGTTCGGCGATCCAGGGGGAGTGCTCGAAGATCGAGCCGAAGGCTTCGACGAATTCGGCCTTCTCCATCTGTGAAGGGACGAGTTTCGGTGCCCTGTAGGGATGCTCCCTGGCCCAATGGCGGGCGATCTCGAGCCGCGTCGGCGTCCACACGCCCTCATGGCCCTCGATATATTCGATGAAGCGCTTCAGCCCCATGAAGCGGCCCGGCTGGCCCACCAGCCGGCAATGCAGGCCGACCGACATCATCTTGGGACTGCCCGCCACGCCCTCGGCATAAAGGCAGTCGAAGCTGTCCTTCAAAAGCTGGAAATATTCCTCGCCATTGGCAAAGCCCGAGGCGGTGACGAACCGCATATCATTGGTGGAGAGGCTGTAGGGGATGATGAGCTGTGGCCGGCCGTCATAGGCGCGCCAATAGGGCAGGTCGTCGTCATAGGTGTCGCAGATATAGTCGAACCCGCCCTCCTGGGAGACGAGATCGACCGTATTTACCGAGCACCGCCCCGTATACCAGCCGCGCGGCCGCTCGCCGGTCGCCAGCGTATGCAATTTTATCGCCTCGGCGATCTGCTGGCGTTCGGTTTCGGCCGGCATGTCCTTGTGCTCGACCCATTTGTAGCCGTGGCTGGCGATTTCCCAGCCTGCCTGCTGCATGGCTTCGAGTTGCGCGGGCGCACGCATCAGCGCGGTGGCAACGCCATAGACCGTGACACCGACCCGTTTTTCCGTCAGCAGCCGGTGCAGCCGCCAGAAGCCGGCGCGGGCGCCGTATTCATACATCGACTCGATGTTCCAGTGCCGCTGGCCCGGCCAGGGCGCCGCGCCGACCACATCGGCGAGAAAGGCTTCCGAAGCGGCATCGCCGTGCAGCACATTGTTTTCGCCGCCCTCCTCATAGTTGAGCACGAACTGCACCGCGATATTGGCGCCTCCCGGCCAATTGGCCCTGGGGGGATTGGGGCCGTAGCCGTGCATGTCGCGGGGGTAGCGCATTGGCGAGGTCTCTCAAAGGTTTGGCGAAGTCTATTCATGTCGCCGCCACGCGCAATCCCTTCAAAAATGGACCAGATGGTAAAAATTTGCTCATACCCTCTTGGAACCGCCTGCGATTACGCTAGTGTCGAACGTTGGAAGCATAATTGAGGGGTAAATCATGGCGGGTAATGGTCGCCTGACCACGCATGTTCTCGATACGGCGCACGGCGTGCCGGCGCGCGGCATGCGACTGGATCTGCTGTTCGTCCACGGCGACCACAATCACCATCTGCTCGAAAGCTACACCAATGGCGATGGGCGCGTCGACCAACCGCTGCTGGCGGGCGACCAATTCCAGCAGGGCGAATTCGAACTCCACTTTCATGTCGGGCAGTATTTCTCACGTCTCGGACTGGAGTTGACGACGCCGTTTCTCGACGTTGTGCCGATCCGTTTCACCATCAGTGAGGACGCGCATTATCACGTGCCATTGCTGGTCAGCCCCTACGGTTATTCGACGTATCGGGGGAGCTGAAGATGACGCTCGTTCGCGTGCACACCCCCTCGCCAACCCTCCCCGCAAGGGGGAGGGTGCCGCATCGTGCTTGTAGCTCGATATTGCCCCAATCCCGGAACGACACTTCCTCCCTTGCGGGGGAGGTTGGGAGGGCGGTGAGCACGGGAAGGCACGGGCATGCCTGAAATCCGCAACGCCATCCGCTTCGTCCTCAACGACGAGGACGTAACGCTGACCGAGGTTCCGGCGAGGCAGACGCTGCTCGATTTCCTGCGGCTCGACAAACGCCTGCGCGGCACCAAGGAGGGGTGTGCCGAGGGCGATTGCGGCGCATGTACGGTGCTGGTCGGGCGCCTGGTGGGCGACGATATCGTCTACGAAAGCGTCACCGCCTGCATTCGCTTTACCGCCAGCCTCGATGGCTGCCATGTCGTCACGGTCGAGCATCTGGCCAGGAACGGCATGCTGAACCCGGTGCAGCAGGCGATGGTCGATCATCACGGTTCGCAGTGCGGCTTCTGCACGCCGGGTTTCGTCATGTCGCTCTATGGTCTGTGGATGCGTGAACCCGATCCGTCGCAGGCCGCGATCGAGAAGGCGCTGCAGGGCAATCTGTGCCGTTGTACCGGCTATGCACCGATCATCCGTGCCGCCAAGGCGATTTCCTCCTACGGTGCGCCGCAGGCCGATCCGCTGCGCGCCGAACGCATCGCGATGATCGAGCGCCTGCGCGCGCTCGATGATGGCCGGCGCGTCGAGGTCGGGGAGGGGCATGACCGTGTGATCATTCCCGCAGATGTCGACGATTTTGCGCAGGTTTATGAAGACAACCCAGAGGCTACGGTTGTGGCAGGAGCAACCGATGTCGGCCTCTGGGTCACCAAGTTCATGCGTGAGATCGGACCGCTGATCTTCATCGGCAATCTGCCGGGATTGAAGCGGATCGCCGAGAATGACGGGGCGCTGCGCTTCTATGCCGGGGTTACCTATTCCGAGGCGCTTCCCACGCTGCTCGCGCATTTCCCGCAAATGGGAGAGGTGATGAGCCGGTTCGCGGGCGAGCAGATCCGCAATATGGGCACCATTGGCGGCAACATCGCCAATGGGTCCCCCATCGGCGATACCCCGCCGCCGTTCATTGCGCTCGGCGCCAGGCTGACCCTGCGCAAGGGCGGTACACGGCGGGAGATCAAGCTCGAGGACTATTTTCTCGCCTATGGCAAGCAGGACCGCGAGCCGGGCGAGTTCGTCGAATGTGTCACCATTCCGGACCTGCCGACGGGTGAGCAATTCGCGGTCTACAAGATATCGAAGCGCCGCGACGAGGATATCTCGGCGCTTTGCGGGGCCCTGCGCGTCTTCGTCAACGATGCCGGCGTGGT
>Ga0180216_1001168_pt1 | contig 24227 bp, 16 predicted proteins | sample eDN3rd37CBELigMG_FD_128879 | JGI IMG/M metagenome (GOLD analysis project Ga0180216, IMG submission 128879) | Enriched Miracle-Growth compost microbial communities from Emeryville, California, USA - eDNA 3rd pass 37_C BE-Lig MG (version 2)... ...
CCTGCCGGACCTGTGGCTGTGCATGACGGCCGGGTGCGACCACATCGGGTGCGGCCGCCGCAAGCGTGGCGCGCACGCGCTCAAGCACGCGGAGCGGCACGCGCACCCGATCGTCTTCAAGCTCCATTCGCTGGACATGTGGTGCTACGAGTGCGAAAAGTGGCTGGGCAACGACGGCGACCCGGCCATCGAGTGCCTCCGGGTGAAGGAGATCGCGGAGACGCTAGCCGAGCCCGCCGGGCGCACGGAAGAGGAGGTCGCGCTGTTCGACCGGCGGCAGCGTGAGCGGGCCGTTTCGACGCGCGTGGTGAACTCGGACGAGTTTTACCTTGTCCAGGCGGACTGGCGGAACCTCTGGTACGACTTCACGATGGGGGACCGGATTGCGCCGCCGCCGTCGCTCGGGGACGCGCAGGTGCAGCTCGCCGCGCGCATCGAGCGCAGCGAACCCGTGCTGCTCAACCACGACTACTACGTGATCAACCGCCAAGCATGGGAGTTTCTCGCGCAGGTGTACGGCCCCGCGCAGTCGCTCGGCGAGCACGAGCTGCGCAACGTGGCCGTCCGCCAGATCCTGGCCAGCCTACGGCGGATCCTCCCGGACGAATAGACTGACGGCCTTGTACCTTGTACATTTGACCCTGTACAGCTGTACAGCTCCTTTTACACAGGCGCGATGGACATGTACACATCTTCGACCGCCAGCCAGTCCGGCTGAGCCTCCGTCACGACGATCAGCACGCGCGCCACCTGCACGTCCGCCCGCCCGCATGGCAGTTGCTACCGGCAGCGCAACCGCGTTAGCAGACCGCTTTCCGGTAGACGCGGGGCCGAACAAAGTGAAGGTCCCTGGGCGCACCGGCTGCGGTGGATGGAGGCGGATGCGGCAGACGCCGTTGCTGAAAATGCTAAACGTGCAGCCCGCCACAGGCGCGTCACCCGCCGCCGTGCTGCTGAACAGCTTGGCGACGCCGCCACGTAGCCTGCGAACGCCCGTGCAGCAAGGACAACACGCACGATGGCCACGCGTCAGCGGCAGGACCAAGCCTCGGCCAGGCGAGGCACAGTTCTTGCAAACCAGTTGGTTGGGTAGCGCCAGCTGCCGGTGAAGATCTCGACCGACTCCACCAGGGCGCCGGGCGTCGTGGGCCACACGATGTCCAAAATGTCGTTGGGCGCCGGCGGGCGGGCGCTCAGAAAGAAGGTCCGGCGATCTTGGTCGGCCGCTGCGCGTGCCAACCGCGTCAAAAAAACGCGCCGCTGCAACCGTTGCAGTGAGCGGAAAACTGCTGCGAGGGCGACGGGGCACCGCACGCTTCGGCCAACCAAGGGCTTCTGAAAAGCCGCCGTGCGCTGGAAGCGACGTCGCCACGTCTGCCACCCACGGCGCACCGTCGACGCCAACGCGGCGACGCTGGAGCAGGTCGTCCAGCAGCCGCTGGCCGAGTGCGCTTGACCCCTCGGGCGTCGCATTGGTCGCAGAGCCGGCGGGTCCCAGGGGCGGCGCTGCCCGGCCGGGGTGCTCGACGCGGAGGACGGTGTGGTTGCGCGCGCGCAAGGCAAGGGCAAGCGCCAGCAACCGCCTGCCCGCGGGCAGGCGGCTCGCCGCTGCGGCCCACGCCGGGGAGGCCACAACGCTGAGCAGCGCCTCAGCCGTGGTCACCAGGTACGGCAGCGCGGCCAGGTCCCACGCCGGCGCATCGTCGACACCCAGCCAGCGCAACGGCGCATCGGTGGCGGCGTCCAGCGGCGCGTCGGCGGCGCGCACCACCAAAGGAATGTACGACACCGACTCTGTGACAAAGCGGCGCACGAACTCTGGCCGCAACGGCGGCGCTCGCGCGGCCGCCGCGGGGTCGTTCGCGTCGCGCAGCACGACTACGACGCCGTCCGCATCGCCGGCAGCCAGCAGGCGTGCCAGGCACTCCTGCACCGCGGAGGGGCCCTCCCAAGGCGTCACCGCTGTGCAGTGGGGGGCGCCGCCGCGCCCGGCCGTCGGCCAGTCGGCGACGCCGTCCCATCGTCCCAGCAGCACGGCGTGCGGCGCCGCGTCCAGCTGGCACCGCGGCAGGCCAGTCAGTCCTGCAGCGGCCCCGGCGCCGCCGGCGCCGGGCTGTTCCCAGACGTCGTAGCAGCGCAGCCGGGTCACTGGCCCCGTGACAGCCTGGGCATCGGCCACGTCCACCAGGGCCACGTAGCGTCGGCGCACCGTCTCGCCCGCCACGGTGACCACGGCGCGCGCGGCAGGCCCGGCCATCAGGACTGCGTCGGCGGTCCACCAGTCCACGCGCTCCACGTTCATGAACAAGACAGGGTCGTGGGGCGTGTCCACGGCAGCCAGCCACAGCTCGAGCGCCGTCGCTGCGTACAAGTGGACGCTGGCCCGCTGGGGCGCTGCGGCGACGAGGTCCGCATGGTAGGGCGGCCAGGCGGTCCGCACATGGCCGTCCTGCCACAGCTCCAGCGCGCTCATCGTTGGCACCGTCGCCAGGGCGGCATGCCCGCTGAGGTCGGCAGGTGGGCCGCCGCCACCTTCCCCGGCAACCGCGGCCACCACGAGCGGGGCGGCCTCCAAGGCGACCGCTCCAAACGGCGGTGCCGCGTCCACGATGGGCCTGGTCGCGTTGCCAGAGCCCGCGATCCACAGCCGCCAAGGCGAGTGGGGCGCACTGCGCGACGGCGGCCACGCGACGGCCACGTCCACCTCCCTCGCACTCGGGCCGGCACGCGCCCGGTGCACAAGCAGCTGCTGCACCTGCTCCAGCGGTACCGGCTCGGTGGCGAACCGGCCCGACCACGCCGCCGGGTGCCGCGTCGCGAGGACTGCCAACCCGCCCGGCGTCGCGCGCACCGATGATACGTCCGCCAGGCGAGCCGCCGCCGCCGCCGCCGCCGCCGCCGCCGCCGCCGCCGCCACAGTCGCCGTGACTTCCTGCCAGAGTGGTCGGCAGGCCGGCGCGGTGGCCATCCACGGTGGCGGTGGCCAGGGATCTCCCGGCGTCGTATCGGCTGGCGCCTGCTCGGTCGCGCGTGCGGCGGAAGAGGCGCCCCATCGGACTGAGGCGCTGAAGTGAAGCCGGAGCCAGAGCTGGCCGTCCGTTGCGGCGTCAGGGCCAAGCACCTCCAGCGTCGTGAGCCGGGGCCGTCCTGGCAGTGCCGACCCAAAGCAAGCAACGTGGCGTGTTGCCCGTCAGTCCACGGGTGCGGTACGGGTCCAGGCGGAAGAGCGTGTGCACGTACCGCGGTGAACGACGAAGCGGCATTGGTCGTCCGCCGGCCCAATCGCGGCCGTCAGCTGCCAGCGGGTCTCATTCACCTGCCACTGCCACTGCTCGCGGCGTGTACCGTCCTCGGCGCCCGGAAGCGAGGCGGCCGCACCGCGGTTGTCGCCGCCAACGTCGCCGCCAACGGGGTCGTCGTCCCAGTAGCCCCACGCAATCTGGGCCGGAGCAGCCGTCGTCCGGACAAGGTTGCCGGCGCTGGAGGGGCCGCCGCCGCCGCCCCACTGGGCCCACAGGTAGGCGAGCAGGGCTGCGGCCGCCGCGGCCACGGCGGCCGCCGCAGGCCGCGGGCCCGCCATGAACCGCGGACTGCCCCGGCGGGTCCCGCGCCGCCGCCGCCGCTGTTTGAGGGGCAGTTGGCGCCACAATTGGAAGCGGCGCGGGCTGCCAGCGGGCGCGCCGTGGCTGCGATGGCGGCCGCGGGCTGGCCGCCGCCCTCGCGCCGCGGCTTCCTGCGCCTCAGCGCCGACCGCGTGCTGCCCCTCGTCGTGCACGCCCGCAAAGCACACCGCCACCGCATCGACGAGCGCGTCCTGCAGGCACGGCAGCGGGCCGCCCCTTCCCAGCGGGCACCACACCAAAATACATGTATGCTGACCGTCTCCTAGTCGCTTCGCTCCCCCCCCCCTCCGTACCCGTCGACGGCGCCAAACGGGCAGCGGGTGCTGGCGATCGCGCACAGCCTATTGAAACGCTACCTGCGCCTCTCGACAAGAGCACTGCTGCAGCAGCCGTCCGAGGTCATCGTCGGTACGGGCGTGCTTGGCGGCGGGCCGGCTCGATCTGCACGCATACAGCTGACAGTGGCCAACATGCCCGGGGCACGACGGCCGCCTCCGTGGGCGTTGCGCTGCGTTGGACCGGCCAGCGGACGACGTCGCGGTCCACTGCTACGTCACGCCGCTCACGGCGACGCACGCGGTGCTGCTGCCGCCAGAGGCCGGCGCCGGGCCGTACCAACCGCTGCGCGTGCACCCGGCCGAACTGCACCTGGTGGTGGCCCCGCAGGCGGCTGCAGCGCCAGGCGCCGCAGCAGCGGGTCGGCCCGCTGCCAGCGCCGCGGCGGCAGTGGCGGGCACGACGTCGTGGGCCGTGGAGGATGCGTTTGTGCCAGTGCTGGACAACGACGACGGCGACGGCGACGCCTTCGCGGCGCGCGCCGACGCCCGCACTCGGCCCGCTGCCACCCGGTCGAGCCTTCCCGCCGATCTCGCCCGGCACCTGGCGGACATGCTGCCAGAGCTCCGGGCGATTGTCACGGGCGAAGCGCCAAGCTGGCGGCGGGACGCCTACTTTGGGTCCGGGCGCGACCGCGCGCGCCTCCGCCAGCAGTACGGCTACGCGGGCGTGCCCCGCGCCGAGAGCGAGGCGCTCGCGAAGTACCTGCTCGACTGGTTTGTCGGGTCGCAGCCGTCCAACGTCGCGGCGTCCGTCGGCCTGGTCATGGACGTGCTGGTTCCGGAAGCCATCCTGCGGCTGCTCATGGCGCGTAGGCGAATTTCCTACGAGGAAGCCGAGCGCGTCGTGGCGGGCGCCGGCGCGGCGGAAGCGACGCCGGCGCGGCCAGCGCAGAGCCGGCTGCCGTCCAGCGGCGCCACGCCGTCTGACAGCGACATCTAAATGTGCAGCAAAACAGCTTGTATAGGTACGGCATTGGGTGTACAGTGTACAGTGCATACAATTGCACAGTTCAGGGACGCAATAGGCGTCTGCCAAGCCCTCTCTACTTGAGCGGCGAGGCCACCAGCGCGATCGCGCGGAGCGCCGCCGACTGCTCCGTGAGGTCGCGCACGGGGATCTGGGCGCTGAACAGCAGGTCGGCGCGCGACGCGTTCAGGTAGACCGGGAAGACCAGCCCCGCGTCGGCGCCCGACGGCGCGGCCGCGGCGCCGCTGCTCGGGCGGCGCACCCAGCACAGGCGCACGGTCGGCAGGCGGGTGGCCATGTTGACCGACGGCTCGATGCGGCCGTCGGTCCACGCGGCGCCCTCCAGGCGCAGGCCGGACAGGAGGAACGTGTCCTTGCGCACCTGGTCGTCCGGCGCGAGCTCCAGGCGGAGGACCAGCTCCTCGAGGGACCACCGGTTGCTCTGCGCGACCGCCTGGCGCGTCGCCGTGATGTACGCCTCAGGCGCGAGCAAGCCGCCCAGCCACACGGTCGCCGGCGGGTTCGGCGACGCCAGCTGCTCCAGCTGGCGCACGCGCGCGGCAAAGTCGGCGACCCACTGCGGCAGCGCGATGCTGCTCGGCACCTTGTACTTGCGCCAGTGCCGCGGGATCTGGCTGCGGTTCACGTCCTGCAGGACAGCGCGCAGGTGGTTGGTCTGCTTCATCGTGCCCTCGCACACCTGCACCAGGTCCTCCAGGTCGCGGCGCACGCGCTTGAGCAGCGCCGACGCGTTGCTAACCTCGCGCGCAATGCAGCGCGAGATCGGGTCGGCCGCGGCGCCCGTGCCGGCCGCGCTGGTCGCCGTCGCCGCGAGGTCCTGGGAGCGCGGTCGCGTGCGTGCAGCGGATGGTTCGGGCGGCGACGCTGGATGAGCGATCGGCCGATTGAATCCAAAACGCGCTACATCGCCGGGGGGAGGGGCGCGGCGTACCGTGGGCAGCAGCGCGAGCCATTCCCGCGCCTTGGTCCCGGCGGCCACCATCCAGGCAGGCTGCGCGGACACCGCCGCCGCGCCCAGCGCGGCGGCGGCGGCAGCGGCCGCCGGGCGGCCGCGCTTGTCCTTGAGGGCGGCCGCGCCCGCGGCGCCCGCCACGGTGGTGCCGACGGCGTCGTCCTCCTCGGTGAGGGCCACCGCGCGCAGCTTGGCCAGCAGGGCGTTGCCTGCATGCAGCACCCCCCCGTTCCCCTTCGGGTAACTTGTTAGTCAGCAAGCCATTCGAGCTGCCCCAAACTAGAGGCTCCGCCCCTCCCTACCTTGCGCGACCAGCAGGACGGTCTCGGCGTTGGGCGGGAGGCCGAGCCACGCCGGTGACTGCCGCGCAGGCAGCTCGTTGATCCACGCCATAAAGTCGGCCAGCGAGGTGCCCTCGGGCGCGTACACGACGCGCGCGGCGCTGCCGTCCGACCCGGCGGGCAGGCGCGCGAGCTCAAAGTTGGCCTCGTACGCGCGCGGCGTGAAGATGGCGTTCACAAAGGCCTGCAGCGTTTGCTGGTCAAAGTCGTTGTCCACGCGGCCGCCGTAGACAGACTGCGCCAGCAGCGTGCGCAGCGCGTCCCAGGGAATCTTCTCGGGCGAGAGGTTGGTACGCCCGCCGGGCCCGGCGGCCGCGTCGACCCACGCGTCGACAATGTCGAACGCGCAGCGCCGGTCGGCGTCGTTGAACTCGTACACCTTGGTCCAGCCCAGCGGCGCGTACCGCAGGCGCTCCTGCACCACGGCGTGCAGCCACGCGACCAGGAAGAGGAGGCGCGCGCGCTCGACCGGGCGGCGCTCGGCGCGCTCGTGCGGGATGCCCGAGAGCGACTCGACGAGGCTCGCGCGCAGGCCCGGCGCGCGCTCGTACAAAAAGATGCGCGACAGGCGCAGCACCGACGTCGGCACGACCGGGTTGATCTCCATGGTCAGGAAAAGCCGGAACGCCGGGTGCGGCTTGAGCGTGTGGAGCCGCTTCTCCAGCTGGCCGAGCCAGCCGGGCGCCAGGTGGACGTTCTTGAGCATGACCCAGCCGCCCGTGCGCGCCGCCGCGGCAATCGCCTTGTCGGCCTCGGCGTAGCCCTCGGCCGAACCCAGCGCGACCGACGAGAGGGCCACGCCCGCGTTCATGCGCGCCAGCGCGTCGACGGTGAACGAGGCGTCGAGGCCCGGCACCGAGCACAGCGCGACGGGCGTCTGCGCCTGCACCTCGTCGCGGACGACCGCCTGCAGGAGGTTGGCGTCGGTCGGCGGCATGGCCAGCAGGTCCTTTCCAAACACCTGCTCGACGATGAGCGCAGCCGCCGGCACGACGCGGTCCGGCCGGAACGTCTTGACAAGCACGGCGCGGCGGAACGCCGTCGTGACGGGGCCCGCCGCCGCGGGCAGGCCGGCCTCCGGCACCAGGGCCTCGGCGGCGGGCGCCTGGAGGAACGCGCGCCACGCGTCGACGTTGGCGGCCATGTCGGTCACCACGTTGGCGAACGCGGGCAGGCGCACTAGCGCGGCGAGCCGCGCGCGCGTCTCCTCGTCGACAACGTCGGCAAGCGCGCTGGGCACCGCCACCGCGGCGGCGGCCGCCCCCGCGGGCGTCGCGGCGACGATGTCGGCGCCGCTGCCGGAGAGCCAATAGTCCCACTCGCGGTCGTCCGGCCGGTCGGCAGCGCCGCGCGTGAAGATGCGCAGGAGCAGGAGCGCAAAGGTGACGCGGTCCTCGTTCAGCAGGCCGCGCGCGATGCGGGCAAACGTGACAGCGAAGAGGTCGCGGAACAGCACGTCCAGGCGCGCCTTGGGGTCCTTGAGGCCCGCCAGCGCCGGGTTGGTGTGGAGCACGTACTGGAAGATGCTGTAGAAGAGGTCCAGCGAGTACTGGTAAAAGTGGTGCAGCTGGCTGAGCGAGCCCATGCAAAAGTAGAGCGCCGCGCACGCCGACGCCAGCGGCGTGTACTGCTGGGTGACCTCCTGCACCTGGCCGGCGACGGTCTCGGTGGCGGCCATGCGGTCGGCAATCTCCGAGGCCTCGCGCTTGAGCGCCTCGAGGGTGCCGATCACCGTGTCGTCCTCCAGGAGCGAGCCCTTGCTGGCGTTGAGCGCGTCGAGCAGCGAGCGCTCGAGCTGCCGCAGCCGCAGCTGGAATTCGCCCTGCATGCGCAGCAGGTCGGTGCGCTGCTGATCGGTGTCGGGCCGCTCGGCCTTGAGCACCTGGTGCAGGCACTGCGAGTGCAGCGACGCCGGCGTGACGGTAAAGTTGACAAAGGTGACGCGCGAGCACAGGTCCGGCGCAAAGTTGGCCGTCGGGTCGCGGCTGGTGAGGAAGAGGGTGAACGACGGCGAGAGGTCGATGTCCTGCGCGCCCAGCCGGACGAGGACGCGACCGCCGGTGCGCCGCACCTCGCGGTTCAGCAGCGGGTTCAGCACCGGGTCGAGCGACTCGACGTCCTCGATGATGAGCGGGCTGCCGAAGCGCAGGGCGCTCTCGAGCGTCTTGAGGAAGGCCTTGTCGAGGAAGGAGGTGCGCGTGATCTTGTCGCGGTACTGGTTGGTCAGGAACGTGACCGCCTGGCCGCTGGGGTCGATGATGAGCGGGTAGCGGTTGAACCGCGCGAGCATGATGGCGTTCTCGATACACAGGTCGTCGGCCGGCAGCGCGTTGGCCTGCCAGGCCAGCCGCTCGTCGGCCGTGGACAGGTACTCGATCAGCGCGAGGTCCGGTTTGAACTGCAGGCCGGCCTCCTGCAGGTGGCTGGTCCAGCGCGCCATCAGCAGCGCGCGGTGCTGCTGGTCGAAGAAGCCCGCGTACGTGAGGAACGCCGCCGTCAGGAGGACGTCGCCCACGAGCGTGCTCATCTGCGCGTCGAACGTGGCGGACGAGCCCGCCCAGCGGTCGCGCTCGCTCGAGAGCGACGCGAGCAGCTTGGTCGCGCGGTCGACCTTGGTGCGCACCGCCTCCATCTCGGCCTTGAGCGCCTGGCTCTGCGCGATCAGCACCGCGTACTCCTCCTTGTAGCGCGCGATCGACGCCTCGAGCTCGGCAATGGTGCGGTCGAGCTCGGCGGCCTTGACGCGCGCGACCTCCGCGTCCGCCTCGAGCTGCTGGACCTCATTGCGCAGCGGCTCCACGCGATCGAGGATCTCGGCGAACTCGACCTGCGCGATCGCCCACTGCACGAGCGGGCCGCACGCCTTGGACGCGCGGTCGATCTTCTCAAAGGTGTAGTCCGGGTTGCTCAGGTACGTGGCGCGCATCTCCTTGCGCATCGCCTCGGTCATGCGGCTCTCGGTGTCGTAGTTGACGATCGACGCGATAAAGTCGTTGCGGCGCAGGATGCCCTGGATGGTCTTCCACGAGTCGGCCTTTTCGCCGAGCAGCACGCACACCGACTCGAGCGCGAGCTTGACGAGCGCCGGCGGGTTTGCGAGGCCGCGCACCTCGACGAGGTGCTGCGTCTTGATGTTGCGCACGGACTGCTCGGCCTCGCGCACGGCGGGCTCGGCCTTGGCCAGGTCGGCCTCGACGACGCTCTTGCGCTGGTGGATCTCGGCGGTCTTCTTGGCCAGGTCGCGCTGGATCTCCTCCGAGATGCGCTTCTTGCTCTCGGCCTCCTGCTGCTCCTGCACCATCGTCTTGAGCTTCTCGTTGGCCTCGGCGTTCTTGCGCTCCAGCTCGGCCGTCTTGATGGCCAGGCTCTTCTGCAGGTCCTCCACCGACTGGAAGGTGTCGCGCAGCTTCTGCAGGCCGACGTTGAGGTGCAGCTGTTGGTCCTCCAGCTGCGCGCGCTTCTGCTGGTAGAGCTTGACGTAGTGCTGGATAAAGTCCAGGTAGTGCCGCGGCGTGACGTGGTTGATGCGGCCCTGGCGCTTGGCGACGCGCTGGTTCACCTCGGTGAGCGACTGGTGCACGAACACGAACGCGTTCACGACGGCGTCGCGGTGCGAGACCGGCGCCGGCAGGTCCGGGTACACCGCCGGGAAGAAGTCCGGCGGGCGGTACGACGGCACGTCCAGGTCGAGCTTGTCGGTGAACTCCTTGCCGACCTGGTAGTAGGCCTGCAGCGACCAGTCGCCGAACCAGTCGAGGACGCAGCGGTTGAAGAGCGCGGGCGACGTCGCCGCGCGGCCGCCCAGACCTTCCTCGGGCGGGTTCATCGTGAAGACGACGTGCAGGTTGCGCATGACCTGCGCGGTGAACCAGCGGTAGAGCTCGTCGGGCGAGTCGAGCATGAGGCCGTCGCGCGCGGCGCCCTCCTTGCACTGGGTCATGAGCGCGGCGTGCTCGTCGCCGTCAAAGAGGCCCGGCACCTCGCCGTTGGCCAGGAGCGTGTTCATGCGCTCCAGGAACCCGGCATCGAGGATGTTGGACTCGTCGAGGATGAAGGCGATCTTCTCGCCCTTGGTGCCGGCGCGGCGCAGGAGACCGCGGAGGTCCTCGTCAAAGTCCTCCATCGTGTAGCCGTTGCGCACCTTGATCTGGTACACCGAGAGGCCGTTGAGCCACGCGACGAAGCGCGAGAGCGTCGTCTTGCCGGCGCCGGACACGCCGATCAGCAGCAGGTGGCCCTGGACCTGCTTGAAGACGCGGTCGATGCGCAGGACGTGCTCCAGGAGGTCGTTGAAGAGCACGAGTGGCACGTCGAGCTCTTCCTCGTAGAAGACGCGCAGGCGCGCGCGGATGTAGTCGCGGAGCGCGTCCTGCTCGACGGGCACGTAGTTCTTGGACAGCCAGTCGGAGAACAGGATCGGGCGGCGCAGCGCGACGGCCGCGTCCATCGAGGGGAAGTGGCGCGCGGCGACGTCGTCGAGCAGCTTGCCGGTCCACGCGCGCTCCTCGGGCGTGACGAGGCGGTCGGCGAAAAGCCGCAGGCCCTCGTGCGCCCACACGCGCACCAGGTAGTTGAGGTCCGCCGAGTCGAGCGGCTGCAGCGCCGAGAAGACGCCGCGGATCCAGCGAGTCAGCTCGCGCGGCGAGTAGATGTAGTGCGCCTGCTTGTCGGGCGTGAAGTGCGCCTGCGACTCGAGGTAGACCTCGACCATGGCGTCGGTGAGCGCCGCGGCGAAGCCGCGCAGGGGCGGGTGCGGCTTGAGCGCGGCGCGCGCAAAGGTGCCGTAGATCTGCCGGAGCGAGTCCGGGCCGGGGTAGTCGACCATGACGACCGGCGCGTGACGCAAGAAACGCGGCGACAGCGGCACACGGCCGGGGTCGGTGGGCGGGTTGCACGCGCCGACAAACTGGATGCGGGACAGGCGCACCCAGTGCTTGTCCTGCGGCCGCCAGAAGCCGCCCTGCTCGATCATCTGGCGCAGGAAGGAGATAACGCGCTGCGTGCCGTACTTGTCCTGCGCCGGCAGGTTGATCTCGTCGCAGAACAGCACGAGCCACTTGTTGAGGACGACCGGCGCGAGCACCATGCCGTTGGGCGTCTTGCGGTACTCGCAGTACTGCTCGAACGTCTTGAGGATCAGCTCGGGCGTGGTGGCCGACGAAAAGTTGAGGCCCACGACCTCCAGCTCCGGCAGCGCGCGCAGCGCGGCAAAGAGCGTCATCGACTTGCCCGAGCCCGGCGGGCCCGCGAGCAGGAGCGGCTTGCGCTCGGCCAGCCAGCTGTACAGCACGTCCTCGTGCCGCGCCGTGTCGATGGTCGGCACGACGACGTCCGCGGCGAGCACCTTGTGCGTCTCGATGTCGATGGTCGGCACGCGGCTGCTCCACAGCGTCCACTCGCCGGTGCCGACGGGCACCTCGTAGTCGATGATAGTGCGGTCGCCGTGCGGCAGCGCCGCGCCCACCACCGAGAGCACAAACTTGCCGAGGTCGGCGCGCAGCGACAGGCGCGCGTCGCCCGCGAGCGACCACACCAGCGCCGACAGGAGACGCTTGACCAGGAAGCGCGCCAGGTGCTCCTGGCCCATCGGGAAGTCGGCGTGCGCCTCGTTGTACTCGAGCACGCTGCGCACCGCCCGGTTGAGCAGCGAGAAGAGCGTGCCGAGCGCGCGGGCACGCGTGAACTCCATGATATGCTCCACGCCCTCGGCAAAGTACACCGCCTTCTCCACCAGGCCGTCGGGGACGAAGTAGGGCTCGAGCACGAGCGCGCAGTCGCGCTGCACGCGCAGCGTCGGGCCGACGGTGGCCGCCGCGCCGCCGGGCGCCGCACCGGCAGCGGCGGCGGCGACCGCGGCCGCCACGGCCGCGCTGAGGTCGCCCGTGGTGTCCTCGCCGCCGCCCACGCCACTGCCGGCGCCCCCGCCGCCGCCAGCGGCGGAGTCGTCGAGCGGCACGTGGCGCAGCCGCTCCAGGTAGTTGTGGAACGACATCTGCAGCGTGACGACGGCGTCGCTGAACCACACCATGCCGCAGCGCGAGACCGTGGCCAGGGTGGCGTAGCGCAGGTCCTGCACCTCGAACATGATACGGACGTTGGGCGGCAGGGCGAGGCGCTCGCCGTTGGGCAGCGTGAGCAGTTTGTTGTCGTCGAGCACGCTGTTGAGGTTCTCAACCCACTCGGGGTCGACGTCGCCGTCAAAGATGATCCACTGCCGCCGGCCGAGCTCGCCGCGGACGTTGTCGATGATCTTGCGGAGCACGTGCGTGAAGAGGCCGTCCGACCACTCGCGCGTGGTGCTGTCGAGCGTGCCGTAGAGCGCCTCCTTGGGGATGGCCTTGGGGTCGATCACGTGCGCCACGCCCTCCACGCCCTCGATCGCAGCCAGCGCGGCCAGCAGCACCGACCACGCCATGGTCTTGCCCGAGCCCGACGGGCCGACCATCATCAGGCCGTGGTGGATGTTCTGGATCTGGTACAGCTGCAGCACTTTCTCGACCCACGCGGCATCGGCGACCAGGTGGCGCGCGGCGCACACCTTGCCAATCTCGGCGCGCAGGCGCTCCAGGTCGGCCGGCACGTACGGCACGCCCGGGAAGACGTCGGCCAGCAGCGACTTGAGCAGTGGGATGTCGTCCGCCACGAGCTTGGGCACGACGGTCTCGGCGACCGACTGGATGAGGATCTCCTGCTCGGCAACGTCCGGCAGCGCGCCGCCGCCCACCGCCGCGAGCCGCGCCATCCGGTCGCGCTTGAGGTTGCCCGCTGAGACGAGCACCGACTTGAGCGCGCGGAGGCCAAAATCGTAGTGCGGCTGGACCGAGAGCTGCTCCTCGCACAGGTTGAAGAACGGCACGACCTTGGACGCCAGCAGCTCGGCGGTGCGGAAGCCCTGCGAGTAGAGCATGACCTGGCGAAAGGCATCGGCAGCCGGGCGGACGCTCCCGAGCGGAGGGCGCGTTCAGCCTGCGCGCACACCGTGCCTCGAGGTGGGCGTGTCACGGTCAAGGCGGCCGGGGCGGGCGCACCTGCGCGATGAGCTCGCGGTCGGGCTTGGTCATGGCGATGCTGCGGAACAGCTTCTTGAGGTTGTCGGGCAGGTTGGAGCGGCCCGCATAGCCGGGGTTCATGGTAATGAAGATGCCTGGCCGGCCACCAGGGTGGGCAGCGCGGGCACATCGTCCACGAGTGTCAGCGGGCCCCAAGCGCCGTCGCGTCGCCGAGCACACCGTGGCGGCGGTCCGCACCGGTCTGCGGCTGCACGGTGACGGACTTGCCCACCAGCTCGATCACGATCTGGCTCTGGCCCTGCTGGTCCTTGAGCGCCTGCTGGATGGTCTGCACCTGCTGCGACACGGCCGACAGGATGCGCTCCTCGAGGCGGTTGAACTCGTCAAACTAGTGGGGCCCGCCCCAAACCCCGCCGGTCGCGTGCGCTAGAGCGGGTTGCAAGGTTATCAGCGTTGCCGCCCTGGGGGCCGCCCATTTGTGCGTGCAAGTGCGCCTGAACACGTACGCAGCCCCAGGCGCCCACTTGGCACAGGCCCACAAAGATGCGGCCCATGGCTTGGAAGTCAAAGGTCTCGTCGCAGCAGAACACCAGCACAAAGCGGCCCAGCTGCGCGCCCAGCGCCTGTACACCGAAGGGGGGGGTCCATCCCACGAACTGGCAGCCACCCCTCTCCTCCCCGTGAGCACCTGCGGCCAGCTGCCGGGCCGCGCGCGAGCGTGCGTGTCCCGAACGCACCTTGACCGACTCGGTCTTGCCGGTGCCGGCGGGCCCGAACGGCGAGCCACCCAGGCGCAGCTCGAGCGCCTGGGTCAGCGTGAGGTAGCAGCGGTCGGTGAGCGGCGTCTGGACGAGCTTGTCGGTGATGCCGAGGTACTCGAAGCCGTACTCGAAGCTGGCGTTGGCCATGCGGATCGCCAGGCGCGTGAGCGGGTCCTCGCCCTTGGGGTTGTAGTAGAACCGCATGTGGTAGAGCCACTCGAACGCGCGCGGCGACGCCACCTGCGCGCGCACGAGCGAGCGCACCACGTCGCGCTGGTGGACGAGCTCGGTGATCAGGTGCTCGCACTTGCGGCGCTGGATCGGCGGCAGCTCGTGCAGTACGGTGTCGGCCAGGACGGTGAGCGTGCCCTGCAAGCGCGCGAGCACCGCCTGGAGCGCGGCGCCGACGGCGGCGGCGTCGCCCTTTTGCAGCGCGCGCTCGGTCGCCTCGGACCAGAGCACCTGCGAGGCCAGCACCACCAGCTGCGCCGGGTACTGGGCGACCCACTTGAGGTACGGCTCCGCGGCGATCGGGGCCGCGGCGGCGGCGGGGTCCGCGGGGAAGAAGTCGGCCTGGTCGCGCAGGGCGTCGCCGAGCAGCGCCGCCAGCGTGAGGCGCATGCGCTTCTCCAGGGCGCCGAGCCACTCGTTGATCTTGAGGCCCTCCTTGAGCGAGATGGGCTGCGCGAACGGCACCTCCTCGCCCTCGCGCGACGCCATGCCGACGATGGCCGCGGGCACGGCGACGCCGTCGGGCCCGTCCTCCATCTGCAGCAGGAGTGACGACAGGCCGGCAAACATCTTCTTGAAGTGCTTCTGGATCTTGAGCACGTCCTTGGAGTTGCCGATGATGTCCAGCAGGTCCTCGTCGCCGACAAAGTAAAAGCGCGGGAAGGCGGCGCGCTCACGCTCGAGGTACTCGCCGAGCGCCTTCTGGATCTTGCCCAGCAGGTCGGCGAGCCGCTCCAGGGAGCGCTGCACGCCGGGAATGGCGACAACCTCCATGACCGCGGGCGTCTTTGCGACCTTCTTGGTCAGGCCCAGGAACTCGGCGTTGATCACCTGGAAGCGCGACGTCTCGGTGGGCAGGAGGTTCTTGATGTCGGCCGAGCCGCTGAAGATGCTCTCCAGGTACACCCACTGGCGCTGGACGTCGATCCAGACGTCGAAGAGGAGCGTGACGCGGTTGAGCTTCTCCTCCCATGCGGCGGCCTCGTCCTCGAAGACCTTGTAGTAGGGCGAGAGCTTCATGGCCGACAGCGAGTTGAGGTGCTCCGAGCACTTGGAGAAGAGCTCGTCCCACCCGCGGATGAGGCGGCACTTGTTCTGGTACGGCACCAGCTCGAGTTCGTAGGACTGCCACGTTTCGCGGACCTGAGCGCCCGGCACCCCGGGCAGCACACGGAGGCGAATGGCCAGCGCGTGGGGGCCACGGGGGGAGGCGTGAGCGCGCGCCCGCGGAGATGCGCCGCCAGCAGACCGGCAAGTGCACGACAACGCACCTGCTTGAGGAACTCTTCAAGCGCCATCTCGCCTTGCGCCACGAGAATGACTTCTTTGACGGCGGCCTCGTTGCGCGTGAGCTGCAGGTCCCACACATGACCGAGGGTCATCTCCTGCAGCAGGAATTTGCCCTCGGCGCGCAGCTTCTTGAGCAGCATGCGCCAATGCCGCTCGCGCACGGCCTCCGACTTGAGCTCCGACACGAGCAGGTTGGCCTTGAGGTGGTTCCTGCGGGCGGCGGCGGGGCGCGCACACACACGCGCCGGCGACGACGCTCAACCGTGCGAGGGTTAGCGAGGCGTGCCGCCGCGCGTGCACAGCACGCGGCCGCCGCTAGCGGCCGCCGTACCGCAGCGTGTTGTTGACAAACTCAAACGCCGCATACTGCCTCATGCGCGCTGGCACGTCCTTGAGCTCGCCCACGAGCGTGTCGAGCCGCGCGCGCACCTTGCGCGGCACCACCGACGACCACGCAGTGTCGGCCAGCTCGTGGATGCTGGCCCAGACGCGCGCCAGCTCGGTCCAGACGCCCTTGAGGTCGCGCAGCTCCTCCAGCATGGGCAGGAGCCGGTCCTCGCCGCCCAGGTCGAGGTTGAGCGCCTCCTTGGCGCGCGCGACCTGTTGTGCCTCCTCCTGCAGCCGCACGAGGCGCGTCTCGAAGGTGGCCAGCGTCGCCGCCGCGACCTCGGGCTTGAGGTCGCCCTGGATGGGCTTGCGCTGGTCCCAGTCCGCGGCCAGCTCCTGGATGCGGCCCTCGATGGCAGCGTCCTCCTGCGTGATGCGCAGCTGCAGCGTCGCTGCAAGGGGAGGGGGGCCGCGCGCGCCGTGCCAGTATGCCCACGGTTCCCCGAATCAGCCCGCCGGTGTCCGAACCAACCGGCTACGAACGGGAGCGCGAGAGGCGCCAGCCGAACGTACCAACTTGGCTCTGCAGGGCGCCGTCCTTGCGAGCCAGGATCTCGCTGAACGCGGACCACTCGCCCTGGACCATGTCAAAGTAGAGCCAGTCGGCCGGGAACTGGAAGCGCTGCCGCTCGAGCAGCTTTTGGCCGCCGCGGCACGTCTCGAGCGCCGCCGCCCACGCCGGCACGCGCCGCTTCACGTCCGTGAGGTACGTGATGAAGTTGACGGTGTCGGCGGTGCTGTCCGACTCGAGCGACTGCTCCTCCAGCTCGGCGCGGGCGCGCGCCAGCGCCGTGTACAGCTCGTTCGTGGCGGCGCCCAGGCGCTGGCCAAAGCGGGCCAGGATCTCGCGCTGCCAAAAGTCGTACTTGGCGTTGACCTTGCCCTGCACCTGGCCGTAGTCGACCACGATGGTGCCAAACGAGCGGCGGGTGTCGCTGTTGTCGAAGGTGGCGCGCGCCGCGCGGATGTCGTTGAGCAGCTTCTGCCACCGGCCCAGGTCGTCGCCGAGGCGCGCGTAGACCTGGCCCGGCTCCAGGTCCCAGAGTGCCTGGTACTGCAGCCACACCGCCACGTAGTCGCCGACGGCGCGAAGCTTGTCGTCGATCGCGCGGTACGCTTCGGGCAGCTGGCCCGCGCGCAGCAGCGGCAGCAGCTGGGTCGGAGCACGCGGAGTGCGCGCGGCAGGGGCGCGCGGCGGCACCCTGGCCGTCAGCGCCGGTAGCGACCGCGACGACGGCGTTTCCTGCGCCGTGCGCGTACCAGGTTGCGGAAGCTGGTCTCCTCGGTGGTGGCGTCGGTTTTGCGCTGTGCCAGCGTGTAGCGGGCGCCCTGCAGCCGCGGCAGCTCGCACGCAATGCCTGGCCCACGTTTCAAGCACCAAGAGAGATCGCGCAACCGGTCGTCAGAACTGTTTCTGAACGCGAGACGCGCCCAGCGCGGGGTGGGGGGGGGCGGGTGGGGGCCAATGTACCCAGCCACTCGAAGAGAAGGCGAATCCACGTCGCGCGCGCGTCCTCCAGCGGCGGCGACAGCGACAGGAGCTGGTTGCGGATGCGGATCTCGTGGACAATCACGGGCAGCTCCGGCAGCGGCACCGCCTACGCAACCACAGGCACGCACGGCAGGCTCAACGGGGGAGTTGGCGGATAAGGTGAGCGGCCACGGCTGGCAATCCGCCGGCCTGGCCAAAGGCGGCGGGAGGCCCCACGCACGTTCGCGCCCGCCGAGGCGTCAAATGACTCGTCCAGCGAGCGGCCCGGCGTGCCGGGCGTGGTGGGCGCCATATCGGCCGCGCCGCGATTGCTGGTGAGGTCGGCCACGAAGGCGTCGATCCACGCGCGGATGGCGGCCTGCAGCCGACCCGTCAGGATGGCCTCGATGCGTTCGTTGAGCTTGCCGACCCACGCGTCGAGGTTGGTGAGGGCCTCGCGCGACATCTGGTCGACGTGCTGCTGGACGTTGGCGAGGATGTCGCGGAACGCCTTGGCCTTGTAGGGCGCGTAGCGGAGCGCGTCGATGGCGCGCACGATCTCGTCGGTGGCGTGCGTGAGCTCGTTCGCCTTGTCGTGGTACGCCGAGACGGCGTTGGCGAGCTCGCGGATCTGCGCGATCTCGTTGCTGGACGCCGCGGTGGCGCGGCCGCTCAGCGCGACGGCGGAGAGGGTGCTCCAGTTGATCTTGGCCGCGCTGGCGATCAGGCTCTGGATCCGCTTGCGGTGGCCCGCCACCAGGAGCGCGACGGTGGGGTTGCCGTCCACGCGCGCGTTGGTGCTCTGGTAGGTGTTGACGGTCTCCTTGAGCGACACGGCGAACGGGTAGACCGCCTTGCTGACGTTGGCGATCGACGCGATGGGCCCGCGCACGGGGCAGTTGAGCCACGTGAGGTTGCGCACTTCCTTGAAAAGGCTGCTCAGGTTCTCGTCAAAGTTGACGTCGAGCTCGAGGCGGTTGCCCATCAGCCGGTTGGGCTTGACGCGGAAGATGCTGCCCTCCACCTTGAGGTCGCGGCGCTGGATGTCGTCCATCCAGTCGCGGAAGATCTGCTCGCGGCTCAGCTTGGCCTTGAAGCTGCGCATCGTCTCGATGAGCTTCTGCGACCGCGGGTCGTTCTCCGAGCCCTTGCCGTAGATGGCGTCGAGGCGCGTCTTGTACGTCTCCAGCTGCCGCTCGATCTGCGCGGCCCAGATCAGCTTGCCCGAGAGGGACGGGATGTCGCGCACGTGCGACATGCCGGCCGCCTGCGAGCCCTCGTAGCCCGCTTGGAACTTTTCGTAGAGCGCCGAGATGTCCTCGTCGATCTTCTTGTACAGGCTCGCCTGGTACTCTTGCACGGCGCCGCGGACCTTGGGCCGGACGAACAGCGCGTTGAACCGGCCCAGCACGCGGAACATGTCCGACGCGCTGCGCGCGCCCGCGAGCGCGTCGCGGAGCAGCGAGATGACGGCGTTCTCGACGCGCGCCACGCGCTCGCTGTACGCCTGCTCGGCGGCCTCCCACGCCTGCGCGCCCTCGGCGCTCATGTCGAGCACGTCGACGCGCTCCAGCGGGTAGTACGCCTGGTCGACCTCCTCGACGGCGTCCAGGCCCAGGAGCTCGGACGGCACGGCGACTGCCCCCGCCCCCACCGCCGCCGCCGCCGCCGCCGCGGCCGCGCCCGTCGCGGCGTCCGCCCCGGACGTGGCGGGACGCATCACCTTGGCGATGGTAGTGCGTAGCTGGTCGTGCTGCTGGCGGAAGAGCTTGAGCGCGTCGAGGCGCTGTTTGAGCGCAAACTGCATGCGCGCCGCCGCCGACTTGTGGCGCTTATCGGCCTTGGCCGTGACCTCGAGCATTGCGGGCCAGTGCTCCGCCACGACAACGTCGGTGGCGGCCAGCGCCGCGACAAACTGCGGGTACGGCAGCGCCATGATGCGGCTGGCATTCAGGATCTGCACGACGCGGTCTTGGACGTCGCGCGACAGTGCCTCGACGAGGTTGGGCAGCCGCTGGCTCGGGTACGTCTTCTTGCGGAGCACCTTCACGACGCGGTCCAGCGCCTCCGCCAGGCGCTCCATATCGGGCGCCGCCAGCAGGTCGTTGATCTGCATCTCGGCCAGCGTGCTGTTGCACCGGAGCGCTGCGGGTCGGCATACCACCGCGCAGCGATGAAAAAAAGCAACGGCGCGTGAGAAAAAGCGCGCCACCGCCAACGAGCGTCTGGATGGCCGGGCTCGGCGCGCGCCCACGCGTACTGGTCTCCTTGGCCTCGCGGAGGCCGCTGGGCGTCTCGAGCTCCATGGCCGGGCCGACGCGCTTCATCTGGCGGAGCGCCTCGCGCGTGAGGACTGCGGAAGGCGGCGGGCGCGCGGCAAACAAAGCAAGGAGACCGCGCGGGCGTCAGCGTGGTGCTATCGGCAGGGGCAGCACGCCCCGCAGGACACCGTACCAACGCCGTCCGACTTGAGCAGCTCTTCAAGGTGCGCGAGCGCGCCGTCCATCTCGGCCCAAAAGTTGACCTCGAGCGCCGCCGAGCTGGTCGGCGCGTCCTTGTCCAGCCGCGTCAGCGCTTCGATTTCCTTGTTCCAGCCGATGGCGATGGCCAGGAGCTTGTTGGCAAACGCCGTGTCCGCCAGCAGGTCCTCCGGCAAGTCTTGCACCGTCGGCTTGCGGCCGGCAGCGGCGCACTGCAGGGTGGGTGGGTGGGGCAACCCTTTAGCTTGAGCATGCGCGGACGGAATTAGACCAAGTGGGCGATTGCACGTGCGGCCAACGCAGCGAGTGCGACAAGCGGACGTGCCTCGTTGATCAGGGCCTGGATGGTCGGGTGCAGCTGGAGAGTCACCCGCGGCACGCCGGCGTCCTGCTGGAGCGTGAGCAGCGTGCCCTCGAGCTCGGTGATCTTCTTGCGGACGGCAGGAATGCCTGGGGCCAGACGCGGATGCCGCCCGTGGTACGCACGGACGCAGCGAGGCCAGTCAGGCCGCTACTAGGCCAAGCGGCAGCGCTTGAGCGGGCGCGCCCGAGCGTACCGCGCGCGCCGGCCTTGCCGTCGCGCTCCACCGCGCCGGTGCGCGCCGCGACCTTGCTAGCGTAGGCGTCGAAGAACGGCGAGACGGCCTTGTGGATGTACGAGTGCAGCACCTCCGACGGCGACGCATCGCCAATGTTGAGCAGGTGCAGCTGGCCGCCGAGGGGGCGCGCGACGTCCAGGTTCGCCGCCCGCTTGACGAACGCCACCGCGGCCGTCCGACGATCCGGCAAGTTCATGTCCAGCTGCACCGACAGCGTCACCGGGCTCTCCTCCAGCGCTGGCCGCGGGCAGACCCTCGACCGCTCCTCCCAGGCCAAGCGCGAGTGAGCCAGTGCGTGGCTCCGCGCCCACTCCCTTGCCGTTTTGCCGCACCTTGCGAGTCGGTGGCGGTGGCCACGAAGACGATGCACGGCCGCTGCGCGTCCGTGCCAAACACGCGCAGGCGCTCCTGCGCCTCGCGGCCGGAGAGGAGCGTGTCAACGGCCGCATCGTCGACGTCGGTGAGCGCCGGCACGACGCGCCGGAAGTAGGCGGTGAGCGGTGCGATCACGTCGAGCGCGGCCACGCCCATATTCGGGCTGGCGACGTTCGACACGGCGGCGGACGCCGCCGCCGACGGCGTGCTGGTGGCGCCGTCGGTATCGGGGTCCATGGCGGTGTGCCGGGCGAGACCGCCCACGAGCGGCGGCACGGCACGTGGACCGATCGCGCGCGCGCGGGCTCGTGCAAAGGGAGACTGAGGCGACAGTGAGAGAGACCGAGAGAAGAAAGAGACCGCGTGCGGTTAAGGGGCGGCTTGGCCCCCCCCCGCCCCGCTGCGTGCGCCAGCCGCGGCGTGGGCGAAACGACCGGCGCGCGCCACAAACTTTTGGCGCGATATAAAAAAAAGCAGTTGTGGAGGTGATGACGTGGCCACTGCTCGGGGGTCCTGTGCGAGGCTGCATCGCAGTTGGCTGCATGCATGCCAAAGAGCCGAGGGGTTGGCCTTGTGCCGCATAAAGCAGCAGGAATGCACACGTGCGTAAGGCGCGCAGGGACGCTATCCAGCCAGCGTTCCTCCATAGCGCATCGCTCTAAAGCGTCGGGCAGAAAGCTAGCCGGGCGGATCGTCTGGTTTCGCACGCCGTGTCTGGCAATGATGTCCGGTGTGCTAATGTCGTGCTGTACATGTGCAAATGGATGTGGCTATGCGCTGGACCCTCCAGCTGCGTCGGCGTCAGCCGGGTACGGCTTCCCCTGGGCCGCCGCGTCGATACGCCGGGCCTCGTCCAGCATCTCCTTGATGCCCTTGTCCTTGATGGTCTTCTGCGAAACCGCGAGCCAGAGCAGGTCACCGCCCCGTGCGGCGTGCCGGGAGGCCGAGGCATAGCGCCCGCGCGTCAGGGCGCCGCCAGCGGCAGGCCACCCACGTCGTCGCGCTGTGCCTTTACCATGATGCAGGTCTTGTACTCCAAGAAGAGGTCCTCGCAAGCCGGCGTGACGTCCCCTTTGAGAAACTTTTCGGTGTACCAGCGGTTGAAGCACTGCTCATAGTCCTGCGCGGTTCCTCCGCCCCACGGTCCGGCATCGGCGGCGCGGAGGGTTCGTGAGGACAGGCCGATGTCAAATGCCCACCCACGCGCTACACAGGAGCTGCAGTGCGCCGCACCTGCTTGAGCTTGGTGCACTCTTTCCCGAGGCTCTCCATGGTGGCGACGCGGCGTCTAGCGAAGGCAGCCACAGCGACGCAAGGGGAGGCGCGGCGTCAGGTCCGTGCGCCATCCCGACGAGCAGGCGCGCATGGGGAAGAGCCTACCTGTCGCCGCAACCGCGCCGCAGCTGCTACAGTCAACTTGGTTCGCCGTGCGCGCCTACCGCCCCCTGTCGCAGCCGTTGTAGCCCTGCTGTGCGCGGGCGCAGCTGAAGCGTTGGCCAGGTGACCGCAGTCTGGCCGTGACGACGCCAGCGAGAACACCGCCCATGAGCAGGGTGTGCGTCGTCGCGATGACGTGGGGGTCCTCGTTTTTTGGCGCGAAGAAACTTTTTTGGCGCGAAGATTTGAACTTTCGGCGCGGCAGCGACTGGTCGAACCGAACGGCGGCCGCCGCTGCAGACGGGGCGCGCTCGCAGCACAGGAGGCACGGGACGAGTACAGTGCGGCTAAGCAGCGGCGACGAACCACCGACGCCGCCGGCCGAACGGCCGACGACGACTACTGCAGGCCGCGGCCGACGACCGCAGCGGGCCAGCAGCCATGGCTGCCGTCATGTCCGCCTGGCTCAAACGAGCCGCGCCGCGCGCCGACCCGCCGCCGTCGCCCAAGGTAGATGCAAGCGCTCCCTCGACGTTGCCCGAACGTGATGGCTAACTTGCCGTGCGCGCTGCGTTTCGTCGGCCGCGCCCGCAGGCCGAGCTGGCGGCGGATCTGCCCAGCGGCGATGAAAACGCGGTGCCCAACGCCGGCCTTGCCCAAGACAGCACCAAGAGCTCTTCCACCAGGTCGCCCGGTCCTGCCAGCAACGCCACGCCGGCTCGGCCCGCCCGCGTACGATACGTGTTCAGAGAGAAGAGATGGCAACGGTCGGCACGGGTGGCGCTAACTTGACGAAATGGGCCTCACTTCTTGTCGTTCGGTGGCGCAGATGAAGACCACCGCCACCGCCAAGGTGACGCTGCACCGGTTCTTCCAACCTGTCAGCGCGGCCGAGCATGCGGCCGCCCTGGAAGCCCGCGCCGAGGCGGCGCCGGACGAGGGCTCCGCCGCGCCCGTCGCCGCGTCCTCCATGGCTGTGGACGATGCGCCGGTCTTTAGTAAGCCAGACGCGCCAGATGCGGCGGACGACCGCCCGGACGCACCGGCGGACAACGCGGAGCCGGCCACCCAGCGCCGGCGGCGGCGGCGGCGGCAGACGGCGGCGGAGGCGGCCGTGCCGGATGAGCAGCTCGACCTTCCGGGCGCCCTTCCGGCCAACATCGCGGCGCCGGTGCCATGCGATCCTGAGGGCCGCCGCCTCGCGTCAAGCCGCACGTTTGCCGCGGTGGCGATGGTGAGCGAGTTCTTTGCCAGTTTTGGGGCTGCGCTGGGCCTGGGCCGCCGACGCGTCGAGTTTGGTGCGCAGCGCATCGACCCGATAGACATTGAGGAAAACTACAGCTAACGCCGGCGGGGCCGGCCTACATCCGCGGCTGGTACCAGACGACGTTGAAGCGGAGCTTTGCGGCCGCCGGGGACTGGCGGTCCTGCCCACGATCCACATCGCGCTTCTGAAGGGTACGTGCACGCCGCTGCAACCAATCCCACTGTCATGGCTCCACCGGCCCCGCCACTGACCCCTGGCGCAGCCATTTTTGTCAACCTTCGTGTGATCCGTCAGCCATTGTGAACACGGCAAAGAAGCCCCGAGCGGGCGGACGTGGCAGCTTCATGGACCTCTCGCCGTTGATGGACGCGTGGGCTGCCCTGCCGCCCTTGGACAGCACGACCTTTCTGCTCCACGCTGCTCCGGTCCTCCGCGTGCTGGGCCACGCCGAGCTGGCCGTCCGGGTGTTGCAGACCGACTACGTCGACCTGTCGCTCCACGACCGCATCGACTTGCTGCAGTACGCTCGGCGGCCCTAAATCCGTGCGGCGGTTGTACGCTACGCCGCCTGATCACCAGACGGTACTTCAAGGCTCTTCGGCGGCAGCAGGATGCTCATCCACGCCTGCGTGGAGAACGTTGAGGCGGTTGCCGACGCCATTGACGCCGCCTGCGACCGGCTGGATCGACTCCGCCACGAGGCACGTGCTTGCATGCACGGGCGCCTGGCGCGCCCC
>Ga0180216_1001171_pt1 | contig 24166 bp, 21 predicted proteins | sample eDN3rd37CBELigMG_FD_128879 | JGI IMG/M metagenome (GOLD analysis project Ga0180216, IMG submission 128879) | Enriched Miracle-Growth compost microbial communities from Emeryville, California, USA - eDNA 3rd pass 37_C BE-Lig MG (version 2)... ...
CAAAAGAACGGTTGCTGCTACTGTCATATGAAAATGACCTGTTATCCAGAGGGTATTATGTACCACCTGGTTTAACTGAAAGCTTGCATTGATGATCCCCCCAGCTCCTGCGGGGATAAAGATCAACATGCCCATCACAGGGGCAAAAAATCGGATATCCTTCCAAGGCAATTTTTTTATCCAGCCGAAAAGTCCCGTTGCTCCCTGCGATCGACCGGCCAGTTCAAAGGTGGCTAACAACGAAAAGGCGGTCATCAAAGAAGGGATGACAACAAAAAAGGTTAGGATTACCTGCACAAATTTCCAGAAGGTTGAGATCGCCGGCTCATTAAGCTGGTGGTGAAAGCCAACCGGAATGGAGTAAAGAATAAACAAAATAAAGGTAAGCCGCGGAAGAGAATCGCTAAAGATCTGCCCTTTAATGATTCGCGGAATATTCACGTACCAATAAATATAAGCTGGCAGAAGCCAAAAATAAACCAGAGCATGTCCAAAATACCAGAATAAGGTCCGGCTTAAACTGACGTCAACACGTTCCACCCAGCCAAAGGCCCAAGGAATTAACTGAACGACCACCTCGATCGCCACACCAACGGTGCAGATCAACCATAAAACCATCGTGGCAACCGCCATATAAGCAAAAAGTGGAGAAGCTTTCCCCTTATTTCCCCTACGCCAGCGATAATAGCTTTTGAAAATGGCAATGCTGCCTATCCAACTTCCCACTACAAGAAGCGCTAAACCAATATAAAACCAAGGCGATGCCTGCAAAGGGGCATAGAACGTATACAATACACTGGCGTTATTATTTAATATGGTAATAAAGGCTAAAAGACTTCCCACAACCATCACATAATAGCCGATCCAGGCCCAAGCACGCTCCGAAGGTTGAAAGGATCCTCCCAACGTCCGTACAAGACCGGAATATAAATATCCGTGGATAAAAATGGTCGTAAAGACTAATGCTAAAGATACTCCATGAATGGTTAGCAACTGGTAATACCCAACATTGGCGGGTAAATCAATATATCCTGTTCTTTGCAGGGTTTGGAACAGTCCAGCAGTCGCTCCGATCAGCAGTGAAAAAAAGGAAAAGCCTAAATGCGCGAGTATCAACTTCCGATCTTCTGGAACAAATTGATTCTTCACACCTGACTGGGGAATATCGGCTGTTCCGAAACCCGCTTGTTTCTCACTCATATTTTACCTCCAATTATTTAACGATCAATTTGCCCATCATCACATGATGGCCTGCTCCACAATACTCGTTACACAAGATCAGATACTCCCCAGGCCGATTAAAGGTATAAGTAGCCTCGGTAATATGTCCGGGGAGGACCATCATATTGACATTGGTTCCAGGGATTCCAATCCCATGAACCACATCCGGGCTTGTCACTTCAAAATGGACTTTAGAACCGACGGGAATCACCGCTTCCCCGGGGACAAAGCTAAAGACTTGAGCAATCATCGTGGCCTTGTATTCATTAGGGCCAATCTCAACAAAACCAGGTTGGTCAAATGGGGCTGTTGTTTGCAAAGCCTCCGGAGTGACCGTTTTATGCCCGTCAGATAGAGTAAGCCCCATGGAAAAGGCCATAAACCCAAATAAGACGAGAAAAACAGCCAATGTTCCCGTTCCCACGATCAACCAAATTCGTTCATAACGCGGCAAATCTAATTTGAACATAAAATTCCCCTTCCTTAAAGCCTACTGAAATAGAGATAAGTGATAATGAGCCACAACAAAAAGATGATTAAACCAATTATCGTGACACCAACCGCTGTGCCCTTTAACAGTTCATCGTGATGGGTAGGAATTTTTTCTTCGCGATCCGAAATCTTTGAATCACTCATGTTATTTCCTCCTCTTGATAGTTTCTATTTGCAAGGATTGCCTTATTGCATAAAAAACAAACCTCCACGATGGTTGGATTCACTAGATAAGCATTCTGGTTCAAAATGACATAGGTGGGGAATATAAAGATGGAATTGTTTGCTAGCGGGGTGATAGCCGAATGGACTTACAAAAGAGGGCTTTTTTGATCAAAGACCAACTGGGCGACAGCAGCGATCTGTCCGTCCACGAATTTCGCACCTCAGTAGGACAAACCGGGATGCTGCTATTTATGAAGGGATATACGAATGAAGAAAAGCTCGATGAATGGATTCTACCCTGGCTTATGCGTGAAGGTCAGGAACAGACACTTACCAACCAAAGATTGCGTTCCATGCCCATTTGGAAGGATATTGTAGAGGATGAGCCGAAGAAGGCTGTCACAGGCCTTCTAGCTGGTCAAACGATATTGTTGCTTGAGGATGTATTGGAATGGTTTCTTTTAGATACAGCAAAATGGCCGGAGCGTTCAATCAGCGAACCGCAACTAGAGGTAACCGTAAAAGGGGGACGGGCTGGTTTTGTGGAAAGTCTGGCTGTCAATATCTCACAGATCCGCCACATGATTCAAAGTCCTAGACTCCACGTGGAGCAACTTACAATGGGGACCCTATCTAAGACACAGGTGGCTGTTTTACACGTGGATGGCATTGCCAAGCCAGAGATCCTGTCCGAGGTGAAAAACCGAATAAAGGATATCGATGACGATATGATTTTGGGGGCCGATCAGATTGCTCTAGCCATCGATGATCATCCTTGGTCTGCTTTCCCCCTCATCCGCACAACGGATAGGCCAGATGCAGCAGCGGCAGCTCTTTCTGAGGGGAAGGTGGCCATTTTATCTGCGCATTCTCCCACCTGTCTTTTGGTCCCGCTTACTTTTTCCGAAACCCTGCAGAACATGGATGATTATTATGAAAAATGGTACTTGGCTACGGCCATTCGATTAGTACGTCTGTTTGCCTTTTTTATTAGTTTAACGCTGCCAGCCCTATACGTAGCCTTGGGGCATTACAATCCCGGTTTAATCCCGACCGATCTGCTCGTTTCGATGATGAGTACACGTGTGGAAGTTCCATTTCCGATCATTTGGGAACTGCTCATAATGGAGATTACTATGGAGTTTTTTCGAGAATCCGGGGTGAGGCTCCCGCGGCCACTTGGAACAACGGTGACACTTGCTGGCGGGATTGTGATAGGGGAAGCGGTGGTGAGAGCGGGGTTGGCAGGTCCGATCACCTTGATCGTTGTAGGACTTACGGCCCTTGCCTCTTTTAGCTCTCCTTCTTACTCTATGGCGTATACGTTTCGCCTTGCTCGGGTTGTGCTTACCTTAATGGCTGCCTTGCTTGGATTGTACGGTCTTGTTTTAGGGTTGATGTTTATCCTGGTTCACCTGGCAAGCTTGAAAAGTTTTGGTGTCTCTTATCTATCTCCCCTGGCACCCGCCAGTTACAGGGACTGGGTGGATAATATTTTGCTGCTGCCGTATCAATTGCGAAATCGTAGACCCAATTATTTAACCAAAAGCAGGACGAAAAAGAAATAAGCGGAAAAAGGGGGTCTTACAGATGATTCAGCGGAAGCTGTTAAGCATCTTTATACCAATCGTCTTTTTGCTTACTGGTTGTTGGGACTTTGAAATGTTAGAAAATCGGATCATTATAACCGGAATCGGTGTGGATAAGCTGAAGGAAGGGTACCAGGTTGGAACGGAAACCATTGAGTTTCAAGGCGGGCCCTCGGGACAAGCGGCACAGGTCAAACCTGAATTTATCGAAACAACGATTCCTTATCAATCGATTGAAATTTCACTCCATCAACTTCAGGATCGTCTCTCAGGCTCCCCCTTCTATCCAAACATTCGGATTCTCGTGATTGGAAAGGAGCAGGCAGAAGCCGGCATCGCCGATATTATCAGTCATTTCATACGCGACCCGGATATGCGGCGGGTAACACATGTCATTATTTCTGATGGGAAGGCATCAGACGTGATGAGGATCAAAACGCAGAGGGAGCGAACAACTTCTTTGTATTTAGAGAGCATGGTGACTCGGTTAAAAGCAAGCGGACGGGCGATCCCAATGGATATTGGTGATATTTCCAGAGGGATTCATGAAGAAAAAGCCGTCTTGGTCCCAGTTGTGGCGGCATCGCCGACGCATAATGAGGCAAAGGTGATTGGATCAGCTGTGCTGGAAAAAGGCAAAATGGTAGGCTATTTGAATCAGGAAGAAACCTTTACAATAGCCCTGTTTAAGGGGGAAATGAAAAGCGGAAGCCTGCAAAGACCGTGCCCCAAGACAGGTAAAGGTTCTATTGCTGCTGATATTACAGCGGTTCGTTCTTCTGTAGATCCAAGGATAGTCGATGGAAAATTAGTGATTGAAGGCAAGCTTAAGGTGACCGGAAGCTTGGCGGAATATACCTGTGGAGATGAACGAGTGAACAAGAGGACAAGTCTTAAAAAGATTGAGTCCTATTTAACCAAAGAAACACAGAAAGAGGTAAATGAAAAGGTAAATTCCATGATCCATCGTGGTGTGGATCTGCTTGATTTGAAAACGAAGTTGAAGAGGAATCCTGCTCAGTGGAAGCGCATGAAAAAGGATTTTCCTGAATTATTAAAGAAATCGGAAATAAAATTGGATGTCGAGGTAGATTTGCTGTTGAAGGGGACAGAATCCTAAATTTGCCCCACCTTTCCTAGCCTTGGTTAAGGAGGGGCAACAATGTTTTATCCGGAGGATTTGCCTTTATTCTTCCACGCATCCCACAAAACAAGGAGCGGAATGAAAAGAACCCAGATCACGATGGAATATAGGAGAAGATACTTTGAGAACTCAACGACTTGCTCAATATCATCGGGCAGGAGGGCAACGATTCCAATGAAAATGGTGTTAATCATGGACCATGCCAGAAACGACCAACGAGGAAATAGCTGGTTGAATCCTTCAGAGCAAATGTAAACAGTCACCGAATGGAGGGTTAAAGCAACAGGAATCCAAATGACCATATAGACAATTTCCATGCGTTCCAAAAAAGGAAACATGATCATTCTGGCCAGGTCAATACTTGGGAATTCAATATAAAGCAGCTCTACGGTGCCAAACACCGAGATCGAGAAAACTAAAAACAATAGGAAGACAAAACCAATAAGACAAATCCCTACTGCGATCCCTTTCCACATTCCTTTTTGCGTTGGAAAATGGGCGAACATAAACGGGAGAAGAAAAATCAACAGCAAAAAAGGATAAAAGGAATAAAGGCTTGCATCTAAAAAGGAGATTTTCTCCGGAAGAATGGGGAGCAAGTTGGCAAAATCCGCCTTGTTTATGACGAGTAATCCAAGCGCAATAAAACCAATCAGCAGGATGGGTTGAACGATTTCATTAAGCCGGGCGATCGTACCTATTCCCTTGTTAATTGTATAAAGAAGCAGAAGTAATGCAGGGATGATAATCACAGACGTAGGCGTATGCGGCAACAAGTAGACGATCAATTCATTGGCTAATCCGCGTACTCCTAATCCACTATATAAAATTAACACGAACATGGAAAGAAAAGTGACCAGATAAGCCAGCCATTTTCCCAGTACATACTGCAATATCTCTAAAAAGGAAAGACCAGGGTATTTCGATACCAACATGAATAGAATCCTGGAAATTAAGAGGACCAATAACGTGGACAAAAGGACAAAGATCCATCCGCTTTGCCCTGCGTATTGATTCATAGTACGCGGAAAAATCGAGGTGCCGATCGGCAACATCGCAAAGGTGATCCACAGAACCTGATTTGTCGATAGCGTTTCCTGCCCACGTCGGTTCATAAGACAAGTCCCTCTCTTAGTTAGCTGATTAAATAATATATCCCAGATATTGCCCAAAATGGGGTGGAGATATTCAAGATGCATTATGCAACCTTTTTTGAAATATCTACGTCGAAATCTATGAGACTAAAAAACAAAAGAGGTTTAAAAGATGAAAAAGATACTAGTATCAGTCGTTATAGCAGCCATTTCTGTGTGGAATGGAGGTTTCGTTTTTGCATCAAGTCTATTAGCGGTAGACCAAACTCTGACAGAACAAGGAACTGAATCCGATTATTCTTCCCAATTTGTAAAGTTTTCTGGCGTGATATCCGAAGTAAATCAAACGGAGAAATCGTTCATATTGAAAGTTGAAAACGAGGAAGCATTTCTTACTATTTTAGATGAAACCCTTTTGTTCAATGCAACAACAACCGAAAAGATTGAAAAACAAACGCTTGAAAAGGGAATGAAAATTGATGCTTATTATGATAAAAATAAGCCAATGATCATGATTTACCCACCAAGAATTACACCGGAAATTGTAGTTGTAAACGATTTGGGAATGGGTCAAGTGAAGATTTCCAAGTTTGACGAGAATTTTATCAGCGCTGATCATGAATTGAAATTAAAATTATCCGAAAACACAGTCTTGATAAACGAACAAGGGGAACCCATCGAGAAAGAAGATTTACACGGAAAAGAGTTGGTTGTATTTTATGATGTCTCAACAAAAAGTATCCCAGCTCAGACAACACCCAAGAAGATTATCGCTCTTGGCTACGAATCCATGGATGGAGTAGAAAAACTAATCCATGATGACCACTATATAAAAGATGGGGTCACAATGATCCCTATTAGAAAAGTGGCGGAGCAGTTAGGATATGAAGTGAAATGGCAACATGAAACGTCCAGTTTTAATGTTAGTAAGGGGAATTCCTCTTTTCATCTTAAGATAGATGAAAAAGTGTATAAGTATAATGATATTAAAAGAAATTTAAACATAGCACCTGAACTGAAAAGTGGTAAAACCTATGTGCCGAATACCTTGTTAAAATCGTTGTTAGAGAATTAGTTAAGTAAAACCCTTCTGTTTCAGGAGGGTTTTTAAACTTCCATTTCACCCATTGATCACATTGGTGTAATGATTACAAATAAATACCCCACCCTGTATGAATAGAAATTAGGAAGGGAATAAATGACTAGTAACGAATATGAATTAGAATAAAGTAATCTTCAATTCAAGGGGTTGAAAATTTGCCAATACAAAAGTTATCCGTTTTTCTGGGAATCCTCTTCATTGTTACAGCCTGCACTAGCAAACAAGTGGGTAATGCTGATGAAATACCTTACACTATAGAAACGTTGGCTGAGGGGCTTAATGTGCCGTGGGAAATGGATGTGGCAGAGGATGGGCGAATTTTTTTTACGGAACGTCCAGGGGCTGTGCGGGTGATGGTGAAAGGGGAGCTGTTGTCTGATCCGGTAATCGAGATGGGTGAACCTTTTCGCAGCGGTGGAGAAGGTGGTCTACTGGGGCTAGTTTTGGACCCTCAATTTGCGGACAACCATTATATCTATGTTTACCATACATATGAAACTAACGGTGAAATCCAAAATCGTATCCTTCGCCTAAAGGAAGAAAACAACCGGGCATCCATTGATCAAGTGTTGTTGGATGGTCTGGCTGGGGCGCAAAATCATAACGGGGGTCGGATGAAAATTGGGCCAGACGGCTATCTCTATATTACGGCCGGAGATCGTTATGAACCGGAATTAGCTCAGGAAGAGCAGAGTTTAGGTGGGAAAATTTTGCGCATTGGACTAGATGGGTCCGTCCCAGCAGATAATCCGTTTCCTGGTTCTCCAGTTTACAGCTATGGTCATCGTAATCCTCAGGGATTGGCTTGGCATCCGGAAACAAAGCAGCTTTACGCCTCTGAACACGGTCAATCGGCCCATGATGAGATCAATCTGATTGAGCCAGGGGCCAATTACGGGTGGCCGTTAATCGAAGGGGATGAGAAGCAACCGAATTTAAAAAGTCCCCTCATTCACAGTGGAGAAGAAACCTGGGCTCCCTCTGGCATGACCTTTGTTTCTCAAGGACCGTGGAAAGGTCAGCTATTGGTGGCCAATTTGCGGGGAAACCAAGTGTTAAAGCTTTCATTTCGAGACCAAGGCAAGATAGTAGATGATGCAGACACCCTGTTTCAAGATTGGGGCCGCATCCGCAACGTATATGAAGGGGCTGACGGCACTGTTTATATCATAACCAATAACCGGGACGGGCGTGGCCTACCAGCAGAAGGTGATGATAAGATTTATCAACTCAAGCCTAATTCTTAAATAACTCTGAGCGAAGGGGATAATAGTCACAGGCTTCGTGAAGGCAATCCCATCGTTCCTGAGAAAAAGGAATAGTGATCATAGGCTGCAAAAAAATAAATAGGGAAGCGAGTGGTCATCAAATATGAACAATCTAACAAAAATGAAAATAAATAAGCCAGCTAATGAAGTATTTGAAGCTTTTGTTGATCCTGCAAAAATCGGGAACTTTTGGTTTTCCTCAAGCTCGGAGAGATGGGAAGTTGGCAAGACGATCACTTTAAGGTATGAGGAATACCAGGCAGAAGGGGATATAAAGGTTACCGAGATTAGCCCAAGCAAAAAAATTGTATTTCTGTGGGGGGAACCTGGAAAAGAGAATACAGTTACAATTGTCCTAACCGAAGCCAATCCAACAACCACAATTGTTGAAGTGAACGAGGAAGGATTTGATGAAAGCGGTGAGGGTTTCATTCATCAATTGATCGATAATAAAGAGGGTTGGGTTTACATGCTGACCTGTCTAAAGGGATATCTTGAATTTGGAATTACACAATTAAGGGCTGGACTAGTGAAATAAAAGAAGGACACTCCATCCAGAGTGTCCTTCATCATCTTTACGCCAATCTCATTTTAAAATCTTCATAGCCGAACTCACGCGCGATATAGCAATCCCCATCTTTCCCTTTTACTGCAATCGCAGGAAGGGGCATTCCATTAAATGTAGTGTTCTTTACCATGGAGTAAATCGCCATATCACCGAAAACTAATCGATCCCCACTTTTCAATGGCTGATCAAAGGAATAGTCCCCAATAATATCACCGGTAAGACAAGTGTTTCCACCCAAACGATACGTAAAGGGCTTTTCACCAGCTTCCCCCGACCCAAAAAGCGGCGGACGATAAGGCATCTCCAGCACGTCTGGCATATGACAGGTGGCAGAGGTGTCAAGAATCGCGACCTCGATTCCATTTTGGAGAGTATCAAGGACCGAAGTAATCAGGTAGCCTGCATTCAAAGCAACGGCCTCGCCCGGTTCAAGATAAACCTCCAAACCGTACTTTTCCTGCATCCTTGTAATACATTCTTCTAGCAAAGCAATGTTGTAATCTTCCCTCGTAATATGGTGGCCGCCGCCAAAGTTAATCCATTCCATTTGCGATAGCCACGGTCCGAACTTTTCTTCCACCACATCAAGGGTTTTTGCCAAATCATCCGAATTCTGCTGACAAAGGGTGTGAAAATGCAGTCCCGAAACTCCCTCAAGCAATTCAGGTTGAAAATGATCTAAAGTAACACCAAAACGGGAGCCTGGAGAACATGGATCATAGATCGCATGTCCCTCTTGTGTAGAGCATTCTGGATTGATTCGCAGGCCCACTTTTCTACCTGCAGCAAGAACTTTATCTTTATATTTTTCCAACTGGGAGAAGGAATTAAAGATAATGTGATCGCATATCTCTATGATCTCATCGATTTCATCCTCGCGGTAGGCAGGGGAAAAGACGTGATTTTCTTTCCCCATCTCCTCGTAACCCAGACGAGCTTCGAACAAGCCGCTGGCTGTCGTGCCGCTGATATATTCCGCGATGAGCGGATACATCTTATACATGGAAAATGCCTTTTGCGCTAAAACAATCTTACATCCGGTCCGTTTGATAACCCCATTTAATATCTGTAAGTTTTTTTCTACTAGTTCTTCATCGATGACATAACACGGTGTTGGTAATTCTTCAAACCGCATCTTAGCCAACAAGCTCCGCTTCTTTTTTCTTGGACTCTTCTACAGGGTAGGTATCGACGATTTCTGGATTAAAGTCCTCTTTCCAAGGAAGACCCCATTTATTCAAAGCTTCCATGAATGGATCTGGATCAAACTCTTCGATATTGTAAACGCCTGGTTTATTCCACTTGCCAGTTACGACCATCATCGCACCAATCATGGCAGGAACGCCAGTTGTATAGGAAACAGCTTGAGAACCAACTTCCTTAAAGCATTCTTCATGGTCACAAACATTGTAAACGTAGTAAGTTTTGTCTTTTCCGTCCTTTTTTCCTTTGAAAATGCAACCAATGTTGGTTTTCCCTTTGGTTCTTGGACCAAGAGAAGCTGGGTCAGGCAATAAGGCTTTCAAGAATTGAAGTGGAACGATTTGCTGTCCCTCATATTCGATCGGCTCAATGGATGTCAAACCGACATTTTCAAGGCATTTCAAATGAGTAAGGTAACTTTGTCCAAATGTCATGAAGAAACGAATCCGCTTCAAACCAGGGATATTTTGCGCAAGAGACTCAAGCTCTTCGTGGTACAACAAGTACATATCTTTTTCGCCTACTTCAGGGAAATTGTATACGCGCTTGATTTCCATTGGCTTGGTTTCAATCCATTCGCCATTTTCCCAGTACCTTCCATTCGCAGAAACTTCACGAATATTAATTTCAGGGTTAAAGTTGGTAGCAAAAGGATAGCCATGATCTCCTGCATTACAGTCAAGAATATCGATATATTCGATTTCATCAAAATGATGTTTCAGTGCATAAGCAGAGAATACACCCGTTACACCAGGGTCAAAGCCGCTGCCAAGAAGTGCAGTAATCCCAGCCTTTTCAAAGCGCTCGCGGTATTCCCACTGCCACTTGTATTCGAATTTTGCAGTATCTTCTGGCTCATAGTTTGCTGTATCCATATAGTGTGTCTTGGTTGCCAAGCAAGCATCCATAATGGTTAGATCCTGATAAGGCAATGCCAAGTTCATCACGATATCTGGTTTAAATTCATGAATTAATTCAACCAGCTCGTCTACATTGTTGGCATCTACTTGGGCTGTAGAAATTTTGGTTTTCCCGCCATCAAGCTTCGCTTTCAACTCATCACATTTCGATTTTGTACGACTTGCAATGCAAATTTCTTCGAAAACTTCACTGTTTTGAACACACTTATGAATAGCAACAGAGGCGACACCGCCACAACCGATAATTAATGCTTTTGCCAATTTTCCCAACTCCCAACTAAAGTGATTTTCAAAAGTAAAAGGACGTTTTTAAAAACAAAAAAAGCAAGTGAAATTACGCACGACGCGCACAACACTTGCTTTAGATATAATCATCAACATTAAAAAGCATAAAATATCTATGACGAAAGTCACAGATGACCTACCATAAAAAGACCAAGCCTATAAGGTAGAAAGCTCTTTAATATTCAACATATATCATAATAGGACTCAGAGTCTATATAGCAAATAATTACTTTTAGCACTCTTATTGACCGTTTCACAAGTTGTGTGCACTAATGCACTGGTTGTAAAGTAACCAACTTATAAAATTTGAGCTTTTAACTCAATCAATAAGGCAACTAAAGTTGCCAGACGGCATTTGACCCGGCTGTCCGTATGGCCTTAACTCTTTAGGGGAGTGGTCAAAATTATCTGCTTGGAAAGACTCTTATATATTGAATATCAGCTTTCCAAAATTAATACTCTACTAGAGTAACAACATCTAAACAAAATTTCAATAGGGAAAATAAAAAAATAACAGAGTAATTTTTGAAGGGACACAAAAATTACTGGGGACCAAGTTTCGCTTAAATTGTATAATTAAGGTAGCCAAGATATTGCACCTGGAAACGGAATTTCGATCAATTCAAGAAATAGCGCACCCCGATGTTTTATTATTACCGATGCTAGAAATACATATTCAGAGTTATCCACAAACATTAAGGGAAGAAGGTGTTAGGCAATGACTTTATCAACAAAACTAACAGAGCTACTGGGGATTGATTTTCCGATTATTCAAGCGGGGATGGCGGGTGGAACGACAACTCCATCATTAGTTTCTGCCGTTTGTAATGCTGGGGGATTAGGTACGTTAGGTGCCGGGTACATGTCCCCGCAACAGATGAGGGAGGCAATTAAGGAAATTCGCCAGTTAACCAATCGACCATTCGCTGTCAATTTGTTTGCTCCTGAGCCTATTGATGAACAAGCTATATTAAAAGTAGAAAGCGTCAATCAGGTAATGAAAAAGTTCCGCGATCAATTAGGTATCGTTGAACCGCAAATTACCAAGTATACCGAATCCTTTGAAGAACAGCTGGAGGTTGTCCTCGAAGAGAAGGTTCCGATTTTTAGTTTTACCTTCGGCATCCCTTCACAGGAGATTCTTCAGGAATTAAAAAGAAATCAAACAATTATCATTGGAACAGCGACGACCGTGAATGAAGCCATCGAATTGGAGGCAAGGGGAGTAGATGCTATCGTTGGGCAGGGAAGTGAAGCCGGAGGGCATCGAGGTACGTTCGACGGGAAATTTGAGGATTCGTTAATTGGAACAATGGCTTTGATTCCGCAAATGGTGGATCATGTCAAAGTCCCTGTCATCGCTTCAGGCGGGATCATGGATGGACGAGGAGTGTTAGCCTCGCTTGCTCTGGGGGCAGCAGGTGTACAAATGGGAACCGCATTCCTTACCTGTCCAGAGAGCGGGGCACATGCCGAACATAAAAGGTCCATCCTAAGCAGCAATGAGCAAAGCACCGTCTTAACACGGTCGTTTTCCGGAAAACCGGCAAGAGGTATAAAGAATAAATTTATCAGCGAGATGGAACCGCACGCGGAGATCATCCCGAGCTATCCGGTACAAAATGCCTTAACGAAAGATATAAGAAGCGCCGCTGGAAAACAAAATCAAACCGATTTTATGTCTTTGTGGGCAGGCCAAGGGGTACGGTTGAGCAAAAGCAAAACCGCAGAAGAATTAGTACATGATATCGTGAATCAAACATTAGAGTTGATGGGTAAAATCCAATCTCGGAATTAAACTTGAAAACTTCCCAGCATGCAAGCCGATGCTGGGAGGTTTCTTGTACCGTGCTATTTCATAATAAACACCGGGCAAGGAGATTTTTGCACCACATAATGACTCACACTGCCAAGGAACATTTCCTTAATTGCATTAAGTCCGCGGCTTCCCATTATAATCAGATCTACACCATTTTCTTTCACAAAATCGACAATTGAAAGTGCCGGGTTACCTTCTTCTACAAAAGTTTCTGTTTTATTTGGTAGGTCTTTAAGGCTTCTCCCTACCTCTTCAAGAGCTTTTTTTGCCGCTTTTAGATGCTCTTCTCGTAAAGGATCATCAAAATAGCCATAGGCTGTGTAGTAAGGATTTGTAAGGATCGTCACTACATTTAGAATAACTAATTCTATCTTTTCATCCTGCTTCAACAATGTCTTTGCCATTTCTAAAGCTTTTTGGCTTTCTTCAGAACCATCATAAGGCACTAGGATTTTAGAATACATCATGATCATCAACCTCCCTTGAGAAAGAAAATCTCTTATAACTTCATATTAGTTAAGAGTGGGAAAAGAGGTTGTGATGAAAGTTACAGGGAAAGATCATGTTAAAAATTAGACAATTATTTTTTCAGGTTAGCCAGCCTTTCCTATCCTGCTTTTTTCGTCTCTTGTTTGGTTGCTTCTTTTCGTTTCTTTGTTTTCAACCACCAGCCAATACCGACAGTCAATATAGTGATGATAATTCCAACAACAGTCTCAAATTGGTTTGGAATAAATCTTTGAATAATAGAATCATGGACGAACATCGATGCAGCGGTATAAGCGATGATCAAGGCTCCAACATATACAAGCATCGGGTATCTATTCATAAAATTAGAAATGACTTGGCTGCCCCAAACCACAATGGGAATACTGATAGCAAGCCCAACAACAATTAGCCAAAAGTTACCGTGTGAAGCTCCTGCAATGGCCAGCACGTTATCCAGACCCATAATAACATCGGCAACCACGATAGTCTTAACCGCTTGATAAAGATTAGCTGCACTTTTGATTTCTTCCGTATCGTTGTCTTCGTTCACTAATTTCACCGCAACATAGCATAAAAGTAATCCACCAACTGCAGTTAATAAAGGGATTTTTAGCAAAAATACCGCAATAAAAGTTAATCCTATTCTAATGATAACCGCTCCGACCGTTCCCCAGATGACTGCCTTTTTCCGCTGATCAGGAGGCAAATTTCTTGACGCCATACCAATGACAATTGCATTATCACCAGCAAGCACCAAATCGATTCCTATAATGGTTAAAAGTGGTATCAACCAACTTGTATCCATCGCTTTCACTCCTTATCGTAGTAAACATAACCGATTGTTTAATTATAAATCATTTTTTATCAATTTTCATATTGGATAGAAAGGATTTACAGTATATTGGAGTTATGTCATTAGAGAAATTAATTTACAAACAAATAATATTGGCAGAGTTATCTTTCACTTAGACACAGAAAAAGATCCCCAAATTGAGGATCTTTTTCTCGTCCAAGATGTCATCCTTTTTATCAACCCAGCTTCATATTGATCAAATACTTTGCTCAATCATTGTACTTGCGCGTTTACCCTTCTTATGGTGTGTGGCAACCCAAATTCCCGCACTAATAAACAAAAAGCCAAAAATATGTTGTAACAATAATTCTTCACCTAGGTAGACAACAGCTCCAAATAAAGCCGTGACCGTATTGAGGTTAAGAAAGATCGATGACGCTCCGACTCCTAACTGTTGAATACAATTATTCCATAATATAAAAGCAAAGGCAGTCAGAACGACGGAAGATAACATAATTTTAATCCAAGTGAATCCGGCAAAGGTCAGTACAACACCCATATCTCGGGTGACTGGAACAACAAGAAGCATGATAGATCCTAGGATATACATGTAAGCTGTGATCGGAATGACATGCATGGAATTCGCCAATCTACGGATATAAACAAAACTTAACGCCTGGGTGGCCATTGAAATAAAGATTAAAATATCACCGATAGAAAAAGAAAAGGAAGAAAAACCTCGAAACACGATAAAACAAATACCGATAAAGCCAAGTAATATACCTATGTAATGGCGGCGAAAGAGAACTTCTTTTAACATCAAAGCACCAAGAAGAGTAGAGGTTAACGGATTTAATCCCATAATGAGAGCGCTATTTGTCGTTTGAGAATAGGCTAGCCCCAACGCCAATGTGATTTGGTGCAGAAAAACACCTAAGAAGCTTATGACGAGTAATGAGATCCATTGTTGTTTATTCGGGCGAACCAACCCAAAGCCAATGTAACATATAATTGCCAATGTAATAGCTACAAAAAACATACGCAAAAAGGCAAGGATTAGGGGATCAATGGTAAATAATAACGATTTAATTAAAACCATGTTATGTCCCATAAAGATTGCTGTTAAAGTTGCAAAAAAATATGGGCTTTTCATAGCAGAAACCAAGGAATTCACCTACTTTTTTTGTATTTGCCAAGTTGATCTATTTATAGCAGTGCATATAGTTCCTGCATGGCTTTTAGGATATGTTGCTTCATAATCATGGAGGCTTTTTCTGCATCGTGATTTTGCAAGGATAAAATGATGGAATCATGCCCTTTCACAGAGGCAAGAGTAGCCGCAGGGGGCTGTTTTAAAAAGACATAACTGAATCTTCCAATGTGCATCTGCAAAGATGAGCTAAATGAAGCAATATATGGATTTTCAGATACTTCAATAATAAAATTGTGAAACTGTTCGTCGAGTTCCATGGCCTGAAAAGGTTGCTCAGTTTCGACGGCTTTGCTAAATTGAAGATTGATTTCCTTCAGCATTTCAATTTGCTCCGGAAGGATCACCTTTGCTGCATATTCAGCAGCTAAAGAATAAAGGGAGGCAAGGGTCGGATAGATTTTTAAAATATCTTCCTTGTCCAAACTGGTCACCCTTGTTTCCTTTCCTGGGTGCATCGAAACAAAGCCCTGTACCTCCAAAAGTTGAAAGGCCTCCCTGATTGGCGTTCTACTCACGCCTAGAGCTTCAGCTAATTCTGCATCGAGCAATTTTTCACCCGGTTGCAGTGTTCCGTCAATGATCCAGCTTTGGATTTGAGATAAAGCGCGCTCTTTTGCAGACATTCGAATCGGTGAAGAAAAATTTTGGGGTATTGGCATATAAATCATCCTTTTATGTTTCTCTTATATATGCAATATATCGCATACCTATATTAGACACAAGTGGTATTTCGTTAAAAGACCTCTTATACCCGTATCATGTGGACAAACGTTCCACCAATTCATCCCTTTTCAGTTGGAAGTAAAGCAGAAAAAAGAAGCGATCAGAGTGGCTTCTTTTTATAAACTACGTTTGCGTCTCTGTCTTCTATTTTTACGAGTCCTCTTGGTTGGTAAGATTCTGAAATCCGAATAGGGAAAGACTTTTTTAGCATATTCAATATAATAGTGGCGAAGAGGATGATTTGAATTCCAGGGTTTAGCAAAACCGCAGAAGTGAATGATGGCTGGTTGATCCAGAGGGCGGGTTTTATGAAGATAGGGTTGATAATTCCACTTTTCATCAAGAGGGAGCCATGCATTATGAAGAATAGCGTTTATTGGATCTTGACTGGGGTACACTATCTTTTCAGCATTATTTTTAATAAAGTCAATAATTTTGTTGGTTATGTTGAATGCTCGCCATTTTTTTAAGTTTAGGATTAACACGCCAGTATTAAAGTAATCAGAATCCTGCGGAATGGAGAGGGCGGAATTTCTTGACTTTCTAAGATAAGCATCCTTGACCGCACCAAGGAAGACATGATCGACATGATGATTCCATAATGCAGAAATATCCTCTTTAACAATGAGATCGCTGTCCAAATAAATCGCTTTTTCAACACTTCTATCTAAAAGTTCAGGAATAGAGATTCGAAAATAGGTTTCTTTTGAAATATGTCCCAGAGTCTTGAAATTTTCATAAATGGTAGAATCGAGAGTTAGATAGAGGATTTTTGAATTGAATTTTTTAATAATGTTGTTTAGGAGGACTTTATTTTCATGCGAGATATGACTTTCAATAATATAAATCGTTACTTGTAAGGAAGACCTTTTATTTTCTAATAATGAATATAACATAACTGCTAAATGTCCGGCATATCGGTCATCGGCAGCAGTTACAATATTAATTCCATCCATTTCAATTCCCCTCTTATTATAGAATGATCTTGTTTCCTGTCATTCCTGTTAGATCCTAGGTATTAAATAAATAAAACCACCGAAAACTCTGTCTAGTTTAGTTTCTACTATTTTATTCAGTAAGAGTTTCGATAGTGCCGATTAAAATAACTAACTTAAGAGGTTATGGCATATTGGAAAGTCTTAAAACTAAAAACTATTACACAACATCAGAACTTTGCATAAACTATATGAAATAATAAAGGTGGTGAATTCAGAGTGAATATGATACACCTTGTAACAGCTACAAATGATATGTATGCCCGACCCTTAGGAGTAATGCTGAAGTCACTTTTGGAGAATAAGAAGTCTAACTATGATATGAAAATTTATATAATATCAAGTGACCTATCAAACCATAACCAGTCCAATCTTATTCATTTGTTAAAGAATTATAACCTAGTCCCAGTTTTTAAGAATATTGATAAACATTACTTCAGCAACTTAAAAGTAATAGATTACATTAGTAAAGAAACCTATTATCGGTTATCCATACCCAATTTGTTGGACAGAAGTATAAAAAAGGTTATCTATCTAGACTGTGACCTCATTGTGAAAGAGGATATCACGAATATGTGGAAAATGGATATTGAAGATTACTTTTTAGCTGCAGTTGAAACCTCACAAAGATTTGCGTCCTGGCGGACAAAAGTATTATCCATCCCTAAGCCCTACAGTTACTTCAATGCTGGAGTTCTTCTCATTAATTTGCGTAAATGGAGGCACTACAAGATTTCAAGTCAAATTATAGATTATGTAAAAAGGCACCCAAAGAAAGTTCGTTTTCTTGATCAAGATGCTATGAATGCTATCCTATATGATAAATGGCTAAAACTAGATCCTAAATGGAATTACACAACCCAACGCTACTTCATGGGGAGTTCTATTACTCCCGCAATTATTCATTTTACAGGAGACAAAAAACCTTGGAACTCTGACCATCCTCTTAGGAGTGAGTATTTGAAGTATTCCAAAATGGTCAACTGGGTATAGGGAAACCCCACTTTAGTGGGTTTTTTTTATGGATGACTTATGTAAACGTTTTGTAAACTTCCACTATTAATATAGATATAACCATATGGTTATACTATAATTACATCTGACTGTAGGGCTGAAGGGAGGATAGCTATGGAACTTAAAAAATTGGCGGATTGTTTAAAAGCTCTTGGAGATCCCACGCGACTTGAAATGATAGCTTTACTAAATTATCGTGATTGTTGCGTATGTGAATTCATCCCCGTTTTTAATATTTCTCAACCCGCGATCTCTAAGCATCTTAATCGGCTAAAAGTAGCGGAGTTGGTCACGGAAAATCGCAAAGGGCAATGGGTTTTTTATTCTTTAAATCGCTCTAAATTAGAGGAAATTGGATTTACCTTGGCACATTTACCGGATCTATCTGAGACGTTTAAAGTGCTAGAAGAGAAGGGACTTTTGGTAACTTGTGATTAAAAATTAATAAAGGAGAATGATCAAAATGGGCGAGAAAGTTAGTAAAAGAATGTCGTTTCTCGATCGCTACTTAACGCTATGGATCTTTGTGGCCATGGTAATAGGAGTGGCAATGGGTTATTTATCGCCTAGTTTTGTAGAAGGGCTCAACCAGTTTCAAGTGGGCACGACCTCTATCCCTATCGCTATTGGTCTTATTTTAATGATGTATCCTCCACTAGCAAAAGTGCGATATGAAGAATTGGGTCAGGTATTTAGAGACGCGAAAATTTTAGTTGTTTCCTTAATTCAAAACTGGATCGTGGGTCCGGTTTTAATGTTTATCTTAGCGATAATCTTTCTTCAAGGCTATCCAGAGTATATGGTTGGCCTCATCATGATTGGATTAGCTCGATGCATTGCGATGGTCATTGTCTGGAACGATCTGTCAAAAGGAAGTACCGAATATGCAGCAGGCCTTGTCGCCTTTAACTCGATCTTCCAAGTACTTTTTTATTCCATTTATGCTTACTTTTTTGTTACTTTGTTGCCGGGGTGGTTCGGCTTAGAGGGAATGGTCATTGACATTACGATAGCGGAAGTGGCAAAGAGTGTATTTGTTTACCTAGGGATCCCCTTCCTTGCTGGGATGATGACCCGTTATGTATTGGTGAAAGCTAAAGGGCGGGAATGGTATGAAAAAGTATTTATTCCGAAAATCAGCCCTATCACCCTTATTTCGTTGCTCTTTACCATTGTAGTAATGTTCTCCCTTAAAGGAGATATGATTGTAAGTTTACCGCTCGATGTAATACGCATCGCAATCCCATTACTGATTTACTTTGTGATTATGTTTTTGGTTTCGTTCTGGATGGGAAGAAAAGCTGGTGCCAATTATCCGGTAACCGCTACACTTGCCTTCACGGCTTCAGGGAACAATTTTGAATTAGCGATTGCGGTAGCGATTGGAGTATTTGGTATCCATTCAGGGGCTGCTTTTGCAGCTGTTATTGGTCCGCTTGTGGAAGTGCCGGTCATGATCGTCCTGGTGAATGTGGCATTCTGGTTCCAACGCAAGTATTTTCAAAAAACACCATTAGCTAAAACCTAACTCTATCTAGACAAGGAGATCCATAATGGATAATAAAAAACCACTCGTTTATTTTCTTTGCACAGGGAATTCTTGCAGAAGTCAGATGGCACATGGTTGGTTAAATGCTGTAGCTGGGGATAAATATGAAGTCAAGAGCGCTGGTCTTGAAGCCCATGGATTAAACCCTCGTGCCGTTCAAGTAATGAAAGAAGCTGGCGTGGATATTAGCCATCATACTTCCGATGTCATTGATCCTGAAACATTAGCGCGTGCCGATTACATCATTACATTATGTGGTCATGCAAATGACAATTGCCCGGTAGTACGAAACGATAAAGCTCAAAGATGGCATTGGGGATTCGATGACCCTGCCCAAGCTAAGGGAACAGAAGAAGAAGTCATGGAGCAATTTCGCAGGGTTCGCGATTTAATCAAAGCTCGCATGGAACAATTTGCAAAGGAAGGAGTTCATTAGTAACACGGACTATGTTTGGGAATTTAATGGCACATTGGTTTGCTTCTTTTAATATCCTGCTTTCATAACCAAAAAACGAGACCCAAATTGTTCTAACCAGGCAAATGGGATTCGATGTAGAGCTATTGGTGCTAATGTACTAATGGCTCTTTTTTGCTTGGTGCAAAGGATTCAATTTTTAATATACAATTCAAATTTTACAGGTAATTAAAAATACTTGGCGAAATGTAAAACAGAAAAAACGTGGATTGGTAATCTACGGAGACGAAAAGGAGGAAGAAGTAGGAGTATAAACCGATCATTCTGGGAGGAGTAAACCATGTCAAGCGAATGTATCAATTATTGATGTACCATCAAAACACTAAATGAACAAAAAAGTGATTAAAGTTATGATTAAAGTTATGAAAGGAATGATTTTATTTGAAGAAAAAGGCTAAAAACCTACTGACGTATTTTTTAGCACTAGTGTTTTCCTTCGGTTCTTTTACCGCTACGCCGGTCATCAATGCTTCAGCGGCAGAGGGTGTTAATGAGACAGATCCGGACACTTCAGCAGCAGAGGTTGTGTCGCTAAAAGAAGTCTACAAGGACTATTTCCTTATCGGCAATACAGTTAGCCCAGGCGACTTAACCAATGAGAAGTATGATTTTATGAAGTTCCACTATAACGCGCTGACGCCGGAAAACGCTACGAAGCCGGACTCCATATGGCGCAATCCAACTGGCAATCCGTCATTCACAGCAGCCGACAACATGATCACTCAAGTAAAAGCCGACGGTTTCTATACGATTGGGCACGCGCTGGCGTGGCATAATCAGTCGACTGGCTGGCCGCCGAGTGGTCAGAATTATACTGAGGCAAGGGCTAGCTTGAAAAGGTATATTTCGACAATCGCCGGACACTATAGTCAAGGTCCTTATAAGCTCGACGCCTGGGATGTAGTTAACGAAGCCATGAGGGATAATCCAGAAAATCCAACTGATTGGCGGAACGCGCTTCGCTCTGGCATTAATCCAATGGAACGGCCGTCCAGATGGTTTGCCGCTTATGCTAACGGCGGAAACGGGTGGGATTATATCTATGATGCCTTCTTGTTCGCTCGTCAGGCTGCTCCGGACGCAACTCTATACTACAATGACTTTAACGACGAAGAACTCCCCAACAAAGCAATCGCGATTGCTTCCATGGTCAAGGAGCTCAACGAAAGATACGCAAATGAACACCCTGAGGCAAACGGTAGGAAACTGATCGAGGGCATCGGGATACAGGGGCATTACAACCTCAGACTCAATGTAGATAATTTAGAGGAAGTTTTAAAGATATATAGTGAAACCGGGTGTGAGATCAGCATAACCGAACTCGATGTACAATTCAATGGAACTTCACGCGATGTTCCACCTACCGAGGCACAATTGAAGGAACAGGCGGTATTGTATGCGAAGCTGTTCAAGCTATATAAGAAGTACTCCGACCATATAGCACGCGTTACATTCTGGGGCGTGTCCGATAACAATAGCTGGCGTAGTACGGGTTACCCGTTGCCGTTCGATTCCAATCGTGCACCAAAAGAAGCATATTGGGCCATAGTCAATCCGGAGGCCTATCTTGGGCTCGATGTGTTGCCGCCAAAGCTCACGTCGTTTGAATTCGGCGGTGATGTTTTCAATGTCAGAGGTAAAACCGAGTTTGATGTTAACGTACCAACGGATGTGTCCAACATTTCCTTCTCTGCCGCGAACGTCGCGTACGATTACCCCCAAGATGATGTTAACGTCAGCGTGACACTCAACCCGGCAAATGGCGCGGTGAGCGCCGGTAAGCCAGCCGTGGCGACAGTAAGAATAGCCTGGAAGGATTACCCGAATAGTTCGACGACGTATAAGGTGAATTTCGGGCATATGACCGCCGAATGGGAGAAAGACCAAAACTATGCGGATACGGGCTACCGCTCATCCGTCAATATCCGCTTTAGCGACGGTGAAACCGAATTTAAACTGTTTCAGGCATTCTATAATTCTGAACCCTCTGTTACAGATAAGGTTTACAATGAAGAACCAACTGTTACAGATGTTGTTTACAATGAAGAACCAATAGTCGCAGATCTAAACGGCGGTAAACTGACAATGCTCAATAGTAAGGAATTCCAGCCCTTACCAAAACATACAAGTGGCACGCTCACTATTAAAACAGATAGTAATATAGACGCTAATGATTTGAAAACATTGACGTTGAAGAAATTTCTCTGGGATCAGAACTGGGCTCCGATTATTCCGGCGCAAGTGACAGACTTCAATACTCCGGAGAATTATTGGAGATTGGCCAAAACGATCGAATCCGGTAAGACTTATATGGTTGTCTCCGTCAATTCAAGTCAGGCTCTGACCAATATGAACGTACCATCCGTCCCGGCGACCGACGGTGTAACCAACGCCAAACGTGGGCTCGCGGGTACTCCTGTTACCATTGTTGATGACAGGATTGTAGCGCCAGAGTTGATTCAGGACAATACGAGATTTATCTTTACAGAGAGAACCAGTCCCGATCCAGGACCATACACAAGCGCGAACGAATACACTGGATACACCCTGTTAAGTCTGGTTCACGGTGGCCTTGTCGCCCCCTCTATTATGTGGCGGGATTTGAGCAACGGCGATATGACGGCTCCTTTACGCACAGACACAACGATTGGAGATAGTGCATTAGATCGAGCAGTATGGTTTAACACGGGTATAGACCCCGATACCGGCGAGACGACGCTATTTCTCCATACTGGTTCCAGTAATGAAACTTATGCGCTGCACGGTACCGAAAATGGTTTCGTCGGCCAAGGGGGCACGGGTCCTCTGAAGGACTATGCAACCGTTAGCCGTGTTAAGCTGTATGAGTACGTGTCCGACTATAAATACGAAGATTTAACGAGTCTGGGCGCAGAAATAAGCCTCTCCCCGGTGGAGCGTATCGTGGGTGAGCGTGACGCCAATATCCCTGTCACGGCGGATGTCCCAGACGGTTCTGAAGCGGTGTTGAAAAAGAACGGTATTTCAGTGGCTTCCGCGACATTTGCAAACAGCAAAGCGATGATCAGCGTTAAAGGCAGCGATCTTGAAGCCGGAGTGAATTACGCCGTGGTTGTCTATGATGGTTCCGAAGTACTTGGCGCGGTCATTCTCCCGGTAGTCACTGTCGCCAGCGCGACGCCGTCAGCTACGGTAGAGAAACTCCAAGGTAAAGAGAACAGACTGACAGTTATCGTTACGGAATCTTACTCTGATGGTTCGACGGAGGACTTCACTGAAGAATTCCAAATCAAGAACAACGCGGCTGACGTCTATCAGGTGGGACCCTATAAGGTTTATGTGGAAACTAAGGGCAACGACCAGATTCGTGAATGCTATATAGTGAAGGATCAATCTGCAACAGACGAAATAACATCTGGTGAACAATCAGCAGCTGATGAAACTACATCTGATAAACGATCGGCAACTGACGAAGAAATGTCCGATGATCAATCAGCAGCCGATGAAGTCACATCTAATGAACGATCAGCAACTGAAGAAACAACTTCTGTTGACGATGATAGCGGATCAGCTCCCTTGGTAAGCGACTCACAATAATGCCTCGTAAGAAGGGGTTGTCTCAATTGAATGAAGTGAACCCGAGCAAATAGACAGAAATAAAAGTGCATGTCGTAGAAATAGGAAGAATTACGAAGCAAGACGCCGTTTTTAAACGGCGTCTAAGTTAATACTGCTTTACCAAATGCAAACACTCCTTAAACTAAATCTTTAAGGAGTGTTTGTGTATATACTTTCAACCATTAATTTGGAGGTAAAAAAAAACCCTCGAATCAACGGGGGGAAACTCTCAACTAAACTATACATTATATCTTTCGATAGGTAGCTCTTTTTTAGAGGGCATGTAAGCCATACAAAAATTGGGTGAAACTCATCAAATAAAAATTTAAATAGGGTTTTCAAAGTCCAATATGACTAGCTTTTGGCGGGAGAAGGTGGGAATCGAACCCACCTGACGCCTCACGGACGTCACACTCGGTTTTGAAGTTCGCACCTCTCCGCTTTATGA
>Ga0180216_1001173_pt1 | contig 24152 bp, 20 predicted proteins | sample eDN3rd37CBELigMG_FD_128879 | JGI IMG/M metagenome (GOLD analysis project Ga0180216, IMG submission 128879) | Enriched Miracle-Growth compost microbial communities from Emeryville, California, USA - eDNA 3rd pass 37_C BE-Lig MG (version 2)... ...
ACCATGAACGCGGAATAGAAGCCCACTCCGAATTGCCCGATGAGGCCGTTACCCTGCCCGCTCTCCTGCAGGCGCTCCAAAAAGGCCTTTGTGCCGGATCGTGCAATGGTGCCGAGGTTTTCGATCAGCTCCTGACGGTCCATGCCGATTCCGTTGTCGACGACGGTCAGGGTGCCGGCCGCTTGATCGGGGATTATGGTGATGCGCAGGCGCTCGTCGCCGGTCAGTAGGTCCGGCTTTGCAATTGCCTCGTAGCGCAGCTTGTCGCAGGCGTCCGAGGCATTTGAAACAAGCTCCCGCAGGAAGATCTCACGATCGGAGTAGACCGAGTTGACCATGAGGTGAAGGAGACGGCTCACCTCGGCCATGAACGGATGGGATTCTACAGTTTTCGTGTCCGTCATCGTCCCTGTCATCACGCGCTGAAGCGTCGAATCTCGACACAAGCTGTTGAGCGACCCGTTACGTAAGGCGAGGCCGCGAGCAGTCGCAAGAGCAGCACTTGATTTGGGTTACGAGGCGGCGAACCAGAAGATCCAATCTGAATCCGATTGATGTAAGAGGCCCGGTTCCAGGAACGCGGCTCCGGCAGCTTGGGGGCTGACGTTCCGGAGACATCCTTGAGACCGGGCCGGGGCAACGCGGCGAGATTTGCTGCTGATTCGCGGCAAGAGAGCGGCCAAGTTACGGCTTTGCCGTGGCCTTAGGCTGCGAGCGGTGGCTCGGGCAGTTGAGGCAAAGGGGCCCGGTCCATGAGGGGAAGCTCGGCAACTTGTGGGGGCAACGAGTCCGAGCGGGATGGACCGGGCCAGGGGCAACGATCCCAAGCATACCCAGCAATGGGGCAGCCGATGGGAGGGACCATGGCCGTTCTGTGAAATATGTTGCAGTTTGTTACGAGAGGTTTTTTGCGCGAGGCCCGTGCGCTTGAAATTCCGGTAAGGTCAGGCGACATTGAAAGGAGCAAGAAGGAGGCGCCATTGAGCGATTCCGAGCCAATAGTTTTTCGCCCGCGCCAGGCGGGCAGTTTCGCTCCTGGCACGGTGCAGACCCAGCAAAGTGGGGCGGCTCCGGCAGCTGTGTACTTCGATCGCAGCGAGCTTGATGCTCTCCTCAGCATCTACGGCCGTAAAGTCGCAGCCGGAGAGTGGCGCGATTACGCGATCGACATGGGGAAGGATAAGGCGGTTTTTTCAGTTTTCCACCGCTCCAGCGAATGCCCACTCTATCGCATTGAGAAAAACCCCAAGCTCGCCAGAAAACAGGGCGCCTATAGCGTTATTGCTGCGGGCGGGCTGGTCCTGAAACGCGGCCATGAGCTGCGTCGCGTGCTCCGGGTGCTGGAAGGCAAGTTGCGGCTGGTTTAGCGCCATTTCCAACTCCCCGGCGGCGCTGGAGCTGCCTCGACGGCACGCTTTGGTTGCCCGGCCGAGCTTCCCCGCTCACGCGATTAGCTCGCACGGGATAGCTGCTCATCCGTGCGTTCTGGGCAATCGGAGTCCTGGGTCAGATCGGGCCGATGCATTTTCCCCGCAAGCAGGGGCCGACCGATGTAGCCGTCGAGCTCACCCCGCCACCACAGCCGCAAAGGCTCTGAGAAGCTGACCACCCGTCGGCCTTTTGTGGGGTCGAAGTAGCGCGGATGGTACTTCCACAAGCGCCAGGCGGCGAGATAACGGATGCGGGTCACCCGTCCCCAGCCGATGATTCCGCGCACGAGCGGCAGGGTTCTGAGCCAAGCCACGAGCTTCCGGTGGCGGGATCCGAAAGTGCGCCAGTACCACTTTCCGAACATCAGATCGGCCAGGCGTACCCACAGGCGTCGAACAACCGGGACAAGAAAAGCCACCGGGAAAACGATCAGAACGGTGTGCAAATAGACTTGGCTCGCGATAAGCGCTGCAACGATCACGAGCTTCCCGGCGAGCGGCAAATCCTGCCACCAGTTTCTGACCGTCGTAATCGCTGCCCTCAGCCGTTCTCGCCAGCTGCGCGCCTTGTGAACTTTGTCGTCGCTCAGCACGACGCTCGCCGCGTAACCGAGGCCGATGCCACCGATGACATTTGCCACACGGGTTGCGCGCCGCCAGCCGACGCCCTTGGCAATGACGCCGAGCAGGCTGCCGAATAAGCGAAAAGCTCCATTGACGAGAAACGCGAAGCTGTTCCAGAGCACGCGCAGGGCGGCGGCCAGCGCCTCCTGGCCGGTGACGGCGCCAATGACGAGAAAGGCGACAGCGGCAATCAGCAAGAAGCTGATGTACCAGCCGATTCCCCCGTTCTGATCAGCCGGAGCTTTTTTCCCCGACACGGGCCTCCCCCTCGCAGTGCGGCTCACGTTGGCATCCAACGTGGTAGGAGGGGTTTTCGCCGAAAATTCGCCCAAGGGCCAGAGCTCGCGTCCGGTCCGCCGCAATTCACAAGGTGATAACGGAGGAGCCGGGTCGAATTTTACCGATCAAGCCTTCGGGGAGTTCGCCACCTGCGTCAGGAACCCCGCAAGATCTTCCGTCATGTGATGGACGTACTCGGGCGGCTCACGCCATTGCCTGATCTTGAGCTGAATGGGGTGATCGTAATAGCTCGAGTGTACGAGAACGGTGGTCATGCCGAGCGCGTGAGGCGCCTCGAGGTTCTGCGGCATATCCTCGAACATGGCCGCCGTTTGGGGATCGACCCCATGGCGGCTGGTCATCCTCGCAAATGCGTCGGGGCTCGGCTTCGGCACGAATTCGCACGCGGCGATGTCGCAGATGTCCTCGAAAAGATGCAGAACGCCGAGCTTTTCGGCCACGCGCTCCGCATGTCGCCGCGAGCCGTTGGTGAAAATCAGACGCCGGCCAGGGAGGCGCTCTATAGCGGCCGCTAATTCCGGGTGCTCCGGCACGACGGACAAATCGATGTCGTGGACGTAATCGAGAAACGGCTTGGGATCGAGTTTGTGCACCTGCATGAGCCCGCACAAAGTGGTGCCGTACTGCCGGTAGTAGCTCTTCTGCAGATGCCGTGCGTATTCGTACGGAACGCCGAGGTACTGCGCGATGAACTCGCCCATGCGGCGGTCGACCTGGGCGAACAGGTTGCACTCCGCCGGGTACAGCGTGTTGTCCAGATCGAAAATCCAAGTCTTCGTCGCATCGAAGCCACGTCGGCGCGCAGCTGCGGCGGCACTGTCCGCCGTTGCTTGGCCGAGGGCTTCGGGTGATCGAGCGCTCATGGCAGCGCGGGTTCCTCCGATTTTCCGACGAGCGTACCGACGCCATGCTCGGTGAAGAGCTCGAGCAACACACAGTGCGGTACCCGGCCGTCAATGATGACCACGGCTTCCACGCCGGCTTCCACCACCTCGATGCATCCCTCGACCTTCGGGATCATGCCGCCCGTAATTGTTCCATTGCGGATCAGCTCCCGCGCCTTTGCCACGCTGAGCTCCGGAATGAGCTTTTTGTCCTTGTCCAGCACGCCTTCCACGTCGGTGAGCAGCAATAGGCGTTTGGCCTTCATCTTGGCAGCTAGTGCACTGGCGAACGTATCGGCATTGATGTTGAGCGTCTGCCCGTCCCGGCTGACGCCGACCGGGGCGATGACGGGAATGAGATCCGAGTTGGAAATCACCTCCACGATATGGGGATTCACCTCCTCAGGATCACCCACATAACCAATATCGATCGCCTTCATGATGTTGGATTCCGGATCGGGCATTTCCGTAATCCGCTTGGCGATCATCAGGTTGGCGTCCTTGCCGCAGATGCCTACGGCTTTGCCGCCCTGACGATTTATGGCCGAGACGATCTGCTTGTTGATGGCGCCGGCCAGCACCATCTCGACGACCTCGACAGTGGGCTTGTCGGTGATCCTGAGTCCGTTGACGAATTCGGACTTAATCTGAAGCTTTTTCAGCATGGCCGCGATCTGCGGCCCGCCGCCATGCACTACGATCGGATTCACGCCGGATAGCTTGAGATAGACGATGTCCTGAGCGAAAGCGTCGGCCAGGGCCTCGTCGCCCATGGCGTGTCCGCCGAATTTGATGACCACAGTCTGATTGTCGTAGCGCTGCAGGTAAGGCAGCGCCTCCGCCAGGATCTGTGCCTTGGAATGGGCCGACGCGCCGCTCCGCACGCTTGGCTCCTGCAGTTTGTCCGAATTGCCTGACATTTCGATTCAGTCCCTTGCCTCGGGCGAGTGCTGTTATAGCTGCTCGGCGGTGCCCCTCAACGGATTTCCCTCACAATTCGGGAATAGAGGTATCGCCGTGGCGAGAGTGATGAGACCCGGCCGAACGTGCAGGCGGTCGTTCGATCGGGTAATCTCGCCACGAGTCGAGCAGATTCGCTTGGCATTGAGGATGTGGCGGCTCCCGATCTGCTGCGTGGAGCCGAAGGGGAGTTTGCATGTCGCAGTCGTTCGCCGAGGTGTTGAGCTGGGTGCCGAAATCGCGCGGCCTGGCGGCGGCACTCGCACGCGCGCACGACTTTGCGAAAAGCCGCTCGCATCACACCGTCACACTCGAGCACCTTCTGCTGGCCTTGACCAGCGACAATGATGCTGCGGCAGTGCTGCAAGCCTGTTCGGTCGATCTCGACCGCCTCAATTCGGACGCGGCTTCCTATCTGACCGGCAATGAGGAGCGGCTCGCGGGAGATTCTTCCGCCGAGCCGGCTGCGTCGCCCGAGCTCGTGCGCATCATCGAGTACGCGACGGCAGCCGCGCGGCAGAGCAGGCGCCGTGAGGTGAACGGTGCCATCGTTCTGGCTGCCATTGTCGGCGATGGCCGGAGTCCGGCAGCGGGTATGCTCCGCGCACAGGGGCTGACATTCGAGGAAGCGATCAAGGCCCTTCAGAAGGCGAATGCGGCTTCACGCGGTCCGCAAGGTCCGCAACCGAGACCCGCAGCGCCCGTGTCGCAGGGAGCAGAACCGGCGCCGCCTCGCGCCGCTCCTTCGAGCCCTGCTGCGCCACCATCAGAGCCATCTCCGGTTTCCTCCGCGCCCACTCCGCCTGCCGACCCCCAAGCGCGTGAAGGCTCATCGCTTGCGGGCAGAGCACCGGAACAATCGACGGAAGAAATCCTCGCGGCTGCAAGACGTCGCCTCGGGATCGGTCTCAACGGTGCTCGCCCGGAAAACGAAGATCGACCCGTCGGGCAGCACTCCGAAGTCGCTCCTCCGTCGCCACAACCGCATCATGCCCCTGAGCCTGAGCCTGCGGGCTATCGTCGTCCTCCGGGCGGACAGACTTCTGCGCCGAGCCATTCGGCGGCGGCTCCAGGGTCGGAGTCTGACGAGCAGCCGTCTCCGCCTATGCGGGAAGAAGCACCGGCGGCCAAGTATCCACCGTCATCTCCGCCGATGCCTCAGGCTCGCCCTCAACCTACGGACTGGCATCACCCGAATTCTGAACGGGAGGCCGCTGAAGTCGCCATTCGGCCACGAGCAGGCGCAGGTCCAAATGCGCCGCAGCCCGGCGGATACCATCACCCGCAGCCGGTCCGTGGGGCAGAGCAGCCGGCTCAGCCACCCCGCGCTGCTCCGCCGCGAATCCATCCGCACCCGGCGCAGAATCGCCCGGTTCACGGCCACGCGCCTCACCCGTCCAGTCCGACGCCGCCACCTCCGCCTAGGTATCCCGAACCGCCGCGGCCGGCCGATGCGCGCTGGTCAGAACCGCCGCCCATGCCTGGTCCCCCGCAGAGCGGCCGGATGGAGCCGCAGGCTGCTCCGCCGCCGCGGCCGTCGCTCGACGCGAGGCGGCGGGGAGGGGAGAGCGAGACTTCGTCCGCGCCTTTGTCGCCTGGGCAGCTCGTCGAGAACATCCCGCGCCGGATGACGGTGGGCGTCACCGAGCTGGTCGAGGTTGCCATCGCGCGCGCGGAGATCACCGCCCTCGCCGAGAAGCTGCAGGGCTCTGGTGCTGCCTATCGCCACGAAGTCATCGTCACAAAGGCAATGTCGGTGCGGCTGCGCGCGCCGGAGGGCGGATTTTGGATCGAAACGGCATCGCCCGAGACGCAGTGGATTGAGAACACGCTGGGGCTATTGTCCGACGACTACGCATCCTGGCGCTGGGCCGTCACGCCGCAGCAGCGGGGCAAGGCGCGGCTGCAACTCATCGTTTCGGCACGAACAGTCGGCGCCGACGGATTAGCCGCCGAAACGGCCCTGCCGGACCAGGTCATCGAGGTAAAGGTCCGCACCAATTACCAACGCACTGCGATGCAGTGGGCCGGCTGGCTCGCGGCCGCCATGGTCGGCGGGATTCTCGCCAGGTTCGGTGAGGGCCTATGGGAGATCGGCGGCTCGGTGCTCACCCAGTTGGGCATCATCTAACGACGCAACGTCTCCGTCTCACAGGCAGAGCTCGGCGATGGTGGCTCGGAGGACGTCGATGTCTTCGCCCTTTGCCGCCGAAGTCACGATGATTTCCGGGTAGGCGGCCGGGTGGGACGCAATTGTGCTGTGAGTGGCCGCAATGACGCTTCGCAGCTGACTGAGGTTCGGTTTGTCAGCTTTCGTCAGGACGATCTGATAGGAAACAGCCGCCTCGTCGAGCATAGCCATGATCTCGCGATCAATGGGCTTCAGTCCGTGGCGGGAGTCGATCAGTACGAAAACCCGCTTTAGCGTCGGCCGGCCGCGGAGGTAGTCCCGCACCAGCTCGGTCCAGGCCTTCACCTTTTCCTTCGGGGCCTGAGCGAACCCGTACCCCGGCATGTCCACCAGGTAGAGCGCCACGTCGGCGGTCGCGAAGAAGTTGAGCTCTTGCGTGCGGCCCGGGGTATTCGAGGTACGGGCCAATCCGTTCTGCCCCACGAGCGCATTGATGAGGCTAGACTTGCCGACATTGGACCGGCCGGCGAACGCGATCTCCGGCCGATCCGCCTCGGGAAGGATCTCGAGGCTTGGCACGCCCCGAATGAATTCCCAAGGGCGGCCGAACAGCCTGTCGCCGGCGGCAAGCCAAACGGGATCCGGCGCTTTCGAGCAGGGCAGATCACTTCCTGTTTTGTCGGAAGATGCCATGTCGAGCACCCCGCCGAAGCTGCTACCGGTTCGTCCTGCTGCTATCGCTTCGACTTTCGTGACTTGGCTTGACCACCCTGTCCAGCCTGGGCCGCAAAGGTCTTGTCCTCGCCTTCGTTACCCGCGCCCGCCTCCTCGCCCGAATCCGATGGCGCGTCTGCAGACTTGGGTGCTGCGGAAGAAAGCTTTGCACCACTCTTTCCGGAGCTCTCGGTTGACTTGTTGCCGGAGACCAGGCGCGCGATGGGCGCGAAGTTCCGCTTCAGGTTGGCCACGATCGGCACCTCGACACCCTGACGCTTCATGATCAGCCACTGTTGTGCAAGCGACAGGACGTTGTTCCACGCCCAGTATATCACCAGCCCGGCGGGGAACGCTGCCAGCAGGAACGTGAACAGCACCGGCATCCAGTTGAAGATCTTCTGCTGGAGGGGGTCCGGCTGTTGCGGGTTGAGCTGCATTTGCAGCCACATCGTGATGCCCATGATGATGGGCCATGCGCCGATGTGCAGGAACTCCGGCACCGCAAAAGGCAGCAGTCCGAACAGGTTGAAGATCGACGTTGGGTCGGGCGCCGAAAGGTCCCTGATCCAGCCGAAGAACGGCGCGTGGCGCATGTCGATGCTGACGAACAGCACCTTATAGAGCGCGAAGAATACCGGAATCTGGATCAGAATCGGCAAGCAGCCGGCCAGCGGATTGATCTTCTCCTTCTGGTAGAGCGCCATCAGCTCCTGCTGCTGGCGCATCCTGTCGTCCTTGAAGCGATCCCGGATGCGCTCCATCTCGGGCTGCAGCTTCTTCATCTTCGCCATGGACTCGTAGGACTTGTTGGCGAGCGGGAAGAACGCAGCCTTGACGACAACCGTCACGGCGAGAATGGCCAGACCAAAGTTGCCGAGCAGCCCGTAGAACCAGTTAATGAGGTAATAGAGCGGCTTGGTGATGAAGTAGAACCAGCCCCAGTCGATCAGCAAGTCGAACTGCTTAATGCCGAACGTGTCGGCATAATTCTGCACAGTCCTGACTTCGCGCGCGCCGGCGAAGAGCATGCCCTCGGTCTGTGCCCGGCCGCCGGCCGGGATGACCGTGGCGGGCTTCAGATAGTCCGCCTGATAGGTGTCCGGTTGCCCTGCGCCGGCAGGCTGCCCTGTCATCCTGGCGTTGAAGGAAACCTGCTGGTTTGGGATCAGAGTGGTTGCCCAATACTTGTCTGTAATGCCGAGCCAGCCGCCGGTGGCGTTGTCTACCGTGACGCCGCCGCCCTGCTTCAACGCGTTCGAGTAGGTGATCTCGTGCAGCCCCGACTCGCCGAGCACGCCGATGAGGCCCTCGTGCAGAATGTAGAAGCCTTGCACGACGGGCGTGCCTTCGCGGCGCAGGCGAGCATAGGGGTAGAGCGTGACGTCGGCGCCCGTCTTGTTCTCGACGGAGTCCGCAACCTTGAACATGTAGCGGTCGTCGATCGAAATCGTTCGCCGGAAGGTCAGGCCCTGACCGTTGTCCCAGACGAGCGTTACAGGAGTGCTCGGCGTCAGAGTGTTGCCGCTCTCGACCGTCCAGACGGTGTTCCGGTCAGGCAGAGCGACTGTTGAGCCGCTGGGCGCGACCCAACCATACTCGGCGAAGTAGGCCTTTGGCCCCTCTGCAGGTGAAAGCAGGACGATATTCGGACTATTCGGGTCGACGGTCTCGCGATAGCGCTTGAGCACGAGGTCGTCGATGCGCCCGCCTCTGAGCGCGATGGACCCACGAACCGACGGCGTGTCGATCGAAACGCGCGGTGATGACGCGAGCGCAGCCTCTCGTGTCGGCGCGACTTCGGGTGTTGCAGGAGAAGTTGCCCCTGGTGCGGCCGGCGCGGAGGCCTCAGGTGTCGCGCCCGGAGTGGGGACGTTTTCCGTCGGCGCCGGTCGGTCCGTCTGCCCCTGCTTCGGCATTGGCGGGCCGAAAAACATCTGCCAGCCCAACAGAACCGCGATCGAGAGGATGATCGCGATAAGCAGGTTTTTCTGATTGTCAGGTTGTTGGGTCTGCATATGCGCCTCGAGTGGGCCGTGTCCACGTCACGGTGGCTGATTGCGTGCGGCCTATGTGCCGGTTTTTTGCGTCTGGGGGAAGTGGCAGCGGGTCGCGCTCAACTCTTGGCGCGCCGCGCCTTTCCGCCTTCCGCTGCGCGGTCGATCCGAGCAAAGGCTTGCGCCAGATCGGCTTTCAATTCCGCGTAGGACCGGTTCACGGCTTCCGGCCGCGCGATAATCACGTAATCGAACTCCGGGCGGGTTGCGCCGAGGAGCTCTGTCGTTGCAGCCTTGAGCCGTCGCCGGGTGCGGTTGCGGATGACCGCTTTCCCAACCTTCTTGCTCACGGTGTAGCCGAACCTGGCGCCTGCGCAGTCGGCATTCCCATTTTGTCGGTCGCGCGGTTTCGCCTCGACGACGAGTGAGGGTGTAGCCCACCGCAGGCCGCCCCTGACCCGCAGGAAGTCCGCTCTGCGCTTGAGTGTCTTGAGCCCCACGGCCTTCCAATGCTCGATGCGGGGCTTGCCGCGAGCAACCGCCTAAGGCGGCCTCTGCCATCAGGCGGAGAGGCGCTTGCGGCCCTTGGCCCGCCGGCGCGCGAGAACCTTCGCACCCCCGGCTGTCATCATGCGCTTGCGGAAACCGTGGCGGCGCTTGCGGACGAGGCGGCTCGGCTGATAAGTGCGTTTCACGTTCTCTCTCCGTATGGCAGTCGATCACGGGGCTGACCGAGCGGAGAGGGCCCGTATGGCTCACCTCGTGCGCGTCACCCGAGCGGTCACGGTTTCACCTGCCTCGTGATCCAGAATTGACCGGCGTGCTTATAGGGGGCCCCTCCGTTCAAGTCAATTGTGGGTAGAGCCGAGAGGCCGCAGCTTGCGACGCGAGCGCTCGATTTGCCCGAGATGCTGTTCACTTATGGTTTATCCCCCGTTTCCTTCTTCAGGATCTCGTGAGCAACCTTGAGGGGTACCGCAGCATCTCGACTGAAACGCGGGTGGCTCGGTCCTATCACGATGATGCGGCTGCGGCGGCCCTGGTGAACTCATGTGGTATCACATCACCGAGCAGACGAAGGCGAAGCTGAGGCGCTGGCTGCCTCCCCTCGCTCTCATTGCAGCGATGGCCCTGGCCTATGGGATGGGCTGGCACAAGGTGCTCACGTTCAAGACGATCGGCCTCAACTATGAGGCGCTGAAAAGTTTCGTCGCAAGCAACCTCGCCACTGCACTTCTTCTTTATGTGCTCGTCTATGTCGCGGTGGTAGCCCTCTCTCTGCCGGGAGGATTGGTGATGACGATAACCGGCGGACTGTTGTTTGGCTGGTGGTGGGCCTTCCCGGCGACAATCGTTGCTGCAACCACAGGTGCGAGTATCGTCTTTCTTGTCGCCAAGACGTCGATGGGCGAGCCTTTGGCGGCGCGTGCGGGGCCTTGGCTCGAAAAGCTGCGGGACGGCTTTCAGCGGAATGCGCTCAACTATCTGCTCTTCCTGAGGCTCGTTCCGGTCTTTCCGTTCTTTGTCGTCAATCTGGCTCCGGCCTTGCTCGGAGTTCCTTTCAGGACCTATCTCATCGCAACGTTTCTCGGGATCATTCCCGGCACGCTCGCCTTTGCCGTGACGGGCTCAGGTCTGGGCAGCGTTATTGAGGCTCAGAACCGCGCTTACGCAGCCTGTTTGGCCCAGGCTCCCGCAGATTCAGAGACAAGCTGTCCCTATAACATCGATGTCGGAGTACTGGTAACGCCTGAGCTCATCGCTGCAAGTGTGCTGCTCGGCGTAGTGGCGCTGATACCGGTGGCCGTCAGAAGATGGAGTAAGCCGAATGCTGAAACGTAATCTCGGCAAAGCCGGGTCGACTCCGACCGGATCCAGCAAAAGCGATGTCATAACAACCGACCTCTGCATTATCGGAGCCGGATCAGGTGGCCTTTCGGTGGCCGCAGCTGCTGCGGCATTCGGACGGAATGTGGTGCTGGTCGAAAAACACCGGATGGGGGGAGACTGCCTCAATTACGGCTGTGTACCCTCGAAGGCGCTGATTGCGGCTGCAAAACGCGCGCACGCCATGCGCTCGAGCGGCGCGTTCGGAATCGAACCCGTTTCACCTCGTGTCGACTGGCAGCGCGTTCGCTCCCATATCCGCGATGTCATTGCGGAAATCGCCCCCAACGATTCCGTCGAGCGTTTCACCGGTTTGGGCGTGCGCGTCATTCAGGCCGCGGGCCGGTTCGTGAATAAGCGGACCTTGCAAGCCGGCGAACATCTTATCCGCGCCCGGCGGTTTGTGATTGCGACCGGCTCTTCGCCTACTCTGCCGCCCATACCTGGCCTCGACAATGTGCCCTGCTTCACCAACGAAACGATTTTCGACAACGCTGCCCCGATACCGCATCTGATTGTCATTGGTGCCGGCCCGATTGGATTGGAATTGGCGCAAGCCTTTGCGCGCCTTGGCAGCCGTGTAACGGTGCTCGAAGCCGCGACGGCTCTCGTCAGAGAGGATCTGGAGCTTGTGCCTCACGTGCTCAAGGCATTGCGGGAGGACGCTGTCGATATCCGGGAAGGGCTGCGCATCGAACAAATCGAGGGGCGCGAAGGCGAGATCCGAGTGACGGTCAAAGCCTCCGACAACTCCGTCCAGGTGATCGAAGGTTCCCACCTGCTCGTCGCCACAGGCCGCAAGCCGAATGTTTCGGATCTCAATTTGGAAGCTGCAAAAGTCAAGTACGACAAGCGGACAGGCATTCACGTGAACGAGGGGCTCGTCACGTCGAACCGCAGGATTTTCGCCATCGGTGATTGCACGGGCGGACCACAGTTCACGCACGTTGCCAATCACCACGCCGAAATCGTCATCAGGCGGGCTTTGTTCCGGCTTCCGGCCAAGGTCAAAACCTCCCTGCTGCCACGCGTAACCTTCACAGATCCCGAGCTGGCTTACGTCGGGCTTTCCGAAGAGGACGCGCGCAAGGTCCACAACGATATTCGCGTACTGCGCTGGCCTTTTTTCGAAAACGACCGGGCGCATACCGAGCGGGCGACACGGGGACTCATCAAGGTCATCATCGACAAGCGCGGCCGTATTCTGGGCGTTGGCATCGTTGGCCGAGAAGCAGGGGAGCTCGTTCAAATGTGGTCGCTCGCACTTTCCCGAAAAATGAAGATCAAAGACATGACCGGCTGGATCTCCCCCTATCCGACTTTTTCAGAGGTCAACAAACGCGTTGCCATCCGCTATTATGCAGCAGCAGCCAGCAACCCCATATTGCGGAAAGTGGTCTCGTTGCTGGCCAAGCTTGGCTAATCTTCCACCGGCTCGAGGCGTGAGTGCCGCAAGACTCGGTTCCACCTAAAACTGGCGGCCGGCAAAGGGCGCGCGATCCGGCCATGGAGTCTCCGACGCACAGCGCATCGGAGTTACTGCTGCATGGCCTGCCGTCGAAGCTGCTGTATCTTACTGTGCTCTTCGTGATGCTGGCCGAAGTGCTGATTTTCGTGCCCTCGATCGCCAACTTCCGCGTAACCTGGCTGACGGATCGGCTGACCGCAGCGCGACTTGCTTCCCTCGCAGCTGACGCAGCTCCGGGCGGCATCATCCCAGAGAATGTTCGCAGCGAGTTGCTGAGCACCGCGCAGCTTCGGTCGGTGGCGGTAAAGACCAGTGGCATGCGTAAACTGGTTCTCCCGCCCGACGGTTTGTTCGTCGTCGACGCGCAATTCGACTTGCGCGAGCCTGCCAACGCGACATTTGCAGAATGGCTGGCGGGCCGGTTCACTCAGGTGGCCGATGCTCTAGGCGTGTTCTTCGCGCCCGAGGCGCGGATGATCCTCGTCAGAGGTCACCCAGAGCCGGGGTTGCGATCGCCGCTGGCCATGGACGACTTCGTCGAGATCGTGCTGCCGGAGGCAACGCTGAAAACCGCCATGGTGCGGTACGGGCTCAGAGTCCTGGGCCTCTCCATCATCATCTCGCTGATAGCTGCAGCGCTCGTCTATATCGCGTTGAGCATGATGTTCGTGCGACCGATGATGCGGCTTACGCGAAACATGCTCTCGTTCAGCGAAAACCCGGAGGACGCCAGCCGCATCATCGTTCCCTCGGACAGGCGCGACGAAATCGGCATTGCCGAACGGGAACTCGCGCGGATGCAGCGGCAGCTCGCGCAAACGCTGCATCAGAAGAGCAGGCTGGCCCAGCTCGGCTTGGCGGTGAGCAAGATCAATCACGATCTGCGCAATATGCTGGCTAGCGCGCAGGTGATTTCGGATCGCCTGACTGCCATTCCCGATCCTACGGTTCAGCGTTTCGCACCGAAGCTGATTGCCTCGCTCGACCGCGCCATCAACTTCTGCAACGACACGCTGCGCTTCGGCCGGGCGGAAGAAGCAGCGCCACGCCGCGAACTGATCATTCTCCGCGCGCTCGTCGAGGAGGTGGGGGATGGCCTCGGTTTGCCGCGAGACGGTATCGATTGGCGCATTCTCATGGAGCCGACGCTGCGTGTGGACGCGGATCCGGAGCATCTCTTTCGCATCCTCAACAATATCTGCCGCAATGCCGCTCAGGCTATCGAAGGCCAGGGTCCACAGGCCTCCGGTGAAATCATTGTCGAGGCGCGCCGGGAAGGCTTGCGGTCGATCATCGAAGTTCGCGACACAGGCCCGGGTCTGTCCGAGCAGGCCCGCGCGCGCCTGTTTCAGGCATTCGGCAGCTCAGCGCGTAACGGAGGTTCCGGCCTCGGGCTTGCCATAGCGGCTGAGCTGGTTCGTGCCCATGGCGGGACCATCGATGTCGTTGAAGTGGAGAAGGGTGCAGCATTCCGAATCGAGATTCCGGACCGCACCCGTGCCAAATACAGTTGACCAGCCGATCCTGTTTCGCCTATTTCGCCCGCAAACCTGCATTTTCCTGCGGCGGGAACGTTGATTTTTCGACAGAGCGCGACGAGATGTTTGCTCGCGTGATGTGCGGCGCACGGGCTATGCGGGTGAATTGCATCGATAATAGTGCCTGGGCAGCGTGAGGCGAGCATGCACGGCGAAGAGGTATGTTGGGTGGACGCCGGAGACATTGTCGAAGCCGTGCGGTCTGGAAAAGCGACCGCCACTGACGTCGTCAGCGCTGTTCTGAAGCGGATCGACGAACTCAATGGCACACTCGGCGCCTTCGTGACCGTTTGCGCTGAGGATGCTTTGGCCGCTGCGCGCGCCGCAGATGCGCGCCGTCCGAAGGGCGAAGTTCTGGGTCCACTCGATGGCGTTCCTGTATCGATCAAAGACATTATTTTGACGAAAGGCATTCGGACGACGGCCGGCTCCAGGCTGCAGGCGGACTTCGTTCCGGACGTCGACGCGATTGCAGTGGAGCGGCTCAAAGCGGCCGGAGCCATTGTCATAGGCAAAACGACAACTCCGGAGTTCTGCCACAAGACGGTCACCACCTCTCCCCTCACTGGTGAAACACGCAATCCCTGGGACTTGAGCCGCACTCCTGGAGGATCTTCGGGCGGAAGCGCCGCTGCACTTGCCGCCGGCATGGGACCGATCAGCATTGGTACGGACGGCGGAGGATCCATTCGGCTGCCCGCGGCGCTTTGCGGTGTCGTAGGCTTGAAACCCACGGCTGGAAGGGTCCCGCAATGGCCGACAATTCCCGGATGGGATCTGCTCGGGCACACCGGTCCTATGGCGCGTTCCGTGGCCGACATCCGCCGCGTATTGGATTGCATCGCAGGGCCGGACAGTCGTGATCCGGATTCCCTCATTCCTTTATGCAATGAGGTAAACCCAAATCCCCGCGTTGCCTGGGCGCGATCACTCGATCAGCTCGAGCCTGAACCGGACGTCGCGCAAGCCCTGAATGAAACCGTGAGAGCGGCGAAAGAGTGCACAGGCTGGATTGAAGAGGTGGTCCTCAACTGGAGCGACCCTGATCAGCAATTCCGCGTCATTGTTCTTTCCGATCTGCTTTCTGCCTTCGGTGGCAGGCTGGAATCAGAAGCGGACCGCAGCGTTATGGATCCGACTCTGATCCAGATGCTGGAGTTCGGGAGAACGCTTAGCGGCAGTGATCTTGCGGAGGCGCTGCGTTGGAGGCGGATATATTCTGCTCGGGTTCTGACTTGGTTCCGGGATTATGATCTTCTCATCGTCCCAACGGCTCCCGTGAGCGCGTTTTCGCTGGGAAGCCTCGGGCCCCGAACCATTTCCGGCAAGAAAACCTCTCCGCACGCGTGGTTCAATTGGACTTGGCCGTTCAATGTGACAGGCCAACCGGCACTGTCCCTGCCGATTGTTCGGGATCATGGCCTTCCGGTTGGTATTCAGATCATTGGCCGACGTGGTGAGGACTCGACCGTGCTATGGTTTGCGGAACAGCTTGAAAAGCGGCTCCGCACGAAGCGGCATCCGGATTTAGAAGTGGAGCGATTCGCGAATTAGAGCTTTTTCGGGTCGAGTGAAGTTCATCTTGTGCTGGATAAATCACGAGGTCGGTGGGTGCGGACCCCCAAATTTGGACTGAAAGATACTCTCGCGAAGTCAGAAGAGCCTGTAAGTGAATACTTATTGTTGCAAACGCGGCACACCAAAATGTTTAGTTTCTGTTTAGACGCAGCAATTAGGTTCGCAAATGAGGTGAACTCGGTTAAGTGCCCAAATTTATAGAGTTTCGAGCAAGCACCTCGATTTGGCGAGGTACCCTTTAAGTTATAGAGAGAGGAACAACCATGAAGGAAAGCCAACTTCAGAAGATGAGCTACAAGGAGCTCCTGCAGCTCCAGCAGCGTGTCGCAGAGGCTATCGAAAAGAAAAGGGTTGCGGAGCGCGCAGCCTTGAAGCAGAAGCTGAAGTCGATGGCCGAGCAGGCCGGCTTCCAGATCGACGATCTGTTCGGCCAGGCTCGGGAGAGGGCTGCTAGCTCCTCCATCACTGTAAAATATCGCCACCCCACCAATCGTTCATTGATCTGGACCGGTCGCGGCCGCAGGCCGAAGTGGCTGGTAGCGGCAGGTGGTGATGTCGAGCGTTTTCGCGTTGCCTGAGTTCGTGATAAGCCATCCACTAGTTCCTGAGGAGAACTCAAACCTATGAAAGCTCCAGCCGCAAAGACGAAGTCCACGAAAACGGCGGCCGCTTCGAAAACCGCTACGGCGGCTACAAAAACGGCCCAGAAGCCGGCCACCATCACGCTGAGCCAAATGGCCAAGGCTCTGTCGGAAACGCACGAGATGCCGCGGAAGCAGACGACGGCTCTGCTGACCGAGCTGACCTCGATGATCCAGAAGCATCTCAAGAAGGGCGCCCGCGTCCGCATCGGCGGCATCGGCGTTCTGCAGGTCCGCAAGCGCCCGGCTCGCATGGGCCGTAACCCTGCAACCGGCGAGCCGATCAAGATCAAGGCCAGCAAGAAGATCGCGTTCCGTCCGGCCAAGGAGCTCAAAGAGCTCCTCTGAATCGGATTGTTCCGCTCTGGTCTACCACCATCTGCGCTCCGGGAGGTGCCCGCCCCGGGGCGCTTTTATTTATGAAGTCCGTACCACCTGTAAGGATTTTTGTAGCGGGAATAATAACGGGCATCGACGCACCCCGCGCCATTCCAGTAACGGAACGTTCCGCAGCTCCCCGCAGGGTCGACGAAAGGCCCGACAAAACCCACCGGGGGAGGATAGTCTTTGATGGAGCCGTAGGCGGGCGCACGATAATACACCCTCGGCTGATAACCATAGAACTGCGCTGCGGCGCGCGACTGAGCCGCCAAGCCGGAATCATAAATGATGCGCTTGTCCGGCGTAAAAATAGCGTCATAAGCAACTTCGCGCTGCCGCCACAGTGACGGCGGTCGTGGGAGATAGGCAGCACCGTAGCCGTACGCCGGCGCGGCTCTGTAGCGGATTGTGACTTCGACTGCGGCTCCGTTACCCGGCGATTCGACAAGCTCCGGACCAGGAAAATAGCCATAAGGTTTGAAGTGATTTCTGTAGCCGTCCGCGGAGGCCGGAGTAGCAAAGGCAAGCGCGGTGAGTAGCGTTCCGATGACGGCGGAGTGCAACTTGGGCATGGGGACCTCCATCCAGTGTCCCCCCGCCCTCAAACGCGTGCGTTGAAATTCTGGTTCCGGCAGAATGGTACGAGAAAGGAGCGTTCCTTTCTCGTCGGAAGACGGATCAATTCAATTCAGTCAGCAGTGGCCTCAAGCTTATAGACCTCTTGGGCGACTTTCGGACTGATCCGCTCGTCTTGCAGGTCGCGCAGCACGGCCTCTCGGTCGCGCTCAAGAGGTGACCCGATGCCTCCACCCCCAGGCGTCATGATCAACAGCCGCTCTCCTGGGGCGACGCGCTGAACGCCTTTGCCCTTGAGGGTTTTTCCTGACGTAAGAGCGACGACGCCGTTCGCCCCGTTGTGGCCGCCGTCGCGTCCCCGCGCCGGGTATTCCACGCGGTCGAAGCCAGCCAGCAGTTCGAACGGCTCGCCGATATTGCTCTCGATTTCGATGATCTGCCCCAGACCACCCCGTGTGCGGCCGGCCCCGCCCGAGTCGGGCCGCAATTCTTTTCGCCAGAAAAGAAGTGGCGTGATCTGCTCTGCGATTTCGATGGGTGTTCCTTTCACCCCCGACGGATAGGCCGTCGCCGAAAGGCCATCGGACTGTGGTCGCGCACCGGTCCCCCCGTTCGAGGTCACCGTCATCATGAACCCGTAATTGCCTCCCTCGCCGCCTTTGACCGAGCCGCGGACGTTCAAATTCCAGAGGCAAGACGCGCCTTCAGCCGGAACGCGGTCGGGGACGGCCTGCCGCAAACAGCCGAAAACTACGTCCGGCAGCATCTGACCGATCACGTGCCTCAGAAGAACGGGCGAGGGTTTTTGCGCATTGAGGATGGAGTCCTCCGGCGCCGAAACCGTCAGCGGCTCGAGTGAGCCTGCGTTGTTCGGCACCTTGGAAGCGACGACGCAACCCAATCCGAACGCCGTATAGGCCGTCGTATAAGCGAGGGGCACGTTGATGCCACGCCGTACAGGGCCGCTGGTGCCCGTGTAATCGACGTGAATGCCATTCTCACTGATGGTGGTCGTCGCGGAAAGAACGATGGGCTCGTCATAGCCGTCCGTCACCATCGTGTTCGACCACGTTCCCTTGGGCAGCTTGGCGATCTCGGCCAGAACGGCAGCGCGGGAACGGTCGATGATGTGCTCGGAGAGCTGGTCGAGATTGTCGAGGCCGAACTCGTCCATCATTTCGATGAGCCGCTGGCAGCCGATGTCGTTACAGGCCGCCAGGGAATAAACATCGCCGACGGTATCGATGGGCAGCCGGGTGTTGGCCCGGATCATCGCCATGAGCGTTTCGTTGACCTTGCCCTCGTCCAGCAGTTTCAGGAACGGAATATAAAGTCCTTCCATGAAAACGTCGGTTGCGTCCGGTCCGAAGCCGATGCCGCCAATGTCCGTGAGATGGCTGGTGCAGGAAAACAGGCCGACCAACTTCCCCTTGTGAAAACAGGGTGTGGTGACGACGAAGTCATTGAGGTGACCGGTCCCCAGCCACGGGTCATTGGTGATGTAGGCATCGCCGGGCTTCATGTTTTCCAGCCCGAAATGCGCGATGAAATGTTTGACCGACAGCGCCATGGAATTAACGTGTCCTGGCGTGCCCGTCACGGCCTGGGCCAACATGCGGCCTTGTCGATCGAAAACCCCGGCTGACAAATCGCCGGCTTCGCGCACCATCGACGAAAAGGCCGTTCTGAGAAGTGTCTGGGCCTGCTCCTCGACGACGGAGATCAGGCGGTTCCACATGATTTGCAGTTCGATATCGTTGGCCATCTTTTCCGTCATGGCCGGCCCTCCGAAACCTTGGCGGTGAGGATCAATGCCTTGCCCGCGTCAACGGCAGCATCGAAGCTCGCCGAAATGTAAGTCGATGTTCCGTCCTCTACGACGATGGCTGGCCCCGAAATCTGTGTGCCTGGCTCCAGGCTGTCGCGCTCAAATGCAGGGACTTCGAGCTTCTTGCCGAGCTGCGCGTCGAAAACAGTCCGTATCCCCGCAGGCGGCGGTGCAGATCGGCGTGGTGGTGTGGCGAGTTTTTCCGGCCGGCGTTCATCGGACGATACCAGCACCACCCAACTCATGATCTCGATTGCCGCGCCCGGAATGTGCCGCGCAAAAAGTCGGTCGTACTCCGCTTCGAATGTCTGCCGAATGGCGACCGTATCCGCTTCGGTCAGTGCGCGGTTGGGGAGCTCGATCGGAATCTCGTGCCCCTGCCCCGCGTAGCGCATGAAAGCACGTCGCTGCTCGCGGAGCGGCTGATCCCCTGCCGCTTCGCTGGCAAGGGCAGTTGCCTCCTGGCTCATAGCATCAAGGAGCGCGGTCGCTGTCGCCGCGTCGAAGCGGTCCAGCCGCATATAGAGTGAACGGACGAGCTCGAACGCCGCGGGTGCATCCAGAAAGCCTATCGCCGAGCCCACGCCGGCGCCGGCTGGAATGACGACCCGCATGATACCAAGCTTCTCAGCGACGCGCGAGGCGTGCAGCGGCGCGGCTCCGCCGAATGCCACCATGGTCCGCGCCCGCACCTCGGCTCCACGCTCGACCGCATGCACGCGCGCCGCATTGGCCATGTTTTCGTCGACGATCTCAGCGACGCCGTAGGCTGCTGCCTGCGTGTCGAGGCCCAGCGGCGCGCCGACGTTGGACTCCAGCGCATTAGCTGCTTTGCGGGGATCGACCTCGATCTTGCCTCCCGCAAACCGTGACGGGTCGATTTTGCCGAGCGTGACGTCTGCGTCCGTAACTGTCGGCTCGGTTCCGCCGCGATTGTAACACGCTGGGCCCGGTTCCGAGCCGGCGCTTTCCGGTCCGACATGAATGCGCTTCAGCGCATCCACGCGTGCGATCGAGCCGCCGCCGGCGCCGATTTCGACCATTTCGATGACTGGAATACGCAGTGGGAATCCGCTGCCTTTCATGAAGCGCGACGAGCGATCGACCTCGAACACGCGCGCTTTGAAGGGCCGCCCCTCGTCGATCAGGCAGACCTTGGCAGTCGTACCGCCCATGTCAAAGGAGAGGATGCGGTCTTCTCCGCGCTCTGCTGCGATGCGCGCGGCCAGGATGGCTCCTCCGGCCGGGCCCGACTCGATCAGCCGGACCGGGAAGCTCACCGCAGTCCTGAGGCTCGCCAAGCTGCCGCCCGAGGTCATCAGGTGAATGGGGGCCATTGATCCGCCCTCGCGAAACGCGCGCTCGAGCCGCCCGAGGTAACCGGCCATCAACGGCTGCACATAGGCGTTCGTAACGGCAGTCGATGTGCGCTCGTACTCGCGCGCCTCGGGGCACACCTCTGAGGACAGCGTTATGCTGAGCCCGGGGCAGTGCTGGAGAAGAATGTCGCGGGCCCTCTCCTCATGCATTGGGTTCACGTAGGAGTGGATGAACGCAATTGCGACGGCTTCGATCTCTTCCGCCTTCAGGCGCTCGGCGACCTGAACCACGGCGGCCTCGTCGAGCGGCAGCTTGACTTTGCCGTGCACGTCGAGCCGCTCGGGTACGGTGAAGCGCAGGCGGCGCGGAATCAGCGGCTGCGGCTTCTGGATGAAAACGTCGTACTGGTCGAAGCGGCTCTCATCCGCGATCTCGAGCACATCGCGGAATCCCTGCGTTGTAATCAGGGCCGTGCGCGCTCCCTTGCGCTCGATGACGGCGTTGGTCGCCAGCGTGGTGCCGTGCACGAAGAGGCGGATATCCGCGAACGTCTTCTCAGCCCGCGCGAGAATGGCCGCCGTACCCTCGACCACTGCGCGCTCCGGCGCAGAGGGCGTCGTCAGAACCTTCGAGGTAAGGCGTTCCGAGCCAGTGTCGAGGACGATGTCGGTGAAGGTGCCGCCGATGTCGACGGCGAGACGGAGTTCGGGTGTGGATCGACCCATATCGCTTCGCAAATCCGATCAAGAGCTTCAGTCGGGCCGGACTATGGCACTGATAGGCCTCCTTTTTCTACGTCTAAGTTGTCAGGGCGCCATGCACGCAACGCATCGTACAGCCGGCGGATTTGCCGAACCAATCCCGCGAGCGGGCGTTGAGGAATGCCGGCGCGGGGCAAGCCTTCCTATCGGACGCGCCGCGCCAGCTTGACGATCATCAATGATGCTCAGGACGCGTCGCGCTATCCAGGCGCGTTGCGGAAACGAGGCTTGGACCTATGGCATCCAGAAGAGGGTCGACCGCGAAAGCGGTGTCCGCTGAAGCGGGCGTCGGCGCTGCTGCCGAGATCAAAACGCTGCCAGAGGCTGCCGTGCAACGTGAAGCCATCCTCAAGTCTCGCAGCCCGAAGATTGAGCCTCGGCCGACAATACACGACGTCGACGCGTCCGCCGTTTTTGGCGAAGCCCTCGACCAGTCGCTCAACTATCTGGTCTCCCGTTTCACTCTTGGCCTCTCGCCAGCGGCATTGGCGGAAGCCTACTTCGATTGGTTTATCCATTTGGCTTCCGCTCCTGGCAAGCGGATGCAACTCACCGAAAAGGCGCTACGGAAGCTCGCGCGGCTGGCACGCTTTGCCGCAACATGCCTCATGAACCCGAAGGGGGAGCCGCCCTGCATAGAGCCGCTGCCCAACGATCCACGCTTTAGAGCCGAGGAATGGCAACAGTGGCCGTTCAACGTGATTCACCAAGCTTTTCTGCTCAATCAGCAATGGTGGTACAACGCCACCACAGGGGTTCGCGGCGTCACCAAGCAGCACGAACGCGAAATCGAGTTCGCCACGCGACAAATACTCGACGTATTTTCGCCTTCGAACTTCTTTTGGACCAACCCGGAGGTGCTCCAAAAGACGGCGTCCGAGGGCGGTCAGAACCTGATCCGCGGTTTCCTGAACTTCGTCGATGACTGGCAGCGGACACTGAACGAGCGCCCTCCGCCGGGCATGGAGGAGTTCAGGGTCGGCGAGACGCTTGCCCTGAGCCCTGGGAAGGTCGTCTATCGCAATCGCTTGATGGAGCTGATCCAGTACGCGCCGACGACGGACAAGGTGCGTCCCGAGCCGGTGCTCATCGTGCCCGCGTGGATCATGAAATACTACATTCTCGACCTGCGGCCCGGAAAGTCGCTGGTCGAGTTTCTGACGGGGCAAGGCTTCACCGTTTTCATGATCTCGTGGAAGAACCCCGACGGTGAGGATCGCGACATAAGCCTCGACGATTACCGCCGGCTCGGCGTTTTGGAAGCTATCGAGGCGGTGAAAGCGGTGGTTCCTGGCGTCGACATTCATGGCGTCGGATACTGCCTGGGAGGCACATTGCTGGCGATCGCTGCGGCTGCCTTGGCGCGATCCCACCAGAATACCTTCAAAACGCTGACGTTCTTCGCCGCCCAGGTGGATTTCGAGGAAGCGGGCGAGCTGACGCTTTTCATAAACGAGAGCCAGCTGGTGTTCCTCGAGGACATGATGAAAATGCAGGGCTTCCTCGGCAATTACCAAATGGCCGGCGCCTTCCAGCTCCTGCGCTCGAACGATCTCATCTGGTCGCGGATCGTGCGCGAATACCTGATGGGCGAACGACAGCCGATGTTCGACCTGATGGCCTGGAACGCAGATACGACCCGCATGCCATACCGCATGCACTCCGAGTATCTGCGCCACCTGTTCCTGAACAACGATCTCGCAGCGGGACGCTATGTAGCGGACGGCCGGCCGATCGCGCTGACGGACATTCGGGTTCCCGTCTTCGCCGTCGGGACCGAAACTGACCACGTTGCGCCGTGGCGGTCGGTTTACAAAGTGCACCTGTTGCTGGATGCGGAGGTGACGTTCGCGCTGACCAACGGCGGCCATAACGCCGGGGTCGTTTCCGAACCGGGGCACCCGCGGCGACGCTACCGAGTTGCCACCAAGAGTGAGGATGACCTCTACGTTGATGCGGAAACGTGGTTCGAGCAAACTCCGGTGAAGCAGGGGTCGTGGTGGCCGGAGTGGACCAGCTGGTTGGCGCGGCGCTCCGGTGACTGGACCGCGCCACCCCCGATGGGCGCTCCGGAGAAGGGATACCGATCCCTCATGGAAGCGCCCGGGAGCTATGTGTTGCAGCCTTGATCGCCCGAAAGGGTCCGAGCCATGCGTGCGATGGTGCTCGAGCAACCCCGAACCGAGCTGAAGCTTCGCGATATTCCAGTGCCGCAGCCAGAGCCGGGTGAGATTGTCGTGCGGGTGGCCGCTTGCGGCGTCTGTCGAACGGATCTGCACGTGATCGATGGCGAGTTGCCGAATCCCAAGCTGCCGATCATTCCGGGGCACGAGGTCGTCGGTTACGTTACGAAGCTCGGGGAAGGCGTCACGGCATTCAAGCCTGGGGATCGGGTAGGAATCCCTTGGCTGGGCAGCACCTGCGGAACGTGCCGTTATTGCCAAGCTGGGCGGGAGAACTTGTGCGAGCGACCAGGCTTCACCGGCTACACGATCAATGGCGGGTATGCAGAATTTGCGGCAGCGCGCGCCGATTATTGCTTTCCGTTGCCGCCGGAGTATGAGGACGCCGCCGCGGCGCCGCTGCTTTGTGCGGGCCTCATAGGCTATCGCTCGCTGAAGCTTGGCGGACCGGGTCGGGAGCTTGGCATCTACGGTTTTGGGGCCGCAGCGCACATCATTGCTCAGGTCGCCAGATACGAGGGGCGGCGCTTTTATGCGTTCACGCGGCCTGGCGATAGGGCGGCTCAGGAATTCGCACGATCATTGGGCGCGGAATGGGCGGGCGGCTCGGACGAGGCTCCGCCGCGCCCACTCGACGTTGCGATGATTTTCGCGCCTGTCGGCGAGCTCGTCCCTGCGGCGCTGAAGGCGATGGTTCGTGGTGGCACGGTGGTGTGCGGCGGCATCCATATGAGCGACATTCCCTCATTCCCGTACGAGCTGCTGTGGCATGAGCGGGAAGTGCGGTCCGTCGCCAACCTCACCCGGGAGGATGCGACCGAGTTCCTGGCGCTTGCGTCAAAGGTGCCGGTGAAGACCACTGTCGAGACGTTTCCGCTCGAGGACGCGAACGAGGCTCTACGACGATTGCGTGAGGGCCAGCTGACTGGTGCAGCGGTGCTCATTCCATAA
>Ga0180216_1001174_pt1 | contig 24137 bp, 10 predicted proteins | sample eDN3rd37CBELigMG_FD_128879 | JGI IMG/M metagenome (GOLD analysis project Ga0180216, IMG submission 128879) | Enriched Miracle-Growth compost microbial communities from Emeryville, California, USA - eDNA 3rd pass 37_C BE-Lig MG (version 2)... ...
CACACGAATGCCGCTGGCGATGGTGGCCGCTCCGGCAAACGGCTCGGCGTGCTTCTGCCCGGCTTCAAACGCCCGCACGATCGGCGCACAGCCTGTCGATTGCACGGCCACCATGCGAGGCTTACGGCTGCTGTTTAGCCAGCTCAGGGCCTCCAGCTCCGCAAAGGCTTTCCACATGCCGATCAGGCCGGTACCGCCGCCGGTAGGATACAGAATGACGTCGGGCAGTTCCCAGCCGAACTGTTCGGCCAGTTCCAGGCCCATCGTCTTTTTGCCTTCGATGCGGTACGGCTCCTTCAGCGTGGACAAGTCGAACCAGCCCATCACTTCCTGGCCTTGGCGGACAATCGCCCCGCAATCGGTAATCAGGCCGTTCACCAGGTAGGTTTTCGCGCCGGCCAGGCGGCACTCCTGCTGGTTGATCGCCGGGGTATCGTCGGGCATGAACACGAAGGCTTCCATGCCAGCCCGGGCTGCATACGCCGCCATGGCTCCGCCGGCATTCCCGGCCGTGGGAATGGCTACCCGCTGAATGCCGAACTGCTGACACATGGTGATGGCCATGCACAGGCCACGGCTCTTGAATGAGCCGGTCGGCAGTTGCGACTCGTCTTTGATCCACAGCCGCTTGAGGTTCAGCCGCTCGCCCAAGCGAGGGCAGGGCAGCAGCGGCGACAGGCCTTCGCCCAGGCTGACGATATGGCGGTCGTCGGCCACCGGCAGCAGTTCGCGATAACGCCACAGCGTTGGTTCGCGGCCCACCAGGTCTTCGCGTCTAACGGCCTTGCCGACGGCTTCCAGGTCATAGCGAACCCACAGCGGCCGGCCGGCGTGCAGCGTTTGCGGCCGGTCGGCCGGAAGGATGGTGCCGTCGATCGCGCTTTCCAGGTGGGTAACGAACGTTGGCATGGCGAGTCCTGTTAGCAGAGCGGATGAGAGATGAGCATAGTTCTCCCTTCTCGCAGCCGCTCATGCAACAGATTGACGCGCCGCGCGTGGGCGCGAAGAGCACGGCTCACAGAGCCGTGGCACGCAACAACTACTATGCGCACTAGTCGCGTTTGATCTGGATCGCCAGTTCGTCTAGCTGCTTGGGCTCGACTTCGCCGGGGGCCTCGGTCATCAGGTCGGTCGCCTTCTGCGTCTTGGGGAAGGCGATGCAGTCGCGGATGTTATCCAGCCCATCGAACAACATCACGCAGCGGTCGATGCCCAAGGCGATCCCGCCGTGCGGCGGGGCACCGTACTTGAGGGCGTCGAGCAGGAAGCCGAACCGCTCCTGGGCCTGTTCGGCCGAAATGCCCAACAGGTCGAACACGATCTGCTGTGTCTGGGCATCGTGGATACGGATGGTACCGCCGCCGGCCTCGTAGCCGTTGATGATGAGGTCGTACGCCTGCGCCCGGCACTGGCCCGGCTCGGTCTTGAGCCGCTCCAAGTCTTGCGGACGCGGAGCCGTGAACGGGTGGTGCATGGCCACCCAGCGGTTCTCCTCGTGGTCGAACTCGAACATCGGGAACTCGACCACCCATGAGAAATGCATCTGCTTGGGATCGTACAGCTTCAGCTCGGCGCCAAACCGCTTGCGGAGCGTGTGCAAGGCCTTGCAGGTCAGCTCGAACGTGCCGCCGACCAGCAGCACCAGGTCGCCCGGCGCGGCCTCCATCCGTTGGCCCAACGGCGCGAGCACCTCAGGCTCGATCTTCTTGGTCCAGCTCGAGACCAGGTTGCCGTCGGCTTCAACCTTGGCCCACACCAGCCACGGCACGCCGAACTCGTTCTTGAGGTACTCGGTCAGCTCGTCGATCCGCTTGCGCGAGTACAGGTCGGCCGCCCCCTTGGCATTGATGCCGCGGAGTACAAGCTTCTTTTCGGTCAGTTCCTGGAACAGTGGGAACGACGACTTGGCCGCCAGATCGGTGCAGTCGACCAGTTCCAGGCCAAACCGCAGGTCCGGCGCGTCGTGCCCAAACCGCCGCATCGCCTCGTCGTACGTCATCCGCGGTAGCGGCGTCGGCACGTCGAGGCCCAGAATCTCCTTGGCCAGCCGGGCCACCAGGCCGTCGATCACGCCGATCACGTCTTCGGCGTTCACAAACGACATTTCCAGGTCCAACTGGGTGAACTCCGGCTGCCGGTCCGCCCGCAGGTCCTCGTCGCGGAAGCAACGGGCAATCTGCATATAGCGGTCGTATCCGGCGACCATCAAAATCTGCTTGTAGAGCTGGGGCGACTGGGGCAGGGCATAAAACCGGCCTCGGTTCACGCGGCTGGGCACCAGGTAGTCGCGGGCACCTTCCGGCGTGCTGCGGCCCAGGATAGGCGTCTCGATTTCGACGAAGTTTTGCTCGTCGAAGTAGTCGCGCATGAGCTTGATGATGCGGTGACGCAGCAACATCGTCTGCTGCATCCGCGGCCGGCGCAGGTCCAGGTAACGGTACTTCAGGCGGAGGTCTTCGCCGGGCAGTTCGGTGCCGCTGGGCGAGACGGGCGGCGTCTGGCTGCGGTTGTATAGCTCGATCTCGTCGGCCCGGACTTCGATCTGGCCGGTAGCTAGCTTCGGGTTGTCTTTGCCTTCCAGCCGCGCGGCCACCCGGCCACGCACCTTGACCACATACTCGGCGCGAAGGGTACGAGCGAAAGCGAGCAGTTCCTCCCCGCTCTCGGGGGTAACAACCACCTGGGTCTTGCCGTAGCGATCGCGAAGGTCGAAGAACAGGCTGCCGCCGTGATCGCGGTAGGAATCCACCCAGCCGCAGAGGACAACTTCTTGGCCAACGTGTTCGGTGCGCAGCTCGCCACAGGTGTGGGTGCGAATCACAGTACTCAACCCTTAACAATAGTGATCGACGGTCGCGCGGCCGGAGTTCGCCGCAGCGGCAGTGGAAGCTACGGCGACCGAACGCAAGCCGGACATTCTAACGCGGCACCGCCAAGGTCTTAAAGACGCCCCCCACAACATTTGGCACCGGCACCATGGAAATAAGGTGTGTTCACACGCCGGGGCTGTTGCTGGCCCCGTTGACGGCCCGCCGGAAGCCACCACAGGCGAGATCAGCACCGGTAACCATCACGGCAGGCCAGCCCGCGCACCGTGCCCGCCACTTTGCCGAGGAATGCAGTCAACAGGCTGCGGTGCCGCGCCGCCTCGTCCTTTTGGGCGGCGGATTGCAACGGACGTGCGGATTACTCCGGCGGCCGCCCGAAAACGGGGGCCACCATCGGGGGCGCCGGCGGATGGGATACCGGGTTTCAAAGGCCGCCGCGCAGCATCGATAAGCTATTGTGTAGTCGAGGCTTTGAACCGCTGGTTAGAGCCGCAAATTCGCCGTAAAAAGCCCTGTACGATGGGGGTGCTGATTCGCGCCTTTTTCGTTGACAGTGACTTTTCCGGCTGCCTATACTCGAAATACACTTCATGCATCCCATTACTGGATAGAGATTTGGGCATGCAGCCCGCGGAGAATTCGGAACGCTCCGTGTAATCCCGGCAATCGATGCCAGTTGGTTAGGACAGCGATCGCAATGCGCCACTGGTGGCCGGCTCGTATGATCTGGTAACCCAAGCCATTGTCTGCAATCACCCTGGTCGGATCAGCAGCCTGAGTTGCGCGTGTTCAGAGGAGAAGCCTGGTGAACCTCGTCGGCAAAATCCTGGTGGTCTTGGTATTTGTGATGTCATTGGTCTTCATGACCATGGCACTGGCAGTCCATGCCACCCACACGAATTGGCGCGATGCGGTCCTGCGTCCTCAGGATCAAACCGGTCCCGGCAAGCCGCTGGGTCTGCAGCACCAGTTGGCCGCCGCCAAGGCCCGCGAACAAGAGCTGCAAGCGGAACGTAACCGCTTGGAAACCGACTTCGAACAAGCCAAGCGCGAATGGGCCATGCGGCTGGCGCAGCTTGAAACCCGCGCCGCTGAGTTGAAGGCGGAACTGGAGCAGGAGCAGCAGCAATTGGCCGCCGCCACCAGCAACCTCCGTGATGCCGTGGCTCAGATGCAGGCGGCCCAGACCAAGTCGGACAAGATGCAGGTTGAGATCGACATGCTCCGCCAGCAGGTCGACACCATCCGCATGCAGCGCGATGAGAACCTGAAGAAGGTGGTCGAACTGGGCGACCAGTTGGGCGATCTGACCGGCAAGAAGGATCGGCTCGAAGCCCGCAACGCGCAACTGGCCTCCGAGCTCTCCAAGTATCGCTTGGCGCTGACCAATGCCGGCTTGCAGCTCGATCGCACCGGCCCGCCGCCGGTCAAGGGCGTGGTGCTCAAGACCGATCCCGATGGTTATGTGACCATCTCGCTGGGCTTTGACGACGGCCTGGAAAAGAACACCGAGCTGGACGTGTACCGCATCGGTGCCACCGAGGCGGCCACCAAGTACCTCGGCCGGATTCGCCTGGTCGAAGTGCACTCGGACCGGGCTATCGGTCAGGTGATCCGCCGTGAAGGCGTGATCCAGCCGTACGATCGCGTGGCGACCAAGCTGTAATCGCCCCAATCGCTCCAGGTTCTGCCGCTCGGCTTCTCGCGGCTGGCATGCGGCAACCGGCGATTCCTCGAACCAACCACTCCGATTCACCGGGGAGTATTCACCGTGTCCATTGGCGGTCCTCAGTTTCAGCAGTTTCAGCAGCCCCAAGCGCAGCAAGCGGGCGGGCAGCCAGGCGTTCCGGTCCAGAAACCCAAGTCGAACATCTACACCATGATGCTGTTCTTGTCGCTGATCGCCTTGGGCTTGGCCATCACCATGCTTTGCTTGGAGATGCAGAAGTACAACTGGGACTTCAAGGCCAACGAGGTGCAGTTGCGGGGCAGCCTTGAGCAGCGGCCCGCCGCCGTGGCCATCGCCTGGCAACCGACGGCCCAATTGCCGCACCGTGGCTAGTGCCGTGGCGGCACGGGCGGCCACGACCAACTATCGGCCGCAATACCAGCGGCCACCCATGACGTTGTGGCCGCGGCCGGGTGCCACCCCAGGCTGCCCAAGCTCCGCAGCATCGCACGAACAACCAGCAACCTTAGAAACGGCAGCGAGCCATTGCTCTCGCTGCCGTTTTTGTTTGCGCTACCCCGCCACATGGGGCGGCCAGCAGGCGTCTCCGCTGGCCGGGCGACCGAACCTGCACAGCCGCCGGCGGCTCTTTCTGTTTTGCCGGCTCCCATCTCAGCGCACGTCAGCAATCGCGTTTCCTTTCGTCCCTCATTTCTCTCACCCAGTAGCAAGGAACTCCGCCCTTTGCCCGAGGCCGCGCAGCCAGGCTCCCTGCCAGCACGTTTGGCGGGCATGCCAGCAGCCGCGGGCCCCATTCTGTTGAGGACGAACCATGCCAGTGACCGCTTTCCGGACCCTTTGGGCATACTTAGAACAGTTGACTCGCCTGCCCGAACCGCAGGCGGCGACGTTGCGCTTCGATGCACCGTGGGAAGGCCTAGGGCCGCACTTTGGCCGGGCTCGCCAGCGTCCGCTCGAAGTGCGACGCATGCTGCGACAGCGCAGCCGGCTACCCCACCGGCGCGGCACGATCCGCGGCGAGCGTTAAACCCACGACTGACGAATGCCCACGAGGTGACTAACTGGCAGAACTTCGCTCCGGGTGGAACCTTTTTCCGCCGGAGACCGTCTGAAGGGTAACGGTGCCCCCCAACTCTCGCGTGCTGCAAGCAACCCTTGCGGCCACCGCGTGAAACCTGGGAGGGCAGAGCGGCCAATACCTTCAGACGGGGGATGATCCCATGGCCAGAACACGATTGAAGGCCGGCTCTTCCCTCGCGAAATCCGCCGGCGCAACTGGCACGTTTAGCGATCCAACGGTTACGATAGAGGGCAGGCCAGTCGATAACGTAACTCGGGGGCTACCTCACCTATTCCCCAAGGGAGCAGAGTTCAAGCACCACTCCGCGGCGGCGGGCAATCGTGCGCGCGCTGGCCGCCGCTCGGTCCACACCGACGGGCACAGGCCGCGGATCTCTGCCGATTTTCCTCCTCTAAATCGTGCGCCTGCTGCGCCGCAGGTCGCTCCCTGCATTGCCCTGACTTGTAAGCCCATGCCGGTATCGACGTCAGAAGAACTGATCGCCGTCGTTCGCCGCAGTCGGCTGTTGGGCACAATGCAGCTTGCCCAGGTTAAAGAGTACGTATCGCGCAAGGGCAAGAACCTTCCGCCCGAGAAACTTGCGCAGTGGCTCGTCAAACAGAACCTGGTCACCGTCTGGCAGGCGGAACGGTTGCTGGCGGGCGTCAGCAGTTTTTTCCTGGGCAATTACAAGTTTCTGCACCCGATCGCCGAAGGCGCGATGGGCGTGGTGTTCAAAGCCCAGCACGCGGTGATGGGCCGCACCGTCGCCATCAAGGTGTTGTCCAAGGCTCGCCTCTCGCACCCCAACGCCGTGGCCCGCTTCGCCCGCGAGGTGCAAGCCGTGGCCGCCCTGGACCACCCGAACATCGTCACGGCCTACGACGCCGGCCACATCGGGCAAACGCACTACCTGGTGATGGAATACATCGACGGCATCGACCTGCACTGCTTCGTCGAGCAATGCGGCCAGATTCCGCTGCCGTGGGCGTGCGACTTTATTCGCCAGGTAGCCCTGGGGCTGCACCACGCGCATAGCCAGGGCCTGGTTCACCGCGACATCAAGCCGGCCAATATCCTCGTTAGCTGGAAGCCTACCGATAGCCGTCCCACGGCCAAGATCCTGGACCTGGGGCTCGCGCGGATCTTCAACGAACCCAACAGCGACGAAGACGAGTCGCCCCCGCCGGCCATCCAAGACCTGAGTGCCTTCCACCAGGGCGATAGCCAGCTCACCCAGGCGGGCACCATCGTCGGCACGCCCGACTACCTGGCCCCCGAGCAAATCACCCGCAACCGCGAAGTGGACGCGCGCAGCGACATCTTCGGGCTAGGTTGCACGCTGTTCAAATTGCTGACAGGGCAACTTCCCTACAGCGGCCCCGACCTGCTGGGCAAGCTGCATGCGCGCGTGTCGGCCGCGGCACCGCCGGCTGTGCGGTTGCGTTCGCTGCTGCCAGACGCACCGCCGGAGCTCGATGCCCTGCTGGCACGCATGCTGGAGCGCGATCCGGATGCCCGGCCGCAAACTGCCATGGAAGTGGCCGAGACGTTGGCTCCTTTCGCGCGGCCGCCCGATGAAAAGTGGGACCTCCGGCCACGCAGCCTGACGGACGAAGAAACGGGCGAGATCGGCAGCTCGCAACTGATCGTCGACCCGCAACTCAAGGAGTTTCTCGGCAAGCTCGATAACGAGCTGTCGTCGATGGCCATCGATAACGACGGCGAATCGAACGGCTCCGGCCATCGCTCCTCGCTGACGTACCGCCGGAAGTCCAACTTCCCTTGGCTGGGCGCGGCAGCGGCGACCGCCGTCGTGTTGGCCCTGCTGTTGTTGTACGTGTTGCAACAAGACGGCCGCAGCGCTCACATCTGGCCTGGCAATCCCGACGGCGTCGCCTTTGTCTGGGCCCATCGGCTCGGCGAAGCCACACCGGCCGAACCGATCTCGCAGTTCCTCATGCCTCGGGGTGAAGCCTCGTACTACGACGATCAGACCCTGGCTCTCACCGGCAACGGGGCAGCCATGTTGGCCCCTGGGGCTGGCCCGGCGCTGCGGCGCGCGTGCCGCACTAGTAGCGAACTGGCTGTGGAAGCCTGGATCACGCCGCACGAGCGGCTGGTGAGTAGCCCGTTGCCGATCCTCAGCCTGAACGCCGAGGACGGCACGCCCAACCTGGCACTGCTCCAGCGTGACGACGTGCTGGTGCTGCGGCTGCGCACCAGTCGAGCCGAGGATGCGCCCGAAATCCCGCTTACCCGGCTCCGCTCGGGCGTTCCCCAGCACGTGCTGCTGAGCTACCGGCCCGGCGACCTGCGGTGCTACGTCAACGGCCGCCAGGTACTGGCTTCGAAACGCTTATTCGGCACGTTCGCCACCTGGAAGAACTGCCAACTGATCTTCGGCCAACTGGACGGCCGCGGCTGGCAAGGCTGGCTGCAAGGCATCGCCATCCGCAGCCGATTTGTCGACCAGGCGGAAGCCTCGTCACTGTACGCCATGTCGCAATCGTGGCAGACCGATCGCACGCGCGCCGCTCGGCGCACCGCCCGGCAGTAGTCGCCCTCTCGCGAGCGTCAGCCCGCGGTTGTTTCGCCGCGTCTTGGTGCCTGTTTACGCCGCATCTTCCGTCGCCGTGGCCAGACGCAGCCCAATGCAGCAGGCTCGTTCAAAGGCGTCGATGTCCAGCTTCTCGGCCACCGTGTGGACGTTCATCTGGCCGCAGCCCAAGGTGACGGTGGGAACGCCACGGGCAGACAGCCAGTTGGCATCCAGGCCGCCGTTGATGACGGCGCGGTACGGTTCGCCGCCGACGGCGCGGACCGCACTCTCGGCAGCCACCACGCACGGCTCGTCATCGGCCAGGCGGAAGCTTTCGTAATCCATTTGCCGCTCGATCTCGACTTCGCCGCACACGCCGTCGACGTTGGTCACTTCGCGGGCGGCCTTGCGGAACGCCTCTTCGATGGCTTCGGCGATCTGGAGTCGGAACTCGGGATCATGGCTGCGGGCTTCGGCTCGCAAGTACAGGTGATCGGTTACCACATTCGTGGCCGCGCCGCCCTGGATTACGCCGATGTTGCTCGTTCCGTACTTGCCGTCCTTGCTCACGGCGCCATGCCAGCCGCCGCGCTGTAGTTCGGCAATGGCCAAGCCGGCAATCGCGATAGCGCTCACGCCTCGCTCTGGTGCGCCGCCGGCGTGGCTGGCTAAACCGCGGATCGTAACCTGGATGCGGTACGCCCCGGTGGCTCCGATCACCACCTTGTTGTAGTCGCTGCCGTCCCAGTTGAACGCCAGCGCCGGCTTGCCAAGCAGGCCCAGCGGCACATGCCGGGCACCGTGCAGGCCCACTTCTTCTTGCACCGGCCAAAAGAATGTCAGCGGCGGATGAGGCAGCTTGCGGCGCAAGATTTCCAGCGCCGTGTTCAACACCACGGCGGCGCCCGCGCGGTCGTCGGCTCCGAGCCCTGTGTTCGGATTGGCCGAGACGATGTAACCGTCGCGGCGAACCGGCTCGCAGCCTACGCACAGCGGCACGGTGTCCACATGGGCCATCAGTAGCCGCCGCTTGCTGCGGAGCGTGCCGGGCAGCTTGAGAATCAGCCCGCCGGTTTCGCCGCCGATAGGGCTTTTCTCTGGCGTGTTATCCAGGGCCAAGGCATCGGCCGGCACGCCGGCCTGTTCCAGCTTCTGGCGAATGAACCGGATCACTTTGCCTTCCTGGCCGCTGCTGCCGGGAATGGCCATCATCCGCGTCACCAGTTTCAATGCGGCCGCCAGGTTCGGACGCGGTGCCGCCTGCTCGGCGGTCTCGCGGGCTGAAGACTTTTTCATAACGAAGCGGTTTCTCTCAGAAGCAGGACAGGCGGGTGAACCTTGGGATGGATCGGCCGACGCCGCGGGGAGGGATCAATATTTGCCGTCGGCGACCTGGAACATGGTGGGCTTGCCCAGGGTCTCGCGGCCATGGCCCACCCAATCGGCCACCAGGTCGTACAACTGCGCGGGGCCCAACTCCGGCTCGCCGAACCAGGCCCGGCAGCGTCGCGCATCGGACACCAGGGCACGGTCGCCCTCGTTGCCGGCGAACTTGGGTTCGATGCCCAGCCGACGGCCCAATTCCAGGGCCACGTCGCGCACGCGGAGCCGTTCCAGCCCGGTGACATTGAGCAACGTAGCAGGGCTGGCGGCTTTGGCAAACGCGGCTAAGGCCACCGCATTGGCGTAGCCTTGCCACACAAAGTTGACCTCGGGCACCGCCAGCGAAATCGTCTCCCCGGCCAGGATCAGCTTCGCCAGATCGACCAGAACGCCGTAGCGAGCCTCGACGGCGTAATTCAGCCGCAGCAGGCAGACCGGCGTGCCGTAGCGACTGCTGGCGAAACGCAGCACGCCTTCGCGGCCCAACACACTGGCGGCGTACTCGCCCACCGGGCCGGTCGGATCGGCCTCGCACGGCGCCGGCGCGCCCACCGGTGTGAACGGGTACACATTGCCGCTGCTGAAGCACACGATCCGCGACCGGGCGAATTGCTCGGCCAACAAACCTGGCAGGTAAACATTCATCGCCCAGTACTGGCCAGGCAGGTCGCTCTTGCTGAACTTGTGCCCAACGAGAAACAGCACGTTCGCAGCCTGCGGCAGTTGGCGACGGAAGCCTTCATCGAGCAGGTCGCCGGCCAAGACCTCGATGCCTTCGGCCCGAAGTTGGGCGGGGATCTCAGGATCGGAAAACCGCGAGACGGCGATGATCCGCTGATCGGTCCGGCCAGCGGCATCGGCCGCGCGGCGGGCCAGCCGTGCCAGGCTGGGCCCCATCTTGCCGCCTGCGCCCAGTAGCAGTAGGTCGCCCTGCATCTGGCGCATGGCATGTTGGGCAAGCTGCGTCGGCCGAGCCAGCAAATCTTCCAGCTCGGCTTCCGAAGTCGGCAAAGGAAGATCGGTTGCGGACATGAAAGGACATTTCCAAAGAAACCAGGATGCCCAAGATCAGCGGACCGCTGTTGTAACACACCGGCGGCAGTTTCGCTCTTTGGCAATTGAGTAATTTCGCACGACTGTCGCGCAGAGCAGGGTGAGCGTTTTGCGCGGCGTCGCTCCGCATGCGATCCATCTTGCGGGCAGTGGTCAGGACCGCGCTGCCCGCCGCGGCAATTTGTCGCCAAGGCGTCTGCCCTTGGAGAGTTGTGGCGGTCGTGGTCGCTGCGGAGAAAAGTGGCTAAGTGTCCATTTCTGGGGAATTTTCGACATCCAGTTGATGGGATGTCGCCAAGGAAGGAGGTAAGTTCAGCAAAATTGGCACAACCCCTAGAGTTTGTGTCAGCCGGCGGCTTTACAATTCCGTACTTTGGAAGTGAAACTGGGGCCGATCCATGTCCGGGTGACCCAGGCGGAAATGGGGCCAGCCCCCACGACGCGCTCCGGGCCGATCGATTCACCCCGAGGAATCAGAATAAGCTGCCACGCATTCGCGGATTCCCTATGCATTTTGTAACGCTCGTTTACCGCAACTTGCGCCGCCGCACCAGCCGTTCCACACTCACGATCCTGGGGCTGGCGGTTTCGGTCGGCTGCGTGGTGTCGCTGGTAGGCATCGCCTGGGGCTTCAAGCGGTCGTATTACCAGCTCTACGAGGGCCACGGCATCGACATCATTGTGATGCGTTCCGGCGGCGCCGATCCGCTGGCCAGTTCGATCAATCAGGCGGTGGTGCAGCAGATCGCCAACTTGCGCATCGGCGAAGCGCAGCCGGTCCACGAGGTCACACCGCTGCTGATGGAGACCGTTGGCTTTCCGGAATACGACGTGTACAGCGCCGGCGTGCAGGGCCTGCCTGCCGATTCGCGCGTGTTCCGCGATATTCGCGTGATCGACGGCCGCACCTTGGAGCAAGGCGACACCAACGTCGGCATGCTCGGCAAGACGCTGGCCGCCAATTTGAAGAAGAAGGTCGGCGACGAAGTCACCATCGCGGGCAGCCCAATCCGCGTGATCGGAATATTCGAGACAACCAACGTTTACGAGAACGGCGCCATGTTCGTGCCGATTCAATTCCTACAGGACCTGATGTTCCGCCAGAACCAGGTGACCTGGATCAACCTGTCCATCAAAAATCCCGACGAGCTCGCCTCCCAGCCGTTGACCGACGAGCAACGCGAGTGGACCAAGGCTCAATGGGTCGAGGCCGTGTGCAACGCCATCGAACAAATGCCGCAGACCGACGGCGAAGGCCAGGCGCTCTCGGCGCAAGCGACCGACGATTTCATCCAGTCCGACGTGCGGATCAAGGCCGCCGGCGCGATGGCCTGGCTGACGTCGTTCATCGCCATCCTCGTCGGCACCATCAGCATGATGAACACGATGGTCATGTCCGTCTTCGAGCGGACCGGGGAAATCGGCATCCTCCGGGCCGTGGGTTGGCGGCGTCACCGCGTGGTGCGGATGATCCTGCTGGAAGCCCTGCTGCTCTCGCTAGCCGGAGCCATTTTGGGGGCCCTGGGAGCCTGGGGGCTGACGTGGACGCTGGGACAATTGCCGGCCGTCAACGGCGCGATCGATACGCGGATCGACCCCATGGTGGTGGTCGTCGGGTTTGCCATCGCGCTGGTGATCGGCCTGTTCGGAGCCGCCTACCCGGCGTTCCGGGCCAGCAAACTGATGCCGACGGTTGCGTTGCGGCACGGAGATTGAGAAAACATTACTGCCGTCCAAAAGAGGGGCCACCCCACCTGCATAACTCCCCATGGGCCACGTTTTGGACGGAACAGGCCAAATGTCGACCAGCGAGCCGACCGCCACGACGGCGGATGGCGCCTGCTCCCCCGGGCCAGTCCTTCCCGCCCCCCGAGCAGTCGCCAGTTTCCGGGCTCGCCCATCCCGCTCCCAGCCGCTTTGGGGGTGCGAAGCGTCGAGGCCGTTTTTTCGCGATGGGTTCACTGCGCAGGGAACAGGGAGCCACACCTTAGCAGGGAAACGCTCCCCCACCTTCTGGTATCCGTCCGCGGGATGCCGTCGCAGCCACGATTACAAGGCCTACAGTACATCCGGAGATAAGTTTGCCCCGAGCGTGGTCGAGATACGCGCAAGCCGCCAGGCATGCACCGGCATAGAATTCCTGGCGGGCCGTACGCAGGGGACCATCACAACCCGTTCATAGCACGATCACGAGGATCGCGCTTCGTCAGCCATGGACATGCCTCCTAGGGCAAGAAGCGGAGGCACAGGTGGTTTACCAAGCGTGAGGCGTCGCCCAAGCCATGCCCAGTGCCGAAGGATCGTCGTTCATGAACTCCCCCAAGTACGCCGCTTCGCCTAGTGCCGGCGCTACGAATATCATCGAAGTGTTTCGCCGCCGCGTCGCTGAGCAGCCAGACGACCTGGTGTACACCTTCCTGCACGACGACGAAGGCCAACGCAGCCAGCGCACCTTTGCTCAGATCGATCGCGAAGCCCGAGCCATTGCCACCCGCTTGCAGCAACTAGGGCTGCAAGGGCAGAGGGCTCTGCTGGTGTACGACCCAGGCATCGAATTCACCGCGGCCCTGGTGGGCTGCATCTATGCCGGCGTGATCGCCGTGCCCGCCTACCCACCCGACCCGATGCGCAGCCATCGCGTGCTTCCCCGGCTGCAATCGATCGCCACCAACTCCCAGGGCACGGTGCTGCTGACTTCGTCGGGCCTGTTGGAGTGGGCCGAAGGATTGTTCAGCCGGCTCAGCGGAATCGACTCCGTGGTCGCCACCAACGAAGTCGATCTTTCCCTGGCCGACCAGTGGCAGCAGCCGTACGCCGATCGCGACACCGTCGCCATTCTGCAATACACCTCCGGTTCGACCGGGACGCCCCGCGGCGTGGTAATCGATCACGGCAACCTGATCGCCAACCTGTCCCAGATCCACATGCTGCTGCACGAAGATTCGAACGTGCTCAGCAGTTGGTTGCCGCCGTATCACGACATGGGCTTGATCGGACACTTGCTCAGTTGGCACAGCGCGCGGCACCTGGTGTTGTTGTCGCCGCTGGCGTTCTTCCAGCGCCCAGTGCGGTGGCTGCGGACGTTTGCCGATTACGGCGTGACGTGTAGTGCCGCGCCCGATTTCGCCTACGATCACTGCATCCAAAAGGTCACGGAGGCGGAACGCCGCACGCTCGACTTGAGCAACTGGCAGGTCGCCCTCAACGGCGCCGAAATGATCCGCCCGGAAACGCTCGAAAAGTTCCTCGAAGTGTTCGGCCCCTGCGGCATGCGCCGCGAAGCCTTCTATCCCAGCTACGGCATGGCCGAAGGCACGGTGATGGTCAGCGGCGGCGAGCGCAACGCCTGCTACATCACCAAGACCGTCGATCTGACGGCTCTGGCCGAGAACCGCGTGGTGGAAGTCGAACGGGGCTCGGACAACTCGCGCACGTTTGTTGGCTGCGGTCGCGCCGTGCCCGGCGGCAACCTGATCGTGGTCGACCCCGACACCTTGCAGCGGCTGCCTGACGGCGAGGTAGGCGAAATCTGGACCACCGGCCCCAACGTAGCCCGCGGTTACTGGAACGACGCGACGGCAACCGCCGAGCGGTTCCGGGCGTTCACCGCCGACGGCGAAGGTCCATACCTCCGCACTGGCGACTTGGGCTTCCTTGATCGCGGCGAACTGTATGTCACCGGCCGGCTCAAAGACGTGATCATCGTCTGGGGCCGCAACCATTATCCGCAGGACATCGAGCACACCGTCGAGCAGATCCACCCGGACCTCAAACGCTACGGTGCGGCGGTCTTCAGCGCCGAGATCGAAGGCCGCGAGCGCGTGGTGCTCGTGCAGGAAATCCGCCGCCCGCAGAAGCACGACCTGCCCAAGCTGATGGAAACCATCCGCAACGAGGTCGCCGCCGAACACCAGATTCCGCTCGACGTGATCGTGCTGATCAAGCTGGGCGAGATTCCCAAGACGTCTAGCGGCAAGATCCAGCGGAGCATCGCTCGCGAGCAGTTCCTGGCGGGTGCCTTGGACGAGGTGGCCCGCTGGGAAGGCGATCTCAAGTCGGTCCGTTTGCCCAAGGCCGAAGAATACGTCGCTCCCCGCACGCCTACCGAGCAGATCCTGGCCGAGGTCTGGCAGGAAGCACTGGGCGTGGAGCGCGTGGGCATCCACGACAACTTTTTCGACCTGGGCGGCCACTCGCTGCTGGCCACGCAGTTGGCCACCCGGCTGGCACCGCATTTCCAGGTCGAAGTACCGCTCCGCGACCTGTTCGAGCGGCCCACGATCGCCGCCTTGGCCGAGTACATCGACCGGGCCCTGGGCAATACTGGAGCCGCACCTGCCGCGCCGACCAACGGCGCCCCGCAGGGTCCCGCGGCCTCCGGCGAGCCTGGCCGCAACGGCGACGCGGCGGAGCTCAATGGCGATGTCGACCAGCTTGAGTCGCTGCTCCGCGCCATCGAAGACATGAGCGATCAGGAAGCCCAGCAGCGGTTGGGCGAGTTCGAGCCGAGCGGAGACGCCCAGCATCACGAGTATCTGATCATCGGCGCGGGGCCGGGCGGCTTGCAATTGGGCTATTTCCTTCAGCAGGCCGGTCGCGATTACTGCATCCTCGAACGCGACGCCGCGGCCGGAGCCTTCTACAAGAAGTTCCCCCGGCACCGTCGGCTGCTCTCGATCAACAAGGTGTACACCGGCTACGAAGAGCCGGAGCTGAACTTGCGGTGGGACTGGAACTCGCTGCTGAGCGAGGACCATGGCCTGTTGTTCAAAGACTTCAGCAAGGAATACTTCCCGCCGGCCGATGCCCTGGTCGAATACCTCAACGAGTACGCCGGCCGCCACGCCTTGAATGTGCGGTTCAATACGTCGATCCAGCGTGTGAGCCGCGAGGGCGGGCTGTTCCGGCTGGTCGATGACCAGGGCCGCGTTTACACCGCGCGGGTGCTGGTGGTGGCTACCGGAACCTCGCTTCCGTACCGCCCCGACGTGCCGGGCATCGAACTGGCCGAAGACTACACCGAAATGCCCACTGATCGCGACGACTTCGTGGGGCAGCGGGTATTGATCCTCGGCAAGGGCAATGCGGCGTTTGAGACGGCCAATCACCTGCTGGACGTGGCGGCACAGCTTCATCTGCTGAGCCCCGGCCCCGTGCGTTTCGCCAGCAAGACGCATTACCTGGGCGACCTGCGGGCGGTGAACAGCCACCTGCTGGAAACCTGCCTGCTCAATCAGCAGAACGCTCTGTTGGAAGGTCAACTGCTGAAGCTCCACCGGCGTGGCGACCAGATCGTGGCCACGGTCGAACTGGCCGACGGCGAAACCGAAGAACTGCTGTACGACCGCGTGCTGTGCTGCACTGGCTTCAAGTTCGACAACAGCATCTTCGACGAAAGCTGCCGGCCGGCGATGGCCATCAACGGCCGCTTTCCGGATCAGACGGCCGCTTGGGAATCGACCAACGTGCCCAACCTGTTCTTCGCCGGCACGCTGATGCAGATGCGCGACTACCGCAAGACGCACAGCGCGTTCATCCACGGTTTCCGGCACAACCTGCACCTGTTGCACCGCATCCTTGAGCAGCGTTACCACAACACGCCGCTGTCGGCTGCCGAAATTGAGTGCACGCCGGAAGCCATCGTCGAGCGGCTCGTCGAGCGGGCAAGCAGCGGTTCGGGCCTGTGGCAACAGGCCGGCTACCTGTGCGATGCTGTGGTGGTTCGCCCGGGCCAACCAGCTCTGTACTACGAAGACCTGACCATCGATTACGTGATGGCGAGCGAGTTGGGCCGCAGCGGGCATTACTACCTGCTGACCATGGAGTTTGGCCAAGAAAGTCCCGAGCCTCAGGCGGGGGCCTTGCCGGTGCCGCTCAACGGCGACGTGGACCGGGCCGAGCTCAGCGCCGGTATCCATCCCGTGCTGCGTCGCTACAGCCAAGGCACCAAGGTGGCTGAACTGCACGTGGCCGACGACCTGGACGCCGAGTTCAAGGCTCCCGCGCACGTGGAGCCGCAGTTGCGGTTCTTGCGCAAACAACTGGGGGCCGCCGGCGCGACCAAGACGCCCGCCGTCGATCCCACCTGATTCGCCGCCTGGCGGGCGCCGCACCTGTAAGCCCGCCCCAATCAGAAATCCATTCCGGCGGTGAAGCCAGCCGGCTCGTGTACCCTACGCCATCCGCCATTGATGCCGGGCGGACCACGTCGCGGCACACTTGTTCCCATACACCCACCGCTTGAGCGAAGCCGCAAGGCTTTTTCCATCATCCATGAACCGAGAGCAAATCGCCGAACGCCTCAAGCACCTATCCCCAGCCAAGCGAGCGTTGTTCGAGAAGCTGCTCCAGCAGCAAGCCTCGGCGGCTGCCCCCGCGGACAGTTCGGCCGCGAACTCCGTCAGCGGCGAGCAGCCCGCGGCTGCGCCCACAGCGGCAATCACGCCGGCGGCGGATGCGACCTCGGCCACGTCCTCCGCCCGCGCCGCAGAAGCGCCGCTCTCCTTGGGCCAGCAGCGGTTGTGGTTCCTCGATCAGTTAGAGCCGGGCAGTGCGTTCTACAACGTGTCGGCGGCCGTTCGCTTAGAAGGGCCAGTGGACATCGGCCTGTTACACCAGGCGCTAGATCGCGCGGTGCAGCGGCACGAAGCCCTGCGTACGCGGTTTCTCAGCCGCAATGGCGAGCCCTATCAGCAGGTCTTGCCGCATCTGCCGCCGCACTGGCACGAGGTGGACCTGTCCTCGCTGCCGGCGGAAAAACGCGAAGCCGAGCTGCAGCGCCGGGCAGGCGAAGAAGCCAATCGACCGTTCGACCTGGACAAAGGCCCGCTGGTCCGCGCGGTGCTATATCGCTTGGGCCCGCAGTCGCAAGTGCTGCTTTTGGTGCTGCACCACATTGTGTGCGACGGGTGGTCGCTCGCCGTGCTGCGGTACGAAATCTCCGCGCTGTACGAAGCCTTGGCCAAGGGCGCGCCTGATCCGCTGCCGCCGCTCCGCCAGCAATACATCGACTACACGCATTGGCAGCGCGAGCGGATGCAAAGCGAGCAGCTCGCCTCGCAGTTGACCTATTGGCGCAAACGGCTGGAAGGTTCGCCGCCGTGGCTGGAGCTGCCAACCGATTTCCCGCGGCCTGCGGTACAAAGCTTCCGCGGTGCCACGGTGCGGTTGCCGCTTTCGCCCGAGCTGAGCGATGCGCTCAAGCAACTGGCCCGGCAAAACCAGGCGACGCCGTTCATGGTGCTGCTGGCTGCCTGGCAATTGCTATTGGCGCGGATCTCCGGCAACCGCGACATCTGGGTCGGCACGCCGGTCGCCGGCCGCCACCGGCGCGAGTTCGAGCCGATGGTGGGCTTCTTCGTCAACACGCTGGTGATGCGGTCGCAGATCGATCTCAATGCCAGCTTCCATCAGTTTCTCGAACAGGTCCGGCAGAACGCCTTGGACGACTTCGGGCATCAGGAGCTGCCGTTTGAACGGCTGGTGGAAGCCATCCAGCCGGAGCGCGACCTGAGCCGCACGCCGCTGTTCCAGACGATGTTCGTCCTTCAGAACGCGCCGGTAGCTTCGCACCGCCTGGCCGATCTGACAATTGCCGACGTCGACCTGGGCCACGTCCAGGCAACCAACTTCGACCTGACGCTCAATGTGAGCCAAGGCCGCCAGTTCGACCTGCTGCTGGTGTACAACCGCGACTTGTTCTTGCCGGAAACCGCCCAGCGGCTGCTGCACGCCTTCCAGACGCTGCTGGAAAGCATCGCCCGTGGCCCGCACCGGGCCATCAGCGACCTGCCGCTACTCAGTACCGCTCAGCGGCGGCAACAGTTGCTGGAATGGAACGCGGCGGCGGATCGCGTTCGCGGCGGTCACGTGGCAGCCGTTTTTGCCGAACAGGTCGCCCGCACGCCCCACGCCATTGCCATCGAGGATGGCAACGTCCGCCTGACATACGCTGAACTGGATCGCCGCGCGAACCGCGTGGCGCATTACCTGCTGAGCCGCAACATTGGCCACGAGGACGTCGTTGGCCTGTGCTTCGATCGTTCGGCCGAGCTGTATCCGGCATTGTTGGGCGTGCTGAAAGCCGGCGCGGCCTACACGCCGCTCGATCCCACCTGGCCGGCCGCACGCTTGCAGATGATGGTTGAAGACGCGGCGCTGCGGATCGTGCTCTCGCAGTCTTCGGCCGCACAGAAACTGCCCGAGTTGGTGGCGGCCTCGCCCGGCGTCGAAACGCCCAGCGAAGCGGCATGCGCCGACGTTCCCCAAGCAGCCGCCGACGGCACGCCGCTGGTGATCTGTCTGGATCAACTTGACGAACTGGCAACCCTGCCCGACACGCCGCCCCGCGCGCCGCAGGAATATGATCCCTCGTCGCTGGCGTACATCATTTTCACGTCGGGCTCGACCGGGCGTCCCAAGGGCGTGGAGGTCGAACACGCGGGCCTGGTGAATCACGCCCGCGAAATCATCGACGCCGCGAAGATGGGCCCCGGCGATCGGCTGCTGCAATACCTCTCGTTGAGTTTCGACGCAGCCGGCGAGGAAATCTTCCCCTCGTTGCTGTCTGGCGCCGCGCTCGTGCTGCATCCCACGCCGCTGGAACTCACCGGCGGCGACTTGCTGGCCTGGTCGCAACACCACCAGGTGAACCTGCTGCACGTGCCGCCCGCCGTGTGGCAGCAAATGATCGAGATCGTGGAGCGCGACCCGGCCGCGGCAGGGCACCTGCGGGCGTTCCTCACCGGTGGCGATTCGGTGGCAACCGACCTGGTGCGCCGCTGGCTGAAGCAAACCGGCATCCCGATGATCTACCTGTACGGTGTCACCGAGGCCACCATTACCACCACGATGTTCGTGGCCGCCGACGCCGACCGATTGCCCGAACGCGATCGGCTGCCCATCGGCCGCCCCATCGGCGGCAACGAAGTCTACATTCTCGACGAGCGATTGCAGCCGCTGCCAGTAGGCGTGGCCGGCGAGTTGGTGCTAGCCGGTATCGGCGTTGCCCGGGGTTATCGCCGTCCGAACGGTCCTACCACGGCCCGGTTCATTCGTCATCCATTCAACGCTCGCGGCGGGCGTGCCTACCGAACGGGCGACCTGGCCCGATTCCTGCCCGACGGCAACATCGAGTTCATTGGCCGCGTCGATCACCAGGTGAAAATCCGCGGCTACCGGATCGAGCTGGGCGAGATCGAAGCGGCCTTGTCGCGGCATCCGCAGGTGGCCGAGTGCGTGGTCATCGCCCGCGAAGACCTGCCCGGCCGCAAACGGCTGGTGGCGTACTACGTGCTGCTGCCTCAGCCGGGGCAAAGCGAATCGAGCGAGCCAGCGGCGTTGCCCGTCGAAGAACTGATCGAACATCTGGAAAGCCGGCTGCCGGCGTACATGATCCCAGCGGCGTTCGTGCCGATGGCGAAATTGCCGCGTGAACATCACGGTCGTATCGCCCGGCATTTGCTGCCGGTGCCTGATGCCTCGCGTCCGGAAATGCGTCAGGCATACGTGCCGCCGCAAACCGAGGTCGAACGCAAGCTGGCCGAGATCTGGGGCGAAGTGCTTGGCCTGGAACAGGTGGGCCGCCACGACAACTTCTTCGAACTGGGCGGCGACTCCATTCTGACCATTCAAGTGATCGCCCGCGCCTCCGCGGCAGGGCTGCGGCTCACGCCCAAGCAACTGTTCCTCAACCAGACCATTGCCGAACTGGCACAGGTCGCCGGCACCGGGCCGGAAGTGGTTGCTCAGCAGGGCGAAGTGGTTGGCCCCACGCCGCTCACGCCGGTCCAACACGAATTCCTGGCCCAGCGGCTCGCCAACCCCGATCACTTCAATCAGGCGGTGATGCTCGTGCCCAGTGCCGAGCTTTCGCCCTCGGTGGTCGCCACGGCGCTGCGGCGGCTGATCATTCACCACGATGCGTTGCGGCTGCGGCTCACGACCGATGGCCAAGGTGCCACGATCCAGTACACGGCTCCGGTCGAACAGGTGAATCTCGACGACCTGTTGGTCCGCCGTCAGGCTGCCGATGCGGCCGAGCTGGCGGCCATCGCCGCCGAGGTTCAGGCCAGCTTGAGCGTTACCACCGGCCCGCTGGTGCGCGCCGCGTGGATCGACCTGGCAGGGCAGTCGCCGCGGCTGCTGTTGGCCATTCATCACCTGGCCGTCGATGCCGTGAGCTGGCGCATCCTGATTGAAGATCTTCAGACGTTGTGCCACGGCCTGCTGCAATCGCTCGACGTACCATTGCCGGCCAAGACCACCAGCTTCCAGGATTGGGCTCGGCGGTTGGAAGAAGAAGCCGCTTCGCCCGCCCGGCAGCAAGAACAGGCCCACTGGCTGGAGACACTGCGGGTTCCCGGCGCGATCCCAGTCGATCACCCCGAGGGCAGCAACCGCGCCGGCGATACGCGGCGGCATACGGTTTCGCTTACCGCGGAAGAAACCGAGGCGCTGCTGCATCAGGTGCCGTCGGCTTATCGCACGCAGGTTCATGAAACCTTGCTGGCCGCATTGGCCATGACACTGACCGATTGGACCGGCTTCCGCCGTTGGCGGGTTGATCTGGAAGGTCACGGCCGGGCGGATCTCGATGAGCGGTATGACCTCAGCCGCACCGTCGGCTGGTTCACCACGCTGTATCCGGTGCAGATTCGGGCTATCGCCCCCGAAGATCCGCGGCAGATGCTTATCGACACCAAGGAGCTCCTGCGTGCCGTGCCCGACGGCGGCCTGGGCTATGGGCTGCTACGTTGGCTACATCCCGATGCGGCGGTACGGCAATCGCTGGCCGATACGCCTCGCGAGCCGGCGGCCATCTGCTTCAACTACCTGGGGCAGTTCGATCAGTCGCTGCCGCCGGGCGCGCTGTTCCGGCTGGCCGACGAAGATGCCGGCCCGTTGTACGATGCGGAGAACCCGCGGCGGCATATCATTGAACTGCTGTCGCACATCCACGGCGGCCAACTGCACGTGCAATGGGTGTACAGCGGCCAGCAGTACGAGCAGGCGACCATTGAGAAGGTTGCCGCCGATCATCTGGCCGCGGTCCGCAAGCTGATTGCCCATTGCCAGGCACCCGATGCCGGTTCGTTCACCCCGTCCGATTTCCCGCTGGCCGAACTCGATGCCGAAGACCTGGAATCGTTGTCGGCCTTGCTGGGCGACGATGAAGGGGAATAGCCCGACATGAAAATGAAAAACGTCGAAGACATTTACGCGCTCTCGCCCATGCAGCAGTTGATGCTGTGGCAAGCGCTCTCGCAAAGCCGCAGCGAGGTGCTGGCCGAGCAGTTCACCTGCACGCTGGCCGGGCCGCTGAACCTGGCCACATTTCAGGCGGCGTGGGAGCACGTGGTCACCCGGCACCCGCTGTTGCGCACGGCCTTCCTTTCTGAAGGGCTCAAGAAACCTGTTCAGGTTGTGCGGCAGAAGATCACACTCCCTTGGACCGTGGTCGATCTGCGCGAGCACGATGCCGAAGCTCAGCAAGCGCAGTGGGAAACCTTGTGCCGCGAGGATCAGCAGCAGGGCTTCGACGTTGCCAAGGCTCCGCTGTTCCGGCTTACGCTGGCACAAGTGGCCGACGATACCTGGCGGCTGCTGTGGAGTTGCCACCACCTGATTCTCGATGGCTGGTGTCTGCCGCTGGTGATGAAAGAAGTGTTCACCACGTACGCAGCCCGCGTCGAAGGTGCCGAGCCGCCGCTGGAACCGGTGCGGCCGTTCCGCGATTACATCGCATGGCTAGGCCGGCAGGATTCCACCGCGGCCGACGAACATTGGCAGAAGCTGTTGGCCGGCAGCCCTGGTCTCGCGCCGCTGCCGTTCCCGGCTCCGCCGGCATCGCTCGAAGCCGACGAAGACCGCTACAGCGAAGTGGAACTGCGTCTGGCGCACGACGACTTTACTCGGCTGCAACAGTTGGCCTCGCAAAACAAACTCACCTTGGCCGCCGTGGTGCAAGGGGTGTGGTCGGTGATGCTCGCGCGGTACAGCGCGCAAACCGACATTGCCTCAGGCGTGACCGTTTCTGGCCGGCCGGCATCGCTGCCCGGGGTCGAAAGTATCGTCGGCCCGTTCAGCAACGCGCTGCCAGTTCGTGTGACGGTTCAGCCCGACGAAGCCTGCGGCGCGTGGCTCACGGCGCTGCACGCCCAACTGCTCGAAGCGCAAAACTATCAGCACTCGGCCATCGACCAGATTCAAGCGGCGGCCGGCTTGCCGCCAGGGCAGCGGCTGTTCGACACGCTGGTGGTTGTGGAGAACTACCCGCTCGATCCGCGTTTGAGCTTCCGTCCCGGCGGGCTGGAGATTCGCGATATCCGTGGCACGGCGTCGGCCGCGTTCCCGCTCACGCTGATCGCCATCCCCGGCACGGACTTGCTGCTGCGGTTGCGCTACGACCGGCGGCGGTTCTCGGCTTCGTCAGCCGAGCGCATCCTGGGACACATGGCCGCCTCGCTCGCCAAACTTTCGCAAGGCCTGCCGCCCACGGTCGGCGAACTGTTCGCCATGCCAGAGACCGAGCGGCAACTCATTGCCGAACTCGAAAACGTGCCCGCCGACGCACTCTGCGGTCCGCCTGCGGCAGGGCAGCGCGTACGCGTGATCGACGCCTGGGGCATCTCGCCGGTCGAAATCCCTGGCCGGTTGTATCTGGTTCCTCAAAACCAGGGCGACAGTACTGATCCCGCGGCCCTCGAACGCACGGGCTGGATGGCACGCTGGCGAGGCCTGGAGAGCGAAAGCGAAGAAGCCCCGGCACCGCCGCAGCCTGGCACGTTGGAATACCTGGGCCACGATGACGACCCGCTCGCGGTGGATATCTACCGGGTTGATCCGGCCGAGATGGCAACGGTGCTGGCCGAGCATCGCATGGTGGTCGATGCGGCCGTTGTCGCACAAACCAATCAGGCTGGCGAACGGCGGCTGGTCGCGTACGTGGTGCCCAACCGCGATTCGGCAACGGTAATTGATCCCGAGCAGCAAGGCATGATCCTGCCCGAGCTGCGCAACTACCTGCGGAAGCGCCTGCCGCATCGTCCGTTGCCGGCGGTCATCAAAACCCTCGATACGATTCCGCGCACCGAAAGCGGCGAGGTCGACTTGGCGCAACTGCCGTCGCTCTCGCGGCCTCGGCCGGAAAGTTGCGGCCCCGCGGTTCCGCCGCGTTCGCGGCTGGAAGCCCGGCTGGTTGAAATCTGGTCCGACACGCTGGGCATCCAGCCGATTGGCGTGACCGATAACTTCCAGGAGTTAGGCGGAACTTCGCTGGATGCGGTCGCGATGGTTTCGCGGATTGAAGAACAGTTTGCCCGCAAGGTGCCATTAGTTTCGCTGGTACAGCACCCCACGATCGAAAACCTGGCCCGTCTGCTGCGGCGCAGCGGCGACGATGCCGGCGAATCGTCGCTGGTGCCCATTCGGGCGACCGGTACGCGGCCGCCGCTGTTCTGCATCCATCCGGCCGGCGGCACCATTTACTGCTACCTGGCATTGGCGAAGCACCTGCCTGAGGAAATCCCGATCTATGGGCTGCAGGCACGCGGCATCGATGGTGAAGCCGCGCCGCACACC
>Ga0180216_1001177_pt1 | contig 24127 bp, 29 predicted proteins | sample eDN3rd37CBELigMG_FD_128879 | JGI IMG/M metagenome (GOLD analysis project Ga0180216, IMG submission 128879) | Enriched Miracle-Growth compost microbial communities from Emeryville, California, USA - eDNA 3rd pass 37_C BE-Lig MG (version 2)... ...
CAGAGCAAGCCCGCCGACCGTGTCAAGGCCTACTTCCGGCGCGCGCAGGTGCGCCGGCGCGCATCAGCGGGGCGAGCGGGCCACCGCAGATGCTGACGGGTTTGCAGGACCCCGCCCTTCGTGGGACGGCTAACCAGGCGCGCGTCCCGGGCGACTACGAGGAGGCCGTCAAGGACCTGGAGGAGGCGATCAAGCTCGACCCCAACGACCCCGCGATTCGCACGAGCCTGGCCACCTATCGGAAGGAGCTCCAGGCCCGCAAGGAGGCGCAGAAGAAGGCCTTCGCCAAGATGTTTGGATGAGCGCGCCGTCCCTGCCGCCGCACCATCATAGCACGCGCTCTCCTGTACAGTGACCCTGCACGCCAGCACCACCGGGGCGCCGCAGTGGCCGCCCGGCATACGTGTTTCAATAGAATGTATCCAAGAGAATAGTACACTGGCGCCCGTGCGCGCCGCCAGCGGCCGTGGCCCCGCGCCGCGCGCCCAGACAGGAAAAAAAAAGCTGCAGAGTGTGAGCGCCGTCGCGGGCGCAGTCGGCCCGATGCCGCCACCGCCGCGTCGCTCCTCAGTCCGCGTCGCTAAAGTCGTCGTCGTCGCTGTCCGCGCCCGGCCGGGACGACGGCGGCGGCGGCAGGCCTTGCGGCGGGCCCGGCGGCGGGGGCGGCGGCGGGGACAGCGGGCCGCCGGCGTCGCTCTCGTCCGACGACATGCTGTCGTCGTCCGAGTCGCCGCCCCGGGCCGGGGCGCGGCCGCCCGAGCCGCCGCCGCCGCCGCTGCCGGCAAACTCGGAGGACGGCCGGTCCAGATTGTCCGGCCTGTGCACGCCGTGCAGGTCATCCAAGCGGGTCCGTTAGTGCCATGCTCGCCGCCGCTCGCTCAGCGCGCAGCCAAGCAGCGAGAGCCACGTACAGGACCGCGTCCGGATTGAGGCCGTCGCTCTTCATCTTCATCTGCACCGCGGGCAGCGGCACGCCCATGTTGAGCATGCGGACGTAGAGCGCGAACTTGGGGTCCTTCCTCACGGTGAGGACGTCGGCCGCCGGCGGGGGCGGCGGGGGCGGCGACGTCATGGTGGAAATCATCGACGCGCCGTCGTCAAAGTCGGACGTGGGCGACATCACGCCGCTCGGGGCTGCGCGCGGCGGGCGTGCCACGAGGCGAACGACCGCCCTGGTCAGCTCGGTCCGTGCTAAAGGCGCGGCGGCCGCGCTGCCCTGCCAACGCACCCGCTCCCGGTGGTGGCGGTGGTGGCGGCGGCACGCCCATGACGCTGGCCGTGTCCGGCACCAGGCTCGGCACCTCGGGCGCGGTGCTGCTGGGCACGTAGTCCGCGGCGGTCACCGTCTCCAGGCCCGGGATGGACCCGAGCTTGGCCTCCAGGGTGGCCATCGTGATTTCGAGCCGCTCCAGCTGCCGCTCCAGCTGTGCCATGCAACGCGTCGCCCGCCGCCCCGCGCTGGCCGGTGAGCATGGTTCACGGCACCGTCGACGGCGGACGTGGTTGGCCGTACCTGCGAGAGCTTTTGCTCACAGACAGCCGAGAACTTGTTGACAAAGTCGACCTGCGCCGCGGGAACCCGCACCTCGCTCGCCGCCTTCCGCTTGGCGTCAGCGGGAGCGGCCGCGGCCTGCGAGGCGGTGCGTCGCGGTGGCGGGCGCGTACCGTGTTGATCACAAAGTGGTTGAGGATGGGGTACGTCTTCCGCGCCGGCAGCGGCGGGACCTCGGTGTACTCGACCGGCGGGCCGAGCATGGTGGTGTCCATGGTGGCGGCGCCCCCCCGCGTTCGGGAGCAGGCCCGCGCAGCGGCAGGCCAGCAGGCGCGCGACCGATGGTTGGCTGCAGGCGGTCGTCCGTCGCCAATCGCCGCTATTCCAAGCGGCAAAACGTGGCGCACCACTGAACGTGCCACACCGCCGTCGTCTTGGCCTCCTCAATGCCGTCCTCCAGGGGGCTGCCCGTGAGGCCCCGTGGCGTGGTCCCGTCGTGGGCGATGGACCAGCAGCGAGCGCGTCCTCGTCGGCGGCTGGCGGCACATGACTACATCAGCAGTGTCAGAAGCTGGGCCTGTCAGAGACGTGTCAGAAAGGTCGATGTGACGTCATAACTGGCCACGTGGTTGGGGCCACATGGCGGCGCAGACGACGACGGCGACGGCGACGCGGCGTCTTTCCTGTCAAGCACGCGAGGCAGGCAGCTCGGGCAGCCCCAGCTTTCGCCTGGAGCCTGACACTCGGCCAGCAGCAGCAGCAGCAGCAGCAGCAGCAGCAGCAGCAGCAGCAGCAGCAGCAGCAGCAGCAGCAGCAGCAGCAGAAGCTCGTGCTCACTGTACGTGAACCACGCTGACAAGCCAGAGACTCCGGCCGCGATCAGGCAACGCCGAGGGCGAGCGACTGACTCGCCGACTGCGGCCTCTCGCATACGTTGCGTCCCGCATCGGCAAGGACGCCATGGCGGCGACGGTGACCCTGCCGCCCGCGACGGGCTGGGACAGCACCGACAATGTGGTCATCCTCGGCAACGTGAAGGGTACGCGGCCACGCCCGTCCGGAGCCGCCCGGCCGTATCTGCCAGCGTCCTCACCATGCGGCCTATCGCACAGCGCGCTGATGTGCCGACCTGCACGCCGCAGCCGCCGGCGAGGCGACGCGCAAGCCGCTGGAGCCGGCGGGCCGGCACTTCCAGGCCTTCGCCAACCGCCGCAAGTACAGCCGCACCTTCTCGGAGCAGGAGCGCGTCGACGAGGCCAAGAAGGCGCGCAACGTCGTCGTCGAGGAGGAGGAGGAAGAGGAGGAGGAGAGCAAGGAGCTCCTGTCGCTCGACCCGCGCAACTGGAAGGTCGGTCAGCGCGTGCGTCGCACAGGTCATGCGGCCACGGCGCGCTCGCTGACTCCGGCGGGCCCCGCGCAACGTTGGGGGTCCTCTTTGGCACGCAGGAGCAAGACCACTACGCCGTGCTGGGCCTCTCCAAGCTGCGCTGGCGGGCCACCGAGGAGGACTTCAAGCGTGCCTGTACGTTGTTGGCCACGGAGCAAACCCGACGCGCACCATGGCGGGCGGCTCACCTTGTCACTGCTCTCGGACCGCCTCGCCTGCGCCCGGCCGCAGACCGCAAGAAGGTCCTGCGCCACCACCCCGACAAGAAGGCGGCCAGCCATGGCGGCCGCACCGACGATGACAGCTTCTTCAAGTGCATCCAGAAGGGTGCGCGCAAACGTCGGGGCGGCAGCAGGTCCGCAGAGTATCATCAGTCGTTGACGACGTGGACCGATACGGCATTGCTGCGCGTTGGGGAGCTTGCCCAGCATACGACATTCTCATGGACCCGGTGCGCCGCATGTGGTTCGACTCGGTGGACCCGACCTTTGACGACTCCGTCCCGACCAAGATCAAGGGCGACTTTTACTCCACCTTCGGCCCCGTGTTCGAGCGGAACGCCCAGTACGCGCCCCGCCAATCCTCAAAGAACAAATGTCGCCAGCGCGCTGACTGCTGCATGTGCCACCGTCGTTGCACGGGCTTCCTCTTCGACAGCTTCTCCAAGATCCAGCCGGTCCCGGCGCTCGGCGACGAGAACGCCACCTATGAGGAGGTGACCAAGTTCTACGACTTTTGGTACAACTTTGACTCGTGGCGCGTGTTCAACTACCTCGACGAGGAGGACACCATGAACGCCGAAAAGTGCGTTGGCTGCGAGGCTGGCTCTGCCGGGTTTCACGCCGCCGTGTCTAAGGCAAAGCCGCCGATTCGACGCTTGCGGAGCGCCGCTGCAGCCGCGAGGACAAGCGGTGGATGGAGAAGAAGAACAAGAAGCAGCGTGAGGAGCGGAAGAAGGAGGACATTCAGCGCATCCGCAAGCTTGTTGGTATGCTGTCCGCCGGTCACGGTAGGTTCGGCGCCTGTTGCGTCGCGTAGCTGACGCCAACTCCGCATGCGCCGCGCGAACGACGGATGGCGTTCAGACACGGCCATGGCGCTGGATCCGCGCATCGCGCGCCTTAAGCAGGAGGAGAAGGAGCGCAAGGCGCGCGAGAAGGAGAGCAAGCGCCAGGGCGGTGCCGCCAAGGACACGAACGCCGCGGCCGCGGCGGAGGCCAAGAAGGTGCAGCTGATCTGCCAGCGCTTTGGCAACGTGCACGTGCCGTCGCTCACACCGCCACGCTGTTAGCCGCCGAGTTGGATGCCACAGGCGGCGGAGGAGGCCGCCGCTGCCAAGGCCGCCGCGGAAGCCGCCGCGAAGGAGGTCCGGATTGCCGGGATGCAAGGCCAACTGCTGCCTGCTCCGGTCGCTCACAACGCGAACAGTCGCCACCATGGTTCGCGCGCTCCTCGTCGCCTTAGGCCGCGGACAAGGAGAAGCAGCAGCGCGAGGCGAAGAAGAAGGCGCTCCAGAAGGAGCGCAAGACCTTGCGCCGTATCCTCAAGGCCCGCAACTACCTGCTGCCGGAGGACACCGACCTCTCTAGCCCTGAGATGCTCAAGGCGATCGAGCGGTCGGAGCAGCTGTGCTCGGACCTGCCGCTGGAGGAGCTCACGGAGCTGAACGCCAGCATGATTAAGGAGCCGGAGAACGCCTGGAAGGTGTACATGGCCGTGGTACGTCGCACGAACGCGTCCCCTCCTGACCCCCTGATGCTGGGGGTGGGAGGCAGGCCGCCGATGCTAAGGCGGTGCCCACCGCGCGCCGTTCGAGTCGGGTCGGCGTCGCAGATCTCGCGCGTGTTCGGTGCGGATGCCGTGACGGCTGAGCCCGAGTACGTCCCGGGCTCGTTCTCGTTGGGCAAGGGCGAGGGCGAGGAGGACGACGGTACGGGCGTCAGCGCGCGCCGCGGCTTTGGCGCTGCGCAGCGCTCTACTGATAGGCGCACGCCCCAGCGAGCGCGCGACTTGCGACTCCAGGTAAGGGCGCGAAGGCGGCACCGGCCGCGGCACCGGCCAAGACGGTCGAGCCGGCCAAGCCCGCCGCCGCTGAGGCCAAGCCCGCGGCCGAGACCAAGGCGAGCGCGGCGGAGACCGCCGCGGCGTCGCCGGCGCCGGCCGCGGCGCCGGCCTCGAACAACGGCCCGCGGCCGTGGGACGACAAGGAGGTGGCGGCGCTGATCAAGGGCGTTAAGCAGATTCCGGCGGGCACGCGCGAGCGGTGCGTGCTGGTGACGGCGTGGCTCACGCTGGTCCGAGAAGCAGTTCTAACGCGGCACGCGTGCCCATGATACCGTAGGGGCCGTTACGGCCTCCAGCTGGTCCAAGGTGACCAAGTACGTGAACGAGCACAGCGGCATGCCCGCGCGCACCGAGAACGAGGTTGTGGCCAAGGCCAAGGCGATTGCCAAGGGTATGCCGTTGACCTGCGCCATGGCGCGGTTGGTTGCCGCAGGCCGCGCTGACGGAGCGCTAGCAAACCCGCCCCCTGCGTGCCCTGCGACCGCACAGAGGCCGGCAGCGGGCCCGCCCTCGATACGAGCAAGATTGAGAAGAAGCACAACGACACCATGATCCGTGAGGCGCCCACGCAGCGGGTGGAGGTGCGAGTCGGCCTGCCGAACCAAGCCGGTCGGGATTGAATCCTGACGTGAGTGGGCCGACGATTCGCTGTGCGTCCACGGCCCAGATCCCCGACGAAGCGCCGGCGGCCTCTGCGGAGAGCGCTGATGCGGGCTCGTCGGTGTGGACCCCTAAGGAGCTGGAGATGCTTCAGGAAGGTCCGCACCGGTAGCGCCTGCGCGCGCATGCAGGTGGTCTCGTCGCTGACGGTGATGATCCTCTGGCCGCACGGGGTGACGCGCGACGCCGGCCGTAGCGCTCCGCAAGTACCCCGCCAACGTGGACAAGCGCTGGGACCTCGTCGCTGCGTTTGTGGGCACCAAGAACAAGAAGGAGTGCATGAGCAAGGTCAAGAAGATCGCGCAGCAGATCAAGGAGAAGCAGCAGCATGCGGCCGCATAAGTCACCACGTGCTTGTATCATTGGTACATACGCGCATACACATGTCACGGAAACGGGAACGAATGCGGGTAGCCGGGGCCGCCCTGGGACGGCGGGAGCAGCTGCAGGACGCCGCTCAGCGCCCGCTCCGCGTCCGACGGCACCGGCGCCCGCCGCCCGCCGCCGCTAGGCGCGTCGTCGAGCGTGTCAAAGGTGGCGTAGTGGTCGCCCCACCCGTCGCCCACGCTCGCCTCGAGCGACGCCGACACGCCGGCCGCCGCTCGCCGGTGTAGGCTCTGGTATGGCGAGAGGGTCGCCTGTGGGGCCGCCGCATCCACCCAGTCCACCTGGCTCCCGTAGCCGTCGTAGCCGCCCGTCGGCGCGGACCAGCCGATGCTGTGCGCTTGGTACGGCGCGGGCGAGTCCACGGGCACGCTCTGCCGGTGCCGCCCGCCAAGCTCGGGCACGGTCCAGCCGGACTCACGGTACTCGCGCAGCAGCTCGTCCGGATTGTCCGCACCTGGGCTCGTCAGGTCGAACAGCTTGGCTGCGCGCCGCGGGCCCGGCCTGGCACAGACGCTTGGCGGCATTCTTTAGCAGGACTCTTTCCCAACGGCCCATGCCTTGACGAGCAGCCCGTACGGGATGCTTGGGCGTGAGCGAGATGGGGGTCCCGGTTCTCGCGGTCGACGTAGGTCGTGGGAGTGATCGCCTCGGCGCGAGGCGGCGAGGGGGAGTGATCGCGCTGGGCAGGATGCGCTGGCGGCGGCGGCGGCGTTGCGGACGGCGAGATCGCCCTAGGCCTGACGGTGGCCGACACCGTGCCGTTGATGAACAGGCCGTCCCGGTGGTCCGCCACGGGCCACACCACTGGCGCCATCGGCTTGGACGGTTTCGGCGCCAGCTGACGCCGCCGCACACGCCGTGAGATTGAGGCGCCCGGTCATGAGTGCATGCGCACGCGTGCCGAGGGGGAGGGGGCGGCGCCATTGGGGAAACCGTACAGTGAGCCGGCCCAGACCCGCCTTGGCGGCGATGACCGGGGTGGCACGGTCCTTTGGCCGCTCCGTGGGGTCCCGACGCTCCCAGTTCGGGCTGCGTTGCGCAAGCGGCTCGCGTGCCTCGCGGGGTCGCATGTGCTTGCCGGCGGCCGAGTGGTGTCCGCGCCCCTTGGCCGCAGATGGCAGCGCATTGCGTCCTGGCGACGGCGACGGCGTCATCGGGGCCTGCGCCAAATGCCGGCGCTCCATCCGGGCCACGAGCCGTGGCGAGCTGTCGCGGCCACGATCGTCATTGTTGTCGGTCGTCCTGCATGCAGTAGGGGAACACGAGTAAAATCGGTCAGCCGTTGGCAAACAGGGACTGGCATGACCGCCAGAGAGGATGCGTGCGCCGTCGTACGTGCACCCGTGTCCTGGGCGGTCGTGCTTTAGGCCGGTTGCTACGGCCGGATGGACAGACACCAGCGTATGTGGCTCGCCGGGCGCCGGCCGCTGACGGAGCTGGGCCACCACCTCGACGGACGAGAGGGCGTTCGGCTGGCTCGCGATGCGCTGCACGGCGGCCGAGGGCACGCGAAACACCAAGTTGAGGCGCTCCTGCTGGTCGCGCACAAAGGCGTCCAGAAAGTCCTCCTTACGCAGCCTGGCGTCCGCCGCCAGGCACTTGAGGTGGCGCCGGAGCAGCGCCTCGGTCGGGAGGTACCATGCCGGCGCGGCGCCGCCGTCGGGCACCGCGGCCACCGTCCGAGGCCGACTGCGCGCCGTCCGGCCGGGCGTCCGCTTGCCCGGCGACGCCATGGCGCTGGCGCCGCTCTCGGCCCGCGGTCGCGTGGTGGTTGTGGCGCCGTTGCCTATCCGGCGGCCACTCGCATATCAGCGCCTAGGCAAAACCCCCCTGCCACGTTGGGGACGGGCCGAGCACGCTGCCAGCCGGATCCGCACGTGGCCCGAGCCAATCCAGGGACATCCATGCACACATGCATGCATGCATCCGCGCTGTCGCCAGTGTGCTGTGGGTGCCTCGCGTCAGACGGCGCCCATGGGGGTTCCTTGGACGTGGCCGCTTCGCCGTGGTAGCCCGGCGCCCGCTTGGCATGTACATGTTTAACGTGTATGCACATGCCTACCCTGTACGACGGCGGATGCGTCCGCGTACATCGCGGGCGCGCCGCAGCGTGCACGGCGGCGCGCGCTCAGAGCTTGGGCTTTACCAGCGCAATGGCGTCGATCTCGACCAGCGCGTCCTTGGGCAGCCGCGAGATCTCGATGGTCGCGCTGGCACCCCTCCACGCTCGCCATGCCGACCACCAAGGGAGGTCAGCCTGCCTGCAGCCGCACGCCACGCCACGCGCCACGCCGTGCGGCGTACCGGGCCGGCGTATGGCCCTCCAGCATCTGCACTCGGGCGTATACCCTCACTTACTCGCACAGACCGCTGGGCGTCAGCGAGGCGGCCCCGCGGAGCAACTGCAGGCGTGGTCTGACCGCGTACCTCGGCGTAGACCTTGTTCATCTGGGCAAAGTCGTCCATGCTCTTCAGGTAGACCGTCATCTTGGTCACATGGCGCAGCGAGCTGCCGACCTCCTCCAGCACGGTCTTGAGGTTCGTGATCACTTGCCGCTGCGTCGCGCCGCGGCCAGCAGGCGATCGAGAGAGCAGCAGGTGACCGCCGTGAGCGCCGCCGCCGGGCCGTCCCCCGCCGCGCCGCCGCCGGCGGCCTGCCCTTACCGTCTGCTGCTCGACACTGCCGCCGGCAAAGGTGCCGTCCGGCAGGAGGGCCACCTGCCCGGACAGGAACACGAAGCCGCCCGCCACGACGGCGTGGGCTGTCCAACAACGCCCGAGAAGACGGCGCGCTCGGCGGCGGCATGTAAGTGAACGAGCGCGCCCCCCTGGCCTCCGTACGCAGCAAAGCGTCCGCGTACCGTAGGGGCCGATGGCAGGCGCCAGCGCCTTGCTGTTCACCGGCGTCACGTCGGCCATGGCTTCTGGCGAGCACATGAGCACGAAAGGGCGGTCTGCGTTCGGAATCAAAAACTGACCACCACGACGCCACAACGTAACGTACAAGCTGATTACTCCTGCTCATGCCAACGGCACCAATCGCAGTATCGCTGGGTTACAGGGCTATGGCTAGGCACGCTAACTCGGCTGGTCACGCCAATTCGCAGTTCAGCATGCATACACAAGTGGGACTGTACACATGTCTCATCGGCAGGGCAACGGTCCGCGCCCCGCTCGCCGCAGAGGCTGATGACAGCGCACAGGCAAGAACACATGCCGCGGATGCACCCGGAGGGCGCTTAGTCGAAGAGGCCAAAGCCCATGTCTTCGTCCGACTCCTCCTTCTTCTCCTCCTTCTTCTCCTCCTTCTTCTCCTCCTTGGCCGGAGCCGCAGCGGCCGCAGCCGGGGCGGCGGCGGCGAACTTGGACGGGTCCTTCAGGTACTCCTTGATCTGCGGGCGCACAGAGCGATTGACGCCGCACCGGTGGCAGGCACGCGGGGTTAGCATCTGCTGCCGGGCGCCGTCCGCGAGCGCCGCCCGCCGCTCCGCCCGCCCGCCGCTCCGCCCAGTCCCGGCCTCGGGTCCTCCTTCCGCCGCGCGGTCCGGTGGCGCCGTAAGTAAAAAATTAGAGTGTATATGTTTTTCGTGCGTCATCCGGGCGCGTGGCCCGTCGACCGAAAAGCGTAGGTTCATCATCCGGCAGCACCCATCCAGCGCGCGCGCGTGCGCGCGATCCAGCAAGGAGCAGGCGGCACCCGCCGCGGTCGGCCGCGCCACCCCTCCGCCTCCCGGTCCGTCCCCGCGTTCGGAACGGCGGCCGCTGGCACTGTACCTTGTCGGCGCCCTTGACGTCGATGTCGGTGACGAGCGCAATGGCCACCAGTTTCTTGTAGACGTTGATGACCGAGTGCGGGATCGACGCGGCGGTCGGGACGCCGATCTGGAGCGACAGGGCGGCGATGTTGGCGACACCCTTGGAGAAGTGCGAGAGGATGGTCTCGTCGGTGATGTCGAGGATGGCGTTGTCGTAGACGGCGCCCGAGTCGTAGACCTGGCGGACGGCGAGACCGTAGGTGAACGGAGAGATCTTGAGCATGTTGAGGAGGGCCGCCTCGGACGGGCCGACCTTCTCGTTGGCCTTGATCAGGTGCACGCGGCTGATGATCTCAATGGTACCCTTGGCGATCTTGGTGGCGATGCCGAGCGCCTGGAAGAAGGAGGTCTTCTCGGGGCCCATGCCGGTGTTCTGGGCCTCGACGAACACGTCGACGGGGGCGACGGCGCCGGCCTTGGCGGGGGCCTCCACGCGCTGCGACACCAGCTTCTCGCGGACGGCGCGCAGGTCGCCCTTGGTGAAGACGAGGCCGACGTTGCCCTTGACGAACGGCAGGAGCTTCTCCAGCGCCGGGTTGTTGGCCGCCTGGCCGCGGATGACCTTGCGGATCATGGTGTTCTTGCCCATGAGAATCACCGCCTCGCCGCGAAGCGAGATGCGGATCTTGTGCATCTGCTGGGAGCCGACATTGTCAGCCTCCACGATGAGGATCTTGTTGTACTCCGAGAGGAGCTCGCCGACGCGGCTGAAGTAGGCCGCCTTCTTGGCCTTGGAGTCTCCCTTTGACATCTTCGTGGCAAGGGGATCCTTCCCCGGAAGGATTTAAAGACTGTGGGGGGTGCCGCGGCCGCGCATGACGGGGAACAGTCAGCATGGAGAGGTTGGTGGCCGCGCCACAGCCATGCCGTGCAAGTTCGTCGCTGGCGCCATCGCAGCCCCATCGCATCGCCGTTCCAGCGCGAGCGCGCGGTCGGCGCGCGCGCACCACGCCCGTGTCCACGTTGCAACCCGCGTTCCGCGGGCGGATGACTACAACTGCTGGCTGGGCCCGTCCATCCTCCAGCGGCGGCACCTTCGCCACCATCGCCATCCCGCGGACGCCGCCGCCGCGCCCGCCGGCCCATCGCGCGCCCATCGCCACACACCGCGCCACCCAGCGTCGCCCGCCAGCCGGTCCACACTCAGCCGCGCGTCCTCCGATGGCGGCGACCAAGCGCCGGACGCCGCAAACGCGCACCGCGCACACCGCCGGGCGCTGGGCGCCGTACCTGACGGTCCAAGGAAGAAGGGGGTGCGATGACGTAATGTGGCACGTGGATGCGAGGGCACGTGACATGCGAGCGAGCCGCGCGGAGGGCACAGAGGGCGACGTCGACGCGATCGCCACTAGCCGTTGGGCCTCCAGCAGCCCACGCCCAGGCCAGCGGCGCGGCTTCGAGGCGGACGATCCCTTCGTCACCGGCAGATGGGCGCAGATCGGGCTGTCTGACTCGGTTCGTCTCCGTTGATGCAGTTGGGGGGCGCGAGCTGGCGACCGTTGTCCGCACCGGCACGCTGGAGGCGCTGCTGGGCGAGCCGCTGCTCGCCGGTGCCGGTATGGCCAGGCGCACGCCGCGGCGCAGCCCGACACGCCTTGGTGCTTGTGCTCACCGGCCTGGTTGGCTCGTCCTCGCTGTGCGGCGCCGGCCAGCCTCGCGCGGCGCGATGGCGTCGGTGGCCGCCGAGGACAGCCGCGGCCCGTGGGGCGGCCGGACCCGCACGGCCTCGGGCAACACGGTGGACCCGCCCGCGCAGCGCGGCTCCTACGGCTCGGCTACGGGCTTGAACGATGACGGCGACGACACGTCGGGCCCGCTGGTGCGGCCGCCCCCGTCCACGGACGAGATCCTCATTGGCAAGGAGAAGGTCGCGCTGATCGCCAACGTGTCGTCGCTCATCGCCGGCTTCACGGTCGTCGCGCTCGTGGAACTGAGCGTGCCGGAGGGCGTGCCGGACCACCTGACGGCGGTGTACAGCCTGCTGTCGACCATCCTCATCGTGATCCACATGTTCGCCACGCTGGTGGCCGTGTGCGCCCTGCCCTCGCTGGAGCTCATGCTGCAGCAGATCGAGCGGTCGCCCGAGGACGACCGGTACGTCCGCGGGCAGTACACGCTCTACCGCTTCTACGTCGACCTGGCGTGGTCGTGCTCCATGGGCATCGGCATCCTGCTCTTCCTGGCCGAGCTGATCGTCGTGGTGTGGGTCAAGGTCGCCTCCATCTCGTTCATCGCCGCGGCCGCCACGACCGCGATGCTCGCGCTCGTGATCGTCCTCTTCGTCTACTTTGGCGCCGTCCTGCGCAGCCGCGAGGGCATCTTCCTGGCCGCGCTGGTCCGGCGCCGGCGCGAGAAGCTCGAGGCGCTCGAGCGCGCGCAGCTGCAGACCTCCCTGCAGCTCAGCCGGACCGATGCGCTGGTCGTGTAGCTGGGATTCTGTGCAGTAGCTCCTGCGACATGTATGCATACCTCCATGAACTATAGTGCAATGCATTCCACCCGCGATGCACGCACCCCGCGCGGACCGGCAGCAGCGTCGGCAGGGCCCGCGACTCGTGGGGCATTTCGACAACAAGGCGCCACGTGGCCCCTGCCCGCGGACGACGGCGACGGCGGCGGCGGCGGCGGCGGCGGGACCCTCGACGGCGGCACCGCCAGGGCGCTACCGCGCGACGCCGGGCGGGCCAGGCCCTTCCGCAGGTCCGCAACACGCGCTGGGCCTTTCTTCCGTGCAGGCGACCAGTCCGCCGATCGGCTGCCAGCGCCGGCTTCGAACTGCCGCGAACTGCGGACGACGGGCCACGCGGCCCGTGTCGACCGCGGCGCCATGGGCGGATTCGGCCGGCGCGAGCGGGACAGCTCGCTGCCCATGGACCTGCCGCTCCTGCAGAACCTCATCAAGCGCGATCCGCAGTCGTACCGCGAGGAGTTTCAGCAGCAGATGCAGCACTTCCGTGCGTCGCCTCAACCCGGCGAGTTGGTCCCCTGCACGCTGGGCTAACCAGGGCGGCACGCAACGGGCGGGGGCCGGGCGGGGCCGGCCGCGCGCAGAGTCGACATGCGCCGTGCTGGCGATGAAAAAGTCGGAAGAGTGCGACGAGTTTGGCGCCCTATGCATGTTCCTGGCCCACGTACGACGTGCCCGTCCCGGGGCGCGGTGGTCACGGTCCGAGCGAGGCAGCCGCTCACGCGCATCCTAGGCTGTTTGCGGCCGACGAGGGGGGAGGCAGGTTGCACCGTGCTACCCCAACGAGGGCGCGCGCTTTGGGGAGCAGCTCATGCAGCTGCTGTCCGCCCATGCCGCCGCGCTGGCGCCGGGCGTGCGCAAGTCGCTCGTGCAGGCGCTCGCCCTGCTCCGCAGCAAGGACGCCGTCGCGTCGGCCCCGTGCGTCGCCGCTCGGTTCCGGCAGCACCCAGCGCGGCGCCATCGCTCACTGTACGCGAAAAGTACGCTCCGTCCTGCGGCCTGCCCCTCCAGGGTGCTGGAGCTGTTTTTTGGCCTCTTCCGCTGCCACGACAAGGAGCTGCGTGAGATGGTGCGTTGGGCGCGCGGGCTGCCCGCTCGGAGCGCGCGGGGCGTCGGGTGCTCACCATGGCGCGCCCACACCCACTTGTTGCAGTCGGCGGCGGGCGTGGTGCAGCTGTACAAGTTCATCGTGAGCGACATCCGCGCCGCCAACGCCAAGCACAAGAACAACCAGCTGAACCGGACGCTGCAGAACTTTATGTTCAGCATGCTCGCCGACGAGGACGAGACGGCCGCCCGCAAGTCGCTCGACGTGATGATCGAGCTGTACAAGCGCCGCGTTTGGTGCGCTCCGCGGGTGCGCGTGTCGTGGGCACCCAGCCGCCGCTGACGGCGCTAGCGAGTGCAGTGCCGCGCGCGGCCTCGGCGTGCCACAGGGACGACGCCAAGACGGTGAACGTGATTGTGACGGCGGCGCTGTCCCCCAAGACCAAGCTGAGCGTGCCGGCGCTGCAGTTCTTCCTGAGCTCGGACCAGCTGTTGGCGGAAGAGGACGAGGAGGACGAGGACGTACGCGCCGAACGCCCGCCGCAGCGCCATCGACAGGGGCGCGTCCAGCTAACCCGCGTCGCCTGCTTGCGTTGTGCACGGCGCTGGTTAACCGGCCAGGCCGGACCGGACGTCGACGAGGCCCGCCTGGCGCTCAAGGTAGGCCGCAAGACTAAGAAGAAGCAGCACCGCTTGGAGCAGGCGAAGCGCGCCATCAAGCGGGTCCGTCGGCGCTCCGGGCGGCATGGACACAGGATCCGAACGCGCCACTTACATCGCATTCAATCGCATGCAGGGCGCATCGCGCCGACTGCACAGAAAGAGGGCCGCAAGAAGCGCAACGAGTCCATCCACTTTTCCGCGCTCACCCTCGTGAACGACGCTCAAGGTGCGCCGAACCAGGCTCGGCGGTGCAGCGGGTCACGCGAGCCCTAATGCGACCTTACCTTGCTGCACGGGCGTCGCTGATGTTGCAGGGTTTGCGGAGCGCCTGCTCAGCCGCGTGCGCCAGTCCAACGACGCGTTCTCGGTGCGCCTGATGATGATGGACGTGATCAGCCGCCTCATCAGTGCGCACCAGCTGCTCGTGCTGGACTTTTACTCGTTCATGCAAAAGTACCTGCAGCCGCAGCAGCTCGGTACGTGCGCGCCGCAGCCGAGGCGCTGCGGCCCGCACCGCAGCACCGACCGCCACGCCCTCGCCGCGCCGACCGGGTGGGGTGCGCACGCAGAGGTGACCAAGATCCTGTCCATCATGGCGCAGGCGTCGCACGAGCTGGTGCCGCCGGACGCGCTGGAGCCGGTCGTGCAGGCCATCGCCAACAGCTTCGTGTCGGACCACTGCGCCGCCGAAGTGATGACGGTTGGGTGCGTGTGCCGCGAGCGGCGCGTTGGGCCCCCCGCCCGACGTGGCGGCGGTCGCTCACCGGATCCGCTCCACCGTCGCATCGGTAGTGGGCGCTCAGGCTCAACGCCATTCGGGAGATTGCGTCCCGCGCGCCGCTGGCGGTGACGGAAACGCTGCTCCGCGACCTGGTGCAGTACAAGAACGCGCGCGAGAAAGGTACGGCGGGGCGTCGGAGCTACGACGGCGGGGCGACGCCTGCCAGCTGAGCCGCCGCGTCCGTTCTGCACTGGGTTCGCTGCCAGCAGGCGTGGCCATTGCGGCCCGCTCGTTGATCAGTCTGTACCGCGACGTCGACCCGACGATGCTGCACAAGAAAGACCGCGGCCGCGTCGCGCAGGAGAACCTGGGTAGCTTCGAGGCGCCGCGCTACGGCGACTTCAAGCCCGCCGACCACGTGCCCGGCGCCGAGCTGCTCCAGGCCATGCTGAACAAGGACACGCCCAGCAAGACGAGCGAGGCCGGCTCGAACGCCGACTCGGACGACGCGGGCGGCTCCGGCACCGGCGACGAGGAGAGCGAGTGGGACGGCTGGGAGGTCGCCAGCGACGAGGAGATCGAGAGCGACGACGACGATGGCGAGTGGATCGACGTGCACCACTCGTCGGACGACGAGGCCGGCCCGAGCGGGGCGTCGGCGGACGCCGCCGCGGGCGCCGCCCTGCTGGCCACGGCGTCCGCGAAGCGCGACCACCTCATCGAAGCGGAGCGGGTACGAAGTGGGGGTAAGGGGGTGGATGCGCGCTGTGTTTTAGGCGGTCCGCTGACGGCGTTCTGTGTCGCCCGCCGCTCGGATACACGCCGGCAGGTGCTGGGCCCGGCCGACTTTGCGGCCATCAAGAAGCTCCGCGAGCAGGCCGAGCTGGCCAAGAACACGCTCTCCAAGGGCCAGAAGCGCCGGCTGGTCGAGGAGGCAGCCGAGGCCGAGTACGCCCCTCACTGGGACAACGGCGAGGCTGGCCAGCCGGTGCTCACGCGCGCGCGCACCGTGCGGCGCTGCGAGCGGGCCGGGCGGGCGAGCAGTGCGGGCCGGGTGCTGCGGGACGACGCGGTCGACGAAGCGACGCTGCTGCGCCACGCCAAGCGCCGGAAGCAGACCAAGGAAGAGCGCTTGGCCGACATCCAGCGCGGCCGCGAGGGCCGTGAAAAGTATGGCTCGAACAAGGGCCAGAAGGAGCGCGGCTCGCGCACCAACAAGGTCGGCCGCCGCAGGGACCGGCTGGGCATGGTGATGTGTGGACTTGCGCTCACCGTGGACCGACCAGCGTGCGCCTCGGGTCGCGACGCGCTCCAGGAGAAGCTCAAGAACAAGCTGTTCACCATGGTCAAGTACAAGCGCGACATCCGCGACAAGCTCAAGCGCTCGCTGCGCGAGAAGCAGGTGTGCGCGGTCCCGCGGCGGTTGACTTGACGCGTTTGTCCGGCCTTGACGCCGCCTGCCGCGTCACCGTGTGGTGCGGCCGAACGCAGGTGGCCGAGCGGAGGGCCATCGACAAGCGCAAGAAGCAGCTGTGAAGATCTATTGCGTGAAAGACAATCAAAAAGAACGATCCGCTGCAGCACGCACGCTCTGCTGCTATGTACAGTTGCCGCATCTGTCTGTCTGTACAGTGTTGCAATCCTAGGAAAAGACGTGGCGATTCTACCGTCAGGGGCCTGAGGTGCGTGCTCAATGGCAGTGGGAGCAGTGGACGGCGGCGCTACGCCGAGCGCACGCTCGCGGTGCTCTGCGTCCGCGGGAGACCGGCGCCCCGGTCGAGCGACTGCAGCCGGAAGAGCATGTCCGGCAGGCCGGGCGCGTTGATGTAGCCGAGGTCGTACATGGCCTTCCACTGCTGCAGGCAGTCGAGGAACTCGGCGCGCCAGCGCGACATGCGGTCTTCGTACTCTTGCAGCCGTGCGTTGTCCTCCAGCGCCCGCGTCGCGCGGCTGCGCGTCTGGAACAGGCCCTTGGTGCCCTCCTTCTGCACGTGACCGTCGCGGCGATTCGGAGGAGGCGCGTGGGTGAGCCTCGGTTGGCCTGCGCGGCGTTCTCCGCGCCTCCGTGCGCACCTCGTTCGCGCGGCTCTCGATCTGGACGCGCAGCGCCTGCAGGTCGGCAAAGCGGCGCTCAAACTTGGCGCGTTCGCCATCGAACTTGGCCTGCATCCACGACATGACCACCTCGCGCCGCTGGCGCTCCTCCTTGGTCTCGTTGGCCAGCGCCTCGCGGATCTTGCCGACCTGCAGCCGTCAAGGCCGCCAGCACCACGGGACGACGCCCCGGTAAGCGGGAACCGCTCGGTCGTGTCCCACCGAGCATCGCAGCAGCGGGCGCACCTCCGTGTCGCGCTCGGCGGCCGCGGCCATCTTGAGCTTCTCCATCATGTTCTCCGTCTCCTTCACGAGCGTCGACGTTTCCTGCACGCGGCGCGCCAGCTGCGCCCGCTCGATAAAGTGACGCTGCCGCACCACGCCGCACACCGAGGGGTGGCAGCAGCGGCATACTGCGTTAGTTGCTGCGCTTGTGTCGGCTGCGCCCCACCCGGCGCGTGGTCACCGCGGCCGCACCCGCTCCTGCTGCTGGTACATCTGGTACGCGCCCGCGGCGACGGCCACGAGCGCAGCGACCAGCAAGCCCTCGATGTACCAGTGTGCGGCCGACGACGGCGCTGCGCGTGGCGCACGCGCCACCAACGATAGCGGCATGCGGATCTTAGCATTCCGAGCACGCCGCCCCGCCGCCGTGCGTCGACGCGGGCGTACCGGCGCCGACGCCAAAGACGAGCGCGATGATAGACCGGGCGATGGCCTCCTGGTGGGCTTCGTCAGTGATGTGCAACAGGCTGCCCAGCCGCCGGCCGCCGTCGACCGCGAGCGTGGGCAGCATCTTGCCGTCGATCTTCATCTCCTTGAAGGAGCGAGCGTACTGCGGGAACCCGATCGTCGCGATCCAGGTGGCCACCAGGTCGGACGACCAGCCGTGCACTGCCCGACGGCGCGCGCGCGCGGGAGCAGGCGGTGCGGACGCTGTTGGTTCCCGCGCGGTCGGCAGGCACGCCGTGCGCTACCGCCCGCGCCACGCACCGGTGCTGGACATCCAAAAGTTTTTAAGCTCCTTGGCGGTGATGGTGGACGTGTTGTCCGCGTCGGCCGCGGCGCGCGTCGTCTTACTGCTCGCCTTGGCCCCCTTGCCGCCGTCCTGCCCTCCCCCAGCGCGCCGTCATGGCCGACCATCGCGCATCGTTAGCACGCAGCGGCCGGGGGGTCGCACGTGCCCTCCAGCACGCACCATCTCGGTGAACGAGACGGTGCCGTCGTTGTCCTCGTCCAGGGCCTTGTGCAGCCGGTCGACGGCCGCGAGCTCGTCGTCCGTGTCAAAGTCGTCGTCGCCGTCGACGTCCAGCAGCCGCTTCAGCTCCTGGTGCACGTCCTTTGCGCCCTTGTGCGAGCTGTTGGCGCCCGCCGCGGCCGCCGCGGTCGCCGCCTCGCCGGTCGCCGCCTTGGCCGCCATGGCGATGGGCAGCAGCAGGCACAGCAGCAGCACGGCCAGCAGGGCGTTGCGCCGGGGGCGTCGGCCGCCCGCCTGCCGCGAAGGCGCCATGGTGCCGGAGGAGCGTCCCGTCCGTCGCCGCGCAATAGAGCGAAGAAAAAAGAAACGCCAAAGTTTTTTGGCGCGCTTTTTTCAGCGGCCGCCGACGCCGCGGCCGACGAAGCGGGCGACGAGGTCGAAGGGCACGCAGCGGACCGAGCCAGTGAAAAAAAGCGGGCAACGTCGCTGCGGGCGAGGAGGAGAACGAACGCGGACAGCGCTAAAGGGTGCGAGGAGGAGGCGGACAGAGTGCCGTACGCGACGCGGCGAAAAACGACGACGCGACGACGCCAAGAAGCGACGCCCGCTGGAGGCGGCGAGTGCGGCCAGCCACCATGGCGGACACGGACGACATTGACGCGATCCTGCAGGAGCAGGCCACCGAGTTCGAGCGCGACCAGGAGGTCGAGCGCGTGCTCAAGGCGTTCCGCCTGAACCCGTTCGACATCCTCGACCTGCCGCACACGGCCTCGGAGCGGTACGCGCCGCGGCAGCACCGAACATGACGGCGGGGGCGCGGCGTTCGAAGTGGTCGGGCCGTGCGCTTTAGGCGGCCGTGGGCGGCGGCAGGGACATCAAGATCAAGTACCGCAAGCGGTCCCTCCTGGTGCACCCGGACAAGTGCAAGCACCCCAAGGCGGAGGACGCATTCGGCGCGATGGCCGGCGCGCAGAACGACCTGCTCGACGTCAACAAGCGGGCGTTTATCACGCGGCTCTACGAGGACGCGCAGCGGCGCATGCTCGAGGAGCGGAAGCTGCCCCCGGACAGCGCCGCGGTGCAGGCGCCCGACTTCCAGCAGGCGCTCCGCAAGGCGGTTAACCGGATGCTGGCCGAGGTCGAGCTCGAGCGGCGGCGGCTCCAGCAGCGCGACATGGAGGAGCAGGGCCGGCAGGCCGCGGAGCTGCAGCGCCGCGAGGAGGAGCGCAAGCGCAAGGCCGAGGAGGTGCGGGCGGACGTCGGGGCGCCGGGGTGCCGCGACGCCGCGTTTGCTCACGCTCCTGCGCCTTCTCAGCGCTTGCCGCGGGTGGCTCGTCCCGTCCGCCCGCAGGAGAAAGAGTGGGAGCAGACGCGCGAGGAGCGTGTGGCCAGCTGGCGCGACTTCCAAAAGAAGAAGGCCAAGAAGCACGCCACGGAGCTCAAGCCGCCCAAGTCGGTGGCGGAGGACCCGTCCAAGTCGTTCATCAAACGCGTGACCAAGCCCAACGAGTGATAGACGTGGCGCCCTGTGTACAGCACCGTGTACTTTTACTACCAACGGCAAGGGACGCACAGCCTCACCAGCGCTGTATTGAGAGAGGATGGCTTTAGTACATCGCGAAGGGAGCGGTCGTTCGGAACCTCGTACTAGCACAGGGGGCACCCAGGCGCGCGACAAAGGGGCTGACAAAGCATCAGCAAAAAGTCCAAACGATTGGTAGGCGACTCAGTCGACATCGCTGGCAGGCGCCGCTCGAACGACTACTTGCCCAAGGTCGGCTTCTTGGCGTGCTGTGAACCGCATTCCTCGGGGACAAGTGGACGGCAAGTCAACTTGGTTAGAGGCAGCCAGGCACTATGCAGCGTATGCCGGCCGGCAACGCACGTTGACGGCGGGCGGCGCCGGCTTGCTAAAGCCTAGTGTCCCAGAGAGAATGGGGTCGGTGGTGGCACAACCACGCCGCGACAGCGTTAGTAGAACGCCGGCCGGCCTCGCGGTCGCTCGCGGACGCCGGCGTCCGTACCTGCGGGCTTGCTTGCAACCGGCGGCGGCGGCCCCGAGTGGACCGGCGACGGCGTCAGCGCGGGCTTGGCCGCCACCGGCGGCGGCGCGTGCGTGCTGATCGGTGCCGGTGCCGGCGCAGGCGGGGGCGCGGGCGCGGGCGCAGCGGCGACGGGCGCGGGCGCAGCGGCGACGGGCGGAGGGACCGAGGACGGCGGCGGCACCCCGTTGACGGGCTGGCTGGCAGCCCCCGACGGCGGGTTCACCGCGACGCGGCGCAGGAACGAGTCGATAGGCTCCGCGAGGTCGGCCGGGCTGGCCTTGACGGTCACGGCCGGCGACGCCGGAGTGATCTGGCTCGGGTCGCTGACGCCGCCCTTGGGCGCGGCGCCGCCGGCCACTGGCGGCGGCGGCGCGTATGCCGGGGCCGGCGCGGACGCCGTGGCGACCGGCGGCGGCGGCGCTGCGAACGTCGGCGGCGGCACCGCCGCGTACGGCTGCGGCGGCGGGGGCATGGCGGCGGGGGCGGCCGCGGCCGGCGGCGGGGCCGAGCCGTTAAAGGTCATCTCCATGCCCTTGATTTCGGCATCCATGCTAGCCCAGAGTTCGTCCATGGCTGCGGCGGCCATTTACGGCTGGGAACGCCCGGTAGAGAAGGACGCAGAGCGGCCAGGCGCGTCAGCGCACAACGCTCGGCCTCGGCGGCGGGGGGCCACTTGGAACACCGCTGGCTGGCGCGACCAGCGATCAGGCGCATGCACCACGCCCAGCGATCCCCTGCCCCACACGCCTCGCCAGCAAGGCGCCAAACTGTTGCAGGCAGCCAACCCCGCGGCGGCGCCGAAACAGCGTGGTATGCGCGCTCCAGCGCGATCGATGGCGCTGCACGTGCGTGCCCCGAGATCCTTGGAACCCCCGCGCCATCCAGTCCGCCGCTACCGCCGCACCCGCCAGCCCATCCGCATCCTCAGCGGTGGCGGCGGTCCTGTACCTGGACCCGGGCCCGAGCCGACGTGTGGAGCTCGGGGGCAGCGCGACAGCAGCGGCGTCGACGCGTCGACAACTGCGGCGGCGCGGGCGCACGGGGGGCGGGCGGCGCAGGACGGCCGACGCCTCGCACTCTCACGCTGCCGCATCACGCGCCCGCACAACCGCCACACGGCACACGCAGCGTGTACAGCCCCGTCAGCGCTCGCCGCCTGCGCGTGGCCATCGCAGCGGCCGGGCGGCAGCGGGCGGGCGGGCGCAGCAGCAGCGGACGCGGCGCGTACCATCACACGTCGCGGAGACGCTGCTTTTCTGACAGCTATTTCTGACAGAGGGGGTCGAGGGGCACGAGATGCCCCGTGCGCTGCACCATGTCCGCGACGACGCGCTCACGCCGCTGTGCTGGCCGCCGTAGCGCTGTATGCTATGTGATTGCAAACAACAAGTCGGATGTGGTCGTACAAATGCAGGTGGGAGGCAGCGGCGCCGGCGGCAGAGCGCTTACATGCGATCCGTCCCCGGCCGCTCGCTTACGGCTGGCACCGGTCGACGTAGCGCGGGTACAGGCACACGTCGCGCACGTGGTCCTGGTGCAGCAGCCAGGCCAGGAAGCGTTCGACGCCCAGGCCGTAGCCGCCGTGCGGGCACGCGCCGTACTTGCGCTGGTCGGTGAACCAGTAGTACGGCTTCGGGTCGATGCCCTCGCGCTTGTAGCCCGCCAGGAGCTCGTCCTGCCGATGGAGGGGGGCGCCCGCGCGGGCGGCAAGGTGGTGTGTGAGCAGACCAGTGATGGCTGCGACTGCAGCCCCGGGCAGGCACGCACCAGCTTCCATATCCTCATCGAGCCGCCGACGATCTCGCCGACGCCCGGCATGAGCAGGTCGACGGACTCGGTGAGGCGCGTGTCGTCGGCGCACCGCGGCATGTAGAACGACTTGATCTCGGCCGGGAAGCGGCAGAAGAGGATGGGCTCGTTGATCGTGTCGGTCATGCGGCGCTCCGGCGCCTCCGGGATGTCGTCGCCAAACTCGTAAAAGGTGCCGTCCTCCTTGGTGATGTTGTGCTCCTTGAGCCACGCCAGGCCGTCGACGTAGGCCATCCGGCGGAACGGCCGCTTGGGCGGCTTGAAGTCGGGGTGGAGGTCGTACAGGTACTGCGCGAACGGCGACTTGAGCACGCGGTCCACGACGTCGCAGACCAGGTCCTCCACGCGGTCCAGCAGCTCGTCAAAGGTGATGAACGGGCACTCCGCCTCGAGGTGCGTGTACCTGCAAAGGACGCACCGCGGATCCGCGCGCGGGTCCGGTCAGCGTGGGCGCCAGCACGGGCTGAAACTTTGGTGGAAGGCTGCGTACTCGGAGAGGTGGCGGCGCGTGCGCGACTTTTCGGCGCGGAACGACTCTTGGATGCAAAAGACGTCGCCCATCGACGGAATCACCGTCTCCAGGTACAGCTGCGACGACTGCGTCAGGTACGCCTGCGACCCGACAAACGCAGGCGGTGCGCGCCGGCGCTGCGCCCGCGTTCCTGTCAGCCCGCCAGCGGCCGGCCCCCGTTTCCACCAGCAGTCGCCCACGTACTGGCTGGCCGTAGTAGTCGAGCGAAAAGAGCGTGGCGCCGCCCTCGACCTGCGTCTGCACGAGGCAGGGCGGCGTGACCTCAAAGTAGCCGCGCTCGAAAAAGTGCGCGCGGAAGGCCGCCAGGACAACGCTGCGCATCTTCATGATCTTGGAGGCCTTCTCGCCGCGCAGGACCATGTGGCGGTTGTCAAAGAGCACGTCGGGGCCGGCCTCGGTGTTGAAGAAGTTGTCGACGGACTCGGCGCCGCCGGGCGCCAGCGCCACGACCTCCCAGTAGTCGACGATGAGCTCGTGGCCGCCCTCGGCGGTCTGGCCCTCCTTGACCTCCTTGAGCGTGCCGTACAGCGTCACCGTCGACTCGCGCGTGAGCATCAGCGCGTTGTAGGTTTGGCACTGTCGCACAACAGGTCCGTCCATAGGTGGGCCCGCAGTTAGCGCCGCTCGCGCCGCCGCAAGTTCTGGAGCTGAACCCCGCCGCACCAGCTTGTCGGTGAGGATGCTCTGCAGGTAGCCCGTGCCGTCGCGCAGGATGAGGAAGAGCAGGCTCTTGCCCTGCCAGCGCATGCGGTGCACCCAGCCGCTGACCTTGATGCGCTTGCCGCGGTACGCCGCCGTGTCGCGGATCTTGACCTGCAGCGGTGCGCAGGCGCGGCAGGCACGTCCGGCGCACGTGAGACGCGCCCGGGTCCACCTCCTCGCGGGCGCGGAACCGGGGGCGGCCGTACCCGGGTGGCCGGGGGCAGCGTCGGGTCCTCCGTGATGACAATCTTCTTGGCCTCCTCGAACCGCTTCTCATCCTCGGCGGCCTGTCACGAACCGGGGCAGGGGCGTGGGCGCGCGCGGGCGTCAGCGCGCTGCGGGCCGCCGAGCTGGGACGGCACGGCAGCCTGCCCACCTTCTTCGACGCGGCCTGCGCGGCCTTCTCGGCCTTGGCCTTCTCCGTCTGGTACAGCTTCTTCTGCTTCTTGAAGGCCGCCTGGGAGACTGGCGCACGCGCCGCGGCTCGAGGGCGTCGGCAGCCATGCGCGGTCAGCCTTCAGCGGGCAGGGGCCGCCTGCTGTGAGGCAGCTACGCCGTACTCTTCTGCCACCGCGCGCCGTCGGCGCCGTCCACCGAAATGTCCGGCGAGAACTTGCCCTGCGGGGGCGGGCGGACCGACCGAGCCACGAGCGGCGACGCCCACGCGTCAGCGGAAACGACGGCACCACGGCGATAGACTGTCGGGCCGCCGCCGTACGTCGGCCTCGCGGAAGGCACGGATCACGGTCTTGAAGGGCTTGGCCTCCGAGCCGTCGCCGGTCTCGTCGTTGCCCTCGCGCTCCGACACGAAGACCGCGCGCTCTGTTTCCGCCAAGGCACTCGGGCCGGCCGGCGCGCCCATAGCAACCCGGTCAGCCTCATGTGCCGCGACGGCGGTCCGCGCGCCGTCCCTGCCAGCGTACCCGGCAGGGCGAGCTCCTCGACGCCGCGGCGGACCTCCTCCGTGTCGGCCATGGCTGGATCTGCGTCGGCGGCGCCCCCCCCCCCCCCCCCCCCGCGGGGGGCGGGGCCCGGGGGGGGGGC
>Ga0180216_1001178_pt1 | contig 24093 bp, 19 predicted proteins | sample eDN3rd37CBELigMG_FD_128879 | JGI IMG/M metagenome (GOLD analysis project Ga0180216, IMG submission 128879) | Enriched Miracle-Growth compost microbial communities from Emeryville, California, USA - eDNA 3rd pass 37_C BE-Lig MG (version 2)... ...
AACGAACCGTCAACCGTCAGATCGGGGAAATCGAGGACACGGAACGCCAGATAGACGCCGATGGCTACAAATGCAAAGACGAGGCCCAATTCGACCGCACCCCAGAAGGCGATCTGACTCACAATGTCATTCCTTGTTTCTCGCCGTGACCAAACGAACGATTTCCGCTTCGGCGCGGCATCGATCATCGGCGTTGCGGAAACCGGAAATCCGGGTGTTCCGCTCGGCCAGCTTCAGTCACGACCGGTTTGTTCTGAGTTCGCTTCCGGTGTTCCTGCCACCTGAAACATTTCCCCGGTTTATGCTTGCAGCGAACCCGCATCCGACCGGGCGCAGCGCACTGCAAATTCCATTCACCGCATTGCTTGCGGTTTCTTGCTATATCGCTCTGGCGATACAACGCAAAACGCGGCAGCGCGCAAGCATTATCGCTGCAAGGCCGCTAAAAAGCGCTATTCTGTGGGAGTGATACAACATCTGGCCCGGCTGATTTGGGTCACACTTCGGCGCGCGCTCGCCACAGCTCCCATGCGAAACGCGCCCGCACGCCGAGATCGAGGAAAGGCCGTGGCGGCAACCCGGTCGGGCTGCCGAGCTTGAGCATGTCGTCGATCAGCGGATTGTCGATATCGCAAGCCATGTCGGCGGCAAGAATGCCGCCTATCGTGCCCTTGGTGATGCCGACGCCGTTCTGGCAGAGTGATGTGTAGACATTCTTCGCAATCTGTCCGAAACCCGGTGCGCCGTTGCGCGACAGGCAGATGAAGCCCGTCCATGTATGTTCCATATCGACATTGGGCAGCATGGGAAAACGCTCGTCGAAGAGGCGCTTGTGCTCACGCCCGACCGTTTCACGGCGCGCATCCGACTGGCGGAGCGACGGGCAGAAATGCACGTTCTGCCGCACCAGTATGCGCCGGTCCGAGGTGAGGCGCATGGTGATGCCGGAAAAGGAATTGGCGGGCGTCAGCCCCCATGGCGCGATTTCGCCAATGGCCTTGTATTCGTCGTCGGAAAGCTTGCGGCTCAAGCTGGCATGGGCGGCGAAGTTGAGGAGCTTTCGCCTGAAAAAGCCGAACTGCTCGCCAAAGCCATTGACCGTCAGGATCATGGCCGACGCCTGAATGCTGCCCTTTGCCGTCGTGATGTGGATGCGCTCGCCGTAATCGATCCTGGTGACCGCGGAATTTTCGTAAAGCGTGACATTGCCGGGCAGGCTGTCGGCGAGGCCGCGCACCAGGGCAGCCGGGTTCAGAAGCGACGTGCCATAGGTGAAGATTGCCGCCTTGAAATGGTTCGTGCCAAGCCTTTTGGCCAGTGCATCGCCTTCGAGCCAGTCGAAGGGTTCCTTGAGGCGTTCCAGTTCCCTGACGGTCGGCTCAAGAACCTCGCGCATGCCCTGATCGGAAACCGCTGCGTGAAATTTTCCATCCTGCCGCCAGTCGCAGTCGATCCCATGCCGGTCGATCTGCTGTTTCAGATGATCGATGGCGGCGCGGGCCAGCGCACGATAGCTTTGCGACTTGGCCAGTTCCTCCATCGAGGAGCTGACATTGTGCGGCAGGTCGATGGCAAAGCCCGCGGCGCGGCCCGATGTGCCTTTCCCGACCTCCTGCGCATCGATCAATGCAATCCGGTCATTGGGACGGTTCCCGGCCAGCCGTCGCGCGGCCGCCACGCCCGCATATCCCGCGCCGAGCACGATCCAGTCGGCCTTGATATCGCCTGCCAGCGCCGCCTTCGGCGTGCGGACTGGCAATATCCTGCTCCAGCCATTGGTATTGTCGTCTGCGGGAAGAATGCGGATAGCGGGCATTTCGAAAACTCTGATCAAATCCTGTCAAAGAAAAAGGCGGGGAGCGACCCCGCCTTTTTCCGTCATGCTGTATGTTTAGTCGATCTTGCTGGTGGCGCGGTCGATCACGGCCTGCGGGAATTCGACGCCCATCTTCTTGGCGGCGCCAAGATTGATGACGAGATCGGTGCCCTTGGCGATGTCGACCGGAATGTCGCCCGGCTTTTCACCCTTGAGAACCTTCACCACGACGGCGCCGGTCTGCTTGCCGACATCGTAATAGTTGAAGCCGAGCGCTGCCAGCGCGCCGCGCTTGACCGAATCCGTATCGGCGGTGAAGAGCGGCAGCTTGCTTTCCTCGGCGACGCCGACGGCGCTTTCCAGGGCCGAAACGATGGTGTTGTCGGTCGGCACATACATGGCATCGGCACGGCCGACGAGGGCACGGGCCGCGCCCTGGACTTCCGCCGACTTGGTGGCGGCCGATTCAACGATTTCGATGCCTTCGGCGGCAGCGGCTTCCTTCAGTGCCGCCAGCAGCGACACGGAATTGGTTTCACCGGAATTGTAGAGATAGCCGAGCTTCTTGATGTTCGGCATCACTTCCTTGATGAGCTTGATGTGCTCAGCCACGGGCGACATGTCGGACAGGCCGGTCACGTTGCCGCCGGGCTTCGCCATGTCCTTGACGAGCTGCGCGCCGACCGGATCGGAAACGGCGGTGAAGACAACAGGAATGTCGCGGGTGGCCGAAACGACGGCCTGCGCCGACGGCGTGGAGATCGGCACGATCACGTCCGGAGCTTCGCCGACGAACTGGCGGGCGATCTGCGCTGCGGTCGCCGGGTTGCCCTGTGCGGACTGATAGACGAATTTGAGATTTTCGCCTTCCTTGAAGCCGGCTTCTGCCAGCGCGTCCTTCACGCCGTCGCGGGCGGCGTCGAGGGCTGGATGCTCCACGATGGCGGTCACGGTGACGGTGACGTCTTTGGCCTGTGCCGAGGTGGCGAGGGCCGTTGCGGCCAGCAAGCCCAGAAGCATAGCCTGAAATTTGGAACGCATGAAAATCTCCCCTGTTTTGGTGCGTTGCTTATCGGCAAACACCTTTTCTCCAATAACCTCAGATTGAAGGTTTATCCGCCTGTTTCGAGGCTTAATCCGGTCTGTTTGGGCTGTCAACGTACGTGCCAGGCAATTTGTGGGCGGTCGATGAAGGGCGAACTCTGCCTCTTTTTACCGGCACCGTTCTGCGGGTGGTACGGGTGCAATTCCCTGATGTTATTTGATTTGCTTCGTGAATGCTACAACGGCGTTGACGAGGTATTGTTTCTCTGAAGGATATAATCTCCGTGGAGTAATCGATGCCTCTTCAACAGGCAGCTCGTTTCCGATACTTATAACGACTGTTCGATTTAACAGGGATAATTTCCTCAGGCGGTGTGTACTGTTCCTCAGCGAAACCAATTGATGTGGTGACGCGTAACAAACATTAATTTTCAGAGGAAACCATGGCAACGTCAACGTACTTTTTCAATAACAATGAAAACATAAAATATAATGATGTATTGGATAAGATGGTAGAAGGATTTCCTTTCAGGACCAGTATTAACTGGCAATCTCTGCCTCTCGCTTTTCAGAGTAATATAGACGATATCATCAATGCGAATGACTATCTGTATTTGTTCAAAAAGGATAAATACATCAAGTTCTCGCTTATCCATGAAGAGGTTGTAGCAGGCCCTGCGCCGATCACTGACGGTTGGCCTGGTCTGGCTGGCACGGGTTTGGAGGCCGGTATCGATACGGCTGCGGAATGGCCTGATGCTGACGACAGGAGCAGTATCAAGACTGTATTGTTTACAAAGGGGGCAGTTTGCATACTATATAATTTAAATGATAATACTATTAATAAAACGAATATAGCAACCCAGTTTGCAGCGAGCAATTACCCGGAATTTTGCTCCAATCTAGATACTATTCTTGTATGGAAGTCTTTAGATGCATCTTTTGTGTATCTGTTTAAAGGGAATTATTATATCAGGTATAACCTCAATAGTAATATTATTGATAAAGGGAAACAGGTTATTTCTGCATATTGGCATGACGTTACTTTTACTCAAATTCAAGCCTCCGTTTCAGTCGATAATGAAGTCATGGGAAGCGGCTGTCGGTGTGGCGAGGTCGAAAACGGCCAATATAATTTCCAGATTTCACCAGATACGGAATTCGGTTTGATTGCCTATGCTAACAGCGAGCGCCTGCAGACTGTATCTATCTATGTCGATGATCTGCCCGTGGATGCGTTTTCAGGAAAAGGAGATGGCAATACCGTCATAGGTATCCGGACCTATCTATCAGGCACCGGAAAGATCGGCATCCAGATACAAAAGGAGGGCGCTGAACCGGGGAGGGTGAATTTCATTTATGGCCGACTGGACAGCAAAGCCAGTTCTATTATGGTCAGTTCGGAAAGCGATACCGATAATGGCGCACCGGATTGCACGGTCGTGATCAATACGCCCCTATCTTGATAGGAAGCTCAGACTGGGCGGCAGACTCCCAGCCTGGGCGCGACCGCAAATCCTGAATTCGTAGGGAAGCATGTCGGGTAGGAAATGCTGAACAGTGTGTTCCTTTCCGCTCCCTTCCATTCCTGGCGCGCGCCGCCATATTGGGCAGGAACAATCCTCTTGCCCGAATTCAGGGAACATCAACATGAAGAAGATCGGCTTTCTTTCCTTCGGCCACTGGTCGCCGTCTCCCCAGTCGGGAACCCGCTCGGCCAGCGACGCGCTTCTCCAATCCATCGATCTGGCGGTCGCCGCAGAGGAGCTGGGCGCGGATGGCGCCTATTTCCGCGTGCACCATTTCGCGCGCCAGCTTGCATCGCCCTTTCCGCTGCTTGCAGCCATCGGCGCGAAGACCAGCAGGATCGAGATCGGTACCGCCGTCATCGACATGCGGTATGAAAACCCGTTCTATATGGTCGAGGATGCCGGTGCCGCCGACCTGATTTCCAAGGGTCGCTTGCAACTCGGCATCAGCCGCGGCTCGCCGGAACAGGTTATCGATGGCTGGCGTTATTTCGGCTATGCGCCGGGAGAGGGCAAGAGCGATGCCGATATGGGCCGCCAGCATGGTGAGGTGTTCTTCGAAGCGCTGAAGGGGCAGGGCTTTGCACAGCCGAACCCGCGTCCGATGTTTCCGAATCCTCCCGGCCTGCTGCGGATCGAGCCGCATTCGGAAGGTCTTCGGGATCGTATCTGGTGGGGTGCGGCTTCGGATGCCACGGCTGTGTGGGCGGCAAAGCTCGGCATGAATCTGCAAAGCTCGACCTTGAAGAAGGACGAGTCAGGTGAGCCGCTGCACATCCAGCAGGCGAGGCAGATCCGCGCCTATCGCGAGGCCTGGAAGGAAGCCGGACATACGCGCACGCCGCGTGTTTCCGTGAGCCGCAGCATCTTCGCGCTGGTCGATGATCGCGACCGGGCCTATTTCGGCAATGGCGGCAAGGAGCAGGATTCCATCGGCTATATCGAGGAAGACCTGCGGGCCGTCTTCGGACGGTCCTATGCTGCCGAGCCTGACCGGCTGATTGAGGAACTGGCGAAAGACGAGGCGATTGCCGAGGCCGATACGCTGCTTCTCACCGTGCCGAACCAGCTTGGCGTCGAGTACAATGCCCATGTGATCGAAGCGATCCTCAAGCATGTTGCACCGGGGCTTGGCTGGCGGTGATTTGGCGGGACAGGCGGCAAGAGCCGCCTGTCTTTAAGATATGCCATGAACGGCCAGAAGCTGCCTCATGCGGTGGATGGCCAGCTCCGGCTGGTCGAGCACATCGGCCTTGTCGGCAAGGCGGAATATGTCGGCATAATGCAGGATGCCGCGTGCTGACTGCATTCCGGCAGGCATGGTGAAATGTCTCTGGTGGCCGTTCAGCCAGGCGAGGAACACGACGCCCGCCTTGTAATATTGCGTCGGTGCTTCAAAAATCTTGCGCGATAGCGGTACGGTCGGCTCGATGATTGTGCGGAAGCGGGCGTTGTCGTCTGCGGCCAGCGCTGCAAGCGCGCTGGATGCCTGCGGGGCGACCGCATCGAAAATGCCGAGCAGCGCATGGCTGTGCCTGTTTCCGTCGCCTTCGATCAGCGGCGCATAGTTGAAATCATCGCCGGTGAAACACAGCACGCCTTCCGGCAGGCGGTTGCGCAAGGCGATTTCGTAGCGCTCTTCCAGCAGCGAAATCGTGATGCCTTCCACCTTGTCGCGGTTGGCCTCGATGATGCCGATGACGGTATCCAGGGCTTCATCGAAATTTTGTGAACCCCAATAGCCTTTGAGCTGTGGGTCGAACATGTCGCCCAGCCAGTGCAGCACGACCTTTTCGCGAGCCTGCGCCAGAATATGCCCATAGACTTTGGCATAATCGTCGGGCGATCTGGCGATGCGTGCCAGCGCCCGGCTTGCCATCAGGATGAAACGCCCGCCGTGCTTTTCGATGAAGCCGGCCTGTGTCTCATAAGCCCTGATAATGTCATCGAGGCTTTTGGCTTCCGCCGGATCGAGGTGGTCGGTGCCAGCGCCAGAGGCAAGATCGGCACCCGCTACGCCTTTCGCTTCTGCCAGCGAGCGGCGGATCAGTTCCTGCGCGCCAGCCCAGTTCAGGCCCATGCCGCGCTGTGAGGTGTCCATTGCTTCGGCGATCCTGAAACCGAGGCACCACAGGTGATGGCGGAAAGCCATGGTCGCGTCCCAGTCGATGGCCGGGTCGTTCCACGGGCGGGCATCTTTCAGCGGATCGGAAACCACATGCGCTGCCGCATAGGCGATGCGGTTGAACTGCGGCGGGCTTGCCGGGCGCGGGGTTGGCGTGCCGCTCAGCGTGTAGGAAACAAGGCTGCCGTTGCCATCCGGCAAGATCAGTTGCTGGTCGTTCATGCCCATGATCGTTCCTCCGCTTGTTAGCCGATTTTTAGTTTAGAACGTTCCAAATGGCAATCCCGTCGAAAAAGGCGGCAGAAATGTGATTTGGGAGTGTTTGCACCTGAAATACGTGTTTCGGCAGAAAATCTGCACTAAAAACCAACGCGAATTGTGGCGAACACATGGCAAATGGCGGCTTTCCGCTCTGCTCTTGACAGTATTGGAACGTTCCAATTTAATGAACGGGATAAACCGGAGCAGGTCATGAGCAAGAGCAGCGTCACCGTTATCGATATTGCACGCGAGGCTGGCGTGTCGAAATCGACCGTGTCGCTGGTGCTGCGTGACAGTCCGCTGGTTCATGCTGAAACCCGGGTCAAGGTGCAGGAGGCGATCGAGAAACTGGGTTATGTCTATAACCGTTCCGCCGCCAATCTGCGCCAGGCGAATTCAAGGATCATCGGTCTTGTGGTCAATGATCTGACCAACAGCTTCTTTGCCGAACTGGCTGTCGGCGTGGATCGCGTCATGCAGTCGGCTGGCTATGTGCAGTTTCTGGCCAATACGGCGGAAAGCATCGATCGCCAGCGCGAGGTGATTGCCTCGATGCGCGAGCATGGCATTGCCGGGCTGATTGTTTCGCCAGCGCGCGGGACCGAGGCGAACGATCTGAAACCATTGGCGAAAAGCGGCCTGCCGGTTGTGCAGATGGTGCGCGATGTGCCGGGATCGGGTGTTTCTTCCATCGTTTCGGACAATCGCGGCGGCGTGGCAAGGGCGGTCGAGCATCTGGTGTCGCTGGGGCATCGCGCCATCGCTTTCATGGGCGGTTATGCCGATACGGCGGTGTTTGCGGAGCGTGTCGCGGGGTATCGCGCCGGACTGGAGCAGGCCGGAATTGCCTTTGATGATGCGCTGGTCTTCGCCAGCGCTCCATCCCGCGCCGGCGGCGTTGAAGTGGTGGAGCAGATGCTGCGGCATGGCATGAAGCCCACGGCGGCGGTGTGCTTCAATGATGCGGTTGCTTTCGGCGTCTGCGATGGGCTGCGGGCCGCCAATCTTGAGCCGGGCCGGGATTTTGGCGTGGTTGGTTTTGACGATGTGATCGAAGCCAAAACCGCTGTTCCGGCGCTGACGACTGTGGCTGTGGATCCGCAAGGTTTGGGAGAACGTGCGGCGCAGCTTTTGCTGAAGCAGATCAATTCGGAACGGGTGGAGGCGGAGGCGCAGCGCCTGTCGGTGCGCCTTGCGGTGCGGGCAAGTTGCGGTGCGCCGTTGCGAAAACAGGAGGAGAAACTCGAATGGCAAAGTGGGGCCTTATAGGCGCAAGCACCATTGCAAAAGAATGGGTGATCGGGGCCATTCGCGCCACCGGGGGCGAAGTCGTTTCCGTTTACAGCACCAATGCCGTGCGCGGTGAAACTTATGCCCGCGAAAACGGCATAGCCCGCTCGGTGACCAGCCTGGAAGCGCTTTTGTCCGACCCTGAAATCGATGCCGTTTATATCTCCACCACCAATGAACTGCACCGCGATCAGGCGATTGCCGCAGCACAAGCGGGCAAGCATATACTTTGCGAAAAGCCGCTGGCGCTGACGATTGATGACGCACACCAGATGCTGAAAGCCGTGCGCGAGGCGGGTGTCGTGGCCGGCACCAATCATCATTTGCGCAATGCTGCAAGCCACCGCGCAATGCGGGATGCCATTGCTGCGGGCAAGATCGGCAAAGTGCTGGGTGCGCGGGTTTTCCATGCGGTTTATCTCCCGCCGCATCTGCAAGGCTGGCGCATCGAGCGGCCCGATGCGGGCGGCGGCGTGATCCTCGATATCACCGTGCATGATGCCGATACGCTGCGCTTCGTGCTGGGTGAAAACCCGGTTGAGGCGGTGGCTTTTAGCCAGCAGGGAGGCCTAAGCGGTCACGGGCTGGAAGATGGTGTGATGGGTGTCCTGCGTTTTCCTTCCGGCGCGATTGCCCAGTTCCACGATGCCTTTACCACCAAATATGCGGAAACCGGCTTTGAAGTGCATGGCAGTGAAGGCTCGCTGATTGCGCGCAATGTCATGACGCAAAAGCCGGTTGGAAGCGTCATCCTGCGCGATCAGAACGGCGAGCATGAACTGCCGCTCGACCAGAAAAATCTCTACGAAACCGCCTTGCATTCTTTCCACAATGCCATCGAGGGCAGGGGCCAGCCATCGGCCACTTTGGAGGATGGCATCTGGTCGCTGGCGACCGGGCTTGCCGTCATGCAAGCCGCAAAGACCGGCAAGGCAACCGCCGTTCATTCAGGACTTTGAGAATTATGAGCAAGCATATTTCATTTGCAGAAGCCGCCTCACTTATTCCCGACAATGCCGTTGTTTCGGTTTCTTCATCGAGCGGGCTCGGCTGTCCGGATATGATGCTGAAAGCCATTGGGGAGCGGTTCGATGAAACCGGCCATCCCAAAAACATCACCACGCTGCACCCGATTGCGGCGGGCGACATGAGCGGCATCAAGGGTGTCGATTACATCGCCAAGAAGGGGCTTTTGAAAAAGATCATCGGCGGTTCCTATCCGTCCGGGCCGTCAAGCGCCGAGCCGCCGCTGATCTGGCAGATGATCACCAATAACGAGATTCCGGCCTATAATATCCCGTCCGGCATTCTGTTCGACATGCATCGCGAAGCTGCTGCCAAGCGCCCCGGCGTGTTGACCAAGGTGGGGCTCGATACATTTGTCGATCCCAAGCGTCAGGGCACGGCGATGAACGACAAGGCGCGTGAGGAACCGGTCGTCAAGCATGTCAGCTTCGAGGGTGAGGACTGGCTTTATTTCCCCAATATCGTGCCGCATGTCGCGATCATCCGCGCCACCACCGCGGATGATCGCGGCAACCTCACCTATGAACATGAGGGCGCTTATCTGGGCGGTCTGGATCAGGCGCTGGCGGCGCGCAACAATGGCGGCATTGTCATTGCGCAGGTCAAGCGCATCGCCAAGGAAGGAACGCTGAAGCCGCATGATGTGCGGGTGCCGGGCGTTCTGGTCGATTATATCGTGGTTGACCCCGACCAGAAGCAGACGACGCAGACACTTTATGATCCGGCGATTTCCGGCGAGATTTTCCGCCCGCTCGATACGTTCCGTCTGCCTGAATTCAATATCCAGAAGGCGATTGCGCGGCGTGTCGCACAGGAGTTGCAGGCGGGCAGCGCGGTCAATCTTGGTTTCGGCATTTCCGCCAATGTGCCGCGCATTCTGCTGGAAGAGGGCCTGCATGGTGCCGTGACATGGGTGATAGAGCAGGGGGCGGTCGGCGGCGTGCCGCTTCTGGATTTTGCCTTTGGCTGCGCCTCCAATGCCGATGCCTATATGCCGTCGCCCTATCAGTTCACCTATTTTCAGGGCGCGGGCTTCGATGCTTCGCTTCTCTCCTTCCTTGAGATCGGGCGCGATGGTTCGGTCAATGTGTCGAAGCTGTCATTCCGTCCGCATGTGACGGCGGGTGCGGGCGGCTTTGTCGATATTACATCAAGGGCGAAGAAGATCGTCTTTTCCGGCATGTTCAACGCCGGTGCGAAATTGTCGGTCGCTGATGGAAAACTGGTGATCGAGAAGGAAGGCAAGCTCAAAAAGCTGGTCAATGAAGTAGAGCATGTCACTTTCTCCGGCCCGCGCGGCGTCGAGCAGGGACAGGACATTACCTATGTCACCGAACGCGCGGTTCTGAAGCTTGCGCCGGAAGGCATTGTGCTGACCGAAATCGCGCCAGGTGTGGATTTGCAGGCGCATATTCTGGATCAGGCCGAGTTTCCGCTGATTGTTTCGGACAAGCTCAAGACCATGGATGAGGCGCTATTTCGCGAAGCGCCAATCGGGCTTGAATTGCCGCAAAAGCCTGCGCGAAAGCTGGAGGCTTGAGATGGCTCAACGGATAGAAATATCGGTCGAAAACCACATCGCGGTCATGACGATCAGGCGACCCGAAAAGTTCAATGCGTTCGATATCGAGCTGTTGCAGGAATTGTCTGCGGCCTGTGACCGGGTGGAGGCTGACAGCAGCGTCCGGGTTGCGATCCTGACCGGCGAGGGCAAGGCCTTTTCCGCCGGCGGCGACATCAAGGCATGGGGCGGCATGGAACCGCAGGAGTTCGGCCATGCATGGGTGCGCTATGGTCATCGTGTGTTCGAGCGGCTGGCGACTTTGCGCATGCCGATGATTGCGGCGATGAACGGCCATGCGCTTGGCGGCGGGCTGGAACTGGCAGGAGCTGCCGATATCCGCATTGTTGAAAAGCAGGCAAAAATCGGCCTGCCGGAAACATCGCTTGGCATGGTGCCCGGCTGGTCGGGCACGCAGCGCCTTGTGCGTCGTTTCGGTGCGCAGATCGTGCGTCGTATGGTGCTGGGCGGCGAAATGTTCACCGCCGAAGAAGCGCTTTCTCACGGGCTCGTCGATCATGTGGTGGAGACGGGCGCGGCCTTGCAGGCAGCAAAGGATTATGCGGCGCGGGTGGCAAAACGCGGGCCGGCTGCGCTCGAAATTTCCAAACTGATGCTGTCCGTCGCCAATGGCGAGGACAATGGAACGGCGGTTGAGGCGCTGGGTTCCATCCTTGTCGCCAAGACCGGCGATTTGAAGGAAGGCGTGCGCTCCTTTGCCGAAAAGCGCGAAGCGAATTTTGAAGGGAAATGGTAATGAGCACGATCGTAAAGCCGCAGCCGTTGACCGGGCTGGAAGTCCGCGAATTCTCCATGCTGATCGATGGCAAATGGGTGCAAAGTGAGAGCGGCCAGACGATTGACCGCGCGGCCCCCGGCCATGGCGTTACCGTCAGCCGTTATCCGGCGGGAAACAAGGCCGATGTGGAACGCGCCGTGGCGGCTGCGCGCAAGGCGTTTGACGATGGGCGCTGGTCTTCCAAAACCGCCTCGCAGCGTTCGCTGGTGCTGCTGAAAGCTGCCGATCTGATCGAGGCGCGGGCGGAAGAGCTTGCCTATCTCGATGCGATTGAAGCCGGCAAACCAATTTCGCAGGTGCGCGGCGAGATTGCCGGTTCCGTCGACATCTGGCGCTATGCGGCAGCGCTTGCGCGTGACCTCCATGGCGAAAGCTACAACACGCTGGGCGATGGCACTCTGGGCGTCGTGCTGCGTGAGGCGATCGGCGTTGTCTCCATCATCACGCCGTGGAATTTCCCGTTCCTGATTGTCGGCCAAAAGCTGCCTTTCGCGCTTGCCGCGGGCTGCACGGCGGTGGTGAAGCCGTCCGAACTCACTTCCGGTTCGACGCTGGTGCTGGGCGAAATTCTGGCCGAGGCAGGGGTTCCCGACGGCGTGGTCAATATCGTCACCGGAACCGGTACCGATGTCGGCCAGCATATGAGTACGCATGCGCAAGTCGATATGGTGTCGTTCACGGGCTCCACTGGCGTGGGCAAGCTCACCATGGCCAATGCGGCGCAGACGCTGAAAAAAGTGTCGCTGGAGCTTGGCGGCAAGAACCCGCAAATCCTGTTCCCGGATGCGGATATGGATGCCTTCATCGATGCGGCTGTGTTCGGCGCCTGGTTCAATGCGGGTGAATGCTGCAATGCCGGGTCGCGGCTGATCGTGCATCGCTCGATTGTCGATGAGATTGTCGGGCGGGTGGCCGATCTGTCTAAAAAGGTGATCGTTGGCGATCCGCTCGATGTCAGCACGCAGGTCGGCGCGATCATCACGCCGCAACATCTCGCCAAAGTCGGCGCCTATGTGGATCAGGCCAAAGAGGCGGGTGCCGCAATCGCCCATGGCGGCGATGTGCTGGATCTGGGCCTTGGCCAATATATGGGGCCGACCATCATTGCAGGCGTGAAGGCGGATATGGCCGTGGCGCGTGAGGAAGTGTTCGGGCCGGTTCTGTCGGTGCTTTCCTTCGATAGCGTGGATGAGGCGATCTCGATTGCCAATGCGGTCGATTACGGCTTGTCAGCGGGCGTGTGGAGCCGTGATTTCGATACCTGCATGAGCATCGGCCGCAAGGTGCGGGCGGGCACTGTCTGGATGAACACTTTCATGGACGGCACGCCGGAATTGCCTTTCGGCGGCTATCGCCAGTCGGGTCTGGGCCGCGAGCTGGGGCGTCATGCGGTGGAGGACTATACCGAAACCAAGACGCTCAACATGCATATCGGTGCGCGAACGGGCTGGTGGATGCCGCAGGCTAAGTAGGAGTGACGGCTTTGGGAGGACAGCCGGATATCGTCATCATCGGATCGGGTATCGGCGGCGCAACCATGGCCGCCGGGCTTGCCGCATCGGGTGCTGACATTCTCATTCTGGAAGCGGGGGAGCGCTTGCCGGACAGGCCGGAAAACCGCGATCCACGCGCCATTTTCCAGCGCGGTTTCTTTCGTCCGCAAGAGTTCTGGTATGAGACCAATGGTGCGCCGTTCAACCCCGGCAATTATTACAATGTCGGCGGCAATTCCAAATTCTTCGGCGCGGTGCTGATCCGCTATCGGCGCGAGGATTTTGAGGAGCTTGCGCATCTGGAAGGCATGTCTCCGGCATGGCCCTTTGCCTATGACGTGCTGGAACCATGGTATTGCAAGGCGGAAGAACTGTTTCAGGTGCGCGGTGAACTGGGCGATGACCCGACCGAGCCGCATCATTCAAAGGTTTATCCTTATCCGGCTGTCCGCGATGAACGCCCGATTGCCGATGTGCGGGCGCGGCTGAAGAAGGCGGGCCTGCATCCGGCATCACTGCGGCTTGGCGTCGATATTGACCGTTGGCTTGCCAAGGCAAAAACGCCGTGGGATGCGCATCCCAATTGCGATGATGGTAAGATGGATGCGGAAAGCTGCCCGCTTGCGCAGGCGCTCCAATATCCGAATGTCCGGCTGGAAACCTCGGCGCGGGTAACGCGGGTGGAAGCGGGGCCGGACGGCAAGGCGATCACCGCCGTTCATTATGTGAAGAATGGCGAAGTGTTGGTTCTACGGCCGAAGCTGGTCATTCTTTCAGCGGGTGCGGTGCAGTCGGCGGCAATCCTGCTGCGTTCGGGGCTGGCGAACAGTTCCGATCAGGTTGGCCGCAATTTCATGAACCATAATTCCAGCGCGGTGATCGCTTTCGACCCACGCTATCGCAATGACAGCGTCTATCAGAAGACATTTGGCTTCAACGATTACTATCTGTCGGATGGGGCAGGCGGGCCACCGCTCGGCAATGTGCAATTGCTGGGCCGTGTATCGGGCGCGATCCTGAAATCCAACATGCGCCATGTGCCGGAATGGCTTTTGCACCGCATTGCCGGACACACGATCGATTTTTACGCCATGAGCGAAGACCTGCCCTCGCCGGAAAGCCGCGTGAGCGTGGATGGCGACCGCATCGTCCTGCATTGGGTGCGCACCAACTGGAAAGCGCATCTGATGCTGGTGGAAAGGCTCAAATCAGCTCTCAGGCAGGCAGGTTTCCCGGTGGTGCTGTCGCGGGCCTTTGACCGGCGCACGCCGTCGCATCAATGCGGCACGGTGCGCATCGGCAATGATCCGGCAACCGCGCCGCTTGATCCCTGGTGCCGAGCCTATAACCACCCCAATCTCCATGTGGTCGATGCGTCCTTCCTGCCAACCTCGGCGGCGGTCAATCCGGCGCTGACCATTGCCGCGCAGGCCTTGCGCGTCGCAGACCATTTGAACCGGGAGGTGCTGGCATGAACCGTCAAAGACCTGTTGCGCTGGTTACCGGCGGGCGACGCGGGATCGGGCTTGGCATCGCCCGCACGCTCGCCGCCAAGGGTTTCGATCTGGCGATCACCGACCGCGAGCGTGACGATGCCGTCATTCATGAACTGCGGGTGCTGGGCGGAAAGGTGGTCTTTCTTGAAAGCGATCTTGCAGCTGTTGGAAAACATGAGGAGACGGTTGCCACGGTGATGAAGGAATTCGGCGGCATTGATTGCCTGGTCAACAATGCGGGCATGGGTTCGGTCGAGCGCGGCGATTTTCTCGGGCTGAAGCCTGAAAACTTCGACACGATCATGGATGTGAACCTGCGGGGCACGGTGTTTTTCACGCAGGCAGTCCTGAAAGCCATGCTGGCGGCAAATGAAGTGCAGTTTCCGCGCAGCATTATAACCATCAGCTCCGTTTCCTCCGTGATGACGTCGCCGGAACGGCTTGATTACTGCATCAGCAAGGCGGGGCTGACCGCCTTCGTGCAGGGGCTGGCGCTGCGGCTTGCCGAAGCGCGGATCGGCGTGTTCGAGGTTCGCCCCGGCATTATCCGCACCGATATGACCGCAAAGGTCGCAGAGCGTTATGACGGGCTGATCGAAGGTGGGTTAGTGCCGATGAAGCGCTGGGGCGAGGCGGGCGATGTCGGCGCCATCGTTGCCGGGCTTGCCGGTGGCGATTTCATCTTTGCGACGGGTTCGGCAATCAATGCCGATGGCGGCCTGTCGATTGCAAAACTGTAGGGGTAGGGCGATGGAATACGATTATATCATCGTGGGCGGCGGGCCTGCCGGTTGCGTTCTCGCCAATCGCTTGAGCGAAGATGCGTCCGTAAAAGTGCTGCTGCTGGAGGCAGGCGGCAGCGACTGGAATCCGCTGTTTCACATGCCCGCCGGTTTTGCCAAAATGACCAAGGGCGTCGCAAGCTGGGGTTTTGAAACCGTTCCGCAGAAGCACCTGAAAAACCGCGTGCTGCGCTACACGCAGGCGAAAGTCATCGGCGGTGGCTCCAGCATCAATGCGCAGATTTATACACGCGGCAATGCCGCCGATTATGATCTCTGGGCTGGCGAGGATGGCTGCACCGGCTGGGATTATCGCCATGTGCTGCCCTATTTCAAACGCGCCGAAGACAATCAGCGCTTCAACGATGATTTCCATTCCTATGGCGGGCCGCTTGGCGTTTCGATGCCATCCGCGCCACTGCCGATCTGTGATGCCTATATCCGCGCGGGTCAGGAACTGGGCATTCCGTATAATCCAGATTTCAACGGTCGCGAACAGGCGGGCGTCGGCTTTTATCAGCTCACGCAACGCAATCGCCGCCGTTCCTCCGCGTCGCTTGCCTATTTATCCACGATCAAAGATCGCAAGAACCTCACCGTGCGCATGAATGCGCCGGTGCGCAACATCGAGGTGGAAAAGACCCGTGTAACCGGCGTAACACTGATGAGCGGCGAGGTCTTGCGCGCTGGTCGTGAGGTGATTGTTTCATCCGGCGCCATCGGTTCGCCGAAACTTCTGCTGCAATCGGGCATTGGCCCGGCCGATCATCTGAAAAAGGTGGGCGTCGCGGCCAAGCACGATCTGCCCGGCGTGGGCGAAAACATGCAGGATCACCTCGACCTGTTTGTCATTGCCGAATGCACCGGCGATCATACCTATGACGGCGTGGCGAAACTGCACCGCACGCTTGGCGCGGGCCTGCAATATATATTGCTGCGCTCCGGCCCGGTGGCGTCGAGCCTGTTTGAAACCGGCGGCTTCTGGTATGCGGACCCGGATGCGCGCTCACCGGATATACAGTTCCATCTGGGGCTAGGTTCGGGCATCGAAGCCGGCGTCGAGAAGCTCAAAAATGCCGGCGTGACGCTCAATTCCGCCTATCTTCATCCGCGCTCGCGCGGGACGGTGCGGCTTGCTTCCAGAGATCCGGCTGCGGCGCCACTGATCGATCCCAATTACTGGAGCGACCCGCATGATCGCAAAATGTCGCTGGAAGGGCTAAAGATCGCCCGCGAAATCATGCAGCAGGACGCATTGAAACTCTATGTTATGGCCGAGCGCCTGCCGGGGCCGAAAGTGGTCACCGATGACGACCTGTTCGATTATGCCTGCGCCAATGCCAAGACCGACCATCATCCGGTCGGCACCTGCAAGATGGGAACCGACGCGATGGCGGTTGTCGATCTCGATTTGAAAGTGCGCGGTCTCCAAGGCTTGCGGGTGTGCGACAGCTCGATCATGCCGCGCGTTCCTTCCTGCAACACCAATGCGCCGACCATCATGATCGGCGAAAAGGGTGCAGACATTATTCGCGGCCTCGACCCGCTGCCGCCGGTCGTCTTTTCATGGGAGCGCAACGCACGCAAGGTGATCGGACGCTAGACCGAAAAATCCTAAAGCGGGATCGCCATCCCGCTCCGGTTTTTTGACTGTTTTCGGCCGCAGGCGGTTCCCGCGTTGCGGAACCGTGCTCTAATCGTTTTCGACCGGCTCGAAGCGCAGATAGCCGACCACGCCCGAGCCTTTCCGGTTCGGGTTGTCGGATGGGTGGTTGACGCCATCACTCACCGCGACGGCCGCGAAATCGAATGGCGATACGCCTTCCAGACAGGCAGCGTTCACGCCGTACTGGCGCGGATTGGAGCGGCGCTGGTGGAAGGTGTAGATGCCGCATTTCGAGCAGAAATAGTGTTTCGCCACGCGGGTATTGAACTGGTAGAGAGTCAGCGCATCCTCGCCTTCGAGAATCTCCAGCCCGTCCAGATCGGCGGAAACGGCGACGGCCCCGCGCATCCGGCAATAGGAGCAGGTGCAGCGCCGTGCTGTGCGCAGGCCATTGGATAGTTTGACGCGAAAACGCACGGTGCCGCAGTGGCACGCGCCATTGGCTTCCTTGATATCGGGATTCATTTTCTCACCTCGCATTTGCACGAAGGCTATTTTGTTTTTTGCCGGTTTACCACTGCCGAAAACCGATTAAATTCGGTGCGGGAAATATATCCGGGAGGGAGTTGGCCATGGGTGAATTCGCAGTCGTGACGGGAGGCAGCACCGGCATCGGGAGGCATCTTGTTTCCGCCTTTGCGGAAGCGGGCTACACGGTGGCGTTCAGCTACAGGCACGACGACGAAGCTGCGCAATCGCTCGTGGAAGCCATAGAGGAGGCAGGCGGTCAGGCGCTGGGACTCGGCTGCGATGTCGGACGGCGCGTCGAGGTCGAAAGCTTTTTCGACGAGGTTTGCGACTGGTTCGGCGATGCGCCGGACGTGCTGGTCAACAATGCGGGCATCCAGACCTGGGCGCCCTTGCTGGAACTTTCCGAAGAGGGCTGGGACGATGTCATCCGCACCAATCTGAAAGGCTGTTTCCTCAATACGCAGGCCGCTGCCAAGCGCATGGTTGAGGCGGACAAGGACGGCGCCATCGTCAATATCGGCTCCGGCTGCAACAAGCTCGCCTTTCCCAAGCTCGTTTCCTACACGGCATCGAAGGGCGGGATAGAGCAGTTCACCAAGGCTTCGGCGGTGGAGCTCGGGCCGCACGGCATCCGGGTGAATTGCGTTGCGCCGGGTGCGATCCTCAATGAGCGGACGGCGGAAGAGCAGCCCGACTATGCGGGCACCTGGGCCCGCATCACGCCGCTGCGCAGGGTGGGAACGCCGGAAGACATTTCCGGCCCTGTCCTGTTCCTTGCGTCCGACGCAGCGCGGTTCGTGACCGGCCAGACCATCTGGGTCGATGGCGGCGTCTTTTCGCAGGCCAACTGGCCGTATGAGGGGTGATGGTGGTTGGTTCGGAAACCAAGCGAAAATTTAACGTTGAGAAGCGGAGGCTGGTTCAACGCCAGATGTCGCATCAATGTTGCGCGACACATCTGCAGCCGTGAAGCTCGAGAACCATGCGTTGGCTTGCGGGCCGTTTTCCAAATGATAGATGCGGCCTATCCTCTCCTCGACGTTCGGGAGGCTGGCAACGAAGTCGTTTTTTTTGCCTTTCCACATCTCACGCCATTTCAAAACAAGCTTGATTTCGTGAGGTTCGGACATCGCCACGTTCTCCAGATTGATGTGAACATAAAGAGAACAAAATAGGCTGCGTAACATAAAGGTGTCAAACTCCAATTGAGATGATTTATCTCGATTTGAAGTGAGTTGCCTGCATCTCGGCTTCCCGTTTTCCGAAGCCTTCGGGCGACAGGTGAAGGCAGAACGCGTTAACCCAAATTGCGCTGTAGCTAGGCTAAGACTGTGATAAAATGAATCACATGTAACGTGGGGGTACATATGCAGCGCTGGCAAGAACAGCTAACCAAACATCCGCTGAATACTGTCTTGAACCGGCTCGAAGAACTGGCGTCACGAGAGTTGGACGATATTGATGATTTAGCATTTATAGAAAGAGCCAGGTTTTTAAAAGTCGTCAAGCTCGCAAAACAAGTAGTTAAAAGCATTGATCCAGAGATAGCGCCGATGGATTTGCTGGATCAATTTCATAATCAGATAAAAGCTCATGGCGTTACCAACACTATTGAACAATTCGCCAGTAACTCGGATCCAAGACTTTTTAACGCATTAAACGAGCAAATCAATCCTGCACTCAGTTATTTGTATCAATTGAGTTCTTTGAAATTTGCTCGTTCTACACGCAAAGCAGACATTGACGCTGCAACCTCCTCATTTGAGAGCTTCGCAAAGAAAACCAAAGAGAGTTTTCATGCGTTTAAAGCTGAAGCTGAGGCTAGTTTAACTGAAGCAAAACAATCTGCCGATAGGGTCACGTCTATAAGCGCTAAAGCGGACGCTATTGAAGCCGAAATCAACAAATCAATTGATGAATGGAATAGCAGTTCGTCAAGTATACTAACCAGCCAGAAATCGGACTTTGCTAGTGATAAGCAGCTTCGTGATGAGAAATTCGCGAAGGAAATGGACGAATTCAGGGAGAAATTTAGGACTGAGAGCGAAACATTAATTGAATCAAACAACGTTGCGTTGATCGAGAAACAATCTTTATTCGATAAAAATATTGAAGCAATCAACATAGATGCCAAAAAAAGGCATGAAGATATCATAAAGCTACATAATCTCGTGGCCCACGACAGCGTAACGGGTGGTTATAAAAGCATAGCTGACAGAGAATATGACGCCGCACAACTTTGGCGAAAAGGCGCGATTGCTTGCATTATCGCAACGATCTTATGGCTCCTCGCAAGCCTGTTTTGGTTTACGCCAGTACTTTATCCAGAAAAATTATTTTGGATGCAAGTCGCGAAATCCGTATCGCTTACCGCGTTATTGCTGTCGTTCGCAGTGTATGCATCCAAGCAATCTACCCTACATCGTATCAACGAAAGAAAATCGCGCACGTTTTTCCTTCAAGTGCAGGCGTTTGATCCATTTATTGCTAACCTGCCGGAAGAAGCAAAGAGAACCCTCAAAGAAGAACTTAGCAAGCGCATATTCGGCGCTGACGACCATTCGCAAGATAGCAATCTGATGGAGAAAGCTGAGTTTAAAGGCATTGAGCGAGGTATCGACTTGCTCGGCCAACTGCACAAGATTGTGGGCAAAGGCTGAGAAGTTGTAACGCGGTGACCGATTTATGGCGTTCAGGGCGAATGTGGATAGTCGCTTAGCGACTATCCCTGCCCTTTGCGCGGGCGTCTGCCGCGTACTGCGTCAGGGATCTGTCGGCGCGGAAGTGCCTATAGGCTCCACAAGTAGCTTGAGAGGTCCCCGCAAAGCGCTGAGTTCGCTGAGAGAGGCGTAACCGAGTTCCGGGCTTCCGTGGCCGAGATCGCACAAACCGAAAAGCTTATCGTCGTCTGCTACGAGTTCGGCGACAAGCCATGTCGCGCCTGCGTCGGGCGTGAAGAACTTCACCACGGGTTTATGATCGCCTTCGCCGCCATCGGAAACGTCTGGGTTGTGACGTAGGTGGGTGCGGATTTTGCGAGTGAGCAGAATATCAGGCTCCTTCTTGGTCGCGGGATTGCGACCGTTCTAGAAGCCATTGAGGGGAGGTTAGGGAGGTAGCTGGGTGCCCTGCACGCTTGCGCTTGACCATGAGCGTTAGCGACCGCCCGACCTACGAAGGCAAAAGAACGTGTATCGATTCGTTGGGACTGACCTAGAGTCTGAATTTTAATGCTGAATCCGTGGCTTATCCGCCTTGATCCGCAGAGAGACAAATCAGTGGACGGCAGGCGGTTGTTTGAGAGATTTCGGTGGTGATCCCGACAGGAATCGAACCTGTGACCTACAGATTAGGAATCTGTCGCTCTATCCTACTGAGCTACGGGACCAACCGATGCGCATTCGCCGGTGATTCCGGCATCGTGAACGCTTTCAGACACATACTGTTTTTCATGGCGGTCGCCAACCCCGCAAAAAGCGGGGAAGGCGGATTTATTCAGTTTCAGGCGGCAAGCGCCGTTTCCACCAATGATGCGAAATAGCTGACGCCATAAGGAATGGCGTCGTCGTTGAAGTCATAGGCCGGGTGGTGAAGGCCGGGCGTGTCGCCATTGCCCAGGAAGATATAGGCGCCGGGGCGCGCTTCCAGCATGTAGGAAAAATCTTCCGCCGCCATCATCGGCTCGACATTCTCGTCCACCTTGCCTTCGCCTGCAACCGAGCCTGCGACGCGGGCGGCAAACTCCGTCTGCGCATCGTGGTTGAAGGTGACCGGATAATTGTTCTTGTAGCGCACGGTGATTTCAGCACCAGTGGCTGCTGCGATACCGGCGGCGGCTTCGCGGATGCGGCGTTCGGCAAAGGCGCGGGTTTCCTTCTTGAGCGTGCGCACCGTGCCCGAAAGCGTCGCCTTTTCCGGGATCACATTATAAGCCTCGCCCGCGATGAACTTCGTCACCGAGATCACGAGCGAATCGAGCGGATCGGTATTGCGCGACACGATGCCCTGCAAGGCGATCATGAGCTGCGAACCGGCCAGGATCGGGTCGATGGTGCGGTGCGGCTGTGCCGCGTGGCCGCCGCGCCCGCTGATGAAGAGATCGAATTCATCAGTCGCCGCCATGATCGGGCCTTTTCGCATCGCGAATTGTCCGACCGGCAGGCCCGGCATGTTGTGGACGCCATAGACTTCCGAAATGTTGAAACGGTCCATCACGCCGTCCTCGACCATGGCGAGGCCACCGGCGCCGCCTTCTTCGGCAGGCTGGAACAGAAGGGCCACCGAACCGCGGAAATTGCGGGTCTCCGCCAGATATTGCGCCGCGCCGAGCAGCATGGAGGTGTGTCCGTCATGGCCGCAGGAATGCGCCTTGCCCGGATTTTGCGAGGCCCATTCCACGCCGCTCGTTTCGGTAATGGGCAGCGCATCCATGTCGGCGCGCAGGCCGATGGCGGGGCCGTCGCCGTGCCGTCCCTTTATGATGCCGACCACGCCGGTGCGGCCGACGCCGGTTTCCACATGATCGCAACCGAAGGAGGTGAGCTTTTCGGCGACAAATTTTGCGGTTTCGTGCACGTCATAGAGAAGTTCGGGATTCTGGTGCAGTTTTCGCCGCCATGCGGCAATTTCCGCTTGCGATTCAACGGCACGATTCAGCACTGGCATTTTTGGATGACTCCCCGGATTGGGCCGGAATGGACATGATTTGATCCTGCAAGGATATGACGTTTCGGTGAAAGCGGGCAATCCCTGTTTGCCTTTTCATCGCCACATGGCATAGATAAAGAAATCGTTAATCTCCCATTATGGCGCAATTCGAATCCGCAGAAGTCGCAAGCCGTTTCGATTGGAACTACGGAATGATGTCGAAATCACTGAAAATCTGGTTTGCAGCTGCGGGCCTTTCCGCTGTCGCACTGACGTCGGCTGCGGCTAATCCCTCGATTGCAGTGGATGTGGCAACCGGCAAGGTCTACGCACAGCAGGATGCGTTCCAGCGCTGGTATCCCGCATCCCTGACCAAGATGATGACGGCCTATGTGGCGTTCCGCGCGCTTCAGTCGGGGCAGATGACGCTCGAGTCGCCGGTGCGCATGACGGTCAATGCCGCCAAGGAGCCGCCGAGCAAGATGGGCTACAAGCCGGGATCGGTCATGACGCTCGATTCGGCGCTGAAGATCATGCTGGTGAAGTCGGCCAATGACGTTGCGGTCGCGGTTGCCGAAGCCGTGGGCGGCACCGAATCCGCCTTTGTGCAGCGCATGAATGCGGAAGCGCAGCGCATCGGCATGGTCGGTTCGCATTTCGCCAATCCGAACGGGCTGCACGATCCCCAGAATTACACGACGGCGCGCGATCTGGCGGTTCTGGCCGTACAGCTTCGCCGTGAATTTCCGCAATATGCGCATTATTTCGCGACCGAGGCGATCGATCCGGGCGCAGGCAAGAAAGTGCAGGCCAATTACAACATCCTGCTCGGCCGCTATGACGGTGCGGACGGCATGAAGACCGGCTTCGTCTGCGCATCCGGCTTCAATCTTGCAAGCTCGGCCACGCGCAATGGCCGCACCGTTCTGGCAATCGTTCTGGGCGCCGACCGGCAGGAAGCGCGCGCGGTTCAGGCCGCGCAGTTGATGACCGATGCTTTCCGCGCCAGTGCCGGCGGCGGCGCGACGCTGGCGACGCTGCGCCCGACGGGGGGCGGCAATCTCAATCAGGCCACCGATATGCGCAAGGCGATCTGCAGCCAGGAAGCGATGGCCGATCGCTGGGATGGTCGCGATGTCGAGGGCAAGCTGAAAATCAATTCGCCCTATATCCATGCGATGGATCGCGATCCGGTTCCGGTTCGCGTGGGCCTGGTGTCCGAACCGGGGCCGATCACCCGGCCGAGCCAGCTCGATATTTCACAGGTTCCGGTGCCGATGCCGCGTCCGCAGCGTTCGGCGGGCGCCACGACCACCGCGATCAACTGATATGCCAAATCCCATTCCTGTTTCCGTGCTGACCGGCTTTCTCGGTTCAGGCAAGACGACGCTCCTCAACCGGCTTCTGAAAGATCCGGCGCTGACCGATACGGCGGTCATCATCAATGAGTTCGGCGAGGTCAGCATCGACCATCTGCTGGTCGAGCAGGCGAGCGAGGGCGTGATCGAGCTTTCCGACGGGTGCCTGTGCTGCACCGTGCGCGGCGAATTGGTGGATACGCTGGCCGATCTGATCGACCGGCTCCAGACCGGGCGCATCAAGGTGCTGAAGCGCGTCATCATCGAAACCACCGGCCTTGCCGATCCGGCGCCGGTGCTGCATTCGATCATGGGGCATCCGGTGCTCATGCAGGCTTTCAGGCTGGATGGCGTTCTGGCGACGGTGGATGCCGTCAACGGCATGGCGACGCTCGACAATCATGAGGAAGCCGTCAAGCAGGCGGCAATGGCCGACCGCATCGTGCTGACCAAGACAGATCTGCCGGAAGCGCAGGAAGGACTGGCGGCATTGAAGGCGCGTCTCCGTGCGCTCAATCCGGGTGCCGATATTCTGGAAGCTGGGGAACAGCGCACAGGCTATGCGGCGCTTTTCGAATGCGGTCTTTACAACCCGGAAACGAAAACGGCGGATGTGCAGCGCTGGCTCAAGGCGGAAGCCTATGAAGATGCGCATCATGACCATGATCATGTTTGCGGGCCGGATTGCGATCACGACCATCATCACCATGATCACCATCACGGGCACCA
>Ga0180216_1001179_pt1 | contig 24089 bp, 17 predicted proteins | sample eDN3rd37CBELigMG_FD_128879 | JGI IMG/M metagenome (GOLD analysis project Ga0180216, IMG submission 128879) | Enriched Miracle-Growth compost microbial communities from Emeryville, California, USA - eDNA 3rd pass 37_C BE-Lig MG (version 2)... ...
CGATCTGGCGGACAGGCGCAGCAAGCGCCGCGTGGTCTCGGTGCTGGAAGGCGGCTATGATCTGGACGCGCTACAGCGTTCGACAGCCGCGCATGTGGAAGCGCTGATGGCGGGATGATCGCCGGCAGGAGCCACCATGTACACGCCGCCAGCTTTCCGTCAGGACGATCCCGCCTGGTGGCGCCAGTTCATCCGCGCGACGCGCCTGTGCACGCTGGTGACGGCGACGGCGGAGGGGCTTGAGGCGACGCCGCTGCCGATGATTCTGGATGCGCCGGAGGGCGGGGAGGCGACGTTGCTTGGCCACCTGTCGCGCGCCAATGACCAGTGGAAGCGCCCGCCGGTTGGCGAGGCGCTGGCGATCTTCACTGGTCCCGACGCCTATGTGACGCCGTCCTGGTATCCCTCGAAGCAGGAAACCGGCAAGGTGGTCCCCACCTGGAATTACCAGGCGGTGCATGTCCACGGCGAGGCGACATTTTTCGATGACCCGGACGGGTTGCGCGCGGCGGTGACGCGGCTGACCGACCTGCACGAGGCGGAGCGGGCTGAAGCGGGAATGGAGACGTGGCGGGTGAGCGATGCGCCGGAGCCCTTCGTGGCGGCGCAATTGCGTGGCGTCGTCGGCGTGCGGCTGCGCATTACCCGCGTCGACGCCAAATCAAAGATGAGCCAGAACCGCAGCGCGGAAGATCGGGCCGGCGTCGTTGCGGGCCTCTCGGAAAGCCCGCGTCCCGGCGATCAGATGGTCGCGGCCATCGTCGCCGGCCTGGGGAAGTCGTAAGACTATCCTTCCCCGTCCTCCAGCCTGGCGCGGTTGGTGTAGCGGGCATTGCCGAGGCCGGTGCCGATGGTCAGCACGCCCCAGTGGGTTACGTCCTGCATGAAGGGCGTCTGGCTCAGGCCCTGCACGACCGCATCGTTGTGCATCACCACCGCCGTTTCATGGCCGCCGATCTCCGGGATCGCCTCGCGCAGGCAGTGGGCCAGGTTGAAGCGTGAACTTTCCCAATTGCCCGGCAGGTTCTGGCCGCCACGGGTGATGGCGCCGTCCGGGCCGATGACGCCTGGAACGCCAACGCCGATCAGTGGGCACAGGCGGCGGCCGTTGCTGTCGGCCATGGCGATCAGCTCCGCCAGCATGTCGGTGAGCCGCGTCACCGCCTCATCGCGTTTGGGGTCATCGTCGCGATGGCGCCAGAGGGTGGATTTCCAGACCCGGGCCTTCGACAGGTCCTTTTTCTTCTTCAGGTTCACGTCGATGACGCCGCAGCGGATGTTCGAGCCGCCCACGTCCACGGCCAGGATGGCGTCGTGGCCTTCATAAACCCAGGCCGGAGCCAGGTGGGCGCAACCAATGAGCCCGGCTTCGTCCGGGTGGTGGCGGATCATCTCCATGTCGATGTCGACGCCTTCGCTTTTCAGCAGCACCATCGCCCGGCCCACGGCCAGTTCGCCGACGCGGCTCTGTTTCAGTCCGCCGCCGACGACGATGCGCTCCGTGCCCTTCCAGGCTGCGTCATTGAGAAAGCGCCGCGCCACATGGGCCAGCTCGCCGGCAAAATGCTCAATGGCGCCGAGCACGACGCCCGCCGCTTCCAGATCGCCTTTGGTGAGAAGCCGGTCGAGGGTGGATTTGCTGATGTCGGCGCTGGGGTTGTCGCCGAGGGGGTCGCCGTCGCGGTCGTTCTGGCGCAGCGCCTTGCGGATTTCATCAAGCGTGGCGCGAAACGCCCGGCCGCTGGCGCGATCGCCGACAAAGCCTTCCCTGTCGCGGATTTCCAGGTTGTAGCTGTCAACCAGAACGGATGACAGGGATTGGGCGCCGTGGACGGCGACGCCGGCGGGCGACGGCGCATCGTCGCCTTTCGACTGCTTCCGGCCCTTGCCGGCGGCGGATTTCTTGGGTTTTGCGGATTTTCCGGCCGCCGTTTTTTTGCCCGATCGGGCTGACGCTGATCTGGCCATTCATCCCCCGGTTCGGGACGCAATGGTTCATCGCGTCCGCCTTCTGACAAAATGGCCTGAAGCGCAAGGGCGCCTTCAGGCCTCTTCAGTCAGAAAACCGCCGGGGCGGGCTTTCGTTCCGCAAGCCAGGCGTCAGCCATCAACCGGTTCGGTGCGGACGATTTCGATGCCGAAGCCGGCGAGGCCGACAAAGGCGCGGGGCGTCGAGGACAGGTTGACGATGGAGGAGACGCCGAGATCACGCAGGATTTGCGCGCCGAGGCCAATCTCGCGCCATTCGCGCACACGGCTTTCCTCGGCGCTGACCGGGTGTTTGCCCTCGTCCTGGCGGTGCAGGGGCACGCCGGCCGAGCCGTCGCGCAGATAGATCAGCACGCCGCGGCCGTCGCGGGCAAACCTGGCCAGGGCCTGATCGACGGCGGAAGGGCCGAACAGGTCAGCCACCACGTCGGCGCGGTGAAGGCGGGCCGGCACAGCCTCGCCATTGCCGATGGGGCCCATGACGAAGGCGAAGTGCTGCACGGTGTCGAGATTGGTTTCGTAAGCGTAGCCGGTGAGGTCGCCGTATCGGGTATGCACCGGAAACGTTCCCACGCGCTCCACCAGCTTTTCGCGGGAGCGGCGGAAGGCGATCAGATCGGCCACCGAAATGCGCTTGAGATTGTGCGTGGCGGCGAAGGCGTCGATCTGCTCGCCCTTCATCACCGTGCCGTCATCATTGGCCAGTTCGCAGATCACCCCGACCGGCGGCAGGCCGGCGAGGCGGCACAGGTCCACCGCCGCTTCCGTATGGCCGGAGCGCATCAGCACGCCGCCGTCGCGGGCAATCAGCGGGAAAACGTGGCCCGGGCGGACAAAATCGTCCGGCCCCATGTTGCCATTGGCCAGGGCGCGCACGGTGTTGGCGCGCTGCTCGGCGGAAATGCCGGTGGTAAGGCCGTGGCGCACGTCGACGGTGACGGTGAAGGCGGTGCCGAGCGGGGCGTCATTGGCGGCCACCATCGGATCAAGCCGCAACCGCTGGGCTTCCTCGCGCGACAACGGTGCGCAGACGATGCCGCAGGTATTGCGGATGATGAACGCCATCTTCTCCGTGGTGCACAAGGAGGCGGCGCAGATCAGATCGCCCTCGTTCTCGCGGTCGTCGTCATCGGTGACGATGATGATTTCGCCGCGGGCGATGGCTTCGATGGCTTCGTTGACGTTGTTCGACATGAGGTTTCCGTCCGGACGTTTTCATGGGGCGGTCTTGTCGGCGCCGCGCCAGCGCGACATCCGTTCACACTGAACCGGATTTTGCTCCGCCGCTTTGATCAAACGCATTCTCCCCGGGAAAAATGGACCGCACCTTTCCCGAAAATGCTTCAGGCGCCCGGCCAGTGGCGGACGCCGCCGGTCTGGGCGCGATCGCGCAGGTAGTGATCGGCTATGGCGCAGGCGACCATGGCCTCGCCCACCGGCACGGCGCGCAGGCCGACGCAGGGGTCGTGGCGCCCCCTGGTCAGAATGTCGGCTTCGTGGCCGGCGCGGTCAATGGTCTGGCGCGGCGTCAGGATCGACGAGGTCGGCTTAACCGCGAACCGGGCGATGACCGCCTGGCCGGTGGAAATGCCGCCGACAACGCCGCCGGCGTGATTGGACAGGAACAGCGGCCGCCCGTCGTTGCCCATGCGCAGTTCGTCGGCGTTCTGCTCGCCGGTCAGCTCCGCGGCGGCGAAGCCGTCGCCGATCTCGACGCCCTTCACCGCGTTGATGCTCATCAGATTGGCGGCGATGTCCGTGTCGAGCTTGCCGTAGACCGGCGCGCCAAGGCCTGCCGGAACGCCCTCCGCCACCACCTCGATAACCGCGCCGATGGAGGAGCCGCTCTTGCGGATGCTGTCCAGATAGGCGGCGAACACGTCGACCATGGCCGCGTCCGGGCAGAAGAACGGGTTATCGTTGATGATCGACCAGTCCCAGTTGGCGCGGTTGATCCTGTGCGGACCAATCTGCACGACAGCGCCGCGCACCACGAGGCCCGGGACTACCTTGCGGGCGATGGCGCCGGCGGCGACGCGCATGGCGGTTTCGCGCGCCGACGAGCGGCCGCCGCCGCGATAGTCGCGCACGCCATATTTCACGTCATAGGCGAAGTCGGCGTGGCCAGGACGGTACTTGTCCTTGATGTCGCCGTAGTCCTTCGAGCGCTGGTCGGTGTTCTCGATCAGCAGGCCGATGGACGTACCCGTCGTGATCTGCTCGCCGCTTTCCGGGTGGGGAAACACGCCGGAGAGGATTTTGACCTCGTCGGCCTCGCGGCGCTGGGTGGTGAAGCGCGACTGGCCGGGTTTGCGCCGGTCGAGGTCATGCTGGATGTCGGCTTCCGTCAGCGGAAGGCCTGGAGGGCAGCCGTCGACCACGCAGCCAATGGCCGGGCCGTGGCTTTCGCCGAAGGTGGTGACGCGAAACAGGTGGCCGAATGAGTTGTGCGACATGGACTTCCTCTGCCGTCTGCATAGGGCTGGCGTCGCGTCCGGTCAAACCGCGCTCCACATTTTCCGGCGCCGGGCGCAGCGGCGCCATGCAAAAGGGCCGGCGTCGCCGCCGGCCCCCTGCGTTGTCCGCGCGCTCGCTCAGGCCGCGATGCGCAGGGCGGCGCCCTTGGTCCGGGCGGCTGCGTCGCCCTGGGGGCGGCGCACCGGCTGGGCCGGGGCGCCAGCCCATTCGGAATGGGCCGGGAGGCTCTCGCCCTTCATCACCACCGTGGTCTGGCCGATGCGGGCGAAGTCGCCGACATGGGTGTCGTAGAGCACCGTGGAGCCGGCGCCGACCGTGACGCCCTTGCCGAGCTCCACCCGGCCCACCTTCATCACCCGGTCCTCATACAGGTGGGTTTGCAGGGTCGAGGTCATGTTGATGGCGCAGTAGTCGCCAATTTTGACACAGTCGAACTCGGTCAGGTCGGTCCAGTCCATCCACACGCCCTTGCCGATCTTCGTTCCATACAGGCGCAGCAGCCAGGGCAGGAAGGGCGTGCCGCGGAAGAACTCCAGCGACGCCTTGCCAACGAGGCCGCCATAAATCACCGCGACAGCCTCGGTGCGCATGGCCCACCACGACCACATGGGATGGGCGGTGGGTTTGTAGGCGCCCATCATCAGCCATTTGACGATGGCGGCGAAGGCCACCAGCGCCAGGGCGATGACCACGCCGGCGGCGAGGAAGACGCCGGTGGCGGTCAGCCAGTCGCCACGGCCGATCGGGTTGGCGATGACGTCGGCGGTCATGTAGCCGCAGGTGATGAACAGGGCGGTGGGCAGCGAGGTGTGGAACGCCTCGAACAGGCCGCGCCCCAGCAGCTTCAGCTTCGGCGGCTGGTAGGTGAAGTTGGCCGCCACGTCGAACTTCTGCCGCACCGGCAGCCTGATGGCCGGGCTGCCGAACCAGGTTTCGTTCTCGCCGATATGCAGGTCTTCCGGCATGCGCGACTTGATGCCGAGCAGCGCGCCGTCTTCGATCACCGAGCCGCCGGGGACGATGGCGTCGTTGCCGAGGAACACCCGGTCGCCGGTCTTCACCGTGCGCAGCTCCATGTAGCCGCGGCGGATTTCCTCGTCGCCGAAGATCACCTCGTCGCCAAGGAAGTTGCCGGCGCCGATGTCGACCAGGTCGTAGCGGCCGGCGAGGTTGGTGGAAATCTCCGAGCCCTTGCCGATCTTCGCGCCCATCAGGCGATACCAGATGCGCATGAACAGCGTGGCGTAGAGCGAGTTCAGCGTCTCCAGCGTCACCTCGGTGGCGAGGCCCATCAGCCATTTGCGCACATAGGTCCAGGAGTGGATCGAATATACGCCAGGGCGCACGCGCGGCAGGATCACCCAGCGGCAGACGATGATCACCGCCATGGAAACGAGGATCAGCGCCAGCGCCGTCGGGATGGTGAGCAGCGGCAGCATCGACCAGGACACTTCATGGTCGTTTACGCCGCTGAACAGCCGGTCAAGGTTGTAGAGAATGTAGAAGGCCGGAAAGATCGGCAGCAGGCCAAGCATCAGCATGACGATATAGCCGACGCCATAGACCGCCCCCTGCGCGGCGCGGCGACCCGGGCCAGCTTCCGCCTGGGGCGGCAGGGCGGCGAGATCGACCATGCCGGTCATGCGGGCGGGGGAGCCCTCCCATTTCTCGCCGTCGCCGACGACGCCGTTCTCCGGGATCGCGGTCAGGTCGGCGAGTTCGGCGCCGCGGCCAACGCGGCTGTTGGGGCCGAACGAGCAGGTGTTGCCGGTATAGGCGTCGGCGCCGATGTCGATCGCGCCGATAATCAGTTCATTGCCCACCACCTGGACGTTGGCGAAGCGGTTCTTGGCGCCCGTGGAGGCGCCGTCGCCGATCGAGATCAGGTCGATGGCGCCAGCCTCGAAATCGCCGATGATGGCGTCGCGGCCGATTTTCGCGCCCAGCATGCGCAGATAGACGCGCATCAGCGGCGAGTTTTGCAGGAATTTCAGCGACGTGGCCTGGATCATGCGCTGCACGAACCAGACGCGGAAGTAATAGACGCCCCACAGCGGATAGCGGCCGGGTTTCGTGCGGCCGAGCACCGCCCATTTCAGGCCAGCGATCAGCAGCTTGGCGCCGATGTTGAGCGCGACATAGACGGTGAACAGCGCCGCCATTTCGGCCCAGATCGAGGCGTCCTCGCGCAGCAGGGCGATGGAGGCCAGGAACAGGCCAAGCCACTGGATGGTCACCACGCCGAGAATCAGCGGCAAGGCGACAGCCTGGGCAAGGCCGCACCAGAAGCGTCGCAGCAGCGGCGGCGGTTCAAACGACAGGTCCAGGGCTTCGCCGCCGCCATTGGCCTCCACCAGCGCCGCCATGGCGCGCAGGGTGCGGGCGGCGTAGACGTCCTGCATGGTCAAGGTGGCGTAGGCCGGATGCCGGCGCACCTCCGAGACGAAGCGGGCCGCCAGCAGCGAATGGCCGCCCAGATCGAGGAAGAAGTCGGCGTCGAACGGGATGGCCTGGCCGGGGAAGACATGCTTCGCCGCCGCCAGCAACACCGCCTCGGCGTCGCTCTGTGGCGCTTCTTCCTCAGCCGCTTCGCGGGCGGTGAGCGCAACCCCCTTCAGCGTCTTGCGGTCGATCTTGCCGGAGGTGAGGCGGGGCAGGGTCGTCGCCAGCTCGAAATGCGACGGGCACATGTAGGACGGCAGGCGCTCACGCAGGCCAGCGCGCAGGGCCATGCGGTCAATGCTCTGGCCCGGCTGGGCGACGAGGAAGGCAACCAGCCGGTCGACGCCCTCATCCTGGCGCACCACCACGGCGGCCTGGGCGACGTTGGGGAAATCGGCAAGCGCCGCTTCGATCTCGCCCAGCTCGACGCGAAAACCGCGGATCTTGACCTGGTCGTCGATGCGGCCGTGGAAAACGATGTTGCCTGTGGCGTCGAGGCTGACGGCGTCGCCGGAGCGGTACAGCACCGGGTCGACCGGCTTTTTATCGGTGGCGAAGGGATTGGCGATGAACTTCTCCGCCGTCAGCTCCGGACGGCGCAGATAGCCCTGGGCGACGCCGGGGCCGCCGATCAGCAGTTCGCCTTCCGCGCCGGGGGCGACCGGGTTCAGCTGCTCGTCCACCACATAGCAGGTGTAATTGGGGATCGGCTTGCCGATGGTGACGGTTTCGCCGGGCACAACTTCAGCCACGGTGGCGACCACTGTCGCCTCCGTCGGGCCATAGGTGTTGAAAATGCGCCGGTCCTGACGGGCCCAGCGGGCGATCAGCGGCGCCGGCAGCGCCTCGCCGCCAAGCAGGATCACCCGCAGCCCCCGCACGTCGCGCGGCAGCAGGGCCAGCAGGGTCGGCACGGTGTCGAGCACGGTGACGCCGGCGGCCTCCAGCACGTCGGGCAGGCGCTCGATGTCGCTCATCACCTCCGGCGTCGCCACCGTCAGGGTCGCGCCAACCAGGTATGGAACCCAGATTTCCTCCATCGACAGGTCGAAGGCGACGGAGGCGCCCTGAAACACCACGTCGTCGGAGGTCAGGCCGTAGACGTCATTGGCGGCGCGCAGGAAGTGGCAGATGTTGCGCTGGCTGATGACGATGCCCTTGGGCGCGCCCGTGGAGCCCGAGGTATAGATCATATAGGCGGGGCTGTCGGCGCTCTGGCCGCGCGCGCGCGGATCCGGCAGGTCCGGCAGGTCGCCGGCGGCAGCTTCCGCCTGCAGCGCCTCGACGCTCCAGACGGCGAATTTGGCGCCGCGCGCCCGGGCGGCGAAGCTGTCGCAGGTCAGCAGGCCCCTGGCGCCGGCGTCGGCGAGGCAGACGGCGATCCGATCAACCGGAGCGTCGGCGTCGAACGGCAGCCAGGCGGCGCCGGTGCGGGTGACGGCGATCTGGGCCATCAGCAAGGCGACGCCGCGCGGCGCCCACAGGCCAACCACGTCGCCAGGGCCGATGCCCTTCGCCGCCAGCGCCCGGGCCATCTGGCCGGTCAGTTCGTTGACCTGGGCGTAGGTCCAGACCTGGTCGCCACTGGCGTAGGCAATGCGATAGCCGCGCAGGCGCACGGTCGCGGCGAAAATCTCGGCCAGGGTTTCATCACGCGCGAATTCCGGCCGCACGGGACCGGACAGCATGAATTGCGACGCCACATGGCCGGCGGTAGCCCCCACATTCACGTCTTCGCCTGGTGTTCTCATCTTGCCCTCGCCTGGACGGCCTTCCGTCCATGGATGCTGCGGCAGACCCAGGATTCCACAGGGAAAGGGCCTGCATGGGCGGATGATTGCGCTTGGCTGCCTGAACCGCGCATGAACGAAAATGAACGGAATGATGAACGCGACCAGGCGGGGCCGGGGAGCGTTCAGGCAGGGTTGGAGCGGGGGAGCCGCGACGGCGCGGGGATAGCCGGAGCCGCCGGGATATCAAGGCTTTTCAGGCGTCCGCAGGCCAGTGAAAGCCCCTCCGGATGTCTGGGCAGTCACCCACAGGTCATGACCGGGCTCGCGCAGGTCATGACGCAAATGTGGCGTTTCAGCCACACATGGGGACGTCAGACATGGGTACGTCACACATGGGTACGTCACACATGGGAGGGCCACGGGAGAGGATGGGGTGGGGGCGCCGGCGCGAGGGCGTCCGGGCCTTCGCGGTCCGCAAGGCGGACATGCGAAAGGCGCCCGAAACCTCAGCCGTGGCCCGGCGGAGCGTCTTCGGGCAGCCAGCGCCAGCCGTGGGCGTCGATGCGGAGCACGCGGCCCTGCCAGACCGGAAAATGGACGGCCTCGGCCGGATCAATGGCGCAGGTGAGGGCCAGCAGCGTCCTGGCGACGCCGCCGTGGGAGACGATGACCGCATCGCCGTCCAGCGCCGCAATGGCGGGGGCGAGGCGGGCGGCCACGTCGGCGTAACTTTCGCCATCCGGCGGCGTGTACGTCCACGGCGCCGCCTTGCGGGCGGCGTGGGCGGCCGGATGGCGCGCCTTGATGTCTTTCCAGGGATGGCCTTCCCAGCGGCCAAAGGAGATTTCGGCCAGCCGTTCGTCGGCCTGGTAGCCGGCCGGCTCGAGCCCCATGGTCTGGCGCAGGATTTCCATGGTGCGGGCGGCGCGGGCCAGGGGGCTGGTCAGCCAGAGCACGCGGGCGGGATCGGGAAGCAACCCGCCGAGAAGCCGGCCGGCGACCGCCGCCTGGCGCTTGCCGGTGCGGTTCAGTTCTGTATCGCGCCGGCCCTGCAGGCGTCCGGCGGCGTTCCAGTCAGTCTCGCCATGGCGGATGAACCAGATGACGCCGCGCGGCCGGACGCCACAAACGACGGGCGCCTCCGCAGGGAGCGCCTCCTGGCGCCCCGCGTCCGGTTGTCCGGCGTTTTCGGCCTGCGTCCGTATGGCGTCCACGGGCCGGGTTATTCCTTGTTGAGAACGATGTCGGGCGCGTCGGGGTTCTTCATGCCGACCACATGGTAGCCCGCGTCCACATGGTGCACCTCGCCGGTGACGCCCTTCGACATGTCGGAGAGGAAATAGGCGGCGCTCTCGCCGACGTCCTCGACGGTCACCGAGCGACGCATGGGCGAGTTGTATTCGTTCCACTTCAGGATGTAGCGGAAATCGCCGATGCCGGAGGCGGCCAGGGTCTTGATCGGGCCGGCGGAAATGGCGTTGACGCGGATGCGCTGCGGGCCCAGATCCGCGGCGAGGTAGCGCACGCTGGCTTCCAGGGCCGCCTTGGCGACGCCCATCACGTTATAATGGGGCATCCATTTTTCGGCGCCGTAATAGGTCAGGGTCAGGATCGACCCGCCATCGGTCATCAGCTTCTCGGCCCGCTGGGCGATCGCGGTCAGCGAGTAGCACGAAATCAGCATCGACTTGCTGAAATTGGCCTCGCTGGTGTCGAGATAGCGACCGGTCAGCTCGTCCTTGTCGGAAAAGGCGATGGCGTGGACGAGGAAGTCGATCTTGCCCCAGAGCTTCTCCACCTCGGCGAACACAGCGTCGATGGTGCTGGCGTCGGTGACGTCGCAATGGCCGACGACGGCGGCGCCAAGTTCGGCTGCCAGCGGCTCAACGCGCTTCTTGAGCGCGTCGCCCTGATAGGTCAGGGCGATTTCAGCGCCGTGCTGGCGCGCCGCTTTGGCAATGCCCCAGGCAATCGATTTGTTGTTGGCCAACCCCATGATAACGCCGCGCTTGCCGGCCATGAGGGAACTGATTTGCGCAACGTTGCCTGCCATGGTGAAACTGGGACCCTGGTGCTCGCCGGAACCGCCGACGCTTCTTCCGTTGCATCATTAGCCGACGCGGGCGGGGGACGGAAGCCCGGATTGTTCCACTGTTTCACAAGCGCGGGCGTGGACCATCCGCCGCGCGCGGAAAATGGCGGGGAACTGGCGCCAACCGCCGCCAACCGCGCGCGGCGACGGGCGGCAGCCCCCGGCCACGCCAGGCGGCGGCAGGCCGCGCGGGCGGGTTCCCTGGCTGAGCTTGCGTCAGATGCTGGATGGTTTATACCGCCGCCCGCTATGTGCGCCGTGCGTTCAGGGCGCAGGCGCAGCGTCGATCGGCTCTCCGGAAGTTGTCGCCGAACTTTGACAAGCTGGTGAGAGAATGACGTCCGGCCATTGCGCAAAACTGATTTGCACGCCTCAATGATGGCGGTTGTCTGACAACGCAATGGCAATCTGCGAAACGCTGGCGAACGGATCGCGCGATCATTGCCGGCGCCGCCGCATAACGGGCGTTGCATCCAGGGGCGGAATTTTGATGTCAGCAATGCAAGGCCGGGAAGAAACAGGCGGCGCGGCCGGTTTACAGGCGGGTGGCGCGGCCGATTCTCCAGACGGCGCCGTCCCCGGCGGGCATGATCCCAAGACCGGCTTCTGGACCCTGGTGGTTGGCGCCGCCGGCGTTGTATTCGGCGATATCGGCACCAGCCCGCTGTATGCTTTCCGTGAAGCCGCCAAGGTGGGCATGGAGGGCGGTCTCGACGCTCGCGCCTCCGTCATCGGCGTGCTGTCACTGATTCTCTGGGCGCTGATGCTCGTGGTGACGGTGAAATACGTCTTCATCCTGCTGCGCGCCGACAACAACGGCGAAGGCGGCATTCTCTCGCTGATGGCGCTGGCGCAGCGGGCGATGGGGCACGCCAACAGCCGCCTCATTATTTTTCTCGGCATGCTGGGCGCGGCGCTGTTCTACGGCGACGCCATCATTTCTCCAGCCATCTCGGTGCTGTCGGCGGTCGAAGGCCTGAAGCTGGTGACGCCGGCTCTCGACGATTACGTGCCGCAGATCACCACGGCCATCCTGCTGCTGCTGTTCCTCGTGCAGAGCCGGGGCACGGCCCAGGTGGCGCGCCTGTTCGGCCCCATCATGATGCTGTGGTTCTTCCTGATGGCGGTGGGCGGCCTCTATCACATCAAGGATGACCTCGGCGTGTTCTGGGCTCTCAATCCCAAATACGCGGTGGATTTCATCATCCACAACGGGGCCATCGGCATGGCGATCCTGGGCGCCGTGTTCCTGGCTGTCACGGGCGCCGAAGCCCTCTACGCCGATCTTGGCCATTTCGGCCGCAGCCCGATCCGCTTCACCTGGTTCATGGCGCTGCCGGCGCTGGCGCTGAACTATCTTGGCCAGGGCGCGCTGGTGCTGGCGCATCCCGAAAAGATCGAGAACCCCTTCTTCCTGCTGTTCCCGGAATGGGCGCTGGCGCCGATGGTGGGCATGGCGACGCTGGCGACCATCATCGCCGGCCAGGCGGTGATTACCGGCGCCTACTCCCTCAGCCGCCAGGCCATCCAGCTCGGCCTGCTGCCGCGTCTTGAAATCCGCTACACGTCGGACGTGCACGCGGGGCAGATCTACATGCCCCGCATCAATTATTTGCTGCTGGCCGGCGTTCTGCTGTCGGTGGGCCTGTTCCGCAATTCCAGCAATCTGGCGGCGGCCTATGGCGTGGCGGTGACCGGCACCATGGTGGTGACCGCCATCCTCGCCTTCGTGGTGATCTGGAAGGACTGGAAGCGGCCGCTGTGGCTGGCCGCCGCCATCATGCTGCCGTTCCTGATCATCGACAGCACCTTCCTGCTCGCCAACCTGCTGAAGGCGCTGCACGGCGGCCTGTTCCCCATCATCGTCGCGGCGATCATCATGACCATGATGCTGGTGTGGCGGCGCGGCACCCGAATCGTGCTGGAGAAGACCCGCAAGGCCGAAATGCCGATGGAGGAGCTGGTCGACATCCTGGCCAAGAGCAACCCGCACCGGGTGCGCGGCACGGCGGTGTTTCTCACCAGCGACCCGGATTTCGCCCCGGCGGCCCTGTTGCACAACGTGAAGCACAACAAGGTGCTGCACGAAAAGAACGTCATGCTGACGGTGATCACCGACGACAGGCCGCGGGTGCCGGACAGCGAGCGGGTGTCCATCGAGCCGATCCGCGACGGCTTCAGCCGCGTCACCATGGCGTTCGGCTATGCGGAAACGCCCAACGTGCCGCGTGGCCTCGCCATCGCCCGCAGCCAGGGCTGGCGTTTCGACATCATGTCCACGTCGTTCTTCGTGTCGCGCCGCTCGATCCGCATCGGCGCCAATCCACGCATGCGTCTGTGGCAATCGAAGATGTACATGTTCCTGGCGCGAAACGCCTCGGACGCCACGGACTTCTTCCAGATTCCCACTGGCCGCGTCGTCGAGGTTGGCACCCAGGTTACCTTGTAAGCCAACACTCCAGGGCGGGGGCGCCGGCCTGTCCTCCGGGCCTTCCCGATGCGGCCGGCGACGCCGGCCCATTAGGAAGCGGTTAGCCATGTCAATGAAAATTCAACAAAATCAGCCAGAAAATGCCTAATTGTTGACGCGCTTGGCAGGCCCCATGGAAGGCTGCCACGCGCCATGGGGGCGCGTTTCGGGAGCTTCAGGGCAAGGACGATGAGCGAAAGAGCGCAAGGCGGCGGCGCGGGTGGCGTCGCAAGCAATCATCAGGATCGACGTGAGGACCGACGCGGCGACGCGGGTTTGACATTCCGGGCAGTAGGCATACCGGCCCTGGCCGGGGCGCTGGCCTCGGCCCCGCGCAAGCCGGCCCCAGGCCGGGACCACGGGCGGTCGGCGTCTGCGACGGTGGCGCGGCAGGACGTGGATACGGACGACATGGTGGCGCTGCGCTCCCGCAACTGATCTGGCGTCCAGCTGATCTGGCGCTCGCCTGGCGACCAATCCGCCTGGCGTTAACGGGCAAGTCCTGGCCGGATGTTCCGAACCCGGCGGGCAGACGGCGTTGCATCCTGCAACCCGCCGCAGCCCGGTATATGGGATGTCGGCCGTGGTGCATGGCGCGCGCCTGCAAGGTTTCGCGCCCTGCATGGTTTGACGCCACGAGGCGGCGGCTCCCGGAAAAACTCGCAACCGGCAGCTTCACATGGGGTGGGCCTGAGGCAGCCTGACGTTTGGAATGCGTGAGGCTTTTCAGCGAAACCAGTTCACGGAAAAGCGCTCCAGCCTCACAAATTGCCGCTGCCGCTTTTGGCCCGCCGCATTTTGCAGGCTGCGGATTTGGCGCGCTGTTCAGGCGCGCGCCTGCACGAAAGCTGGCTCACTTTTCAATGCGCCCCGCGCTGTCCTGAAGGTCAGCGCTGATGTCACGGCGCCGATGTTCTGGCGTCCCAAGTCCTCTGGGTCCAAGTCCTCTGGGTCCAAATCCTCTGGCGCCCAGGTCCTCTGGCTTCCAGGTTTTGGCGCCAAGTCCGGCGCGCGGCGTCCTAGTGCCGGCGGCCCGTGGAAAAGCCGCCGCTGCGCACGCGGGCGGGAAGGCTTTCGGCGAAGGTGGCGACGGCCTCCTCGCCATAGGCGTCAACAAGCTCGCGGAAGGCCGTGAACAGCGCCGCGTGGGCGACGCAATCACCGTCCAGCCCGTCAAGCTGGGCCTCGGCGAAGGCTTCCGAAAGATAGCTCAGCGCCGCCCGCTTCTCTTCACTGGTTTCGCCAAGATCGTAGTCAAAATTTGAGTCGTTCATCAATCGCGCCTGAATGCCGGGGGCTGGACGTGAAACAGGAGACGTCAACTGGGCCATGGGCGAAACCGTCCATTCCTGAACACGATCGCCCGGACGTCTGTTGGGTTTTCTGGCGCGTGGTCACGCGCTTCGCATGCGAAGCGGCGACCTGTTCGCCCGATGTATCCTCTGATGGAGGCAGAATAGCGTCTGGGGACCGCAGCGCCACGAAGTTCTTGCCAAACAGTTAACATGTCCGCGCAGCCCGGTAAATTTCTCCAGTGGCGGCAAATGCAGGCTATTTGACGGCGTCGGGCCCAAAGGGGATCGTTTTAACGGGCGATGCGGGCGGACAGGGCGCGGGAGAGGGCGGCGCCTTCGGCCACATAACGCTGGATGGCCAGCTCGGCGGAAGGGGTGCAGCGCTTGTAGGACAGGCTCCAGGCGCGATAGCTGTCGTTCCACGCCGCGGCGAGGCGTTGCCTGCGTTCGGGCGGCGTCGACTCCGCCTCGATCAGCGCGGTCATGCGGTCGCGCCACAACCGCCCGTCATTGGCGCCGCACAGGTTTCGCAGCCAGGCCAGCGAGCCCATGATTTCGGCCAGGCGCAGCATGCTCTGCTCGGTGGTGGGGGCGGCGCCGCGCGGGCCGCGCGGCGCGAGGGAAGGCGGGGGCGGCGGCCCGGCCCCTGGCGCCGCCGGCTGGGCCAAAGCAACCGGGCTCAAGGCAATCGAAGCCAGGGCAATCTGGGCAAAGGCAATCTGGGCAACCGCCAGGCGCGCAGCAAGGCCAGACGCGCGCGCCATTGCCCGGCGCGCGATGCGGAAGGCGCCGCCGGCGGCCGCTTGTCGCGCCGGGTGGCCGTGATGATTTTCGGTGAACCGGGTGCGCAACATTCCCTGCCCATCTGTTCGGAAGACCGTCAGGCCGGAGGCGTCGCCGCCTGCTGGTGAGACGCCATGTGAAACGCCTGATCGAGAATGGTCAGCAAATTGTCGGTGACTGGCAGACAGCCAGCCTCACTCCGAGTCGCCCATGCCAAGGCAGGCGCTTCGGCGCTTACCGTCCCTTCGCCGCCGGTCCAGATAGCGGCGAAGCACATGATAACATAATGGCGCAGCACACGGTCAGCGGAATCCGCCGGGGCGCGACCGCCGCGGGCGAAAGCGATGTGCTCCAGATGGCCGGCAAGGCCAATGATGCGGGCGGACACGCCGGTTTCCTCGGCCAGCTCGCGCAGGGCCGCGGCCTCCAGGGTTTCGCCGGCCTCCACCACGCCGCCGGGAAAACTCCAGACCAGCGGCGGCGCGGCGCGCCGCGCCAGCAGAACGCGGCCGTCGCGAATGACCGCGCAACTGGCGGCGACGAACGGCCGGACCGGGAAGCGCCGCCCGGGCGCTTCCTGTAATTCACACTCCGCTTCCCGGGCCATTTCCGCCACCTCCTGTCGCCTTATGGGAACAGGCGCAGTCGGGACCACGGGGTAGCTTCGTCCGGGCGGGTGAACGCCACCCGGTCATGCAGACGGAAGGGGCGGTCATGCCAGAATTCGATCGCGAGCGGCGTCAGCCGGTAGCCGGTCCAGTGGGGCGGGCGCGGCAGGTCGGAGCCTTCCGGGTGGCGCTTTTCCACCTCGGCGACGCGGGCGACCAGTTCGTCGCGGGAGGCGAGGGGCTGCGACTGGTCGCTGGCCCAGGCGCCGACGCGGCTGCCCCAGGGGCGGCTGAGGTAATAGGCGTCCGCCTCGGCGTCGGAAACGCGGGAGATCAGCCCCCGGGCGCGCACCTGCCGGGCAAGGCTCTTCCAGTGGAAAACGATGGCGGCCTTGCCGGCGCCGTCGAGTTCGCGGCCCTTGGCGCTGCGGGTGTTGGTGAAGAAGCAGAAGCCCCGTTCATCAAAGCTCTTGAGCAGGACGATGCGGGCGTTGGGCAGGCCATCGGCGTCCACGGTGGCGAGGGTCATGGCGTTCGGGTCATTGGGCTCGGAGGCCGAGGCGTCGGCCATCCAGGCGCGGAACAGCGCAAACGGGTCGGACGCCTGCGTGAAGTCACCGGTAATTAACGGTTCCAAGGCCAATCTCCTTCAGCCATCCTGGCGGCGTGAAATCTGATGTCTGAAGCCCCGGTTTACGTTGGGAGGCGCTTCAGGCGCCAGATCCCCACTCCGCCGGAACTCCAGTTTTGCGACGATCGGGTCCGCCAATGCTCCGGCAAGGGACGGGATCCTGATCCCTGACGCAAAATCCGGCCAGAGTGCACCGGTGTTGCTTGCGCCAGGCCACTGAACGAACGCCTTTTCCAGGCGCCGGGTGGTCCCGGCCGCTGGAAGCAACCCTGTTGGAGACCACGCGTTGCAGTCTTCCGCGACATCCAGAACGCCAGCGTCCGCCCCGGCGCTTTATATGCGCCATCTGGCGTTTCGCGAAGGGCGCGCGCGCTGCGAAATGGGAGGAAACGGAAGCGCCCGCCGCCCGCGGCTGTTTTTATCCGCCCGCTGTGGGGCGGCCGTCGCCGTTTGCCTGGCGTTGTCCGGGTGTGGTTTCAGCATCCCCATCAAGCCGTTGGCGGGCGATGACGTCGTGACCGGCTCCATCACTCCGGCTGAAAGTGAAATCCGGCTGGCCCCGGGTCTGACGGATGAGGACTGGCGGCGCGCCAGCAACGCCATGTCGGTGGCGCTCGATCCGCTCGGCAATGGCGAGCGCGCCGGATGGGACAATCCGGAAACCGGCCATTCCGGCGCCTTCCGCCCGGCGGGCCTGCCGTTCGTTCGCGCGGGAGAGGTTTGCCGGGCGTGGGTCGCCGACGTGAAGACCAAAGTGGTCAGCCGCCACCAGGAGGGCACGTCCTGTCGCGCCCCGGGCGAGGACTGGCGCATCGCCGCCAACCAGAAGGTCGCCGAGGCGCGCTAGGCGCGCACGCGCCGCCAACCGGGGCGCCGCGCGCGGAATTTCGCGTTTTGCCGACGTTGTCGCCGTTGCATAATAGCAACAGGCGCCCATATGCCAGGGAGCCTTCCATGGCGCGCCCCGTGGTTTTCTACAGTTTCCATCCAGAAGCCGGAAACCGGCGCACGCCGGCGCCGGTCGCCGGGTGAGCCGCGCGGGCCCATTAAATCCAGGCGGAATGGAAATCCGGGCGGGATGAATGGTGCGACGGGTTGACGGCGTGCGCGTCTATGGGGATTGCTTTTGGGGACATTAACGCCCTGCCGGGCGCGGGAGCAGACAGGTAATGCGTGATCCTTATCAGGTTCTTGGCGTAGCGCGGGATGCCAGCGAGGCGGACGTCAAGAAGGCGTTCCGCAAGGCCGCCAAGACATGGCATCCGGACCAGAACAAGGACCCGAAGGCCAAGGAGCGCTTCGCGGAAATCAACGCCGCCTATGAAATCGTCGGCGACAAGGAAAAGCGCGGTCAGTTCGATCGCGGCGAGATTGACGCCGAGGGCAAGCCGAAGTTTCAGGGCTTCGAGGGCTTTCACCCGGGCGCCGGCGGGCGCGGCGGTTTCGGCGGCGGCCAGGGATTCGAGGGTTTTTCCTTTGGCTTCGGTCAGGACGGCCGGGTCGATCCCTCGGACATTTTCGGCGACGCCTTTCGTGACGCCATGGGCGGGCGGGCGCGGGCCCGCCGGGCGCCGCCGCGCGGCGCCGACATCGAAGCCGAAATCGTCATCAGCCTGCGCGACGCCGCCGAAGGCGGGCAGAAGCGCCTGCACCTGCCCAGTGGCAGCGACGTCAACATGAATATTCCTGCCGGCATTCGCGACGGCAAGGTGATGCGCCTGAAGGGCCAGGGCGATCCGAGCCCGTTCGGCGGCGAACATGGCGACGCCCTGCTCACCGTGCGCATTGCCCCGGACGAGCGCTTCACGCTGGACGGCGACACCCTGCGCGCCCGTCTGCCGGTGGACCTGGAGGACGCGGTGCTGGGCGGCAAGGTGCGCGTGCCGACCCTGGACGGCGAAGTGGCGATGACCATTCCGCCGATGACCAGCAGCGGCCGCAGCCTGCGCCTGCGTGGCAAGGGGTTTCCGACCGGCAAGGGTGACGCGCGCGGCGATCTGATCGTCACCGTGGAGGTGCGCCTGCCGGACGGGGCGGACGACGAACTCACGGCGCTGATGCAGAAACGCCGCGACGCCCGCGTCTGAGACGCAGCGGTCAGGCCACGCCTGAACGCCTTCACGCCAGACAGCGTGAAGGCGTTTTCCTTTATTTCAGCGTGCTGTTCACCCAGACCGTGGTGCGATCGAGGGCGATGGCGAGGCGCGCGAACAGCAGATCGATCTCCGACTCGGTGATGATCAGCGGCGGGCACAGGGCCATGGAATCGCCAAGGCTGCGGGCGATCAGCCCTTCCTCCGCCGCATAGCGCGTGAACATGGCGCCGACGCCGGCCTTTGCCGGGAAGGCGGTTTTCGTCGCCCGGTCCGCCACCAGCTCCAGGGCCCCCATGAGCCCCATGCCCCGGGCTTCGCCGACGAGGGGATGCTCGGTGAATTCGCGCAGGCGCTGCTGGAACAACGGCGCGACCTTGCGCACATGGCCGACGATGTCGTCGCGCTCATAAATCTCGATGGTTTTCAGCGCCACGGCGGCCGCCACCGGATGCCCGGAATAGGTGAAGCCATGGTAGAAGGCGCCGTTCTTGCGGCTTTCGTCGACCATCGCCTGATACATGCGTTCGGGGATCAGCACGGCGCTGATCGGCATGTAGGCGGCGGAAAGCGCCTTGGCCAGCGACATGCTGTCCGGCCGCATGCCCAGCGCCTGCGAGCCGAACATCTCGCCAAGGCGCCCGAAGCCGCAGATCACCTCATCGGCGATCATGTAAACGTCATGGCGGTCGAGCACCGCCTGGATTTTCTCGAAATAGCCGGCGGGCGGAACGATCACGCCGCCGGCCCCCATCACCGGTTCGGCGATGAAGGCGGCCACGGTGTCCGGCCCCTCGCGCTGAATCATCTCCTCCAGCTCATTGGCCAGGCGGGTGGCGAAATCTTCCTCGCTCTCGCCTTCAAGGGCGTAGCGGTAATGGTGCGGGCAGGCGGTGTGCAGGATGCCGGCGATGGGCAGGTCGAAATCGGCGTGGTTGCCGGGCAGGCCGGTCAGCGAGGCGCTGGCGATGGTGACGCCGTGGTAGGCGCGCTGACGGCTGATGATCTTCTTCTTGTTGGGGCGACCAAGCGCATTGTTCATGTACCAGACCAGCTTGATCTGGGTGTCGTTGGCCTCCGAGCCGGAATTGCAGAAAAACACCCGCGAAACCGGGATCGGCGCCATGTCCTTGAGTTTTTCCGCCAGAGCGATGGCCGGGTCGTGGCTGCGGCCGGCGAACAGGTGATTGAACGGCAGGCGCGCCATCTGCTCGCGCGCCGCTTCGACCAGTTCGGCGTTGCTGAAGCCCAGGGAGGCGCACCACAGGCCGGACATACCTTCCAGATAGGGCTTGCCGGCGCTGTCATAGACATAGACGCCATCGCCGCGCTCCATCACCACCGGCCCCTGGTCGGGCAAGGTCGCCAGATTGGCGTAAGGGTGGGCGATGGTCGCCAGATCGCGGGCGGCGTAATTGTCGGTCATGCGGCTCCCTTCCCTGTATGGACTGGCCACCGGCTGCAGGGCCAGACTTTGTTGCAGTCTGCCACAGTTCTTGCCGGAGGCCATGATCCCCGGACGCGCGGATGATCGCGCCGTTTCCGTGCGGGATCGCCAAGACGGAGGCGGGAGCGGAAGAAGCCTTTGGCAAGGGGCGGGAGGCGCGCCCTGGTTTCTCCCGGGCGCGCCATGCCCGCGCCAGCCGCGCCCATCCACGCGCCTGCCGCCGGGCCAGGCGCGGCCCATTGCAACGCGGGCGTTTTCGTGGATGGCGGGAGCGCCCCGCCATGACGGATGGGCGGAGGCGGGCAGGGAAGCCGCCGGGATGGACGCGGCGTGGTTTTTCTGGCGCCTTCAGGCGCGTTTCAGAGCGCCATGGGCGGCGCGCGAAAACCACCGTTCAGCTGTTCCAGCATGCCGGCGACGGCGATGGTGGTGCGGTCCGCGCCCTCCGCGCCGACAATCTGCACGCCGGCGGGCAACGCCCCATCGCCCTGGGGAATGGGCGCGACCGTCGCCGGCAGATGGGCCACGGTGGCGAGGGCCGCCCAGTGCAACAGGTTGAAGTAGGGCGCCTGGACGCCGTCGCCCATGTCGATGCGGCGGCCGTGAATGTCCTTGCCGTGGTCGTGGGCGATGGCGGTGACCGAGGCCGGCGGCATCAGCACCACGTCATAATTCTCGAAGAAGCGGCTCCATGCCTGCTTCAGTTTCTCGCGACGGGCCACAAGCTCCTGCCATTCGGCGGCGCCGAGGCCGGCTGCCCGGCATTGCTGGGCCTGGTGGCTGTGGTCGTCAGCGGCAAACGCGGCGGCGTTGTCGGCGAGGCGCTGGCGCGCCTTCTCCGGCACGGCGGAGAGGGCGATGGCGTGGTTCATCAGGGCGTAGACCTCGAACGCCTCGAAGAAGCTGAAATCCGGCCGGGCGTTTTCATCAACGATTGCCCCTGCGTCAGCGAGGCTGCGGGCGGCGCTCGCCACCGCTCCCGCCACCGCGGCGGACACCGGCGCTTCGGCCTCATTCAGCCACACGGCGACGCGCAGGCCCTCGGGCGTGGCGCGACGCGGCGGCTCCAGCCGGGCCAGCGCGCCATCGGGCGAGTCTGAGCCGGCGGTCAGCGACAGGATCAGGTCGAGATCGGCGGCCGAGCGGGCGATGGGGCCGCCGACGCCAAGGTCCGGGTTATGGTTGGTGGTCCCGGGCGCCGGCGGAATGTGGCCGCGCATGGGGACGAGGTCCCAGGTGGATTTGTGGCCGAACAGGCCGCAGCAGTGGGCCGGCCAGCGGATCGAGCCGCCAATGTCCGAGCCCCACTCAAACGACGACATGCCGGTGGCGGTGGCCGCCGCGGCGCCGCCCGACGAACCGCCGGGGCTGCGGGCGACGTCCCACGGGTTGTTGGTGGTTCCGTAGACGGCGTTGAAGGCCTGCCAGTCGCTGGTGAAGGCCGGGACGTTGCTCTTGCCGAAAATCACCGCGCCAGCATTGCGCAACCGGGCGATGGCGGCGGCGTCTTCCTGCGGCACGTAATCCTTCAGCGGCGGCGCGCCCGCGGTGGCGGGCATGCCTTTGACAGCGAACGAATCCTTGATGGTGACCGGCAGCCCATCGAGCGGAAGCGCCTTGCCGGCGGCGCGGCGAGCGTCGCTGGCGCGGGCGGCGGCGCGGGCGCCTTCCACGTCCATGGCGACCACGGCGTTGAGCGCCGGGTTGAGCGCGGCCACGCGCGCCAGGGCCTGTTCGAGCAGGTCAACCGCCGTGATCTCGCCACGCGCCAGCGCCGCGAGCTGGTCACTGGCGGATTGTGTCAGCAGATCCATGGCGTATTCCCCCTTGCCGCATCGTTCACTACTGCCCGCGCGCTGGCAGGCGGCGCTATCGATACATTCATGGGGAATTTGCGCAACTGTTTGCGACGCTGGCCCTGGAGCGCGCGGCGCCTTCAGAAGGCGCGCGCCATGAACAGGTCCGCAGGCGGTTTACGGGGCCGCGTCGCCGTCAAGCGCGGCGCGCCAGGCGCGCTGGATGCGATCAAGGGCGGCGATGTCGGCTGCGGGGAGGCGGCCGAGGGTGCGGTTTACATAAGCGCGCTGGATGGCGAGGCCGCGGGCGACCACGTCGCGCCCGCTGTCCGTGAGGTAAAGGGCGTGGCTGCGCCGGTCGCCGGGCAGGGGGCGCCGCTCGGCGAAGCCGCCGCGCACCAGGCGGTCGACCAGGCCGGAGACGTTGCCCTTGGTGACGTACAGGCGGTCGGCCAGTTCCTGCTGGCTGAGCCCCTCGCGCTCCGACAGGGTGGAGAGCACGTCGAACTGGGGCACCGACAGGGCGATGTCGCGCAACTCCGCCGTGATCGCGGCGTACAGCCGCCGGTTCAGCCGGACGAAGCGCAGCCAGACCTTCATGACGTCCGCCGTCTCGTCCGGGCCCGCCGCGCCGGGAAGCGGTTCGATTGACGCGTTCAATATCGCCTCCAGGTCCTGCCATGCGACAACGCCGCGACCGGCGCTGTCCGCCGGCTTCTTATCAGCACACAGGTTCAGATATAAACCATTGCAATCGGGCGCGCCTGAACGATGATCGGCGCTGGCGAACGCGAACGGAACCTGTGGCGGGCGCGCGACCGGAGGAATGGGAACGGGAGGACGAACGTGCTGGGTCTGATGCAGGATTGGCCGCTGTTGATACACCGGATCATCGATCATGCGGCGATACAACATGCGAACCGGGAGGTGATCACGCGTTCCATCGAGGGGCCGTTTCATACGACGACCTATGCGGACATGCGCGCCCGCTCGCTGAAGGTGGCGAAACGCCTCGCGAAGGAGGGCGTGAACCAGGGCGACCGCATCGCCACCCTTGCCTGGAACACCTGGCGGCACATGGAGGTGTGGTATGGCGTGACCGGGGTCGGCGCGGTTTATCACACGCTCAACCCGCGTCTGTTCGAGGACCAGCTCATCTATATCGCCAATCACGCCGAAGACCGGCTGATGTTTCTCGATCTTACCTTCGTCGACCTGATGGAGAAGTTGCAGGACCGTCTGCCGACCGTGCAGCGCTATATCGTGCTGACCGACGCCGCTCACATGCCGCAGACCAGCCTGCGCGGCGCGGTCGCCTATGAGGACTGGATCAACGAAGTTGATGACGACTTCGCCTGGGTCACCGTCGACGAAAACGCGGCGGCCGGCATGTGCTACACCTCCGGCACCACCGGCAACCCCAAGGGCGTGGTGTACTCCCACCGCTCCAACGTGCTGCACGCCATGATGTGCGTGGCGCCGGACGCCATTGGCCTGTCTTCGCGCGATACGGTGCTGCCGATCGTGCCGATGTTCCACGCCAACAGCTGGTCGCTGGCGTTCTCCGGCCCGATGTCCGGCGCGCGCATGGTGATGCCGGGCATGAAGCTGGACGGCGCCTCGGTGTATGAGTTGCTGGAGCACGGCAAGGTGACCATCACCGCCGCGGTGCCAACGGTCTGGCTGATGCTGCTGCAATACATGGAGGCGAATGACCTGCGGCCCACCACCCTGGAGCGGGTGGTGATTGGCGGCTCTGCCTGCCCGCGCTCGATGATCGCGGCGTTCGAGAGCCGCTACGGGATCTCGGTCCGTCATGCATGGGGCATGACCGAGATGAGCCCGATTGGCAGCAGCGGCGTGGTCAAGCCGGATTATGGCGACCTCGACCAGGAGGCGCTGTTCGACCTGAAGGTGAAACAGGGCGCGGCGCCGTTTGGCGTGGAGATGAAGGTCACCAACGACGCCGGCGAGGCGTTGCCCTGGGACGGCAAGACCTTCGGCCGGCTGAAGACCCGTGGCCCGGCGGTGGCCCGCGCCTACTTCCGCAATGAGGGCGGCGAGATTCTCGACGCGGACGGGTTCTTCGACACCGGCGACGTGGCGACCATCGATCCTTACGGGTCGATGCAGATCACTGATCGGGCCAAGGACGTCATCAAGTCTGGCGGCGAGTGGATTTCTTCCATCGACATCGAAAACCTGGCGGTCGGCCATCCCGACGTGGCCGAG
>Ga0180216_1001180_pt1 | contig 24083 bp, 19 predicted proteins | sample eDN3rd37CBELigMG_FD_128879 | JGI IMG/M metagenome (GOLD analysis project Ga0180216, IMG submission 128879) | Enriched Miracle-Growth compost microbial communities from Emeryville, California, USA - eDNA 3rd pass 37_C BE-Lig MG (version 2)... ...
CGTACTTTGTACAGGACTAAGAGCCCATCACGTGTTGCAAAATATCTCGAATGTTCTAGATCATTCCACTGGCTTTCCAAATCTGGCAATCCTCCAGACTGGCAGGGAACACAGCGGAGGCCCCGATTTCCTCAACCGCCTCCATCTCTCCAAAGACGCCACCGCGACCTGGGTCGTATGACGTCATACAAAAGCCACTGGTGGCTAGGGTCTGGGGTAGAACTCTGTCAGAACGTTGTCAGAATCAAGTAACGGTCGCGCGTTTTGGCGCCAAAAAACCGGCGGACGCCGACGCGGACGCGGACGACGAAGCGGACGCCGACGCGGACGCGGACGCCGACGCCGACGCCGACGCCGACGCCGGCGGCTGAGAAGACGTGCAGCCAGAAGGGGTGGAATAGCAAAGCCTCTGTCGAATGGTTTGGGGTGGGAGCCAGCAGCGACGGACGCTGACAAGGCTGGACGACCGAGCAGACCCCACCAGCAGGGGTGTTAGAGTGCGTTGAGCGAGCTGCGGCTCAGGCTGGAAGCGTCATGGCATCCCGCGGGAGCACGCCCAAAACCCCCGCGGTCGCGGGCTCGGCCGCTCCGGCGGCGTCCGTGCGCAAGTCGGCGGGCCGCGGCCGCGGCGGGGCCGCCGGCAAGGCCGTCGACACGCCCCGCACCACTGTACGGCAGCAGCGTGGGGCAGCGGGAGACGGGCGCAGCCGGTGGCTCACTGGCTGCCTACCGTGCGCGCGGCTCTGTGCTGACCAGATCCGGGAGCTGCTCAAGGCGCTGCCGACGCCAAAGCCGGGCGCAGCTGCTGCCGCCGCCCCCGAGCCCGCTGCCTCAGCAGCCCGGCCCTCGCCGCGCTCGTCGCTCGTGAGCCGAAAGGACCGGCCGCCCAGCGCGAGCAAGACCGTGCGCTTTGAGAAGGACACGCCGCGCACCAACGTGCGCAGCCTCCTCAAGGCCAGTACGTGGTGGCGCATGGCGGCCCCATCTTCACTGCCAGCCGCTAACGACGCGGCGTCCTGACGTGGGCGATGGTGCACCCCCGCCTAGTTCGCACGCCGACGGAGACGCCGGAGGACATCCGGACCGCGCTCGCCCGGGCGCCCGTGGCGCCGGGGCCCGTGACGGTGGCGAGCCCGGACATGTCGTTCTATGGTGGCGGCACGCCCAGCTTTGACAGGTGCGCGCTGGTCCGCCCGACGCAGCTGTGCGGCCTGCGTGGCGGCGATGCTGAAGCGGGCCACGCTGCCTCCCGTGCTCGTCGTCCTTTTCTCCAGCGGCGTGATCGCCAACATTACGCCGCTGACGGCGCGGCCGTCCGTCATTCCCTACGCCGACGCGCGCAAGCCGTCCTTCAAGGTCGCGTTGACCCCGGCGGAGCAGGCGGCCGCGGGTCGGCCACCCTTGGCGGGCGCAGTCGCCACCACCCGCACGGTCCAGGTGACCCAGCAGCAGCAACAAAAAGCTGGCCGGCGGCGAAAGAGGTGGGCGCGCGTGCAGCTCATGGGCATTCCTGTGCACGCCACTGACTGACGTCGACGGTCTCCCTCGCCAGTCGCGGCATGCACACCACAGCATCCGGATGTCGGCCGACGGCGTGCCCATCCAAGGCCTGCCAGAGACACTCGTGTCGTCCATGTTTACCAACTTTTGCCCCCTGGTGGTCACGAAGGAGGCCATGGCGCGCGTCATGGAGGCGTACGAGGGGGCGGTGGCGAGAAGCCGGGGGGCGGGGTGCCCGTCTGCACCAGCTAACCGAGCCCAGAGATCTCGGGCCCGTTGAGCGCGTCCAGGTCGCACGACTACTGGGAGCAGGCGTCGGCGGATCTGGCCGCGTACTCGACGCACGCCCGGCGCAACACCATCGAGCCGTCGGACGTCGCGTGCTTGTTTGAGCGGTACGCGCTCGCTTGCGTGCGCCACGCATAGCGTCCCTTGTTCTGGCACGCCCTCATGTTATGAATGCTAGCTGGTCGCCGCTGCTGGGAAGTGCGCTAGGCAACGGCTGACGGGCGCCAAGACCACCATCGAGGACCTGGCGCGGCAGTACCTGCCGCGCGAGTACGTCGACGAGCTCGTGCCGGTCGCGCGCGCCTACAACAAGATCCAGCCGGCCAAGCCGGTGCGGCCATAGATAGACAGCGTTGTACAGTGTGCCGGCCTTGCGTGTACGATAGCCAAGTGAAAATTTTTTGATCGAAGAGTACAAAATGGTTACAACAAGGGAGTGTCGTCTGCTAGCATGGATTGGAGCACGTCGGCGTCCGTCGCCGTCTCGACGAGCCACACCGGCGGGCCGGGCCAGGCCGCCGACACCAGGTTCGGCGTCCACTCGGCCAGCTGCACCGTCGCCAGCGTCGTCGCTTCCTCCCGGTGCTGCCACGCGATGCGTTCCTGGGGGGAAGCGCGCGCGCAGGCCAACGATGCATGCACTTTCGGTCAGCCTGCCGACCTGAAGGCAGCGGCGGCGGCTGGAGCGGGCGGCGGCCACGTACGCTCTGCTCGAGGCACGATGCTACCTGCTGCGCGAGCCGCTGCGTCAAGGCGGGCAGGGGCACAGTGAGCTCCCCGTCCAGATTGATGGCCCGCTGCCGGATTAACAAGCGCACAGCCCCGCGGCGGCGCGGCGGTCAGCACGGCCCGGTCGCCACACGTTGCTCGGCCATGAGGCCAACGCACCTCCACGATTGTGCGCAGGCTGTTGGCGCACGTGCGCAAGAGCCGATCGCGCTGCAGCGCCTGGCACAGCGCCAAGGTGGCGCGCTCCTGCTGCTGCCGCTGCATCAGTTGCCGCTGCGCGCTCCACCCGAACGTGATCAGCACATCGGGCTCCGTCCACGGCTGTCGCCCAGGCCGTCGGAACTCCCAACGCGCGCGGAAAGGGTGAGGACACTGGGCGCGGGATCTGGCGAGGTCCGGCCCGCACCCATGCCGTACCTGCGGCGGGGCCAGCGTGCCCTCGTCGAGCCGGAGCAGCCGCTCGGTCCACTGCTGCACGGCGGCGCGGCGCGCCCGCATCCGTTCGGTTTCCTGGCAACGCCACGCGGTCCGTGAGCATGTGGTGGGATGTCAGCGGACGCCGGTGGCGACCCGGTACTGCGCGCAGATGGCCTCGCACCCAGGCGACTTTGGGCGGCGGGCGCGGCACGGGCGCCGGTAGCACCACGGGCACGAACAAGCCGCGCGGGGACGACTTGATCGGGCTCGAGGGCGCGGCCAGGGGCGACGGCGTCCGCTGCGGCAGCGACGGCGTCGGCTCGCCGGCCTTGCGCCAGCCACGGGGCGAGCGCCGTGGCACGACGGGCGAGAGCTCCTCCTCGCGCTCCTCCTCTGTCCCCGCCTCCGCCTCCTCGTCGGAGCTTGCTGGAGGGAGGACGGCACTTGCAACGTCATCCTCCGCGGTACCGGTCGGGCCGACGTCGTCGGTGCCCACATCCTCCACGGGCTCGTCCTCTTCTTCCGCCGTTGCCTCCTTGCTCGCGGCGCGGTCGCTGACGGCGGCGGCAGATGGCGTGGTCGGCCCGGCGGCCCGCTTCCGGTCGCGCCTGGCCGGCCGCTTCGGCTCGGGCGCCTCCGGTGGCTCGTTCTCCTTGTCAGACTCCTCCTCGGTGGCGGTGATCTCCGGCGAGGGGGCGACGGGAGCCGGGGCCGCGGCCGCGGCCGGCGCGGGGGCTGGCACCGTCCCTGCAGCTGCGGGCGCGGCAGGTGCGCCCTGTGCTGCGTGCTGCTCGGTCGCGTCCACTCGCTTCTCGGCCGGCGCGGCCGCCGGCGCCGTGGTAGGCTGGTCCTCGCTCTCGCTCGTCTCTGGCACCAGGCCCTGGCTCTGCAGGTGGCGGTAGTAGTTGCGGCACTGCGTGGCCTTGGACCATGGCGAGAGCGTGGTCTGCCCGTGGCGGTCAGCGTTCACGAAAGCCGTGCGCGGCCAGCTCGATCCCGGTTCTGCGTGCACCTGCTTGCCGGAGCGCCCGGCCTCCTTCATGTGCCTGGCAAACAGGCCCCACTGCTTGGGCTTGGGCGGGCCGAGCTCCTGCAGCGAGATCGGCGCAAAGCGCGTCCGTGTGTGGATGCTGCCATGGTAAGAACGCCGTGCGCGTGCGTGACACAACGGCGTCCCGGTGCCCTCCACAGACCTGCAGGGTCTTTTGGAAGAGGTCGTGCTGGGCCGGCGTCCACTTGCCCTGCGCCGGCTTGACGCCCGGGTGGGTGTAGTGGTAGTAGTAGGCTAGCGAACGAGGTACGCCGTCAACTACGGCGGCACGGCGCATCAGCCGAGCCCCGTCCCGCGCGCGAGTAGACAGACGCGGCGGCCGCACCGTTCGGGTTCGTCTCCACGGCGTCCCACGCTTGACGCTGGGCCTCGTCCCAGTCAGCGTACTCGGCCGGCTTGCCGCTCACCTCTGCCGGCCGCGCCTTGGATCCAGCGAAGGCGCGGCACCTCCATCTGTCAGCACTGTCCACCGGGGAACCGCTGATGCGCTGGGGCGCCGGGCCCCCGCGCACCGCTGCGGCTGGCTTCGGTGCGTGTACCTGCTGCCGGGGCTGGGGTTTCGTGCAGAACCGGAGCTACGAGCGGCCCGTGAGCGATTTCGCCGCCGCAAGAGGCATCCAAAGCGCACATCCGCACGCGTACCGGTCGCCTTGGCCGCTTCCTCCTCGTCCTTCTCCGCGAGCAGCTTCTCCAGCAGCTCCGGGTGCGACAGCAGGTAGATCTGCTGCCGCTCGCTCAGGCGCCGCTTGGACAGCGGCGGCGGCTTGGGCGGCTCGTAGGCTGGGGCCATGGTACACACCCAGATGACCCTCCGGCAGTCAGGCCGGCGTCACGCCCAGCGTAGCACGGTGTGTGCGCGCCCCGTACTGTCAAAGAACGAGTCCGGGATCTTCTTCTTCTTGCGCCGCATCTTGCGCCTCTTCTTGGGCTGGCCGTTGCTGTCCTCGGCGGCCGACGGCGCCGCGCTGTCCTCCGTGTCTTGGTTCGCCGAGTCAAAGTCGATGCGGCGCTTGGTCCGCCCGACGCCCTCGTCGCCGCTGCTGGCCTCGTCGGCCTCGTCGGCCGCGGGCGTCAGGAACGCCAGGCTCGAGGCCGCAGCGGCGGCGGGCCGCGGCGTCCGGTCCGGCGACGACGACGCCGGCGGCGTGGCATACGTCGCGGCCAGGTCGCCGGCGTCCTTGGCATCCTTGGTCCGCGCCGGCGTCAGCGCCGTGACGGCCCGGTGCCGCGGCGTCGCTGCCGGCGTCTCCATGGCGTGCGTGCGTGGCGGGCCCCCACTGCGTCGGCTGGTTTCAGGGAGAGAGTGCACCAGGTGACGCGCCGGTCCTCGTCGCAGCCGCCCTCGACCTGGCGCCTTTATTCGTCCAGCGGTCTCCAGCAGCGTCCAGCGGTCTGCCGCGGTGTCCAGCGGTGTCTTGCGGTGCCGACAATGTGTCCGGCGGCCGCAGGCGTCGCCCGTTTGTTCGTCCTTTTTTCGTGTCGGCGGCGGCCGCGTGCGCCGGCGCCGTTTTTTCCTTTTCGATTTTTTGGCGCCATTTTTTTTTAATTTTCGCGCCAAAATTACCCCCCAGCGAGTGTCCCCCCAAGCGCGGCGCAGGCAGTCGGTCGACATGGGCAACGCCTGCGGCAGGCACATGTAGAGGGATGGTCGATGGTCGCAACAAGCACGCGCGCGCTACGCACACGGGTAAGAAGAGCCTGGGAGGGTTATGTGGCCATGCACCGAACACTGCTACGGGCGGCTGGTGATGACGCATGTCTACCGACTAGGCGGCCGTTGCCGTCCACATGTGTACGGACGCACAATGCATGTAACTTGATCGAGTACTGTACATTGCTCGCTGAAAATGCTCGCTTAAAAAGTCTGCAATTCTTCCACCGCACCCGCATCTTCAGCGATCAGCGTTAGCCGGCATACGTGCGATTGCGATTCTTGCTCTGAGCGTCGGCCACGGCTGCGCACCTCGTCTTGCCGGTCGCACTCGGCCGAGGTGTGGCCAAACATTTCGCAGTACTCGCAGTACGGCCGCTCGACGGGCGCTGCGCCGCTGCGCGGCTGGGGCACTGCACGCTTGAGAATCGCCGAGGTCGCACGGCCAGGGGCTGTCAGCATCACACCGCCCCGTAATACGCTGCGGGATGCCCGGCGGCGGCGCGGCGCACTTTGGTCGGGATCCGAGATGGCCATGGGGCAGTCCTCGCTGTTATGCCCAAACGCTTCGCACAGCACGCAGTACGGCCGTTCGGACCCGGCGGCCTTGGTCGTCGTCGGCGTTTCCGGCTCGTCGGCTCCTGTAGAGGTCAGTGCACGGCAGTGCCGCAGGGCATGCGTCAGCTCGCGCGCCGCCTGGGCGGGCGGTGGCGCGCACCAGGACGTACCCAGCAGGCCCGCGGCGGCGCGTTCGTAGAGATCCTTGTAGTGCGCCACGTCGTTCCCCAGCTTGGTCATCTTGGTGTGCAGGTCGGCGATCACCGACTGCTGGAATTCCAGCTCTTTCCGGGCCTTGTCCAGCTCCGCTGCGGCCGCCGCCGAGCCGGGCGCGTCGCCGTTCGCGCCGGGCGCAGCGGCCGGTGCCACCGCGCTCGCCGCCTTGCGGGCGACCGCGAGCTCCTGCTCCAGCGCCGTCACCTGCGCCACCAGCCTGGCCTTGTCGGCCTGCACCGCCGCGAGCCTGGCGCGCGCCTCGATTGAAAATCTGCCGGCCGACACAAGGTGAGAATCACGTCGCCGCCGCCGCCGCCGCCATGCGCACCCCATCATCCACATGTGCGCTACGTACGCGGTCTGGTCGGCCTCGCGCTCGCGCCGCAGAGCGTCCAGTTGCCTGAAAAATGGGAGATGGCATGATCAGCAGAAGGTGCAACCTCTGTGAGTGGCGCAACGTGGCGACTGAGCTCACCAGACACCGTTGAGGTGCGTACCGCTGCACGTCGGCGACCGCTCCGGCGTCCTTGGCGGCCGTCGCCGCCGCGGCCTCGAGGGCTGCCACGCGGGCGTTGGCGGCCTCCAACTGCTGCTGCGCCTCCACGAGCTGGCGCGCCAGCGCCCCCTCGCGCGCCGCAGCCGCCTGCGCCTCCTGCTGGCCGGCGCCCTGCGCCGTCGCCGCTGCGGCCTGTGCGTCGACCACGCGCGCCTCCAGCGCCGCCACGGCCTGCTGCAGCTCCGCCACACGGCCATCGGCGGCGTCCTTGGCCGCCTCCAGCGCCGCGGCGCGCGCCGTCGCCTCCGCCGCCTGGGCGTCCGCCGCGCGCTTGGCGGCCTCGAGCTCGTCGACGCGCGCGGCCAGCTGCGCCTCGCGCTCCGCACCCGCGGCCGCGCGGTCGGCCAACTGCGCCGCCAGCCGCGCGTGCGCCGCCTCTGCCTCACTGCGCGCCGCCTCGAGCTCGCGCTCGGCCGCGGCGAGCCGCGTCGCAATTGCGGCCGCCGCAGCATCGCGTTCGGCCAGGGCCGCCTGCGCCGCCGCGGCGCGCTCCTCCAGCGACTTGGCTTCGGCCGCGAGGCGGTCCGCCGCCTCGGCCGCCGCGCGTGCCGCGGCGTCGCGCTCGGTCTGCAGCTGCGCGAGCTGCGCCGTCTGCGCCTCTAGATGTTCCTTGAGCGCCGCCTGCGCGTCGGCCTGCGCTTGCAGCTGCGCCGCCAGCGCCGCGTGCGACTCTTGGTGTGCTGCCAGCTGGGCGGCGCGCTCCGACGCCTCGGCGCGCGCCGCGTCGCGCTCGCTCGTCAGCGCCGCCACCTGTGCCGATGCGCTGCCGGCGTGGTCCGCCACCGCCTGGCGCGCCGTGGCCAGCTCGGCCTGCGCGGCGGCCAGCTGGGCCTCCACGTCGGCCAGCTGCGCCGCCGCGGCGGCGGCCGCTGTCTTGGCGGCCTCGGCACTCTGCGCCAGCCGCTCCTCCAGCTGCGCGCGCTCCGCGGCCGCTGTACGCCGCGCGTCGTCGAGCTCGGCACGGACGGCGGCCAGGCTGCCCTCCAGGGCGGACGCCTGCTGCGTCGCCGCGCTGGCCGCCGCATCCACGGCCGCCTGCAGGCGCGCCACGTCGCTCCGCAGCCGGGCCTCCTCCTGCGCGGCCCGCTCTGCCTGTGCCCGCGCGTCCGCCAGCTGCGCGGCGAGCGCCGCCTCCTTGGCGGCGACCGCCTGCTCCAGCTCGGCGCGCAGCGTCGCCAGCGCCTGTTCCCGCTCTGCGGCAGCCGCGGCCGCGGCCTTGGCAGCCTCCTCGCGGACGGCTGCCAGGTCCTGTTCGAGTGCTGCCGCCCGCGCAGCGGCCTCCTTGACGGCGGCCTGCGCCTCCGCAGCCGTTGCGGCCGCGGAGCTCTGGGCCGCCGTCGCTTCGGCCAGCTTGGCCTCCAGCGCCGCAATCTGTACTGACGCGTCCTCACGGGCCGCCTCCAGCGCCTGCGCGGCCGCAGCCTCGGCATCGCGCAGGCGCCGCAGCTCGGCCGCGGTTGCCTGCGCCGCGCGGTCGTGCTCGGCTGCCGCGGCCTGCGCCGCCGCCAGCTGCGCCTCGAGAGCGCGCTCCCGCTCGGCCGCGGCCGCGGCCGCCGCCGCGGTGGCCTGGGCGTGCGTGTCCCGCAGGGCCGCCAGCTCGGTCCGCAGCGTATCCACCTGGGCGCGCAGCGCCGCCTCGCGGTCGTTGGCGTCGGCCTGCGCGGTGGCGCGCTCCGCCTGCAGCTGCTCGGCGGCCGAGGCCGCTGCCGCCTGCGCCGCCTCCAGCTGCCGCTGCAGCTGGTCCACCGCGCTCGCGTGCGCCCGCTGCGCTGCCTCCAGCGCCTGCTGCAGCCGTGTCTGCTCCGCCTGGGCCTCGGCGCGCGCCGCAGCCAGCGCCGCCTCGGCGTCGACCTGCGCCTGCGCCTGCTGCGTCGTGGCCGCCTCAGCTGCGGCGGCCACCGCGGCCGCGGCCGCGTCACGCGCCCGCTCCGCCTCGGCCAGCTGCGCCTCGAGCGCGCGGATGCGCTCCGCGGCCTGCTCGGCCTGCGCCGCGCCGCCCGCGTTGGCGGCCTCGCGTGCCGCGTGTGCTTCGGCGAGCTGCGCCTCCAGCGCCTGCGCGCGCTCGGCGGCCTCCTGCGCCTGCGTGGCAGCCGCCGCGCTCGCGGCCTCGCGGGCAGCCTCGGCGTCCGCCAGCTTGGCCTCCAGCGCGCGCAGGCGCTCGGCGTCCTCCGCAGCGCGCGCCGCACTCGCGGCCTCGGCCGCGCCCGCAGTCTGCCGCGCCTCGGCGAGGGCCGCCTCAGCGGCCGCCACGGCGTCGCGGAGCCGCGCCACCTCCTCCGCCTGCGCCAGCGCCGTCGCCTTGGCCGCCGCCAGCTCCTCGCTCAGCTGCGCCGCGGCGGTCGCCTGCTCGTTGCCGGCGGCTTGCAGGCTGGCCCGCAGCGCCGCCACCTGCTCCGCCTGCTCGCGCAGCTGCGCGCGCGCTGCCTCGAGCTCGGCCTGCACTGCCGCCAGCTGCTCGCGGTGCTGCTGCTCCAGCTCCTGCGCGGCCGCGGCAGCTGTGGCCGCTTGCTCCGCCTGCGCGGCCTGCGCGGCCGCCCGCGCGGCGTCCAGCTCGGCTTGCAGGGCGGCCACCTTGGCCGCGGCCTCGCTCTGCCGCTGCTGCTCCGCGGCGGCGGCGGCTGCGGCGGCGGCCTGCGCCTGAGCCCGCGCGGCCTCGGCTGCCGCGCGGGCTTCGGCGGCCTCGGCGCGGGCGGCCGCTTGCGCCTTGTCGGCCTCCTCCAGCTTGGCCTGCAGCGCAGCGACCTGCGCATCGGAGGACTGCTGGCGCGCCGCGGCCTCGGTGGCCAGCTGCTCCTCCAGCGCGGCGATCGTGGCCTTGGACAGCTCGTCCTCGGCGCGCAGCGCCTCCGCCTCGGCCTCGAGCAGGCGAATGCGCGCGGCCGCCTCCTTGTCCGCCGCGGCCCGCGCCTCCAGGTCGGCGGTCAGCTGCTGCAGCTGGACCTGCGCCTGCTCCCACTGCAGCTGCCACGCCGTCGCGTCCGTCTTGGCGCGCCCGGCCTGCTCCTGGAGCTGTGCCTCGGCCTGCTGCGCCTGGGCGCGCGCTTGCGCCGCCTCGGCGGTGAGGGCGTCCACGCGCGCAGCCAGCGCCTCCTCGCGCTGCCGCAGGCTGGCCAGCTCGATCGCCGTCGCGCTGAGCGCCGCGTTGTGCTCGCGCGCCAGCGTGTCCCGCTCGGCGGCCGCCTTGTCGTTTGCCTGCGCCAGCTGCGCCGCGAGCGTGGTGACCTGCTCCTTCAGCGCCGCGCGCTCCTGCGCGGCGGCCGCCGCCTCCGCCTCCTTGTCCTGCAGCGCCTTGCGCAGCGCTGCCGCGTGCGTGCCACCCGGCAGCGGTGCCGCTTCGTGGAGGACGTACGTCAGCGCGGGCAGGGTCTTTGGCAGCAGGGGCGACGCTGGTCGGCGCGCACCTTGCAGCTCCTCGCTGTCAGCCGCCAGGGCCGCGGCCGGCGTGGCAGCGGCAGCGATGGCCTTGGCCTCTGCGGCCAGCTCCGCGGCCTCCCCGGGGGCGATCGAAAACTTGGCCAGGTCTGCTTTGACCTGTGCAATCTGCGCCTGGTGCGGGAGCACGCGTCCCTACGGCGACCCCGCCTTTGTGGCATCAGCAGCGGCGGCTACCGGAAGAGTACGGCCACGCGCCGCGTACAGCAGAGGGCGTTGCCGCGGCCGACGTCGACGGCGGCGGGACGGCCGGGATGGCCGAACCTGGCGAGGCAGCGCAGGGCACACACACACAAAGCGAGACGGCCGTGAGCGCCCGTCGCCTCCCAGGCAGCGCAGGCATTCGTCGTCGCTGCGTGCCGCCGTACTGGTCGACCGCGCAGGCAGGCGCGTGGCCGCGGCGGCGCCCGTGGCGAGAGGACGGGCAAGCGCCGACGCGCGTGGCGGCGTCCCGCGCACGGCCGTCGCCGCCGGCCCCGTGCTGACCACCGACGCGCTGACGCTTCGCGGCACCGGAAGCATCGAGCCACCCGGCCGCGGGATGGCGCTGGGCGCCGCGGCGGCGCCGGCGCCGGCACCGCCGGCGGCCGCCGCCGCCTTGGCCACGAGCGCGGCCATGGCCGCCTTGTCGACCATCAGCTTGGTCGGCGGCACGAACAGGCCGTGGTTAGGCTTGCACTCAAAGTAGCGCACCCTGCACGAGAGCGAGCCTCTCACGCGCGCGCGCAACCGGCAGCGCGCAGTGAGCACAGCAAACGGCAGCGAGCGAAAGGGTCGGGGGGCTCGCCCTTCGGCGCACCCGGCCACGGAGCCGTCGTTCTTGCCGACGGGCTCGTCGAGCTCCACGCCGACCCAGTTGCCCTCTTTGAACTGCCGCGGCAACCGTAGGCAGCATGCGACATCGGGTGGTGAGTGGCAGCGTCCGTACAAGCTCGGTGCCTGGGTTCCCGGGCTGCACCTTGGTGGTGCCCACGAAGCGGACGATGCCGCGGCGGGGCGTGTCGCCCTTGCCGCCCTCGACAATGACCAGCGTGCCGACGGGCACCTGGTCGATCGACTGCACCGGCATGGGCGGCTCTGGCGCGCGGGAGGCCGCCCGGCCTGCCGTCGCGGCCATGGCTGGTGGTGGGGCGCTGCGCTCTAGGCAAGGGTTCCACGCACGAGCAGGCACGTTGGTGGCCGCCGGCGGCGGTGGGCGGGGGAGGGATGAGGCGCGGCCGACGTACCAGAGGCGGGCCCTCTCAGACCCAGGTCATCCAGACGGTGCCGGTACGCTGGCAGCAGCAGCACCCAGGACAACGAGCCGCTGCGCGCTGGGTCAGCGAGGCGCCTCCTCCAGCTGCCGGCGTCGCCTGCGATCGCCGCCGCACCTGCTGCGGATGCGCCGGGCCCGCTCGATGCCCAACCTCCGTCCCAATCCGGCCCACCCCGCGCGTCACCTAGCCAAACCGAGCCCGCGGAAGCGACAGGCGGCCTTCAGCGTTGGCGTTCGTTAGGCGAGAACGCGCGCAACGGCGGCCGCAACGGCGGGGGCGCACCAACCCAAAAGAAAAATGAGCAAGCAGCTTTTCGCGCCAAACCGTTACTATGGTGGGGAGCACCAGGTGGACTTTGCCGCCGCAGCCGCCGCACCCGGCGGCGCTGACGGGACGACGGCCGGAACACGAACGCGGCGGCCGGATGCAGCCTTGTGCGGCTCGTGCGGAGTGTGCGGCATGTGCAGCGGCCAGCAGCGGCGAGAGGACGGCGTACACCCGCGGCAGGCGTCTTAACCGCGCGACGGCGCGACCGTGGGCGACCGCGCCTAGAGCCAGCGCCCGCCCACCACGCACTCGATGACGTCACCTAGGGGACCCGCAGCGGCGCGCCGGCCATCGACGACACGCTAGCGGCATCGGGCCCCGCCTGCCCACCGGGCCGGCGCCCGTCTAGCGCTATCCTGCCGCCTCAGACGCCTTCAGGGGCCAGGGGACCTGCCCCGCTGCCTTGCAGTGGCGAGACGTACGAAGCATAAGGGGATTTTGCATCAGTATCGAGCGGCACGGCTGGACCGCCGCAAACCGGGCGTCGACCATGGGCCGCCGGCTGAACCTGGCCATGCCGGCCATGTTCGTGCTGTTCGTCTTCGGCCTCTTCTACTACACCTTTGGCCACGACGACGACGTCGCCGGTCGGGCAGGCGCCGGCCGCTGGGCGACGACCGCGGACGAGGCGCGCGCCGTCCCGAATGTAGGCAGCCAAGGGGCGGCGGCGACGGGCACGGCGGGCGCTAACGACGATGCCTCCTGGGCCGGCCGCCCTGCGGTCTTCGCTCCCAGCGACGCCTGCCGGACCCGGAGCTGGAGGTGCCGGCGCCGAACGCGCAGCACGCGGCGCCGGTGGTGGTGACGGCCGACTCGCGGATCGGCGTCCTCATGATCGCGTGTAACCGACCCGAGGTGCAGCGGGCGCTGGACAGCCTGCTCAAGTGCGTGCCCGCATGGAGACGGCGCCGGCCCGCCGGCGCGCCTGACCTGTCCATGGCCAGAGGCTGCCCGCTTGCTCCGTTCGCAGAGCCCGGCCGAGCAAGCGCTTCCCCGTGGTCATCAGCCAGGTGCGCGCAGGCAGCGTGCTGACGGCCCCACCCCCGGCGTCTGCCGGCCGCTCACGGCGCGTGCAACCGTTCGCGCCCATTGGGTGCGCGCGTTCTCAGGACTGCGGCGACGGCCGGACGGCCGAGGTCATTGACCACTACGAGGACCGCATTGTCCATCTGGAGGTGCGCCTGTGGCCGGCACTGATGGCCAGGCCGACAGCGCGGCGCTGACGGTGGGGCGCGCGGCGACGCGGTCGTGCCGGCCCTGCAGCAACCCAACCTCGGGCCCGTGCACAACGTGCCGCCGGAGCACGCCGGCCTGGCCAACTACTACAAGATCTCGCGCCACTACAAGTGGGCGCTCTCGCAAATGTTTGACGTGCTGATGTTTGATCAAGTCATCATCGTGGAAGGTGCGCCCCCGGCCGGACGGCGCGCGCGGCCCCGCATGCGGTGTCGCCCAACCGGGGTCGCGCGCCCGTGCGCCCGTGCGGGGATCGGTGCCGATGGGCAGACGACCTGGACGTGGCGCCCGACTTTTTCGAGTACTTTGAGGCGCTGCTCCCCATTCTGCGCAGCGACCCGACGCTGTGGTGCGTCTCGGCGTGGAACGACAACGGCAAGGCCCAGTTCCTCGGCGACCCCCGTGCGTATGCGCACCCTGCTGCGGCTGGGACCGTCCAGCGGCGTGCTGACGCAACGGCGTTGGGGCCGACTGCCCCGGCCCGCGCCCACCCAGCCCGGCCGGAGGCGCTGCGGCGGACGGACTTCTTCCCCGGGCTCGGCTGGATGCTGACGCGCGAGATCTGGGAGGAGCTCAAGCCAAAGTGGCCCGCGGCGTGCGTGTGCGCTGGCAACGGCTGCTGTCGGCCGCGCCTGGCCCTAACCCGGCCCGGCTCGATCGCTGTGACGGCGGCGCCCACAGGTTCTGGGACGACTGGATGCGCGACGCCGAGCAGCGGAAAGGACGGTACGCAGGTGCTCGCGCGACGCGGCTGGGCCGAGCGCGACGGCGCGACTAAGCGGGCCGCCCCTCGCCGCAAATTGCGGCGGGCGGCTGGCAGGGCCTGCATCGCGCCCGAGGTCTCGCGCACCTTCACCTTTGGCGTGCGCGGCGTGTCGCAGGGCCAGTACTACAACGACCACCTGGCCCACATCGTGCTCAACCAGCAGTTCGTGCCCTTCACGACCATGGACCTCACCTACCTGTACAAGGTGCCGCGCCGCGTCCACCGCGCCACTCGGACGCGCGCTCTGACCCAGCTGCTAACGCCGCGCCCTGGCCCGGCTGGGCGGGCGGCGCCCGCAGGACAAGTACGACGAGGCGCTCCTGCACGAGGTGTACCGCGTCGCCAAGCCCATCGCCGCCGAGGCGCTCGGCAGCGTTGCCCGGTCGACCGCGACGCCGTCCAGCTTCCGCATCACCTACACCACGCCGGACCAGTTCGAGCCGCTCGCGCGGAGCCTGGGCCTCATGTCCGACCGCCGCGTACGGGGGCCGCCCCGCCCGCTGCCCTTAACTTCACCCAGGCGCGCTGACGCAGCCGCGCCCGCTCCGCCAAATGCCAGTGCCTCCTGCTCGCTTAGGGCGGCGTCCCGCGAACGGCCTACCTGGGGATCGTCACGTTCCGGCACGGGCGGCACACGGTGCACCTCGCGCCGCTGGAGGGCCAGCCGCACGGCTACTAGATCTCGCCGGCGGGCGTGCCTCACGCCACATGCGCATGTTGTACGTTGGGGCCATCGGTGAGGCCGCTGCAATGTGTACAGTCCGTTTGGGTTGGGCGCGCGCCACCCAACCATCCGCTTATGTACGAGTACGCTGCTGCACGCTGCACGCATCTGCGTGGCCATCCACCTTCCCGCCGTCCAGATCCCCGCCCCGCCGGCCGCCCGGCCCTCCTCCCACGCCCGGATGGCCGCGTGCTGGCCGCCGGCGGCGCGTGCCCGTGCCGGTGCCTCCATCGCCTGCCTCGCGGGGGGGGGGTGCCGAGCGCGGTCTAGGGTTTGGGGTGTGGGCGGGCGGCCATATGGGCTAGGGTTTGCCGTACGAATCCTTTTCTGACAGATCAGCTTTTTCTTCCCTTCGCTCGCTTTTTTCCTCTTTTCGCGGTACGCCGACGGGCCGCGCGGCGCCCGCGGTCGCCCCTAGGCGACCCCCCACGAAACGCGCCTGGAGCACACGCGAACGCGCATGGACGGGGAGGGGACGTGGCACGGCATCGCGGGATGCGGAATATGGCGCGGGGTGAACGGCAGCGCCGCCTGTGAGGCGCGAGGCAGCTGCGAGGTGCGCCATGCCGCCACGCCGTTCACGGGCCGGAGAAGGGGAAAGGGCCGGCCAGCCACGCCGCGCCGGCCGCGGACGCACGCAGCAGCAGCGCTGGAAGAGCGCGCGAGCAAGCGGACGTCTTTTCTGAACCGAAATAGCAGCAGAAAGGGAGAGTGCGATGCCACGAGGACAGCCTCTTCCAAACGTTTTTTTTTTCCCTCGAATGGGGGGGCGGGCCGCTGCCTCACCGTCGCGTCCGCGGCGCACGCTGCTAGTTGTTCACGGCGCACGGACAACGGGGGCTACTCGCAGAATCAGGTGGGAAAAAGGAAAGAGGTGTAGCGAATCGCATGCGCGATTTTGGGCTCCCTTTTTCTGCGCCGTGGGCGGCGCACCGGACAGGGAGCAGCGGCGGCTGTGGCGGGAGCGGGCGCGCGAACGAGTGCTCGCTCACGCAGTCGTGCAATCTTCGTCGGCCGCACGTCGCTTGGCGTCCTTTTCTCCGCCCCGCGAACAAGCACTAACCGTCTGTCCTGCCGCCCTTTGCCCTTCGCCCTTCCTCGCTTGCAGACGCTGGCGCTTGTCAGCTCGACCGGACCGACGAAAATGGTGGCCAAGAAGGCGGTACGTCTATTGCAGCCCTGTCTGCGTGCATGCTCCCCGCCGCGATGTCCGGTGCGGTCGCTCACCCCCTGTGCGGTACTCTCGCCACGTGCCTCCCGCCGCCCCGCCCACAGTCGAAGAAGACCGTCGAGAACATCAACTCTCGTCTGGCGCTGGTCATGAAGAGCGGCAAGGTCTCTCTGGGGTACAAGTCGACCCTCAAGACCATCCGCCAGGGCAAGGCGAAGCTGATCATCATCTCGTCCAACTGCCCGCCGCTCCGCAAGTCGGAGATTGAGTACTACGCCATGCTCTCCAAGACTGGCGTGCACCACTACAGCGGCACCAACATTGACCTGGGCACCGCGTGCGGCAAGTTCTTCCGCGTCGCGCTGCTCTCGGTCACCGACCCGGGCGACTCGGACATCATCAAGACCCTGCCGGAGGCCCAGCAGTAAATGCGAAAAGCCTAAACCCCTTGTACACGGCATATACATAAGTTGAACAACAGCGTTCCCCTGTGAATCCGCTGCGGCCGCGGGCAAGGGAGGCCCTAGAGGCAAGTGTGCGCGGGAAGGCGGCGCGCGCGCCGTGCGTCAGGTGCCATCGGCATGTACCACCGAGCCCCAAATGTGGCCCCTCTGGCCATGCGAGTGCATGCACCAGTCAGCAGCGCGTCCTTGCCCGTGGCGTACTCGGCCACTCGGCCGCCGCCCGTCCACCGCCCCTACCTAGTCTATGGTCGACTCGGCGAAGCTCAGTCTCCACGTGTCCATGACTGCGCGTTTTTTCGGCCATGGCGGCCGACGGGCAGCCACCGCGGCCCCGCCGCCGGCTGCTGTGGCTGCTGGTGGACGGGCTGGGCGACACCGCCGTGCCGCAGCTGGGCCACCGGTCGCCGCTCGAGGCCGCCGCCACGCCCATGCTGGACCAACTGGCCGGTACGCCCCCCGCAAGGGACCCGGCTCGCGGCGCGGCGCCTGGCATGCTGATCGGGCCGGCTGGTAGCGGCCTTGAGGGGGCCGACGGCCGTGCAGCCGCTGGCTGGACGGGGCTGCTGGACCCGGTGGAGCCGGGGCTGGCGTGCGGCAGCGACACCGCCCACCTGTCGCTCTTGGGCTACGACCCGCGCCGGTACGCAGCCAGGCGCATGTGAACCGGGGCCGTAGACTTGCACGGACTGATGGCACCGGGTGGGCGGCAGCGGCCGCGCCGCGGCCATGGCAGGTACTACCGCGGCCGGGGGGCGTTCGAGAGCATGGGCGCCGGCCTGGAGATGGAGCCCGGCGACATTGCCTTCAAGGTGTGTGTGCCCGCCGGGCGGACGTGCGCACGCTGCCGTCGGCTGACACGCCACGGCTATGGTCGAGGGGCTCGCAAGGCGCAGTCCAACTTTGCGACACTCAACCTGGAGACCGGCATCGTGGAAACCCGGCGCGCGGACCGCAACTTTGAGGGGCTCGGGCCCAGCCTCTGCGCCGCGCTGAACGGCCTGTACGGCACAGAAGATAGCAGGTGGGTAGGGCGCCTGTGGCCAGGTACTGAGGGCTCCCGCGGCGGCATACCGCTGGGGTGGGCGAGGTTGCTTGGCTAGGCTGCTGCCACACTTTCCGGAACACACGGTGGCCGTCCGCTATGCCACCGAGCACCGGTAGGTCGCCCGGCGCATGCGGGGCGGCGGACGGCGGGGCAGGTGGCTCACCGTCTGTCGGTGCGGGCGGGCGCGGTGCGCACCACGCCAGGTGCGGCGTCCGCGTCCGCGGGCCGCGGCTCTCGGACGCCATCACCGGCACGGACCCGCTCAAGGACGGGTGCGCTGCGGGGGGGCCATCTGCCAGGCGCTAGATCGCGTGGCCCGCGCTCACGGCGCCGCAGCCCATGCTTTGCGTTGGATGGGCTCGCCCAGGCGGCCGCTGGTCGTGTGCCGGCCCACGGACGACTCGCCCGAGGCGGCGTTCACCAGCGAGGTACGCATGTGCGACGTTGCCGGGGCCGGCCCGTTTGGGGCGCAGCACTGACGGCGCGACGCCCGCCCAAGTTCACGAAGCTGTGGCCGGCGACAGCTGGTGAACGAGCTGTCGCAGTGCATGACGCGCATCCTGGAGGACCACCCCGTGAACCGCACGCGCCTGCGCGCGGGGCTGAACCCGGCCAACTGCGTGCTGCTGCGCGGCTGCGGCTCCTGCCTCGATGTGTGCACCAAGAGCGCGCAGGAGCTGGCGCTTGCGCCGGACGCTGATGGACGGCGCTTTGCTCGCGGTTGCTCGCTCCTGCAGGTGCCGTCGTTCACGGACCGCCACGGCCTGCGCGCCTTCATGATCGCCCCGACGTGCATCATCGCGGGCCTCGGCATGACGCTGCACCTCAGTACGCCCCCCCCCCTGGCGGCCCACGGACGCCAACACGCCTGTGGCTCACGCTCCCGCGTCGCCTCTGGAAGGATGCGCCGCCGCTCAGCGCTGGAGAAGGTGCCCGGCACGACCGGCGACTACTTCAGCAACCTGGAGGCCAAGTTTGACCACGCTGTGGCGCGGCTCCGCACCGACGAGTTTGACATTGGCTTTGTGCACATCAAGGCGGTGGACGACGCGGCCCACGACCGCAACGTGGCCCTCCGGGTGCGTCCGGACGACCGCCGGCCGATCCGACCGAAACAAAACCAGGGCGGGGCGGGCGGGCGAACGGGCTCACAACGCCCGGTGGCCGCGCTTTGGCGTGGCCCGCGGCCAGGTGTCGCTGCTGGAGCGGATCGACCGCGCGCTGGGCGCTGCCGTCGCGCGGCTGCGCGCCGACGCCGAGGCCGGCGGCTACGCCGTGTCGGTCTGCGTGTGCGGCGACCACTCGTCGCCCGTGCTCTACGGCGACCACTCGCACGAGCCCGTGCCGTTCCTGCTGTGCCCGCTCGAGCGTCTGGCCGCCGACGGCGACGCGGCCGCCAGCGGCGGCGCCGGCGGCGGGTTCGGCGAGATTGCCGCGGCGGGCGGCCCGCTGGGCCGCTTCCCCGGCAGCGAGGTGATGCCGCTCCTGCGGGCGCACCTCCAGGGCGCCCTCTGACGCCCACTGTGTAGATTTCCTTGGGCCATCGTACAGCCTCCCATGCACATTTGTTGTACAGTTACCATCAAGCGCATGCCGCTGTTTGACGCGAGGGATGCATGCCGGCCAGTGTGATCCACCCCGCGGGGATAGTCGCCCTGGCATCCACCGGCGCTCTTGGTATTCGCTGAATCCTTGCTCCTGAGCATGCCGCGCTTCGTCGCGTCGCGCCCTGCGTCCAATCGCCCTCTTCCTCTGCGCGTCGCGGTCGCCCGGCCGCCCTCTCGGTTCCACGCGCACGGGTAGCCGCCGTGTTTGGGTGCTGCCGCGGTTCTGCCGCGGTTCTGCCGCAGTTCTGCCGCGTTCGTCACTTTGCGTCGATCGCTTTTTTCCCTTCGTCTTTTTCTGCTCTGTTGGGTACGACGCCGCACGCGCCCTCCGCGGCCGCGCGCCCCCCACCGCCGCCCCTACCGCCCACCCCGCGCGCCGCCCTACCCGCCCGGCGCCGCCAACGCACGCGGCAGGTGGAGCGGACGCACACCGACCCACCCGCGAAGGAAGCAGCCGCATCGCGGGGACGGAAAGGCGCAAGCGGGCGCGAAGGCACCGACGCCGTGATTGGAATTTTTTTTCCCTCGTTGTTTTGGGGGTGCGATGCGGCCGCGAGCTGCGGCAGGCGCCGCTGCGGGCCGAGGGCGCCCGGGGCTGTGGGCGAAAGGCGACGGAAGAACGGGCCGCAGAGGGGACGGCTCGCTGCCGAAGGGCGCGCGCGCACAACCGCATCCCACCGGGATTGGGCCGGCGATGCGCGTCCTTGGCACGTGCGGCGCGTCCTCGCCCAGTGCGCGTCCTGCGGCGCGTGCGGGCGGGGTGGACCGGGCTGGGCTGGGCCGGCGCCGGCGGTGACGGTGCGGCGGGCATGGCAGCGGGCACGGCAGACGCGCCGGGCGTGCTAGATCTGGGCGGGGCGCGCGCGCCGTGCCAGGGCGTTGCGTTGTTGCGCTCGACCCGGCGGCAGCAACACGGAGGAACGCGCGGCCGGATCTGGGCGTGGGCGTAAGCTGGACGGGTGCGGCCGCGCGCCATGCGGCGCGAGTGCACGTTGGGAGCGTGGCGCAGGGGCGGCAAAGGGCCCGTCGGGGGGCCGATCACGCCATCCCCGTCTGCCTGCGCCGTTTGTTATTATTAATTTGTTTGCGCATAATCGGCCCCCCTTTCCCGTGCCTTCCAGTCGGGCGCCCTTCCCTCCTCGCTGCCCGCTTGTGCCATGGCGCTGACGCTGGCTCGCGCTGCTGTGGTGTCCCTCGGCCGTCCTTGCCCCGCGCACAGGTCTCGCCGCGCGTCGGCCGCGGACCGCACCCGCCGTCGCCACCATGTCGCGCTTCGTGCGTCCGTCCAAGTACCGGCACGTGTACGGCGCGCCGGCGAAGCGCTCCGAGTGCTTCGACAATGTGCGGCCGTCGCGCAACGCCAACGACTCCAACCTGGTCAAGGCGAACCCGATCTTCGTCGGCCTGTGCTGGGAGGCGTCGGGCGGTGGCGCCTTCGCCGTCCTGAACCAGAAGACCGACGTCGGCAAGCTGCCCGCGCAGCCGAACCTCTTCCACGGCCACAAGTCGGCGGTGCTGGACATTGACTTCCACCCGTTCAACGACTACATCGTCGCCTCGGCGTCGGAGGACACCAAGGTCAACATCTGGCAGATCCCGGAGGTCATCAACGCCCCGCAGGTGCGCCCGCCGTCGGCCCGCGGTGTGCGCGTTCGTGAGGGGCCGTGGCGTCTGACTCGCGCCGCGACGCGCCGCCCGCGCCTGCCCGATCCTCCTCCCCCGCCACGCAGCACACCCCGCTGAGCACCCTCAGCGGCCACGCCAAGAAGGTCATGTTCCTGCAGTTCCACCCGGTGGCGGACAACGTCCTCGCCTCCGTCAGCGCGGACCTGACCATCAAGATCTGGGACATTGAGAAGGGCAAGCAGCGGTCGGAGCTGACCGGCTTCGGCGACCTCGTCCAGGCCATCTCGTTCAGCGCCACGGGCGACCAGCTCGCGGTCACCTCCAAGGACAAGAAGCTGCGCATCTTTGACGTGCGCTCGGGCAAGATCACCCACGAGGTCGCCAACCACGAGGGCGTGAAGAACCAGCGCGTCGTCTGGCTCGGCAACACCCCGCGCGTGGCCACCACCGGCTTCAGCAAGACGTCGGACCGCCAGCTGTACGTCCGCGACATCAACAACTTCAACGACCTCCTGGTCTCGGAGAACATCGACACCTCGTCCGGCGTGCTCATGCCGTTCTACGACGAGGACAGCAAGATGCTGTACCTGGCCGGCAAGGGCGACGGCAACATCCGCTACTACGAGATGACCGACGAGAAGCCGTGGCAGTTCCTGCTGTCGCAGTACACCTCGACCGACCCGCAGCGCGGCATGGGCTGGCTGCCCAAGCGCGGCGTCAACGTCAGCCAGTGCGAGATCGCGCGCGTCTACAAGCTCACCAACAACGTCATCGAGCCCATCTCGTTCCTGGTGCCGCGCAAGTCGGACAGCTTCCAGGACGACATCTTCCCCGACGCCGTCACCGGCGACCCCGCGCTCACCGCCGACGAGTTCTTCGACGGCAAGTCGTCGCTGCCGAACCGCGCGTCGCTGAACGGCGGCATCCAGACCGCCGTCCGCCGCGAGGTCAACTACACGCCGGGCGCCGCCGAGGAGAAGCCCGCCGCCGCCGAGCCGGCGCGCGCCTCGGTCGCCACCAAGGCGTCGTCGACGACCACCTCGTCGTGGAGCAGCAGCTCCCGCTCGACCGCGTCGTCCGCGCCGGCCGCGGCGGCAGCATCGTCGGCGGAGCTCGAGGAGCTCAAGCGCGCCAACGAGCAGCTCAAGGCCGAGAACGCCGAGCTCAAGGCCCAGGTGAGCGCCCTCAAGTCGGAGGTCGCCCAGCTCCAGAGCGGCCACGCGCAGGCCGCCAAGGACCTCGAGGCCGCCAACGCGCGCGCCGAGCAGCTCGCCGCCGCCAACGCCGACCTGGAGGCCAAGGTGCAGGAGCTGGCGCAGCACGAGCACCACCACCACCACCACCACGAGGAGGCCGCGGGCGACGCTGAGGTGCAGGCCACCGAGGACTACCACGTGGTCGACGCGGCGGAGGCGGAGCAGTCGGAGGAGCCGACCCACGAGGCCGCCGGCGAGGAGCAGGACGAGTAGAGGAGCATCGGGCGCGCAGAGACGCGCGAGGGGGGCCAGCGACGGGGGCTGGTGACGCCCGCTGCGGCAGCGCGGCCAGCCTTCTTCCGTTGACGGTTTGCGCCCCCGTTTTTTCATGCAATACAACCCCACGTTTTGGGCTATAGCTGATAAAGAGGCGTTTCGAAGAATCAAAATCATCTGCATGGCCGTTTTCGCCGTTTCTCCCTTCTCTTTGTGTCTGCGCCAGTCTCCCGCTCGCATGCAACCATCACGGAACGCAGCATATCATGCACACGGCGCGAGGCGAACTGTAGTATGGTCGTGTGTAACAGTGGCATACAATACACCTTGGGGTGGCCCGACAATGGTGCAACGAGGCAGGGCAGGGCAGATCAGGTTAGTGCCAGTGGTTCTGAATGGCACAGTGCGCAATCCTGCATGGCACACTTACGGGTAAAAAAAGGCGACCGTCATGCCCATCCAGGCAATGGCATTATCCCCGCTTGTTGTGCACTGCTCTGTGTTCGCTTCACCAGGCACATGGCGGCACCGAGTCCGCGCCACGGACTCGGCGCCCGGGGGGGCCGACGGGACCAGGCCGCCCGACCCGTGTCAGAAACGTGTCAGCGCTGTTTGAGGGGCACGAGAATTGGCGCCAAAACAGGCAGCGGCCTCGGACGGGCGCGGCACCGTGCGGGCGAGGACCAGGGCACAGGGCACAGGGCACGGGGCACGGGGCACGGGCACGCGACGTGTGCACGGCTGGCAGCCACCAACGAACCCCTTGTCGGCCAAGGCACCTCCTGGAGCTGCCCGCCAGCCCAACGACCGGGGCGGCCCAAACCGCCGGCGCCCGCCATGGCACACTTACCCGTCGAACGGCCGGTGCGTCCCATGCCCCAAGACGGCGCACGAGCTTCAGGGACTGATCCCGCACGGTTAGCTCAGAGCGCGTGCCTCCCGCCCGCGGCCAGGGCGGCTTCGACGACGCCGAGTTTGTCAAGAACCTGACCAAGCAGCTGCTTACCGACTTGGAGGGCGGCCGGCTGCACGACCCGGAGCGCATGCCCAACGGTACGACCGTTGCTGCCTGCGCAAGCTGTCGCGCCGCCGTGCGCGAGCTCCAACGTGCGGTCCCTGCAGACGCGTGTGCCGCATCCGGCAGCCTTCCCGGCCAAGCCGTTTCTGGCCGCGTTTGACGCCTTTGAGGCAGCGCTGAACAAGGCGGAGGCCGAGATTGCCGGGGAGATCGAGCGGCTGGAGGCGCAGACGGAGCAGGCCATAGCCGTCTACCAGACGCGGCTCGCGAACCTGCACGCGGCCAACAAGGATGCCGCTGACTTGTTCGCGCGCCTGGAGGTGCCCTTCACCAGCGGCGGCCAGCTGGCCATCCGCATCGGTAGGCGGCCACGCGTCTTGGTGCCCGGGAGGGCTGCGTCGCGCTAACTCGATGGCGAGCTCAAACTGGCACCTCCCGTGGACGCCCTTGCAGGCGAGCAGCTCGGAGCGCTAGACCGGCAGCGGACACAGGCCTTGGAAGCGTCGCAGCTGGTCAAGTACTTTCTAGAGTTCCACGAGGGCCGGCTGTCGTCGGTGTTCACGGACCCCACCAAGATCCATCAGGTCCACACCCCCACCGGACGCACAGAGCACGCGCGCGGACACTAACGGCACCACCTTCTCCGAGCGTGAGCTACGTGCCAACAGGCCGCGATCCTCGCCAGGCGGCTCCAGGCGATTGCTGCCGATGCCGAGTCGTCCCTGACCAGCGAGGTACGCGCCTCCGTCTGTGCTGGCCGCCGCGACGCCCGTCCTCATTGTTCTCGCCACCGCGTTCCCAACCTGTATCGGCTCCGGCCAGGCCAAGGCCCGCATCGACGAGTACTGTGACCGGATCGAAGCCACCCTGCTGGACCAGTTCGCGTCGGCCTACGCGGCCAACGATCACGACTCGATGAAGGTACGCCACGTCTGCACAGGCGCGCAGACGCAGGATCGCCTGCCACGGCCGC